>Ga0209446_1000043_pt1 | contig 42258 bp, 37 predicted proteins | sample BogFormECP04_OM2_FD_188242 | JGI IMG/M metagenome (GOLD analysis project Ga0209446, IMG submission 188242) | Bog forest soil microbial communities from Calvert Island, British Columbia, Canada - ECP04_OM2 (SPAdes) (version 2) | ecosystem: Environmental > Aquatic > Freshwater > Wetlands > Bog ... | reverse complement strand
CTTCGGCCGTGAAGTTGCCGTTGATGCGTTCGGCAACGATGCTGCCGAAGCTCGTTTTCGCGTAAGCGTCAGCCCCGATGTCCGTCAGTGTGATGGCTCCATTTCCCGTGATGGCACGGATTCCCTTCGGGATGTTCGTTGCCTCAATAGCTCCAAACGAGGACTTGAGTGTGACGGCTCCCCGGATGTCCCGGACCGTGATTTTCCCATTGGACGTCTCGGCATCGAGAGAACCGTTTAGATTCTCCATCTCTATGTTGCCAAAGGAATCGCGGATGATCGCGGAAGTTCCCGTCAGCGAGTTTGCCTTGACGCGGCCGTTGTTGGTCGTGCAGTTTACGCGGCCCTTGACGTCGGTGAACGTCACGTTCCCAAAGCTGTCGCTGACATCCAGGGAGCCGCCGATGGCGGTCACGTCGATATTTCCGTTGTTGTCGCGAACAGACAAATCACCGTGAACATTTCTAGTGTCCACGGCGCCAAACGAAGTCGTGATATTCGCCGACGCAGCGCCGTCGAGCGTGATCGCTCCATTGCCTCCGGTAATCGTCGCTGAGCCTTGAACGCTCCGCACGGTGACGCTCCCGAAGCGGTCTTGCACGTCGAGAGTGCCTTTCACGTCAGAGACCAGTACAGAGCTGTTCTTATTGTTGACGACAGCATTGCCCGCGGCGCCGGTCAGCTCAATGCTGCCGAAGGAATTGTTCAGACGCACTGCGCCGACTTCCTGTACGGTAAGCGAGCCGTAGCCGTTTTCGACTTCCACCGCACCGTGGACACGAGCGATGTTCACGCTTCCGAAACTGTTGCGGATATTCAGAGGGGTATCCGTCGGCACGGCGATGTCATAACTGACGGACCAGGACGAATGTTTGCTGATGTGAAACCATTTGTTTTCTTCAGGCGGATAAATCGTGCGGATGCTGATGCCTTCACTGGTTTGTTGTACTTCAATCTGAATTTTTTGTGCGAAGGACTCGGCTTCCTCGTGCGAACTGGCTTGAGCTCGGATGACAGCGGAGATTTTGACCTCGCGTCCGGATTCGCCGTGTACCTTGACCTCGCCGAATTTGTGCTCGACGCGAACAGACTGGCCCGCGCCGAGAGTCAATGTCTTGTCAAAATTGCGCGTGACCTCATCCTGCGGCCAGGTTTCCGATGCAAACGCAGGAAATGCCGTGAGCAGAAGGGCGGCGGCAATTCCGCTCGCCAGACGCGCGCCCCACATACGCTCTCTATTCTTATTCGAACAAAACAACTTCATCGCTTTTCCTCCAGAATATCTTCCAGCGTTTGCTGCTTCTCCTGATACATCGCCAGCAGTTGCTGACGAAGGTGCGCATTGGACGGATTCATCCCGGCCTGCGCGCGAAGATCGTTGATGGCGCTATCCAACACGAGCAGCTTCTCCTTGTAACTCGCTTGCAACGGTGTCGCGGGATTTTCGAGTTGCAGTTTGGCATCTGCAGCCAGCTTGTCGATCGCTTGCTCATAAGCGGCCTGCGCACGCTCCACCTCTGCCAGAGCTGGCGTCTTCAGAAGAGACTGGTCGCTTGAAGGTGCAGGCCCAGCGCGATGCAAATAAACCCAGCCGGCGGAAGCAGTCAAGATCAGCACCAGCGCAGCAGCCCCAGCGGTTTGCCATCCAAGAGAGAGGCCGAATCCGAGCGAGAGCCAACTCCAGCGTTCTGCGCGTTGTTTCTTTGCGGCGGCTGCTTCGGTGAGCGAGCGCTCGATACGCGGCCAAAGCGAAGGCGTATCGGCGTAATCGCACATCCCCTTCGCGGCGGCGCTAAGCGCTTTCCATGCGCCCAGCTCTTCAGCGCAGGCGGCGCAGTTCACGCTGTGCGCTTCAAGTGCAGCCCATTCTACTGGAGTGCCATCCTCAAAAATTCTCTCGCGGTCTTCACATGTAATATTCATCGTCGTTCACCGTGCCCCTGCGGCGCTATTGCCGCGCGGAGGCTCAAGCACCTGGCGAAGATTTCTCTTTGCCTGAAAAAGCGTGTTCTTCGAGGCTGTCTCCGTAATCTCCAGCATTCCGGCGATTTCCGCATGATGGAAGCCTTCGACTTCGTACAGCAAAAAAACGTCGCGCTGATGTTTCGTCAACCCCGCCAGCGCCCGTTCCAGCGCCATTCGCAACGAAGGGTGTGCACTCGGTGCGCGGGGCTCCGGCCGCGGCGAATCTTCGCTGTCGTCGTTCGCCACTTCTCTTTTCCGCACGCGGCTGCGCCGCGCGTCATAGCAGGTGTTGATGAGAATCCTGTACGTCCAGGTGACAAAGCTCGATTGCCCTCGAAAGCCGCCGATGCTTCGCTGCACCTTCAAGAACGTCTCTTGCACGGCATCTTCGGCGTCGACCGGGTTGCCCAGGAGATTGCGCGCCACGTTTTTCATGCGCGCGCCGTGCAGCGCATAGAGACGCTCGTAGCCGCCCAGATCTCCCGTTCGGCAACGCTCCGCCAACTCGGCATCCTCGGAGATTGCCGCAGTCGCAGCAGCAGGCGCCGCGGTCTCGCCGGGGCGGCCTGTCAGGTCTTCGGAAGGTTCCACTCGCATCTCCCGTTCGCGCGGCACCGAAGAGATTCTAGTCTCCCAGGGCAGCGCAAGTCCCATAGTTCCCATTCCTGGCTCCTGGGATATAGACGCCACTAGTAGCCGAAATGTCAGGGGTGCCCGGAGACGTATCTTTGGTTGTGGGGGCCCGAAAAGTGATGAATCTACTCGGCTTCTATCGAGGAGGGATGGAAGTCAAGGTAGATCTTTTTGTGTAAAAAGCTGTTTTCGTGGCCAATGAGTAGCCGATCCATCCAGTCTTTGTCTGGGTCCGCTATCAACAGACACCGAGGCTCGGAATTTCTTGGAATCTCGAAAACCATTCGAGTTGTGTACGATTCGCCGGGCCGAAGCGGTTGACCAAAAGGAGTAGAGAAGCCTACCGCGCTTGCAAAAGCACTTTCTCCGGCTGATGTACGGCGATAGCGATGTCCGGAATCGTCAATTAAAGTGATGGCGCGCTCGCCGGGCGTTAACGGAGAATTCCCCCGGTGTTGAGAAGTCGTTTTTTCGTCGATCCAAGTGTTTACATTCACGACCACGAAATAGCCCTGTCCTTGTGCGAGCGTTCTTTCTCCCCCAGGGCCCAAAATGACTCCGGCTTGGCTGACTCCAGAGACCGAATAGGCTATATGACGGTTGACCTCGCAGAAATACTTCCAGCCATCGAGAGGCAATGCTTTCTCTTTACCCCAGAGCGACACACCGCACAATACAGAGAGATATCCCACGATTAACGATGCTGCAACCGATGCCCCAAAGCGCGAGACTGGCTTTGAACGCCGTGCAAGACCATAGAGTAGTACCAGAAAGCTCGCCCCAACTGCGAACATCGTTCCAAGCAGAAGGAGTACGGCTACCGGTAGGTAGTGGGGAGTGGATTCTGACATTCCTTCATCCCTGTCAATGAACTCATCAGCCGGCGATGGCGTCGGGCAGCGCTCCGCGCGTCCTCTCGCGTCGTTGGAATTCGAGCAATGCGGCCTCGAAGTCCTTGACGCTGAAGTCTGGCCAGCGCTTCGGCAAAAAAACAAATTCGGCAAAGGCACACTCCCAAAGAAGAAAATCGGAAAGCCGTTGCTCGCCTCCGGTCCGGATGAGCAGGTCCACTTCCGTGGAGCCGCCGCGAAGAACTTCCGCGAGGACGCTCGAGAACGACTCGGGTGAGAGTTCGGTGACTTTATAAAAGCGGCAGGCGGCGTGGTAGATCGCCTCACGAGCGGAGTAATCGATTGCCAGCCGAAGATGGAGCCTCGTCCCGTTTGCCGTGGCGGCCTCGGAATCCGCTATAGCTTGGCGCAGAGTGGCGGGGATGCGGTCGCGGCGGCCGATGACGCTTAGGCGCACGCCTTCCTCGATACAGTGGGATGTCTCCGCCAGCAAGTATTCGTGCAGAAGACGAAGAATCGCATTAACTTCGGCGGCCGGCCGCTTCCAATTGGCAGAGGATAGCGCGAACAGAGTTAGCGTATGAATTCCCAGGCGAGGCGCTGCTTCTATAATGCGGCGGGCGGATTCGGCTCCCGCGCGGTGCCCGGCAGAGCGTGGCAGTCCGCGTGAAGTGGCCCAGCGCCCGTTTCCGTCCGAGATGATGGCAACGTGCAAACCGGAATCTGTCGCTATCTGAGGTCTTGCCGTCATGATGTACTGCGTAGTCAAATGCTGCATCTTTTTTGCTGCTTTCTCCGCCGCCGGAAAGGGCCATAAACTACTCTGTAGCACAAAGTGCCTTCGCAAAAAAATTTGGCGATCTCAGCCTTCGCGCGTCGCGCGAATCAGCGCCTCCATGTGGTTCAGATAGCGCTCCAGAGCACGCCGGCCTGCTGCCGTCAGCCGGTACTCCGTCTTGGGCAGCCGTCCATCAAAGGATTTCGTGCAGACGATGTAATCCGCTTCTTCGAGTTTGCGAGCATGGACGCTCAGATTGCCGTCCGTAGTCTTAAGCAGGGCCTTGAGCTCGTTGAAAGTCAGGGAGCGGTTCACTGCGAGAGCGCTAACTATCCCAAGGCGGATGCGTTCGTGAATCAACCGGTCCAAGTCCGGAGAAACAGCCTCTCGCGCCGATCCGCGGACGGCGGCCAGCGACGCCTCACGCTCGCGAGTGCGCTGGACCCGTTCCTGATGTGCTGAGGATGACTTCGCCATGAAATTCTCTTTATCCCCCGTGGTTCCGCGCAATCCAAATTCCAAAACCGATTTGCAAGGCGCCAAATCCCGCCGCCATGAATGCATCGCCCCAGGCAGCCGGCGTGAGAAGCGCCGCAGTGCCGAGACTCATCAGGCAAAAACCCATGACCGGAACCACGCGCACGGAAAACGCCCCGCCCGTGACAATGGCAGTTCCATAGAGCAGCAGCCAAACGCCCGGCAGCACGGCCGAAGCCCCAGCGGCATAGAGAGCGAAAGTCAACAAGCCACCAACAATGATCGGCGGAGCAAAGCTAAACAGGAATTTGCGCCCCGGGCCAGAGAAAAGAGTCGAGTTCGCGCGGTGCGCTTTCGTGACGGCTGTGGGCGCAGCGATCGCTACGGCAACGAAAGCCTCAAGAAGCCAGACCGCAAGCCAGGCACGAGGCGAGGACTGGCGCGCTGCCACAAAGGCAGCCACAAGCGCCGTAATCCCCATGGCTACGCCGCCCCAGCCTGGCACGGCAGTAAACTCCGCCGCGCTCTCCATGGTTTCGCGAATGTATTTGAGATGGTCGGCTGCGCGAGCGTCGATAGGGATGGGTTCGCGCTTATTAGAACGAAGAGGTCCGGCGGCTACCATACAAAAAGCGTACTTCAAAAAAGCGCTTCTGTCAAGTACTTTATATCGCAAAGTTAGTTCTTCGCTATGCCGCCGGTGACCGCCTCGGATAACGGCCCTTGATCGCGTTCCAGCGGATCGTGAACACGTCCAAAAACATTTGAATGCTGTCATGAAACATATTGACCTTTGTCGCCGGCGAATGTCCCCACCGCACAGGAATCTCGATCGTGCGCAGCCCGTGATGCCGGGCCAGATAGAGCAATTCGGGATCGAACCCGAACCGCTCGATGCGCTGCTGCTCGAAAAGGATTTGGCAGCGTTCGCGCCGAAATGCTTTGAACCCGCACTGCGTATCCACAAACGGCAAACGCAGGATCACTCGCACGATCGCATTAAATATTATTCCCGCGAACTCGCGGAAGCGTGACTCATGGACCGTAATCAGACTACGGTCAAGTGCCCGCGAGCCTATCGCCACATCGTAAGTCTTCAGGGCCTCGAGAAGTTTTGGGGCTTCTTCAATCGGCGCGGAGAGGTCGGCATCCGTGAAAAGCACGCTCTGACCGCGCGCTTCAAGCATTCCGTGGCGGACGCTGAACCCCTTGCCGCGATTTACGCCGTTCGAAATGACTCGTAGGCCTGGAAGTGTCTCCCGGTAAGACTCAGCAACCTCTGCCGTTCGGTCTTTCGAGCCATCATCAACCACAAGAATCTCTATCTCTGCCCCCAAACTTGGAAGATAAGCTGCGATTTGCTCGAGAGTAGAGGGAAGGCGCAGCTCTTCGTTATAGGAGGGGATGACAATCGAAAGGTCAGGAGCAGCGGCACTCATCGCGCCGGCGGTTCCTTCCATCCGTGATAGCCAATGAGGGGCACGAACCGGCACGCTTCCAAGGTGCGTGTCTCGAACGAATTCCCGTGTCGTTCAATGTAGAGCAATTCCTGATTCTCCGCGTCGCCTACCGGCAAAATCAGCCGGCCACCCTCGGCGAGCTGGGAACGAAGCGGTTCGGGCACCGCTGGCGCCGCCGCGGCAACGAGTACCGCGTCAAATGGGGCAAGTTCCGGCAGCCCCAGCGTGCCGTCGCCACAGTGAACATGAACAGTCCCATACCCGAGCCGCTCAAGTCTGGCCGAGGCCGTGGAAGCAAGTTCTGAGCGTGACTCGATCGTGAAAACGATTTTCGCCAACTGCGAAAGAATCGCCGCTTGGTAGCCGCACCCCGTCCCGATTTCCAAGACGCGCTCGTTACCGGTAACGTGTAGCGCGGCCGTCATTGCCGCAACAATGTAAGGCTGCGAAATCGTCTGGCCCTCACCGATCGGCAACGGCGCGTCTTCGTACGCTCGCTGACGAAACTCCTTCGGCACAAACTCTTCTCGAGGCACGGCGTCCATCGCCGCAAGCACGCCGGGATCACGAACGCCACGCCGCCGCAATTGCTTTTCGATCATTTCAGCGCGCTGCAAAGCGAATCCATCCATGCCGGAGCTCTTACTGTGCGCTTCGTTTACCGAGCTATCGCGAAACTGTTTCATCTCAGTCGCACCGTCTCCTTGCCTCTTGCCACCGCACTTTCCAACTCGTCAGGCATGCGAGAACGCAGCGGAGTGTTTTTCCCAAGCTCGTGTTTCGAGAATGTCCGAGATTTGGGCAATCGCCAGGTCGCATTCCTCTTCGCGATTGTAAAAGTGTGGCGAAAGCCGCACGCCGGCTTTTGGACGGTAATCCACCAGAATCTCCCGCACCAGCAGCTCGCGGCATACTTCGGCCGCATGCGGGCAGTCGACGGAAACCGTCCCCGCCCGCTCTGCGGGATTCTCCGAGGTGTTTACCCGCCATCCATGAGCTTTCGCAGCGTCGAAGAGCCGCGCCGTCAGGCGCACGGATTTTTCGCGAATCGCGCCAATCCCGGCTTTGTTGAGAATGTCGAGTCCCGGCTGGCAGGCATAAAGCGCAGGAATGTGGGGCGTGCCGTTCAAATAGCGGAAGGAATCTTCGCGGGCATCGATAGCGCCAGTCTCAAACGCAAAGGGCCGCCGGTGCGCAAGCCAGCCCGCGATCGCTGGCTGCAACTTGGCGCGCAAATCCTCTCGAACATAGAGATATCCCACACCTGGTCCGCCACACAACCACTTGAGCACCCCGCCGCACGCAAAATCCGCGCCCAGACTGCGAACGTCGACAGGAATCGTGCCAGCAGCCTGAAAGAGATCGAGGATGACGTGCGCGCCAACCCGATGCGCTTTTTCGATAATCGCTCGCGCATCCACGATGTAAGCGCTTCGGAAAAGCACCTGCGAGATCGGCACGAGCAGCGTGGTCTCATCAATCGCGTCAAGAAACTTGCTGAGATCGAATCGTACGGGATCGCCACTGGGAACGAGTTCGACCCTCGCGCCGTTACGGCGCTGCTCATTGTAGAAATATTGAATTGACGGAAACTCTAGGTCCGTCAGCACCACCTTGTTTCGTGGCCCTCGGAAATCAAAACAAGAGCTGATCACCGCCTGGATCAGCGTGACGTTTTGATGCAGCGAAATCTCCCCCCGTCCCGCGCCAATCAACGGTGCGATCTTGTCGCCTACGTTGACGGCCATCTCCCACCAGCCCTCTTCCCAGGCGCGCACACCGCGCTCGCCCCATGAATCGGCGTAAGCCCGCATCTCGTCGTACACGCCGCGAGGCATGGCACCCAGAGAGTTGCTGATCATATACGTCGTGCGCTCAAGGATCGGAAATTCGCCGCGCCACTTCAGTAGTTCATCCATCTTGCACAACTCCATCAGAAATCTTCTGGGAACGGACCTTTCTCCACACAAGGTAGCACAGCGAAATGAAGACAAGCCAGGGACCCCCCGCCTTCATAGTTATGCGCAGACCAGGGACCCACCACGTCGAAATGAGCACGGCAGTAAGCGCTGCCAGTCCGAAAACAGAACTCCACGGCCCCCGCGGAGCGAGTCTCAGCGGAGGTTTTGCCCACTTCGCGGTTCGGCGCCGAAACGCAAGATGAGTGACAAAAATCATTTGCCAGACAAAAATTCCGCCAAGAAACGCCGACCCCAGCATGTAGATGTACGCTTTATCGGGGGATGAATAATCCACGACGAGGGCCGCTATCATTCCCACGCTGGACACCAGCAACGCCGTAACCGGCGTTCCGCGTGGGCTCAACCGACCCAAGACTGACGGAGCATAACCGCCACGCGACAGCGAAAAGAGCATCCGCGACATCAGATATAAGTTGCAATTCACGCTGGAAAGCGCCGCCGTAAGCACCACGAAATTCATCACTCCCGCAGCTGCGGGAATGCCCACAATATCGAAAACACGCACAAACGGGCTCTCACCCAACCCCACCTCGTTCCACGGCACGATGCCGACAACGATCGCAAGCCCTCCCACATAGAAAAGCCCCATCCGCCCAAGCGTCCAGCGCAATGCCCTCGGCAATGCCGTCGTTGGATCTTTCGCCTCACCGGAAGTAACGGCGACGATCTCCACTCCGAGAAAGCTGAAGATCGCCATCGCAACACCAAGTCCAACACCTTGCCAGCCGTTCGGAAGAAATCCTCCATGCCTGGTATAGTTCGCAATCCCGATCCGTGGGAATCCAATTCCCAGGATCAACGCTGCGCCTAGAATCAGAAATACGGCGATGGTCAGCACCTTGATCATGGCAAACCAATATTCGAACTCGCCAAAGCTCGCCACGCTCCGAGCGTTCACATAAACGAGCGCCGCCGAAAACCCTGCAATCCACATCACCGACGGTACGTTCGGAAACCAGTGTCTGCAATAGATCGACGCGGCCACAACCTCGCTGCCGGTCGCGATCACCTGCGCCAGCCAGTAGGAATACCGCATCGCAAAACCAGCCCAAGGATGCACGTACATTTCGGCGTAAACGCCAAACGAACCGGCTACCGGATGTGCGACGGTCATTTCACCGAGCGCCCACATCAAGCACAGCGCAATCGCTGCCGCCGCCAAATAACTAAAAATCACGCCTGGCCCTGCAAGCTTTACGGAAATGGCGCTGCCAAGGAACAGTCCCGTTCCTATCGCTCCCCCCATTGCGATCATCGAAAGTTGCCGCGGCGTTAGATTGCGATGAAGTCCAGCCTCTCGGTCGATGATTTCGACGTGGTCCGCACCGCCCGGTGCCTCCGCGCCCGTTTTTTCGATCTCGGCCATGCCGCGGCATGGTAGCAGAAAGCCTCAGCTGCCGTTACCAGTCCCACCTGAACGAACGGACAGTTAAACGAGAAGCACGCCTGTACCGTGCCAATGTCATTCCCTGCCGAGGCATTTTCTACAATTTCAAAAGTGGCGGAGAGGCTCTGAATGCTCCGCCGCGGAGGAAGTCATGAAGGCCGTCCTAGCCCTTGTCATTATTTACGTCGGAACATTTTTCCTTGCCATCCAGGGCGCATCCCAAAACCCGGTCAGTGCCGCGCCACAGAGCGCTGCCGCGCAAGACCAGGCAAGCCCCACTCAAAGGAAACCCATCGATCCCGTCAAGGATTCGGACATTCGCTCGCTGATGGAACTCATCGGTGCGCATGATTTGGTGCAGGACGCTGTCAACAATTCGAGTGAGCAGTACAGGGAAAAACTTCTCGCTACTGTTCCCAATAACGACAAAGGTCAAACCTTTGTAACCTCGTTTATAGAGAGCTACCAGAAGAAATTCGACGTCGACCAGTTGACCGAGCAGCTCATCGTCATTTACGACAAACACTACACCGACGACGAGATCAAGACTCTGCTGCAGTTCTATGGCTCTCCTGTAGGGCAGAAAGTCGCCGCAGAAATGCCCAAAATTACTCGCGAAATCCAGGCAGCCAGCCGCACCACCGGCGCGAAGGCCGCAAAAGAAGCCCTCCAGGCATTGAAGGCACAAAATCCAGAGATTGGCCAATCCGCGCGCCTGAACAACGGCCCCCGCCGCTGGCAACCGGGCGCTCGCGCACAACAGAACGCGCAACAAGGCCAGCCGCAGCCGGCAGCGCAACAGCCCGATCCGCCGCAATTCTGAAGCGCAATTCTGAAGAATGAGCGGCTTCGGCCACTTTTATTGAAAGTGCTTTTTGAATTTGACGTCGATTCCAAACGTGCCGTTCTGGTCCCGCAGCGCCACAATCGACACATTCCGATTTATGTTGTATTCCACCTGAATGACCTGTTGTTGTGTCGACCCCACATTCGAAACATAAGTAATCGTTAGATCCCGCGTGACCTGCTGCTCCACCGTGACGCGCGCCGCAGCGTTCTGGGACGAACTCGTCGAGCCCACTTCAGCCAGCCCGGGATCGACCCGGAACCTCGTAATCCCAAACAATCGCTCAACCCGCCCGCCTAATTGGCTGGAAACCGCTTCAGAGAGAATCGCCGTAGCTCCCGAGCTGGCGGATTGGGATGTCCCTGTTCCGCCGCCTCGAATGCTCGCTTCCGAGCTCGTTTGCCCTAGCGCCAGGAGCGTAATGATGTCGTTCGCGGGCAGCGGCGGATCAGAGCGATAGGCCAAGGTCAGCTTGCTCGCGGGCCCGTTAAAATTCAGTGTGATCTCGTATTGCTGAATCGTCGTTGTGGCTTCCACGTTCAGCACCGGGTCCAGCCGGAACGGATTGGCAAAGTTCATGTCGCCGCGCGTCACCTTATATCTGTCTCCGTGGAACGTCATCTCGCCCGCGAGAATGTGGATATGCCCGAGAAGAATCGGGTGCTCCCACGTGCCCCGTACGCGAAGATTTGCTTCTGCTTCCAGTTCGGCACCGGGCCATTCCATGCGTGCGTCAGGGGAAGAGAGCGCCGTGATGTCGAATTGCAAGTTACGCAGGAACGGCGAACTCGTCGATGGTCCTGAAATGCTCCCTTTCGAGGATACAAGTACACTGGCAACCTCGAGGCCCTGCGTTAGCGTCACCCGTTCAATCACCACTCTTCCCGAAAGTACTCCGGAAGACGGTGTTCCCGTCAGTCGCAGCGAGCCGCCGACCAGCCAGCTCATCCCTTCGGGATATCGGATGCGCGCGCGATCAGTGCGCACAGATATGTCGTACCGCAGCGGGCTTTCGATGTAGTTGACGCTCCCGGTAAGGTGTAGCGTGCCTCCGCCCGATTCGGCCGTGACGTTTTCAAAGAACAGTCGCGTCCTGTCAAACACCAAATCGCCCGTGATGTTGCTCATCCCCGTCGGAAAATCAGCCACTCGAGCGGAGGCGCTTTCGATGTGCACTTTTCCAGTGATGCGCGGACGGTCAAAAGGACCTTCGAAAGTCGCATTGATATGTGCCGGACCGTTCGCTTCCACAGCCGGCAAAAATCCCGTCAGCAGCCGCAGGTCGAGGGCGCCATTCAGTTTCAGCCCAAGAGTGCCTCGACCTGCAAATCGCACCGAGCCTGCAACGGCAATATTTGTATCGGTCCCTTTGAATGTGGCTTGATCGATTTCCACGCTCTCCTTCGAGGTGCGCAGATGAATCGGTCCCACGTTTTCCAGCTGCACGTTCGCGTAATTCAGCGCCAGCCGCGAAAACTTGGCGTCCATCACGATGTTCTCAATATGTTTCAATTCGCCAGCCACGGTGATGTCCCCGTCTGCCACTCCATGTCCATTGAACTGCTTGAGATGCAAGGCCGTAATCAAAAACGGATTCAGATCGATGTTCGCAATCGAAACTTTTCCGTTTAGGGCGTAGGGATCAGCCAACCCCAGCGTCACCTCTCCGGATATTCCTCCCGTGGTCATCGCTGAACCAAGTTCCAACTTCGCGATATGGCCATCGGAAGTGAGACTCCCGTCAAAGCTTCCGATCACGTCCTTCCCGATACGAAAATCCACCACTCGGAATGTCCCGTCACTTCGCAGCGCCGAGAGCGGTCCGTTGGCTTTCACTCGAAACGTGACCAATCCTCCAACCGGCAACCTCACCGATTGCAACCTCTCAATCTCTTCAAGCGGAAGCGATGCTCCCACCAGATCCGCCGTTACCCTTTGATCCGTGAACCGATAACCCGCCGTCCCCGTCACGATGCCCGCGCCTCGGCCGTTCTCCTTGCCCGGTGCGAACACGCGTAACTCTGCGTCTGCGATACGTACTTCGTCCGGCGAAAGGTTCAGTTGGCCCCGCAATCGATTGAAGGACACGCCATAGACTCTTCCCTCAGCGAGATCAAAAAGTCCCGTGACGCCAGGCGCCACGCGCGTTCCGTGCCCATGCAATTGCCCACTTAACACTCCTTGCACAGGATAGGTCGATCCAAAAAGCTTCTGGATAGTCTCGACCGATGCTTTATCGAAGCTCACGTCCGCCGTCCACTCGTTGTTCGGCAGAAAACTCCAGTCCGTCAAGTCCAGGGTTCCCTCGATCTCCGTATCCATCGCGCCGAATCGCAACTTGCCGCGCGCCAGAGCAAGTTCCGTGGGCGAATAGCTGAGATCGCCTTCTACGGAATCCATCGCGACACCGTTATAGCGTATGTGCTCGCCACGAACATGCCCGCTAAGCGTCGTCCGGCCACTCGGCTCTGTGATCTTGCCGTCCCACTGCGCGCTTCCCGAGATTTCTTGGATTGCGTCCGCGGAACCGCGCTTCGCTCCGCGAAGCGCGTCAATGAAATCCTTGTAAGACTCCAGAGCACCCGTTTCGAAATGCACGTCCAGCATGGAATTGCGCGGCGCCAGCACGCCCGTAATCGTCCCCCGCGACGATGGCGTTTCGAATTCGCCCGAGCTGATCGCGAAAACTCCGGAATCGTAACCGTAGTGGAGTTGCCATCTCGCCGTAACCGGCACATGGCCTGGTGCCAGGACGTCTACGGGCGACCATTCCATCCTTCCGCCAAGCTCGAAGTGCTGAAACGCGGCGCTCCACGTTTCGATTGTGTCACCGCTCAGCAACGCGTCCCATTCCAGCTCATCGATCGGAAAACCCGGATGCTCGATCGTCGGGAACACTCGCGCGAGATGCATACCTTCCAGGTGCGTGTCCGCGCGGAATTGTGCGCCCGCGAAGCGCAGCGTCACTTTTCCCTTCGCACTTCCACCAAATCCTTCCGCGACGAAATCCGGCGCCACAAGTCCGTCGTTGTTTATGCTGAAGCTGGCGCGGCTCGTGAGTCCTGTGACGTGAAAAATGTCGTAACTCAGATGGATATCGCGCCCAACGTAGCTCCCCGTGCCTTTGTACTGGCCATCCGCGAAGGTTCCTTCTCCGCGCACATCGACGTGTCCGGTAGGCACCTGCGGCGAACGAAAAGTCTCCCGAAAGTCGAGCAATTCGACCCACCCCCGGTAACGGAAGCTCCATTTGGGTTTTGTGAAGTCGGACATTTCCGCCTGCGCATCAAGGTGCGAACGTCCGGCGCTCAACACCCCTTGCTCCAGCGTGAAGCCGTCACGCCACAACGTAAATTTCGCCGAAAGATTGGCAGGCAATGGCGCCATTCCCTGCGCGCTGAGCCGTATCCGCTGCCACTCCAGATTCCCAAGATACAGTGGATGTTCTGGCGTCCCACCGGCGTCCAAAGTCAGGCTCATCTCGCCGCCCTCCACTGCCAGCGGCACTTTCACTTCGTTGTATAGCAACCACCCGTTTTCGATGTTCACTCGCCGTACCCGCAGGTCGAAGAGCGATTCCTGCAGCGACTTCTTCGAAGTACTTGCTCCTGGTGGAGTCGGCACGTTTGTCGCGCCATCCTTCGCCACGCGGATGTGCACCTCCGGCTCCTTCAGCACGAGTTCGGTTAGCGATACTTTTCGACCCCAGAAGGAATCGATCTGCAGTTCCGCATCCGCCTCCTTCGCCGAAAACAAAGCCTGCGTCCCCACCGGCTCATGCCCGTGAATCACCAATCCTTTCAGTGTGGCTCGCATCGAAAGCCACTGGATCGAAATCGACCGCAATTCCACCCGGCCGCCCGTCGCCTTCTCCAATCGGTGCACAATCCATCGCTGCAGGATCGGATTCCCAGCGCCGCTTACAAAGAAACCAATCACGCACAGAATTCCAATGACCGTCAGCACCCACGGTGTGTGGATCACCCAATTCCATATCGGATGTCGCTTCCGGACCTTCATTTCGCCCCTTCGTCCAAAAACTTTTGAACATGCAGCCGGTCGCGACTTTCCTTCAGCCAGCGAGCCGCCTGTTCATCGATGTCGCTCTGCACCAGCGCATCTTGGATGATGTCCCGGGAGGCATCCAACGTGGGTGGCTCCTGCCCGCGCGCCTTCGCTCTCGGCACGACGGCATTCTGATAAAAATCCACGACGGCCTTTTCATCGATCTGGGCCGACGGGCGAAATCTCGAATCGAGGTAGTTGTCCAGGTACAACCGTGCGGTCACAATCTTTCGCACTTCTGCGTCATTCAGCCCGCTCTGCTTCTTACGCGCTTCATATTCCTCGGGTGAGGCGAAGGACTTCACCACTCGCGCAACTTCACGATCGATTTCCTCGCTCTTCGGTTCGGGAAAGCGCGACAGCTGCGCTTCCGAACGCACGATCCACTGATCGATCAGCCGGTCCACAATCGCGCTCTCACTTTCGGATTTTCCGTTCACCAGCTCCTGATACTCCTCCAACTCTCGGACGTCGCTCAGCAAGATGATGTCGTTCTCCACCCGCGCCACGATCCGGTCCACAACCTCCTGCCCAGCCATCCGCGAGGCTGTTGCCAGCACAAGAAACAGCGAGCAGATTGCGAGAATAAATCCTCGGCGCATTAAAAAATCGACCCCAAATTAAAGAAAATCTGCAGCCGCGGAAGTTGCGCTCCCTTGAAGCACTGAGGATTCGCTGGCGTGCCACCTGTAATGGGGACGCACGGCACTACAAAAAACGGACGGTTGATCTGGTAACCCAAATCCACTCGAATCGGGCCAACCGGCGTTGCATACCGGATTCCGAACCCGACCGTATGCGCGAAATAATTCAGCTCGTTCGTGCAGTTGTAAACGCACAGTGTGGGATTTGTCGCGCTGGGAGGCTGTGAAGGATCCTGCAGCGTGAAAACGGGCTTCGGTGAGTACGCTCGTAGCGTGAAGTGATCCAGCCGGCTATAGACGTTGCCACCGTCGTAGAAGAATGCTCCACCTAGTTGCGTCCCGACAAACGGCAACCGCATCGGAAAGCGAAACTCCTGGTTGAGCACCAGCATGGCCTGGCCCCCCACTGGGAACCCCGTGCATGGGTCGCGCGGCCCTGCTTGGTTCAGCGCAAATCCCCGCAACGACGTCCCGCCGCCTGCAAAGTATCGTTCCGGAAGCGGGATGATTTCAGGCTGCGGGCCGGGCGCCGCAGCAGCAGTGCACTGCGTCGGTGTGGGTGGCAGAAACGAGAGTGACTCGGTATTCGCGAACGGCTCAAGAATCCCTATCCGGATCGAACGTGCAAAGCTGAACCGCCGTTTGATCCGGTGGTACGTCGAATTCTGCACAAAAAACCGCAGAAAGCTCGCGCTCGAACCTATGTTCGTGCTGGAGACGCTGAAATCCGCGCTATTGAAGCTTCCTTTGGTGGCATCCGCCGGATTGTCCCTGGCATCGCGCAGCCACGTCACGCCAAACTGGGACACCAATGTCGGCTGCTCAAAGAGAGGTATCTCCTCCGGAGCAATGTGTGAATTTAGATTAGAAACCAGCACCTTACGGAATGAATAACGATATGACACCGTGGTCAACGGCGTCACCTGGTCCGTCAATTGCGCCGATATTTCGTAGCGCATTGCCGTGAACGTATTGATGTCTTGCGTTTTTTCCGTGTATGCGGTTGCCTGCGTACTGTAGTGCGAACTTCCAAATGTGTACGGGATGGAATAGCCCAGCAGCGCACGGTCTTCAATCGTGCTTCCACGCAGCTTTAGCGAGAGCGAATCAGCGCGCCCCGTCAGGTTGACCTTCGTCAGCTCAAAAATCCCACGCGGCGCTGCCTGGACCTCGCCTCCCGTCGGATTTGTCGTACTCGCCAGACGTTGCACTTCAAACCCTCCGCCGTACGCCATTGTGTATCGCTTGGCTTCCTCAACCAGAACGACGATGTCTTTTTCAGGGTCTGTGCCGTCTGGATTCTGCGGTTCAATCGTCACCCTGTTGAATATGCCCAGGTTGTACAAACGCCTCTGCGATTCCACGACGTCCCCTTCGCGTAATGGCGCCCCCGGCTTAACGCGGATTTCCCGCTGAATCACTCCCACGCGCGTCCGGCCGTACCCGCTCAAAAGAACTCGCCGTACTCTTGTCTGCGGTCCTTCCGTGATGTGATACACAAGCTTCACTGGAGCCGCCTGCGCCACCTCCGGCTTCATGTTCTTTTCCTTCTCTTCCTCTTTTATCTGGCTTTTTTCGTCTTTCGTTGTTTCGGTTTTCGTCTCCTTCCCGGTTCCGCTCGTTTCTGCGGCTACCCGTTCCGCCGTCGACGTAAAGCTCGCCTCCGGATATCCTTCGTTGAAATACATCGCCAGAATATTGTCCCGGTCTGTGGTTACGTTGAGATCGGAGTACGGCTGCCCCGGCGTCGATGCGATCACACCCAGCAATACCTCCTCCGTGAACGCGTGGATCCCCTCGATCGCGATCGACGCCACTCGCGTCTGCGCGCCTTCCTGGATCGCGAATCGTACGAAGATGTCTCCTTCTTTCCCCTTGTAATTGTCGGAAATCTGCCCGTCCACCTTCGCATCTAGAAAGCCGTTCGCGTCGTAGAGACCTTGCATCGATTGGGCGTCCGCATCAATCAGCCGCCTGCTGAACCGCCCTCGCGAACCGAATGCCGCGCCGTAGATTTGCAGCCGGCTCCGCAGCAATTCTGTGCTGAAGTAGTGGTTCCCGCTGATTTCAATTCCCACAAGCTTATGCCGGTCGCCTCTTTCGATGTGGTAGGTGATCACTTCTTCCGTGCCCTTCGATTTCTGTTCCTTGACCTGCACTTCCTTGGTTTCTGTCGTGTAACTCACTTGCGCGTCAAAGTATCCATCGCGTTCCAGTCGCTCACGAATATTCCGTTTCCCTTCCTCCAGAAGGTCTGCATCCACCGCGCCTTCTTGATACACCGGAACCAGCCTCTTTAATTCTCCCTTGGACAATTTCGCGCCCGTCACTGCCACGTCCACCTGCGGACCTTCCGTGACCTCGAGCGCCAGCGGGATCGTATTGTTCGCCGCGTTGTACTCGCCTCGCCGGACGGTCGCCCGAGCGCTGAGCCGCCCCTTCTTCACCAGAAATTTTCGGATCCGGTCGGACCCGCGCTGTATGCGCGCGGTCGTCACCGGCTGTCCGGGCTTCATCTTCAATCGCGAAAGTATCTCCACGTCGCGATACGCCGTGCCGTTCTTCAGTTCCACGGATGCCACCCGTGCCCGCGGCCCGGGCTTTACATGCACCAGGATGTCCATTTGATGCGTGGCGGGGTACGGCACGTTCTCTGCCGAGACCTGTGCCGTATACAGGCCTTCTTCCTTCAATACATCGCGCAGGCGCGCCAACCCTTCGTCCACGTCTTCTTGTCGAAACGGCCGCCCCAGCGTGATCTGCATCGCCGCGGCAGCGGATGTATCCGTAGGGGGTGGCGTCAACCCATCAATCAGGACTCTATTAAAGAAAATACTCTCTCGAACCACGAAATCGAGCCGCACGCCGCTGCCCACGGGAGTCACAACCGCTCTCAAATCAGTATAATCGCCCAGCCCATACAGCGCGCGAAGGCTCTGTGCAACCTGCTCTCTATTCAGCGGTTTCCCAACTTCAACCGCAAGTCCTGAAGGAGACTCCGAAAGCGCACGCCCATCTTCGGTGACAATCCGTACCGCAACGACAGGAGCTCCCGCTTGATGTGTTTGGGTCTGTCCTTCTGCCAGTGCCTGTCCATAACTCCTCGCCGCCACAAATAGCAGCGCGAAGACGACAGTTCCCCTTAGCCCTCTGCACCATCTCAATTTCATGCTCACTATCGCTCAGACGAAGCGTAGCACAAGGGCGTTGCCCATCCCGCTATCTCTAGCGTTATGATGATGCAAGGGGGACGATGACCGTCGCCGCCGCGCCGGGTCCGCGCTTGCTCGATTCGCTCCAGGAAAAGTACTCGCGTCAGATGCTCTTCGCCGGAATCGGTGAAGAAGGCCAGCAGCGCCTGCTCGCCTCCCGTGCTGTCATTGTAGGCTGCGGCGCGATCGGCGCGGCTGCCGCTGGTCTTCTCGTGCGCGCCGGAGTCGGCCGCGTCAGAATTCTCGATCGCGATTTCGTCGAACCGTCCAACTTACAGCGGCAAACTCTTTTCGACGAGAACGACGCCCGCTCCGCCCTTCCCAAAGCCGTTGCCGCCGAGCGCAAACTCCGCGCCGTCAATGGCAGCGTCGCCGTAGAAGGCTTGGTCTCGGACTTAAACCCGCGCAATGCCGAAGAGTTGCTCGCAGGCTTCGATCTCATCCTCGATGGCACAGATAATTTTGAGACTCGCTTCCTCATCAATGACTTTGCTGTGCAATCTGCCAAGCCCTGGATCTACGCCGCCGCCGTCGCCAGCTATGGTGTGACCATGACCATCCGCCCCGGCCTAACTCCTTGTCTCGCCTGCCTCCTCGAATCCTCGACGAACGGCCATGGACTTGAGGAAACTTGCGACACCGTTGGCGTCCTCGGCCCCATCGTCAACCTGATCGCCTCTCTCGAAGTCGCTGAAGCCCTCAAGCTCCTCGTCGGCAGCGAAAAAGCTCTCCATAACCGCCTGATCTCGTGCGATGTTTGGACTGGCCACTTCCAGTCCGTCCGCGTCGCCCAAAACCCGGCCTGCCGCGCCTGCGCCCGCCGTGAATTCTCTTATCTTCAGGGACAAGCTCAGCCGCACATCACCCTTTGCGGCCGAGACTCCGTGCAAATTCACGAGCGCGGCCGTACTCTCGATCTGGGAGCGTTGCAGGAGAGGCTTGCGGCCGCCGTCTCCGATGTCCGGCACAACGAATTCTTGCTCTGTTTTCGCGTCGACCCGTATCAAATGACCGTTTTCGCCGATGGCCGCGCTATTCTCAAGGGCACAAAAGACCCCGCCATCGCGCGTTCTCTTTACGCCCGCTACATCGGCGCCTGACTCTTTTCTTCTTTGAGAGGGGGATTGCTGCCGGCCATGCTTCAGCGCGTCTGCCCGGTCCGCCCGAACGAACTCCGCATGTTCGCGCGATCCAGGTTTTCCCGCAGGTTCATCAGCGTCAGAAACGTGCTCAGAATTCTCGCCTTCAAATCATCGGTCAGGTGCAAGCCACTGGTGGCAACGCGCGCTAGCCGCTCTCCGCTTTCCGTAATAAAGCGCATGATTTCCTTCTGCCGGTCGTGCGGAGCATTCCCCAGCGCCGTCTCGCGCCTCATTTCCGCGCAGCTTCCTTCGATCGATAGTGTGAAGTGCAAAACGCAAACCTGCTGCTGCTCGGCGAGGGCTGGCGGCGAGTCGTTCTTGCATCCCGTTACTTTGCAAGGTATAGCCATGGAGCGCGCAAACTGGGGCCAACAAGAAAGGTAACCACTCCTGGCCCTGAAAATCCAGTCTCCTTCCGCCGAAGGTTGCGAATCCTGCATAGCCTCTTTCCGCACCCCGTATCCCTCCCGACAATCCCATCCGACAGCCAGTTGCTAAAAATCAGTTGCCCGCATTCAAAAACAATTGTATAAAAATGCAGGGGGCTGTATATTTGTACTAGCCATGAGCGCCGGAAAAACATTTCGCCACGGTCAAATCCTGCGGCTGGTCAGCGGTCAGCCCATCGTCAGCCAGGAAGAGCTGCGCCGCCGCCTCGCTCAGCAGAAGATGCGCGTCACTCAGGCCACTCTTTCCCGCGACCTGCAAGAGCTCCGCCTCGTTAAGACTCAGGAAGGTTACAAGCCAGAAAACGTTCTTCCCGAAGAAAACGGTAATGGAACGCTCCCTTTACCTCCGCTCGCGCGCGCGCTTCGAGAATTTCTGCTGGATATTCGCCCAGCGGAAAATTTGCTTGTTCTGAAAACTCCTCCCAGTGGGGCCCAGCCTCTGGCCGCCGCCGTGGACGCCTCGAAATTTCCAGAAATCGCCGGCACCATCGCGGGAGATGACACCGTTCTCATCATCACACCCAGCAAGCGAACTCGCGATTCCCTGCAAAAAAAGATTGAAGCCCTGGTGAAATGAGAGACCCTCGCCAAGTCGCTGTCGTTGGTGTCACTGGATACACCGGCCTCGAACTTGCCGGTATTCTCCTGCGTCATCCCGCCGTTGCTTCCTCCACTTTCTACGTGCGGGAAACGCGTGGAGCTAACTGTATCGCCGAACTCTTTCCCCAATTCCGCGGATGGGGACAGGCTCCCCTTCGCCCGCTTTCTCTCGACTCCGTCACCTCGTCCCATGCGGGGACCGCTTTTCTTGCCACACCTCATGAAGTCTCGGCCGAACTCGCTCCTGCGCTTCTCGAAGCTGGTTTGCGCGTCGTGGACTTGAGTGCCGCCTTCCGTTTCCGCTCGCCGGAAACATTCACTTCCTGGTACAAACTACCCACGCCTCATGCCGATTATCTGGGCGAAGCTGTCTACGGCCTTCCCGAACTCTATTCTGAAGAAATCGCAAAAGCCCGCCTGGTCGCGAATCCTGGCTGCTACGCCACCAGCGTCATCCTCGCACTGCGTCCGCTCGCGGAAGCCGGCTTTATCGCTTCGAACCAAAACGTTATCTGCGATTGCAAATCCGGCGCCAGCGGCGCAGGCAAAGATCCCCGTCGCGACCTGCAATTCGTCGAAGTCGACGAAAATTTCAAAGCCTACAATCTCTTTTCGCACCGCCATACGCCGGAAATTCTCGAGCATACCGGCCTCGCAGAATCGCAGCTCATTTTTTCCACACATCTTCTGCCTCTGGCTCGTGGCATTCTCTCGACCATTTACGTCACGCTCTCCGCACAGCAATCGCCTGACGCCATCGAAGCCCTCTATCGCAAGTTCTATGCCGGACGGCCCATGGTCCGCATCTGGCCTGCGGGGACGTTGCCCGAACTGCAGCACGTCGCGCACACCAATTTCTGTGATATCGGCTTCGCCCTGGATAAGTCTGGCCAGCGTCTCATCGTCGTCTCCTGCCTCGACAATCTTGGCAAGGGCGCGGCAGGCCAAGCCGTTCAGAATTTCAACCATATTTTGGGCATCGAGGAGAAGATCGCACTTCAATGAAAACCGTAATCAAGTTCGCAGGTGCTTTGCTCGAAGATGAACCGACCATGCGCACACTCGCGCGGCAGGTCGCCGTCCTTGCCAACGAAGGCCACGAGATTCTCGTTGTCCATGGCGGCGGCCGCGCCTTCACCGAAGCCCTCAAACGCATGGGCATTGAAAGCAAGTTTGTCTCCGGCCTCCGCGTGACCGACCGCGAAACGCGCGACGCCGCCGTGATGGTTTTCGCCGGACTGCTGAACAAGCGCCTTGCCGCCGCGATCTCCGCAGAAGGCTATCCAGCGATTGGCGTCTCCGCTGCCGATGCTCAGTGTTTCCTAGCCGAACCCATGTCCCACGGCGAAGTAGCTGGCAGCCTCGGCTTCGTTGGATATCTCACCGGAATGAACAATGCTTTCATCGAATCTCTTTGGCGCGAGCGCCTAATTCCTGTCGCCCCCTGCCTTGGCCTCGGGCCGGACAACGAGCTTTACAATATCAATGCCGATCACATGGCCGCGGCCTGCGCCGAATTCCTGGAAGCCGACCAACTGATCTATCTCACCGATGTCGCTGGCGTTCTCGACGGCGAAAAAGTCCTCTCCGCCATCACCTGCGAAGAGAGTGAGCGCCTGGTTCAGTGCCGCGTCGTCTCCGGCGGAATGATTCTCAAGCTGGAAGCAGCCAAGCGCGCTCTTGAGGGCGGCGTCCGCCAGGTACGCATCGTCGGCGGTACGTCCCCCGATGCTCTTCTTCTCGCGTTCCACTCGGCTGAACAGGCCAATGCGGATCATTCTTCGCCGATTCCCGGCACCCGCGTTCTCCGCGAGCAGTTTCCAAACGCTCAGGAGGCGCTTTCGGCGGCGTAATGCGCAAGCTCGCTACAAAAAAGACGGCGAAAGCCGCTGTTCAAACGGCCAGGAAAAAGTCGCCTCGCGCATCGAATGCCAATTCCATTCTGCGCGATGCGAATCAATTTCTTATGCCGACGTACAAACGCCAGGCCATGGTCTTCACGCACGGACGCGGCTGTTACGTTTATGATTCGCGCGGCAAAAAGTATCTCGATTTTCTCGGTGGCATCGCCGTCAACGCCCTCGGTCACGCACATCCGCGCATCGTCAAAGTGATCCGTCGCGAAGCCGGGCGCGCGGTCCATCTCTCCAATCTCTTTCACAATTCTTTTCAAGGCCCCCTGGCTCGCAAACTTGCGCAATGGTCGGGTCTCGACCGAGTGTTTTTCTCCAATAGCGGCGCCGAAGCTGTCGAAGGCGCTTTAAAACTGGCCCGTCTTTACGGCCGCACTCCCGCCGATGCGCCTGCCTCTCCGGCCCGAAAGCACCGCATCTTGTCGCTAGAAAATTCTTTCCATGGCCGCACGTTTGGCGCCGTAAGCGTCACCGCCACGGAAAAATACCGCCTCCCTTTTGCTCCTCTCGTGCCTGGGGTTGACTTTGTCCGCTTCAACGATGTCGCCGATCTCGAATCCAAATTTGACGGCACCGTCTGCGCCATTCTTCTCGAAACCATTCAGGGAGAGGGCGGAATCTATCCGGTCAGCGAAGATTTCTGGAACCGCGCGCGCGCCCTCGCCACAAAATACGGCGCGCTGCTAATCGCCGACGAAATTCAGTGCGGCTTGGGCCGCACGGGCCGCTATTTTGCGTACCAGAAATTTTCCTCGAAGCCCGACGTCGTGGTGGTAGCCAAGCCACTCGCCGCCGGTCTCCCGCTCGGTGCGATCCTCGCGTCCGAAGCCGTCGCCCAGCGCGTTTCGCCCGGCTTGCACGGCACCACCTTTGGGGGCGGCCCGCTCGCATGCGTCACGGCTCTCGAATTTCTCAATATCATCGAAGACGAAAAGCTCCTCGAAAACATCCGCGCACGCAGTGCCGAGTTGCGTGAAGGCCTTTCCGCGCTCGCCGCAAAATTTCCCTTTATCCGCGAAATCCGCGGCGAAGGCTTGATGATTGGCATCGAGCTTTCCATTGATGGCGCTCCCTTTGTCCAGCAAGCCATGCTCAAAGGACTGCTCATCAACTGCACGCACGATTTCACGCTGCGCTTCCTGCCGCCTTTCCTTGTTACCCGCGCGCAAGTGCGCCAGTTTTTACGTCTGCTCGAACAACTCTTTGTAACTACCCCGCAAAAGGCTGCCGCCCCGGAGCCCGCGAAATCCGCGCCTCCGTCGCATGCGGCCCTCGCCGCGGCAAGGTGAAACAATGACCACTTCTGCGCTCGTTACTCCTATTTCTTTGTCGAATGACTTGCTCACCGGAGCGGAATGGAGTCCCTCGCACACGCGCGACCTGCTCCAGCTCTCCGCGGAAATTAAAGCCCGCCCGGGCCGTTACGCTTCCTCGCTGACGGGCAAATTCATCGCGCTGATTTTCGAAAAGCCCTCGCTTCGTACCCGCGTCACTTTCGACGTCGGCATCCAGAGCATGGGCGGCTCGGTCGTTTTCCTCGATCACACGCAAGCTTCTGCCTCTCTCGGCGCCCGCGAGTCCATCGCCGACGTCGCGCGCAATCTCGACCGCTGGGTCCACGGCATCGTCGCCCGCGTCTACCACCAGAAAGTCCTCGAAGAAATGGCCGCCAACGCTGCCATTCCCGTGATCAACGCGCTCTCCGACAAATTTCATCCTTGCCAGGCGCTTGCCGATTTCTTCACACTCGAAGAAAGATTCGGCGCACTCCGCAGCTTCAAACTCACCTACGTCGGTGACGGAAACAACGTTTGCCATTCCTTGATGTATCTAGCCGCTCGCCTCGGTGTTCATCTGCGCGTCGCCACACCGCACGACTATCAGCCCGCGCCGGAAGTCGTCGCCGACTCCAAACGTGTAGCCAAGGAAACCCGAGCCAAAATTGAGCTGATGACCGATCCGCGGGAAGCCGTCGCCGGCGCCCAAGGCGTCTACACCGACGCCTGGACCAGCATGGGCTTCGAAGCCGAAGGCGAAGTCCGCAGCGCCGTCTTTGCACCCTACCAGGTCAACCCGGAACTGATGGCTCTCGCCGCTCCAGACGCTGTCTTCATGCACTGTCTTCCGGCGCACCGAGGCCTGGAAGTTACGCCCGAAGTCCTCGACGGCCCGCAATCGGTCGTCCTCGACCAATCAGAAAACCGCATGTACGTGCAGAAAGCCATCCTGCACACTTTGTTCTGATCCATTGATGCGCGGGCATCGCATCTCGACTTTTCGTATCCGGAGGGGCACGGCATGCCGTGCCCCTCTTTGAACCCTTGAGCCTTGCACTATTAAACTTTCTTCAAAACGAGGAACCGTGAAAACGCAACTGCCAAAACCAAAGAAAGTAGTTCTCGCCTATTCCGGAGGGCTCGACACTTCCATCATCATTCCGTGGCTGAAAGAAAACTATCAATGCGAAGTCATCGCCATGATCGGCGACGTAGGCCAGCAGGAAGACCTGGAAGCCGCCCGCAAGAAAGCCCTAGCCACTGGCGCCTCGACAGCCTATGTCGAAGACCTCCGCGAGGAATTCGTTCGCGACTATATCTGGCCGACGCTCCGCGCTGGCGCAGTCTATGAACACACTTACTTACTGGGCACCTCCATGGCCCGCCCCATCCTCGGCAAACGCCAGGCTGAACTAGCTCTCCAACTCGGCGCCGATGGCCTCTCGCACGGCTGCACTGGCAAAGGCAACGATCAGGTCCGCTTCGAGCTGGCCTACAAAGCCATCGCGCCCAACGTGCAAATCATCGCGCCGTGGCGCGAGTGGGACATCGATTCGAGAGAAGATGCCATCGCCTACGCCGCAAAACACAACGTCCAAGTCGAGCAAAGCAAAAAAAATATCTACAGCCGCGATCGCAACATCTGGCATCTCAGCCACGAAGGCGGCGAACTCGAAGATCCCGCCAACTCTCCAAATGAAGCCATGTGGCAGTGGACCGTCTCTCTGGAAAAAGCGCCGGACAAAGCGGAAGAAGTCGAAATCGGTTTTGAAGCAGGCACGCCCGTCAGCGTCAACGGCGCGAAGCTCGCTCCCGTCGAACTTCTCAACGCGCTGAATGAAATTGCCGCAAAGCACGGCATCGGCCGCACCGACATCGTCGAAAACCGGCTCGTAGGTATGAAATCCCGCGGCGCATACGAGACGCCCGGCGGCACGCTGCTAGTCACCGCGCATCGTGAACTGGAAGCTCTGACCATCGACCGCGAAACCACCCACTTTCAACAAGCGCTCTCGCTTCGCTATGCCGAACTCGTTTACTACGGCTTGTGGTTCTCCCCGTTGCGCGCCGCGCTGGACGGTTTCTTCAATGTCTCGCAACAGCGCGTCACCGGCGCGGTCGGCCTGAAACTCTGGAAAGGCACGCTAACCGTCACCAAGCGCATCTCTCCCTTCTCGCTCTATCGCACGGATCTGGCGAGCTTCACCATGGGCCGCTACAACCCAAAGGACGCCGAAGGCTTCATCAATCTTTTCGCGCTCCCTGTAACCGTCCGCCCCAAAGCGAAAGCCGAAGGTGGCAACCATTAAATAAATCCTGCTTGTAGGGGCGCAGCCTGCTGCGCCCCTACAAAGAAATTTCTGACCTCGAGAGCGAGGAGCTGAGGTCGAATTCGAAAGCGGCAAATGACCGAACGCAAAGATGACCGATTGTGGGGCGGACGCTTCGAGCGTGAGCCAAATGCTCACTTCGACGCGTTCCAACGCTCCTTTGCGTTCGATCGCCGCCTTCTGCCTTACGAAATCGCCGTCGACCGCGCCTGGGCCAAAGCCCTCGAACCCATCGGCATCTTTACCGCTACCGAAGTGAAGCAAACTCTCGCGGCACTTGACAAAATATCAGACCGCGCGCGAACGAACCCCGCGTGGGTCGATTCGTTTGGCGCAAACGCCGAAGACGTCCACCACTTCGTCGAAAAAGCCCTAGTCGAAGAACTCGGCTCGCTTGGCTGGAAGCTGCACACCGGCCGCAGCCGCAACGAACTCGTCGCCACGGATTTTCGCCTCTTCGTCATTGAAGCCGCTGCAGAGATCCAGCGCGGTTTGTCCGCGCTGTTGAATACGCTCCTGCAACAAGCCAAGGCAATAATCTCCGTGCCCATGGCGGGCATGACCCACATGCAGCACGCGCAACCGATTCTGCTTTCGCATTTTCTGCTGGCGCACGCGGAAGCGTTCCTGCGCGATGTCACACGTCTTCAACACGCCGCAGCAAGCTCCGACGTTTGTCCCATGGGTTCCGGCGCGCTCGCTGGAAACTCTTTCGGCATCGACCGCAACGCTATTGCGCGTGAACTCGGTTTTTCCAAGATCACCGCGAACAGTCTCGATGCCGTCAGCGATCGCGACTTTGCACTCGATTATCTTTTCGCGCTCACCGGCATAGCCACGCACCTCTCGCGCCTCGCCGAGGATTTTGTGATCTTCGCTGCTCAAGAATTTGCGTACGTAGTTCTTCCCGACGAATATTCGACGGGTAGCAGCCTCATGCCGCAAAAGAAAAATCCCGATTCCTGGGAGCTGATTCGCGGCAAAACCGGCCGCATCACCGGTGCGTTACTCGGCTTACTCACCACGCTCAAAGGCTTGCCCACCAGCTACCAGCGCGACTTGCAAGAAGATAAGGAAGCTCTCTTCACCGCGCACGATCAAGTCGCGGACATGCTCGCCGTTGCCGCAGGCGCGCTCGCCGGCACCACATTCCGCGAAGATCGTCTTCGCGCCGCCGCGTCCAATCCGCTTCTGTTGGCTACCGAAGCTGCGGATTACCTTGTGAACAAAGGCGTTCCGTTCCGCCAGGCACACGACATCGTCGGCAAAGTACTGCGCGAATCCGAGCGCCAGGGGAAAGTCTGGACGGAATTGCCACTCGAAGATTTGAAGAAAATCTCTCCGGCATTTGAGTCTGATTTTTCCGATGGCCTGAACGTCAACGCGGCACTCGCAGCAAAAAAAGTTCCCGGCGGCACCGCGCCAGACGCTGTCAGAAAAGCCATTGCCGATTTGGAAGAACGTCTTCACAGAAAAACCACCAAAATAGGAGCCACGCCATGAGCACGCAAACGGCAGTTCAGCTGAACACCCTAACCTCCGTCTCGGAGGAGAGGAGGTCGCTTCCGGGGACGGCGCGCTAGTCACACGGATATCCCGTTGATGAAGCACGCACTCTCCGAAGCTTCTCTCCCACGCGGATTTCGCTTCGCCGCCACTGCCTGCGGCCTGAAGAAAACCGGCGCGCTCGATCTCGCGATTATTTCGAGTGATGTTCCCGCTTCCGCCGCTGCGGTGTTCACGCAAAATCTTGTCGTCGCCGCGCCGGTCACCATTTCCAAGGAACATTTGCGTGAGTCGAAAGGGCGTATGCGCGCCGCGATTGTGAATGCAGGCAATGCGAACTGCGCAACAGGCGCCGCAGGCCACGCCGCTGCGCAACGTACCGTCGCGGAAACAGCTAAGCGGCTCGGCTGCACTCCAAATGAAATCATCGTCTGTTCGACCGGCGTAATCGGCGTGCCATTGGCCGTTGAAAAAATTCTCCGCTCGCTGCCGAAGCTCACGCGTAACCGCAGGCCTTCGGCTCGTTCTTTTGCGGAGTTATCGCTCGCCATTTGCACCACGGACACTCGCCCAAAAACCGCCGGCGCTGCCTTCAAGATGGCCGGCAAGAAAATTCATATGGTTGGGTGCGCGAAAGGTGCGGGCATGATCCATCCCAACCTGGCCACAACGCTCGCCTTCGTAGTCACCGATGCCTCCATCGCGCCGGCGTTGCTGCAAAAAACTTTGCGCGACGTCTGCTCGCGCACGTTTAACTGCATCAGCATCGACGGCGATTCTTCGACCAATGATACCCTGGCAGTCTTCGCAAACAGCGCGGCCGGCACGCCCGCGATTCGCACCGGAAGCACGGCGCATCGCGCCTTCACTGCGGCACTTGAAGACGTTTGCCGGTCGCTCGCGTTGCAGATCGTCGCCGACGGCGAAGGAGCGCAACGCGTCATCGAAATCGAAGTGCGCGGCGCGAAAACCGAAGCCGCAGCCAAACGCATCGCGGAAACGATTGCGACCTCTCCGCTTGTCAAGACCGCGTTCGCTGGAGGCGATCCCAACTGGGGCCGCGTTTTCGCCGCTGCCGGCCGCTCCGGAGTGGCGTTCGATCCCGCGCGAGTCGACATGAAAATGGCGGGCATCCCTGTTTTGCGGCGCGGCAGTCCGCTCGATTTCAACGAACGGGCTGCCAGCAACCGCCTGCTCGCCGAACACGTCCCGATCGTTCTGGATCTGCATGCCGGCAATGCCAGCGCTCGCTACTGGACCTGCGACCTGACCGCGGAGTACGTCCGCATCAACGCTTCTTACAGAACGTAGCCAATCTGGATCGTAAATTCGGTCCAGCGGTATACGTTAGTGTGCTAGGCTACGCGCGAAAGGACCGCGAGCTGAACGCCGGACATTTTTGTCCGATATTCGTCGGCCGCGCCATTGGGTTGGTGGATTATGAACAACGCTGTGGGCACTCATCCCGTTCATCAGGCACTTGCCAGCCATACGGACCCGAAGAATCTGCCGTGGGTGCCTTGGGCCGAAGGGCATTTTATCAAGCTGATCAAATTGAATCCTATTACGGGGCAGATCATTTTGTTTATCCGGTCGCATCCCGGAGCTGCGCTGCAAATGCATTTTCATCCAGGGACCGTTGTCGTGTACACAGTCCAGGGCGCATGGACTTACGACGAGGGATGGGTTTCGGAAGCGGGCGACGTTGTGTTTGAGGTGGCCGGATCGACGCATTCACCACGAATGGTGGGCAAGGAAGACACCATTGTCTTCGCGGTGATCGAAGGCGCGCTCGATTTTGTCGACGATACGGGCAAGACGGTCGCTACCGAAAACTGGCAAACTTTTTTGAAGCGCTACCACGACCACTGCGCCGAGAAGGACCTCATGCCGGTGGACATCACGAAGTTCTGACATTCGCGTACTTTATTTTTTGCAGCGCCGGCCTGAAACTTGCACGCTAGCTGTATGTCCAGACCGTGATTCATATTGGGAGAAAACATGACGACGGAATTGCAGGGCAAGGTTGGGCTAATCACCGGGGGGACTTCGGGGATCGGGCGCGATACCGCTGTGCTGTTTGCGAAGGCCGGAGCCAAGGTGGTGGTTGCAGGACGGCGCAAAGCAGAGGGGCAAGAGACGGTCGACCAGGTGCGCGCGGCTGGCGGTGATGCGCTGTTCGTGAAGGCCGATGTTTCGCGAGCTGCTGAGGTGCAGGCGCTGGTGCAGAAAACGGTGGAGAAATTTGGGCGGTTGGATGTGGCGTTCAATAACGCGGGGATCGAGGGCAACTGGAAGCCGATTATCGAGCAGTCCGAAGAAGACTGGGACAGCGTGATAGACATTAATCTCAAGGGCGTTTGGCTGTGCTTGAAGTACGAAATCAAGCAGATGCTGAAACAGGGCGGTGGCGGGGCAATCGTGAACATGGCCTCGATCGGAGGCCTGATGGGCGGGGCGGGAGCGGCTACATATAACGCGAGCAAGCATGGCGTGATCGGGCTGACGAAGTCCGCGGCGCTGGAAAACGCGACTAGCGGAATTCGAGTAAACGCGGTGTGTCCGGCGGTCATTGAAACGGCGATGGGCGAGCGGCTCTTTGGCGATCCGGAGATTAATAAGCGCGTGTTGCGTCTCCATCCGATCGGCCGCTTCGGAACGTCGAAGGAAGTCGCCGAAGGCGTGGTGTGGATGTGCTCGGAACGGGCCTCGTTTATGACCGGGCAGAATTTAGTTTTGGACGGAGGATTTTTAGCGGGGCCCAGTCCTGCAAACTTGTTGGGCTAGGTCTAGAGATCCCCGTCAACGATTTAGGAGGCACCCTTGATTTCGAGTGACTGTCCCGCGCCGCAGAGAGGACATTGCGAAGGCGTCCATAAGTTATAAGGCATGCGGCGGAGAAGTTCGAGCGGGAGATGATGTTCTTCTGCAAATTCGGCGATGGAGTCGCCGAGCACTAAAAGTGCGCCGATAGCAACGATGTTTGCGCCAATGGTTTGCAAGTCGGAGAAGGCTCCGCGGACAGCCGAACCAGCGCTGATGACGTCATTGACGATCGCGACGCGTTTGCCTTTGACGGCGGAGCGAAGGGCTTTCGGGAGATGGTACTCAACTGGGAAAAGACCTTCGCGTGCTGCATTGGCGAAGCGCTCGGCGTAGACGAAATCACAGCCGAGTTCAAGAGACACCAGTAAGGCGATGAAGGCGCCTTCAACAAGCGGACCGCAGACCACTTCCACCTTTTGTGGCAAGAGTTTCGCCGCGAGTTGAGCGGCAAATATCTGTATCTCTTGAGGATGTAGGCACAGAGTCTCGAGCTCGAGCCACAAATCTCCATGGTGACCGGACTCCAGCCGGAAATGTCCCTGGCGTGCGCGGAAAAAGGAAAGAAGATTTTCTTCCATGAGAGTCCATCAGCCGGCCGCTGGGCCGCCGCTCGGATAGTCTCAAGTTAACCGCAACGCTTGACAAAAGAAAACAATCTAGCCGGGTGGCGCGTTCATTGGATATGCCTGCTGGGAGTATATTGAGAAGCTTGCGGCATTCAAACTCGCGTTCAAGGCAAGGACTTTGTGACTCCAGCTTCGAATAAACCAATGATGATTCTGATTGCCGGGCCCTACCGTTCCGGAACGAATGACGATCCCGCCCTGATCGCGAGAAACGTTCACGAGATGGATTCGTATGCACTGCCCATCTTTCGCGCGGGAAACATCCCGATTCTGGGCGAATGGCTGGCCCTTCCGCTTGTGAAACTTGCCGGTTCCAAGAAAACAGGCGACGAACCGTTCAACGAGATTTTTCATCCCATCGCGGTCAGGCTTCTGGAAAAGTGCGATGCCGTTCTTCGCGTCGGAGGCTCTTCGGCTGGCGCGGATGAAATGGTGCGAGTCGGCCGGAGTCTAGGATTAAAGATTTACACCGATCTCGCAGAGATTCTCGCTCTCTGAATTACAGAGAAAATTTCTGCTGCAATGGATCCGCTAGCACGATCATCAAACTTGAGTCGTAAGACGCCGCGGATTGAGTAGGGGCACGGCATGCCATGCCCCTCTGCCAGGACTTATTCCGACTCCGACTCCCTCGCCTAGAAGGAATACCGCAGAGCGAACTGGATGAGCCGCGGCGCTCCCACCGTACTGGTGATCTTTCCGAAATTGCCCCCTTCCACGTCAGTGAAAGCAGGATTGGCGAAGTTTGCGTGATTCCAAATGTTAAAGAAATCGGTAGTGAATCGCAGCTCCTGCCGCTCGGTAATCTTGAAGTTCTTGATCAACGAGAAGTCCCAGTTCTGCTGACCCGGCCCTCGGAAGGTGTTGCGTCCCAGGTTTCCGAAGCCGGTAGTGCAGAAATTGGGATTGTTTATAGGATCGCATTGGGCCGGGTAGAGAAGCGGCGCCGGTGTGAACGCGCTGAGATTCAAATAGCCGTTGATCCGTGTGCCGATACCTCCGCTGGTCTGAGCGCTCGAAATCGTTGCCCCTGGCGCCAGACTCGCCGTCAGCACGCCTGGAGCGGATCCCGATCCCAGAAACCCTGTGCCAGCTCCGGAATCCAGGACCGAGAATGGCGCACCGGATTGAATGATGGTGATGCCACTCACCGCCCATCCCGCCAGCAACTTGTGAGTCAAGCCTTCCGCGGACTTGAAGAATGGCAAATCGTAGCGATAACTCACGGCCAACCGGTGCGTGCGGTCGAAATCAGACAGCCCGCGCGAATCATTCAATGTGGATTCGTCGTTGAAGGCGGTATTGAAGGCAGTATTGCCCGTTGATGTCGCGTCCGTCGACTTCGAGAATGTATAGGCCGCCTGGAAATACCCGGCGCCCCACCGGCGCGATACCGTTGTCTGCAGCGAATTGTAGTGCGAATAAGCATCGTTGGCGAAGAGCTGAAACCCTGCGTAGCCGTTGATGCCCTGGGCTCGCGAGCGAGCCACGGCGTTGGCGAACGTGTTGGTGGTTATAACGCAAGGACTGGGGTTGCAAAACGTGCTGCTGATGTCTACTGGATTCGTCGGTGTGGCGTCCTGCGATTGCAGTGCATCACGTGTCTCGCGCAGATGGATGGAATGTGTGCCTACGTAGCCAACCTCAAGCACCCACTGCTTGCCGAGCGAATGTTGAACGGTCAAATTCCACTGCTGCGTGCTCGGTACGACGAAGTGGCGAGGCACAGCCAATCCGAAGATGCCGAGTGTATTGAGTGGTCCTGGGCAGCCGTTTCCGGCAGCCTGTCCATAATTTGCAGCTTGCGTGGTATCTCCTCCAGGGAAGCCCTGGAAAACGTTCAGGCAGGGAACAAACCCCGGGTCCAACGTGCCGGCTTGCGGCAACGCGTTCGGGTTCGGGTTCGGGCAGCCCGGCAGCGGCGTTGCCGAGAAATACGTTCCCAGGCACCCCGGCGCGCCCCCACCGAAAGCCACCGGAAGAAACGGCGTCTCAAACGACAATTGGTCCGCGGTGCCGACGTCCTCGCGAACGTAGTAGATGCCGTATCCGGCGCGAATCGTCGTGTTGTGATGCCCGAAGAGGTCGTAGGCCAGGCCGATGCGCGGCCCAATATTCGTAGAGTAGTTGTTGTTAAACGTAGTGCCATTCGCGCTGCCCGTCAATCCCGCCAGATGTAAGTTGTTTACGCAGGACGGGTAGATGAAGGGGAACTCTCCAGCATTCGCGAGAGTTGGATCAAGATTCCCGATGTGGCAAAGATCGTCATGAAACGCTCCGAATATTTCCGTTCGCACTCCCAGGTTCAGCGTCAGATTCGGCCGGATCTTCCAGTCATCCTGTGCAAATACCGCGTAGTTATTGGACCGGTATTCGTGATTCGAAAGGCCGCCTCCCCCGAAGCTGAATTGTGGCGCGCCCAAAAGAAAATTCTGGAAGTCGGTCGTCGCGACACCCGGCAGCGGTCCCGACCCCGCCGGCGTATTTGTGAAGAACAGTTCCCCGTTGAACACCTGCGGAAAGTTTTTGTTCAAATTCACGCGCGTGAAGTCGCCACCAAAGCGCAACACATGCGCGCCTTTTACCCAGCTCACGGTGTCCACAAGATTGTAGTTGTTCTGGTCCTGTGACTGGTTACCGAAGGGCGCCGGTCCAATCTCGAAGCCGGAACTCTCGAAAATGAACTTATAAATCGAGTCCGTCACGCTGTTCGTTGGCCGGTCAATTCCCAGGTCCGTGCTGGTGACTGGCGCCACATTGCTCAGTACGTCGTTGATATGCACGAAGCCGAACCTGAATTCATTCACGAGCGTCGCTGAGAAGAGATGCGTCTCCGTAATATTCAGGAATCGGGCATTCACCGGCGTGTCAAACGGAAAGTTCAGCGAAGAAGAGCTGACACTGCTGGCCAGCGTGCTGCCCAGAGATTCCTGCAGGTCGCCGCCGCCGAAAGGCAAAAAGCTCTCGGAATCGGAAAAGAAAAACCTGGCGGAAAGTTTGTCCTGGCCGCTGCGGAATTCGCGGTCCCAGTTGGTTGTGAATTGGTTGTCGGTATATTTTCCCGCCCGGCTGATGGCGAACGCACCCGTTGCAGGGTCGCTGCTCGGAATCAACAGTCCGTTGGTCGTCCCGCCGAACTGGTTGCTCTGAAAATTCAACAACTTCAACACCACCGGATCGATCGGGGTCGTCGTATTCCCGAAAAAAGCCTGCGAAATCGAAGCTTGTGTTCGGACATCCGGAAGCGACGGGATCGTCGTGCTGATGAGCGTGCCCGGGGAATCGCCGCTGCGCTGCCGCGTGCCCTGGTAATTCATGAAAAAGTACCCGAACTTCTCCTTTACCACAGGTCCGCCAAGGCTTCCGCCGAAGATGTTCTGAATAATTTCGGGACGTGCCAGACCCTCGCGATTCAGGAAGAAGTCGTTGGCATTCAAAACCGTGTTCCGGAAATATTCGTAAGCGTCGCCATGGAACTCTCTTGTGCCGGACTTTAGAATCGCGTTGACGTTTCCGCCGCCGTCGCGCCCCTGGCTGGCGTCATACAGCGAAGTCTGGACCTTGAACTCCTGGATTACGTCGGGATTGGGAAGTGGAACGTACGTCGCTTGCGCAACGTTGTAGTCCGTGGCGCTTATCCCCTCGATTAAAAAATTGTTGTTGTCCTCGCGCTGGCCGTTAACGAAGAGTTTCACGCTACCGCGCCCAAGCTGCGCCGCGGCGTTCAGTTCGCTCTGCGCGCCGGTGGAAAGCGTTAGCAGTTGCTGGTAATTTTGCGTCGCCAGGGGAAGCTCGCGGATCGTGGCGGTGCCAAGGGATTCGCCGGTCGTGGCGTTGCTGGTTTCCACGGCCGCCACTTGCGCCGAAATTTCGACTTTTTCCGTTACCGCTCCGGGTTTCAGCGTGATCGTCACGCGCGTCGTTTCCGTGACGCGCACTTCGATGTCCGTGGCTTTGGCTTCTCCAAATCCGGATTTGTTTACAACGATGATGTAATTCCCCGGCGGCAACAGCGTGGCAACGAAAATTCCCTCGGTGCTTGTGGGAAGCTTGCGCACGATCGATTCTTTCCGCGCATCAATGATCTGCACATCCGCCGAGGCGATGGAGCCTCCGCTGGTATCAACCACTACGCCGCTGATGGCGCCCGTCGCGCCGCCTTGTCCATATGTGCTGGCACCTGCCAGCATTCCTGCGAACAACAACACCGCTGCTAACAGTCTACTGATACCCCACATGATTCACCCCCCGGTGATAAAACTTAAGATCTGCCTTACCTTGAACAATGACTATCACGGCGTTTAATGCTTCAAATCGCGCCAGCGTCCCCCGGAACACGGCACGCGCCAGTGAGCATTCCTATTTTGAAACTAGCGATTCAGCTTCGGTGTGTCAACCCGCGAAGGCATAAATTTTCATAGAATGTTCATAAGTGTTTTTGATGAAGCAAATCATCCGCTGTGCCGTCAAGCCTCTCGCCGCGAGTGGTCTTGCTGGCCTGCCTTATACTCACCACTTGACGCAGACTTTAACCGGCGAGACCATTACTCTTGGGTTGTACGGGCGCAACCTGTCCCGCTTGCTATCCGTCTAACGATATAGCTGATGATCAGCCAGCGTCGCCGATGGGGGTGACACATGACTTCTAGCACCGTGTTCCGTTCGCTCCTTTCCTTCTCGTTCTTCGCTCTCTTGGCTGGCTTCCAACCGGCCAGCGCCGATTCTAGCCATGCCCGCGTCATTCGCCTCAGTCTCGTTCAGGGCGATGTGCGCTTTACGCGAGAAGCCCATGGAGATCCGCTCGCGGACCAAAAGGCACAATGGGAAAAGGCCCAGGCCAACCTGCCCATCCGTCAGGGTTACGTGATTGCCACGGATAATGGCCGCGCAGAGGTCGAATTTGAGAATGGCGCGATGGCTTTTCTCAACGAGAACACCGTTCTCGAATTTTTCGATCTTTCGCTCGATGATGGCGCACGCACCACGCGCATAGTTCTCCGCCAGGGCTCCGCTTCCTTTTACGTGAATCCCGCAAACGAGGACTATTTCAGCGTGACCGGCGGCGATTTCACGGTCGAGGCCAACGGCAAGAGCTCCTTCCGCCTCAACAACTTTGACGACGGCAGTAACGTGGACGTCTTAACGGGCCACGCCTCCGTCCTGCACAAGAAGGAGACCACGCAGCTTAGCAAGGGACAGTCCCTCTCCATGAAGGCAGGCGAGGATTCCGTGAACATCGGCCGCCTTCCCACAGATGACGACTTCGATCACTGGGTCTCCGGCCGCATCGATACCGTTTCTTCGGCAACGAATGCTTCTCTTCAATACACGAACACTCCCTATTACGCGCCCGGGTACGCCGATCTTTATACATACGGTGCTTGGTCTTCCTGCGGAGGCTACGGGTATGGCTGGCGCCCCTTTGGCGCAAGCCTGGGGTGGTCGCCCTTCACCATGGGTCAATGGATGTGGGATCCCGGTTTCGGCTGGACTTTTGCTAGCTACCAACCCTGGGGTTGGGCTCCTTACCATTATGGAGGTTGGCTCTTTGACGCCTCTTGCGGCGGATGGTTTTATTCGCCCCCACCTTACTTCGGCTACGGAGGCTACGGCCGATACCCGGTAAAGCGTCCTCCCCCCATCGTCCATCCACCCCACCCGCTCTATCGCGCGACTACCGCCGTTTTCGTCCGCCAAAACGGCCAGCTCGCTGTCGTGCCCATGCACCCGCTCGACAAGAACGGCCAGACTCCGCTGAACCTGGAGCACGGTGTTTTTTCCGTCGATCCCGCCAGAAATGCAACGGCGCCGGCTCTGTCCGCGTCAGGTGGACAGAAATGGGAAACCGTGAAATCTCCGCAGCGCGATGCGCTTAGCGGCGGTCTCGTTGCCACTACGGCGCCCGTGCGCACTTCGCGCACGCTTATTGAAGGAAGCAGCGGGACGCGCATTGTTTCCCTCAACCACGATTCTTCCATCATGTACGACCCACACGAGCACCGCTTTGTGAACAGCAATGCTGCCCAGCCTTCCGTGCGCGAGGCAGAAACGCTTGCGGAAAAGAATGCGCCGGGTGGGGCTAGAAACGATCACATCACACAAATTCCTCCAACCGGAACAGCAACGCGTGTCGCTAGTGTATCCGCTCCCGCGCGCGCCACGGCTCCACCCTCTCGCTCAATGGCTCCGCCACCGGCGCCTCGCTACTCAAGCGGTGGTGGGGGCGGTAGCACTTACTCCGGCGGAGGCGCATCTTCGCGCGCTTCATCGGCCCCCTCCTCGTCTGCGTCACACGCTTCAGCTTCTTCCTCTGGCGGCGGTGGTGGAGGCCGCCCGCACTGATGCATTCTTCATTTCGGAAATTTCCGAAAAAAACGGCTCTTCGATTGGGAGCCGTTTTTCTTTTCTAGGACGATCGCCTAGCCATCAAGAACTCGCACGTTCCTAGGAAAAGAGCATTCCGGCGTAGCCCACGACCGCGTCAAAATCTCCGGAAACATCCCCCGACGTCGCATAGCGTACCAACTCTGCCCGCGCGCCGCCCAGGCCTTGCAGCGCCGTCAGCATAGCTACGGTCGGCCCCAATCCGCACATGGTGATCGCCTCATTCCGACAGGTGTCGTACAATCCCCGCGCGTCCAGTGCCAGAATTCGGTCGATTGCCATGCGATCCTTCACCCGCGTCGTTGCGTCATTCTCGTAGTGGTTCAAATCGGAAGTCGTCACCAAGAGTATCTCCTCCGTGGAGGCGGCCAGCACACGTCCGATAGCTTCGCCTACAGCGGCAAGATCTTCGAAGCGCACTGTTCCGAGCGCAACAGGCACGAACGTAAACCCCGGCTGTAGCACCTGCAAAAACGGAATTTGCACCTCCAGCGAATGCTCGCTGCTGTGCGCCACGCTGTCTTCGCGCAAAAACGGGCAAGCCACGCGCAACGCCTCCGCCAGCGCATCATCGATCACTGCATCTCCAAGCGGCGTCCGCCACGCCCCGCTCGAGAGAATCGCGGCATTTTCCCCTCGTGGATAATGCCGGACGCCGAGAATCACAATTTTTTTCGGTATCGCTATTCGCGCATACACCGCTCCCGCCACGTGCCCTGAATAGAAGTAGCCCGCATGCGGCACCAGGCACGCTTTCACCTGCACGGGCGCGGCGTTGCCGTCAGTTTTTGTGAATTCCCGAATCAGTGCAGTCAGTTCCGTTGGATGGGAGGGATAAAATCGGCCGGAAACCGCAGGCAGGCGAAGCATTACGCCGTTCCGCAAATCAAAGTGGCCTGGAGGGTTTGCCTTTGACCTTGAGGGCCTTCAACGATGTCTGGTCGTAATAAACCGTGACCTTGTCGCCGTACTGGTAGCCGCCCCGGTCGACGACTGTCTGCATTTCCGCTGACGCTCGCTCGGAGAGTGCGAACGATTGGAGGGACATATCATTTCCCTTCGCGCGCACCGTGATCTGCACGGTATTCGCGTGCATCACGTAACCTTCAAACTTGCCAAGCCCCACATATTTCGGCTTCGGCTTGATCGTATTCACGATGATCGGCACGGCAGTATCCACGATGACGGGCTTAACCACCTCGGAAACCTGCGCGCGCACCGGCGTACTGAAAACGCCCGCCATCGCCAGCGCCGCAGCACCCAATCCCCCGATTTTTGCCAGTGCCTTCATTCGATGTCGTCCGTCGCAATCCTCAACGATTTCAAAAACCTTACATCCTGCGGCGTCATCGTCAGCCTTGCCGCTGGCTTCTTGTCCGGAATCTGATCAAACGATTCCTGGTCCACCTGAATTCTCAACGATTCCAAAAAGCGCCGGTCCTGCGTCGTCAGCTTCGCTGCCTCGGCTGCGGCTGCATCCCGCTTCGCCAACCCGATCGTCGCATCCAGCTTCAGCACGATATCGTAGCCGTGCGCGCGCACTCCGGCAATGGCGCCTGTGATCCGGTCGGAGTCGGACACCGTATCGTTGATTGCGTGTCCCAATTCACGAAGCAAGTTCTTCAGGTGATCGTCGAGTTGCAAGGGCGGCTCTCCCTCACTTCAATTGTCATTCTAGGCCCGCATTTCTTAGGATACAAGTCACCTCGCTTTGCGTTGTCTCCAATAGGTTCACAGTACGTTAGTGCAGGTCTGGAGCGCCTTCCGCGGCCTTTCTACTCCATTCCTCGCCGGATTTCACTCCTTGTTTTGCGCTAAGATGCATTCATGTCCTCGATAGCCACATCACCGGCAGCCGCGGGTCGCCAGGGAGGTTTTCAGCGCTTTTGGCGCGCGCTGAAGCAACTCTTCCTCGAGCTGGCCGGCGCTACGTTTGCATTTCTGGGAATCCTCTGGCTCAATGCCGCTCTGCGCTCCTGGACGCGCGACGTATCCTACTGGATCATCGCCGCAGCCGTAGCCTTCGCCCTGCTGTTCTTTTTTTTCGCACTAAGTTCGTTCCGCCGCGCCCGCAGGTTGTAATCTATTCTAGTACGGGCACGGCATGCCGTGCCCGCTCTTGCTGTTGCTCGTTCCCAATTGGCTCAAAATATCGGCGCAAAAATGTCCGACACAAAAACCAAGCCCCCCGCCGAACGCAAAGAGCACTTCGCCACTCTCTCCGGTCTTCCCATCGATCGCCTCTACACCCAAGACGATCTCTCTGGCACCGATCCGGAAGCGAGCATCGGCTACCCCGGTGAATTCCCGTACACTCGCGGCATCTATCCAACGATGTACCGCGGCCGGCTCTGGACTATGCGCCAATACGCCGGCTTCGGCACCGCCGTCGAATCCAACCAACGCTATCGCTATCTCCTCAGCAAAGGCCAAACCGGCCTCTCCGTCGCCTTCGATCTACCAACGCAAATCGGCATGGACTCCGACCATCCCCTGGCTCTAGGCGAAGTCGGCAAAGTTGGCGTAGCCATCGATTCTCTCGAAGACATGGAAACTCTCTTCGACCACATTCCCCTAGAAAAAGTTTCCACCTCCATGACTATCAACGCCACCGCCGCCATCCTCCTCAGCCTCTACGTCGCCGTCGCCAAAGAGCAAGGCGCCAACCTCGCAAAAATTTCCGGCACGGTTCAAAACGACGTCCTCAAGGAATACATCGCCCGCGGCACGTACATTTATCCCGTCCGCCCCGCCATGCGCATCGTCACCGACATCTTCGCGTGGTGCCGCGACAATCTCCCCAAGTGGAACACTATCTCCATCTCCGGCTATCACATTCGCGAAGCGGGCTCGACCGCCATCCAGGAAGTTGCCTTCACGCTAGCCGACGGCATCGCCTACGTCCAAGCCGCGCTCGACGCCGGCCTCGCCGTCGACGAATTTGCCCCCCAACTCTCCTTCTTCTTCAACGCTCACAGCGATCTTCTCGAAGAAATCGCCAAGTACCGCGCCGCCCGCCGCCTCTGGGCCAAAATTATGCGTGATCGTTTCGGAGCAAGAGACCCTCGCTCGCTCCTCCTCCGTTTCCACGCCCAAACCGCCGGCTCTTCCCTGACCGCGCAGCAACCCGAAAACAATATTGTCCGCGTCGCCATCCAGGCCCTCGCCGCCGCCCTCGGCGGTTGCCAGTCCCTGCACACCAATTCCATGGACGAAGCCTTGGCGCTTCCCACCGAGGACGCCGCGCTCATCGCCCTGCGCACCCAGCAAATCCTCGCGCACGAAACCGGCGTCATCAACACCATCGATCCAGTCGCCGGTTCCTACGCCATCGAGCATCTCACCAACGAAATTGAGCAGGGTGCCGTCGATTACATTTCCAAAATTGACGCCATGGGCGGAATGTTGCGAGCCATCGAATCCGGCTTCGTCCAGGGTGAAATTCAAAAAGCCGCGTACGATTTCCAGCGCGCCGTAGAATCCAAAAACCAAATCATCGTCGGCGTGAATGACTTCATCGCAGAGGAAGAGCGCACCATTCCGACGCTGCGCATCGAACCAGAAATCGAGCGCTCGCAAATCGCTCGCCTCAATGCCCTCCGCGCCAAACGCGATTCCACCCGCACCCAATCCGCCCTAACCGAACTACAGCGCCGCGCCTCCAGCACAGAAAATCTCTTACCCGCCATCCTCACCGCGGTCGAAGCCCACGCCACCATCGGCGAAATCTCGGACGCCCTCCGCTGCGTCTTCGGCGAATACCAGGAATCCGTCGTTCTCTGAGATTGAGGAGATGATTATGGGCGAGATCTTACTTCTTATCCTCACTACCGGCGGTATCACCGCTTTTGCGCGCGGGCGCGGCGGCAAGCCCTGGCTCTGGGGAACCCTTACGGTCGTCGGCTATTTCCTCGTGCCTTTTGTGGTGACGATCATCGCAATATTGCTTGGAGCTGATCCCAGGAGCGTTCAGGAAAACAAATACGTCTGGTTCTATGCCTCAGCAATCGTCTGGGTCGCCATCCTTGCCTTTTGTGCGCGTTTCCTGCTCGGACGCGGCTACGCCAAACCTGACGGCATGTGGAGCTGCAAGAACTGCAGCTATCTCAATAAACAGTACGCCGTCGTGTGCGAAGCATGCCGCCAGCCTTACGCGTCAAAAGCTCTGCCTTTCTCATGAAACTCATCCTCGCCTCCACATCCCCGCGCCGCGCTGAAATTCTCCACGACGCCGGCTTCTCCTTCAGCGTCGTTTCCTCCCCCGTCGACGAAACGCCCTTCCCCGGCGAATCGCCCAGCGACTACGTCCAGCGTCTCGCGAACGCCAAAGCCGAACTCGTCGCCGCCCGCGCCGCCGGTCCCGCTATCGTTCTGGCGGCGGACACGGTCGTGACTCTCGAAGGCCACATCTTCGGGAAGCCCCGCTCCAGCGACGACGCCCGCCACATGCTCGAACAACTCTCCGGCCGCACGCATGCCGTCGTGACCGGCGTCACGCTCATCCGCCTCCCCGACGCCGAGCGCCGCACCTTCGTCGAATCCACGCTAGTCCATTTCGCTCATCTCTCCGCCGAAGATATCACGCGTTACCTCGCCACCGAAGAACCCCACGACAAAGCCGGCGCCTACGCCATCCAAGGCCGCGCCGGCCGCTACATCCCCCGCATCGAAGGCGACTACTTCAACGTCGTCGGCCTGCCCCTATCCCGCGTCACCCAAGCCCTAGCCGACCTCGGCTGGTCCGAAAACTGATTCTGCCCTAGCAAAATTCTCTTGGCATTCTGTAACGCTTGAGTACACTTCTTTTGACATCCTCCCCTCCGTGAACGGAGGGGATTCCTACAGGCTCTATAGGCTTGCGCATACGATGCCCTCGGTGGGTTCCTGAGCCGACGTGCTAACAG
>Ga0209446_1000042_pt1 | contig 43200 bp, 36 predicted proteins | sample BogFormECP04_OM2_FD_188242 | JGI IMG/M metagenome (GOLD analysis project Ga0209446, IMG submission 188242) | Bog forest soil microbial communities from Calvert Island, British Columbia, Canada - ECP04_OM2 (SPAdes) (version 2) | ecosystem: Environmental > Aquatic > Freshwater > Wetlands > Bog ... | reverse complement strand
CTTGGGGCCCTTGGTCACTTCGAATTCAACCGCTTGGCCATCGTTCAACGACTTGTAGCCATCAGCCACGATCGCGGAGAAATGGACGAAAACGTCCTCTCCACTCTGGCGCTGGATGAACCCGAAGCCCTTGCTGGCATTGAACCACTTCACTGTTCCTTGTTCTTTACTCACTGCTGTACTCTTTTCTGTCGGTTGGGTTGCAACCGAGCATTACTAAATTGAGCTATTTGATGCCTCGAATTCCGAACCCCTCTTAAGAGTTACGGCCGCTTTCAGACGTAAAAAAAGGCCGCAAGTTTGACCTTGCGACCGCTTTACAAATCCAAAGGCGATACAAGAGCAACAAACGCATGGACAGTGTACCACTTTTCTTCCAGATTGCAAGTGGAATTTTCGAAACATTTGTTTCGCGTGAATAGGGGGAACCCTCGGCGGATCAATCCCGCAGAGTGGCTTCATTTGTGATGGTGAATTGGGTGGCAGCCCCAGCGTGCTTGGCAATGCTTGAGGTTGCGATGGGCTGCCCGCCGCCGATCCAGGCTTCGACTCTGCCGGGAACAATGCGATGCTTGCCGGACTCGTCGACGACGCTCAAATCGCGGTCACGGAGGACGAACTTCACCCTTCTTTTTTCGCCGCGGTCGAGATGGATGCGAGCGAAACCAGCTAGCGACCTCAGCGGTGCGCCACTAACGCCGGGGTGCGTGAGATAAAGCTGTACTACCTCATCGCCGCCGACTGAGCCCGCATTTTTAACATCGACGGAAATGATGACGGCATCTGCGGCGGAAATACTTGTGTGATCAACGCTCGGCTGACTGTACGCAAACGACGTGTAGCTCAAGCCGAAACCAAACGGATAGAGTGGCTCACCATTGAAATAACGATACGTGCGTTTGGCCATCGAATAGTCGTCGAAGGCGGGAAGCTGGTCGACGGATTTATAGAACGTCACCGGCAAGCGGCCAGCGGGGCTGAAATCTCCGGCGAGCGCTTCCGCAACAGCTGTTCCGCCTTGCCCACCGGGATACCACGCCTCAAGAATTGCGGGAATATTAGGATTGGCGTCAGCCCAATTGATGGCGAGTGCGCTGCCATTCGTTAGTATGAGGATCGTGGGTTTGCCTGCGGAGGCAACGCGCTCGAGCAGTTGTTCTTGCGGAGCAGGCAAGTCGATGCGCGTTCGATCGCCGCTCGAAAAGCCTTCGGCGCTTACTCTCATTTCTTCGCCTTCAATGCGGGGAGAAAGGCCCATCACGGCAATCACCAGGTCGGCTTTGCGCGTCGCGTCCAGGGCTTGCGCTTCTTCGCCGCCGGGCAGGCTCCAGATGAGGCGCGCTTCCGAACTGCGAATGTTCTGAAAGTATTCAATCTTCAGGGGATAGGTGTGGCCCTTCTCGAGATGGAGTTTCTTGGTTTCGGTGTTGGCGGGACGGTGAAGAGTCCAGTCTTCGACGAGCAGAGCGCCATCGAGCCAGACTCGAAAACCGTCCTCGCCCGTGAAGCCGAGCAAGTAGTCGCCTGATTCAGGCGGCACGAGCACGCCGGTCCAGCGCACGGAGTACTTGTTCGGCAGCAGAGCCGATAGCGCGGTGTCGCCCCAGGCGAAATCCACGGCCGCATCCACGCGGCTCATCACGGGAGTGCCTTCGAGCATCATGTTGGGAAAGTAGTTCCCCTTCAACCCGTGCTCGCTGCAGGATGTGTCCGTGCAAACGGCGTCCGAGGGAACGGATTTGGTGACAGGGCCGACAAGGCCAGTGCCCTGGACGTAAACGATTTTAGATTGCGGAAAGCGATTGCGGATGCCGGCAAGCATGGTGACCGGACTTGACGGCGTGCCGCTGTAGTTTCCTTGCAAAGCATCAATGCTATCGGCATCCGGACCGATGATGGCAATCGTCAGAGGCGCGTGTTTCAGGGGAAGAAAGTTATTCTGATTCTTGAGCAACACGAGCGATTCGCGCGCCATGCGAAGCGCAAGCTGCCGGTGCGCTTCCGTGTCATTGTCGGCTGCGGTGATGCGGGAATAGGGAACGGAAGATGGCGGATCGAATAAGCCGAGCCGAAATCGCGCGATGAACAAGCGGCGCAAAGCTCGGTTGAGATCAGTTTCGGAAAGCAAGCCTTGATGCACTGCGCCCAAAATCCCCTGGGGATCAGCATTCATATTGTTGCGCGAGTCGCCGCAAATAAGATCCATTCCGGCTTTAAAGACGGCAGCGGCGGCGGCTTCAGGAGTGGGAGTGAATTTGTGGCCTTTGTAAACGTCAGCGACAGCGCCACAATCGGATACGACGTAACCCTCGAAGCTCCAGTCTTTGCGGAGGTGCTCCACGAGCAGCGCAGAATTTGCGCAGGCAGGCTCTCCGTTCAAGCGATTGTAGGCGCACATGACGGATTCAGCTTTGCCTTCAATGATGGCCGCGCGAAACGCGGGCAAGTACGTTTCTTCCATATCGTGGCGAGAGGCCTCAACATTCACGCTGTGACGCGTGGATTCTGGCCCGCTGTGAACCGCGAAATGTTTCGGCGTCGCGATCGTCTTGAAATACTTCGGGTCGGTGCCTTGCAAGCCAGTGATGAACGCGACGCCGAGACGCGCGGTCAGAAACGGGTCTTCGCCATAAGTCTCCTGGCCGCGTCCCCAGCGCGGATCGCGGAAGATATTGATGTTCGGGGACCACACGGTGAGGCCGCGATACCAGTCCGTCGAACCGTCGGGGTGCACGGCGGCGGAATATTTGGCGCGAAATTCCGTGCTGATCGTGTCGGCCACATCGTGCATCAGAGGCTCATCGAACGTCGCGGCCATGCCGATGGCCTGCGGGAATACCGTGGCGATGCCGGCGCGTGCGACACCGTGAAGGCCTTCGTTCCACCAGTTGTAGGAGGGAACGCGAAGCCGCGGAATCGCGGGAGCGATATGGCCGAGCTGATCGACTTTTTCTTCGAGCGTCATGCGGGAGATCAAGTCGTCGGCGCGCTGCTCGACGGGAAGCTTGGCATTCAGATAAGGTGCGTCCGCAGGTGCTTGCTGCGCATACAACGCTGGAGACATGAAGGCGCAGAGAAATACGCAAGCGCAGAAGTTCGTTTTGTTTTTCATGCTTCGCCCATCCGATAGACTATTTGCAATTGGCGCGAATCCATGCGGATCCATCGAACAAGATCGATTCGATGGGACACTACCATCGCAGAAGAGCGCGTGTAAACGGGAATCGAGCGCGCTATAGAATTCGCGCGAGCACGTCGAAGCAGCCGTTCCAGCCGCCATTATGTTCATCGCGGAGTTTCGTTGAGCTGAAGACGCCGTGGGTCAGAACCACCTCCGTGGAATTTCCACGGGCGAAGAATTCTACGGTGACTTGCGTTTCGGGGCTGCCGGGATGCATTTCCGTGCGTGAACCGTCGGGCTCGGCCTTTTTCCAGGACCAGGTGAAGACGATTTTTTCGGGAGGCTTTACTTCGAGATAGTCGCCTTGTCCCCAATACGTTTCGCCTTTCACCGGATCATGGATTTCCATCAGATAACGTCCACCGGTCCGGATGTCCTGCACTTGATGAGTGATCATGTGCGCGGACACGTCCCTGCACATCCACTTTTCTAATTGCTCGCGCTCGGCCCACGCGGCGAAGACTTTTTCGCGCGGCGCCGCGAACGTCCTGCGGATTTGGAGAGTGAAGCCCGGGTTCGCTTGGCCTTGCTGTGCGCTTGCCATGTTAGTTTCTCCTTGCCGACATTCGTTTCCAGGTACTTCGCCAGGGCATCGAACTGCAATTCCCAGAACGCGCGGTATTGCTCGATCCACGCGGCTGCATTCTTCATGGGCTGGGCTGCCAGTCGGCAGCGATGCACGCGGCCGTCGACTTCGCGCTCGAGCAGGCCCGCGGATTCCAGGATGCGTACGTGTTTCGAGATGGCCGGCAAAGAAACGCGGAAGGGCTCCGCAAGTTCTGTGACCATGGCCTCGCCTTGTGCGAGGCGGGCCAGAATCGCACGGCGGGTGGGATCGGAGAGCGCTCCAAACGTGGTATTCAGAGGCGCCGATGAATAGTTAACCATACGGTTTAATATCAGTGCAAGCGCAGGAATTGTCAAGACGTTTCTTGAGAGGCCATTTTGCTTCCACTCCAGGCGTCCTACAGGACGGAGGAGGAAACACCGAACGATTATTCGGGTCTGTCTTTTTTGAGTTCGAACACGATCTTCAGGATTTCCGTGGAGACCGCCGCTGAATCGACATTATCCATGTTGGCGAGCACAACGATCCCGGCGCGCCGCTCCGGTGCAAGGATGATCGAGGTGCTGGTGCCTTGCTGGCCGCCGGTGTGCTCCACAAGTGCGAGGCCATATTTCTTTTGCGTGGCCCAGCCGAGTGCGTAGCCGTTCTGCGAGCCATCGGCCGCCTTCTGCGGAGTCCACATCAGGTCGCGCGTGGCCAGTTTGACGAGCTTGTTAGCCATAATAGCGATTTCAAACCGGGCCATATCGTCAGCGGAGGAGATCAGGCCGCCGCCGGGGATTTTGTAGCTGGAGTCCAGGACGCCGGCATTCTGCACGACGCCGGCTTTGTCCTTGTGATACCAGCGCGTACGGTGGGGAATGACGTCGAAGAAGTTGTCTGCTTGCGTCTCTGCCATCCCCGACGGTTCGAAAACATTTTCCTTCAAGTAATCCACGTATTTTTCGGAAGCGGCGCCTTCCAGGACGCAGCCGAGCACAGTGTAGCCATACGTTGAGTATTGGAATTTCGTTCCGGGCTTCGCAACCAGAGGATCGCTGGCGAAGATTTGCAGCGATTCTTCCATGCTTGCGAAATGTTTCGCGCTGTCGTCGGGGATGTCGCCTTTGCCGTCTGGGTTGTAATGCCGGATGCCTCCCAGGTGGCCGAGCAGCTGGCGTGTGGTGATGGGCCACTCTTTTTTCGGGAAAGCCGGGCAATACTTCTGCACCTCGGCATCAAGATCCAGTTTTCCGCGTTCCGAAAGCTGCAGAATAGCCGTGGCCGTGATGGGCTTCGAAATCGAGCCAAGCCGGAAGAGTGTGAAAGGTGTCGCCGGAACAAAATTCTCAAGGTCAGCCATTCCGAAGCCTGCGGACCAGACCAGCTCGCCGTCCTGCACGACCGCAACAGAAATTCCCGGCACGCTGTTTGCTGCCATGAAGCTCGAGGCGGCCTTTTCGATTTGCGCGCGCTTGTCAGGGGAAAGACCCTTGTTCTGCGCGTGCGACGGTGCTGATTCAAGAGAAAAGCCCAACAGAACGACTGCGAACAGCTGCACAGCCCAGCTTGTTTTCGGAAGACGGGCGATGGGAGTTGGTTTCACGCGAAACACCTCGCGTGAGAGTCTATCCCGGACTTGTCGTGTAAGGAACAGGCAGGAGGCGGGTCGCTGGCTCGCGAGCGTGTATTTAGTAGGTCACCCCTCCCCCGCCGGAAAGCGTTGACCTGGACTGTAACAGCTACTTAACATAAGGAGATGCGCCCAAAGCTCAAAGCTGGGCTATACGCCGCGCTCATGGGGACAATGGCCCTGGCCACCGGCGGTTGCGAGGATGCTGCCAAAAACGGCGTGCAGGCGCGCGTCCCGGCGCTGGCCCCGGTCCATGCCGCTGCTTCTCAAGTTCCTGCCACTATCGGAGAGCTTCCGCTGCGAAAACTTTCTCCCGAATGGTTGGCCGCGATGGCACTTAGAGTTCCCAGCCCGAAGGACTACTTGATTGCGCAGGTGGAAGCGAAATTTGCCTCCGGCGAGCAGAACTACAAAGCGGGACATTTGGAGGCCGCGCGGCGCGATTTTGACGAAGCCGTCGACTGGATGCTCACAAGCGGCTACGACCCGAACAGCGATCCAAAGCTCAGCGAACTGTTCCACCGCGTGGTGGATACCGTCTACGGCTACGAGCTGCTGGCTTTCCGCGCCGGCGACGGTTTTCAGGAAGCGCCCGCAGTACCCGCGCCGATTGACGAGGTCGCAGAGATGACGTTTCCCGTCGATCCGCGGCTGAAAGCGCGGGCGGAGGAAGCCGCCAAGAACATCTCGCACGACATGCCGCTCACGGTGAACGACGAAGTGCTCTCCTTCCTGAATTTTTTCCAGACGCCGCGCGGCCGCGCCATTGTGGAAACTGGTCTGCGGCGTTCCGGGCGCTACCGCGAAATGATTGCGCGCGTTCTGCATGAAGAAGGCGTTCCGCAAGACTTGATTTACCTGGCACAAGCCGAAAGCGCCTTTCAGCCGCTGGCGCTCTCGAGGGCTGGCGCGCGTGGAATCTGGCAATTCGTGGCTTATCGCGGCATGGAATACGGGCTGCGGCACACCTGGTGGATCGACGAACGGCAGGATCCGGAAAAAGCTACGCGCGCGGCCGCGCAGCATTTGCGCGATCTGTATGGACAATTCGGCGATTGGTATCTGGCGATGGCCGCGTACAACTGCGGCCCGGGGAACGTGCAGAAGGGCATCGAGCGCACGGGCTACGCGGATTTCTGGGAGCTCTACAAGCGCAACGTGCTTCCGCGCGAAACCAGAAATTACGTGCCCATCATTCTGGCGCTTACGCTGATCGCCAAGGACGCCGCGCATTACGGTATACAAGTCGATCCGGAACAGCCTGTGCCGACGGATGTCGTGAAGACCGGCCGTGCCATCGATCTGCGTCTGGTGGCCGAAACCATTGACGTCGATGTCGACACTCTCCGCAATCTGAATCCCGCGCTGCTGCGCCTCGCGACTCCGGACGATCCTTCCTTCGAGATGCATCTGCCGGTGGGCACCGCTGAAAGATTCTCCGCGGAGATTGCGGATATTCCGGCGGATAAATGGGTGAGCTGGCGGCGCCACCGCATCGAAGCCGGCGAGACGCTCACTTCCATTGCGAAAAAATATCGCGTGACGCCCGCGGCGATTTCCGACGCAAATAATCTGGATCGCCATGCCGCACTGGATGTCGGAGAGAAACTAATTATTCCTGCGGCGGCTCCCGCGGAGTCCAAGAGCCGTCTGGTGCGCTACCGCGTGCGCAAGGGCGACACGCTGGGCGGGATCGCGGATCGTTTCAGCGTGCCCACGGAAGACGTGCGGAAGTGGAATCACATGAGCACCAACCATGTGAGTCGCGGCATGGTTCTGCGCATTTACACGGTCGGTGGCGCGCCGGAAATAGCCCCGGAGCACAGCCGCTCAAAAACGAGTTCCAAAGCACGCTCGCCCCAGGCAACTTCATCTTCCAGCCAGGCTTCTGCGGCAATCCACAATTAAGTCTTTTGTATGCAATAAGTTAGTTGTCATTCCGAAGGTGGGACGGCGCGCACCACTTGGCGTCTAGCCTCGGCTTGTCTTGATCGACAAACCATCTTGGCCAGCATTGCAGCAGAATGCTTGACAACTATGCAGGAGTGCGATAACAACTTCGCTGCGGCGGAGGGGAGTTGGCGACTCCAGCTGATGCAGCATCCCGCAGGCCATAGGCTTGTGGAGTACCCCTCGGGAGGATGGAATGGATTTCGAGAAGGACAACTTCGAAGACAACAACGAGCTGTCACGGCTGGACGAGGAAGACGAACTGGCCGGCGGCGAAGAGATCGTGGAGACCGAGGAGGAAGAGATCCTCATCACCGAGGAAGAGCCTGTCGCGGCGGCGCCGGCGGCCAAAGTTGCCTCCAAACCCGCGCCTAAACCGGCCAAGAAGGCGGCTCCCAAGAAGAAGGCCAAGCCTAAGGCTAAAAAGGCCAAAGCAAAGGCTAAGGCAAAGGCTAAAGCCAAGCCCAAAGCTAAAGCGAAAAAGAAGGCTAAGAAAGCCGCCAAGAAGAAAAAGCGCTAAGAGTACGCGCCGGTTTGAATTTAGGGAATCGCGAAAAGGCTTGGGCAATCGTCCAGGCCTTTTCTTTTTGAAAAAAAGGTTCACTCTGGTACGCGAAACACTGGGCGCGCTCCCATTTAACCACCTCACCCTCTCGAATCGGGAATCCCTGGAATTTACGAACAGTTATATCAACGAAATAAGTAACTTCCCCTAGCATGGCGGCCGTATGTTACATGCGCTGGAACAGATACGCCGAATGCGCGGCGGGGCAGTCTCATCTGATGCGCTGTTCGGACGGGAACTACTACGTAGTTGAATTCCAAAATAATCGCCGCGAAGTCTTCGTTCAAGACGGAATTTGCCGCCATCACCGACATCGAGCTTAGCGAACAGAATGACCGCGACCGTTTCGTCGACCGCACCCTCCGCGACGCCGGCATCGAACCGGTTCCTCTCAGTCATTTCGCAGTGTGGGTAGCAAAACTGATCCAGTGACAGTGACGGTCTCAGCCTGCCCGGTGAGCTGTGCAGGGCGCGGAGAGCAGCTTGGCTGCCGGTACGCGATTCCTATTCAGAGACCGCCACAATGAGCAGCGTCGCGTCGTCATGCCAGTGGCCCTGGCTGAATTCGCCGACAACGGCCAGGATTTTCTCCTGCAAAGCAGAAGCGGTCGCCAAGCGGTGTTCTTGGAGCATATGAAGCAAACGCGCATCGCCGAACTCTTCGCCCGCCGCGTTGCAAGCTTCCGTCACCCCGTCCGTAAAGAAAATGACGCGATCGCCGGGTGCAAGCTGCGCGGCACCTGAGGCAAATGTCTGATGCGGAAAGACGCCGAGCACACCGCCGCCAGCCTCCAGCCGCTCATGCGCTCCATTGCGGTGCACGAGGATGGGCGCATTGTGCCCCGCATTGGTATACTTCAGAAGCCGCGCCGGTCCGTCGAGCTGTGCGTAGAAAAATGTAATGAAGCGGTCGTTGCCGGTGTTGTGGCAAACCAGCGAATTCAACCGCGCGCACAAACCGTCGGGAGACAGCGAAGTCGAGGCCAGTCCCCGCACCGCCGCCTGCAAGTTGGACATCAACAGCGCCGCCGGCAATCCTTTTCCCGCCACGTCGGCGATGCAAAGACCCAGGCTGCCCTCATCAAACTCCAGGACGTCGTAGTAGTCTCCACCGACGCTTTGCGCCGGCTGCCATGCGCCCGCGATCTCGTATCCCGCCTGTTGTGGAATGCTCTTGGGCAGCAGCCCTTGCTGAATTGACCGCGCCTCGGCAACCTCCCGCTCCTGCAGGTGAAATTGCAGCGCGATCTCTCTGTGGTCCTGATTCTCCTGTACTGCGCGTCGCCGAGACGCGCGTCGCTCGCGCCCCAGGGCAATCTGCTTTTGCAGAATTTCCAACAGCCGCGTGTTGGTCCAGGGTTTCTCAACGAAATCGGCCACGCCGTACTGCATGGCCTCCACGGCAAGTCCCACCGTCGCCCACCCCGTCATCACCACGATCACCGGTGCGTCCTCGTTTTCCTTTAAGTGGCTCAGCAGGTCCAGCCCTTCCCGGCCCGAGGTCGTGTCCCGCGCATAGTTCAGATCCATCAGCAGAAGGTCAAACTCACGTGCCTCCATCGCCCGCAGCAACTCCGCCGGCGATGCCACTCCTTCGGTTTCGTAACCCTGCCCTTTCAGCAGCAAGCGCAGCGCGTTCAGCACATCGGGCTGGTCGTCGGCAATCAGGATTCGCGCGGTTGGCATAGCCATCTCAAAGTCAGAGGATGTCGCTGGGAGTAAGTGGCAGGCGGGCTTCCATCTTAAATCAGATGTAACGCCTTTGTTTTGGATACTCCGAAAAAGAGAGGAAGCAGGGCGCTTCAGTCCTGCGACCGCTTGCGGGACTCAACGTCCCACATCCGGACAAGTGTCCGAATCCAGAACAAGCAGAGAAGCAATCTTCGAGGTAAAATTAGAAGAGCGTAAGCGTCGCGGGGCGCAAATCGGGCCCCGTGCATTAACAGGACCTTCCTATCCTAGAGGACCGGTTCCGACCAATTCTCCAGTGTCTCCTTCACCTTATGCAGGAACTGGTGCGCGATCGCTCCATCGACCACCCTGTGATCGTAGCTCAGGGTGACGTAACACATCGAGCGAATGGCGATCGAGTCGTTGATCACCACGGGGCGCTTCTCGATCATGCCGAGGCCCAGGATGCCCACATTTGGCTGGCTGATCACCGGCAGGCCGAACAACCCGCCGAAGACGCCCGGATTAGTGATGGAGAAAGTGCCTTCCTGCACCTCTTCGGGCTTCAGTTTCTTCGAGCGGGCCCGCTCCGCCAGGTCGTTCAACGTGCGCTGGATGCCCAGCACATTCTTCTCGTCCGCGCCCTTCACTACTGGCACGATCAAGCCCCAGTCAAGCGCCACAGCGATGCCGATGTTGATCTCTTTGTGCAGGATTACGTTTGTTCCGTCCAGCGAAGCGTTCATCGTCGGGAAGGCCCGCAGCCCGGCCACGGCGGCCTTCACGAAGAACGGCATGAACGTCAGCTTGGTCTCGTAGCGCTTTTCGAACTCGTCCTTGGACTTGGCGCGCAGCGCAGCCACCTTGGTCATGTCGATCTCGTCCACTGAGTAAACGTGCGGAGAAACTCGTTTCGAGGCCACCATGTGCTCTGCAATGCGTTGCCGCATGTTGCTCATGGGCTCGACCGTGTAGTTGCCGAAATACATCTTCTCGCGCGGAACCGCCGATTCGAACGCCACGTGGATTTGTCCGCCGGAAACAGCCGGAAGAGCTGGTGCTGCCGCCGGAGCCGGAGGTGGTGGCGTGAGACGCGCGGCCGGCACTGCTGCCGGAGTGCTTGGCGGTGCCGCCGCCGGCGTTCCACCGGCCGCGATGACCGCTTCAATGTCCTGTTTGCTGATTCGTCCTCCTGCGCCTGTTCCGGGAATCGTCGTCAGATCAATACCGTGCTCCGCAGCCATGCGGCGTACAAGCGGCGAACTATGAATCCGCTCTCCGCCAGAGCGTGGAGGCGCCGCGGCAGGCGCCACTTGCGTTAGAGTAGCCGCAACTGGTGCAGGTGCCGCTGGCCTCGGTGCAGGTGGAGGCGTCGGCGCAGCCGCCGATGGCGCTGCGGCCTTTGCAGGAGCAGGGGCAGGAGTTAGCGAGGCTGGCGCCGAGCCTGCGCCGTCTATCACCGCGACGACCGTCTGAATCGGCACGGTCTGCCCTTCGTTGACCTTGATCTCCTTCAGCACCCCGGCCGAAGGCGACGGAATCTCCGCGTCCACCTTGTCCGTAGAAATCTCAAACAAAGGCTCGTCCCGCTCGACCTTGTCGCCAGGCTTCTTGAGCCACTTGGTGATCGTCCCTTCAAAAATGCTTTCGCCCATCTGTGGCATAACGACGTCAGTGGCCATTTGCGTTCTCCTGTCCGGCTTCAATTCCTATATAGGGGCACGGCAAGCCGTGTCCTCCCAAGTGCGCTCTAATACCGTGCCAGTTCCTTAGCAGCGTCAAACACTTTCTTCGCATTCGGCAAAAAATACTCTTCGAGAGGCGGCGAATACGGCACCGGGGTATCCAGCGCCGTCACGCGCATTAGCGGTCCGTCCAGATCGCCAAACGCTCTCTCACACAGAATCGCCGCAATCTCCCCCGCGATTCCGCCCGTCTTCGTGTCCTCGTGCACCACCAAACATCGGTTGGTTTTCTTCACCGACTGCAAGATTGTTTCTTCATCGAGCGGAAGCAGAGTCCTCAAGTCGATCACTTCGGCTTCGATGCCTTCTTTTGCGAGTGCGTCCGCGGCTTCGAGCGACGTATGCATCATCGCCGCGTAGGAAATAATCGTCAGGTGCTTGCCTTCGCGCCGCACGACGGCCTTGCCAATCGGCACCGTGTAATCCTCGGTCGGGACCTGTCCCTTGATCCGCCGGTAAAGAAATTTGTGCTCGAAGAAAAGCACTGGGTTGTTGTCGCGCACGGCCGCCTTCAGCAAGCCCTTCGCATCATAAGGCGTCGAAGGATAAATCACCTTCAGACCCGGCGTGTGCACGAAATACATTTCGGGATTCGCCGAATGAAAAGGTCCGCCGTGCACGCCCCCGCCGGACGGCCCGCGCATGACTATCGGTGCCGGCGCATTCCACAAATAGTGTCCCTTGGCCACAAAATTCGTAATCTGGTTGAATGCGCACACGATAAAGTCGATGAATTGCAGCTCCGCGATCGGCCGCAGCCCTGCGTAACTCATCCCGCAAGCCGCCCCGATGATCGCGCTCTCGCTGATCGGCGTATCGATCACGCGCTCCCAACCGAACCTCTCCAACAAACCTTCGCTCGTCTTGAAGGCCCCGCCATACACGCCGACGTCTTCGCCAAGCAGCACCACCGCGGGGTCGCGTTCCATCTCTTCGAACATCGCCTGCTTAATGGCTTCGAGAAAGGTGATTTGCGTTCCATTGGTTTCCGCCATGGTTACCTTTTCACCTTTCGAGAGGCCCCGGAAGTCGCCGCCGTTTTGGCCGATTTTTTCGCCGCAGGCTTTGCCCCATTCTTTCCCGAAGCCTTACCATCCCTCGACGGAATCTCGATGGTATTTTCCGTGTCTCCGAAATGAATCGGTGCGTTCGCGCCCCCCGAACTCTTGCCGGACCCAAATCCTGCCACCGTCCAAACCGCTTTAACGCTCGATTTCGGCGGCGTCACCTCGGCAATGGGCCGCTCCCACTTCGGCTCGATCTTGTGGCAATCGTCGCCGGTGCAGTACACGCCCGTCGCAGCAAATTCCGGCGGTGGCATCGGCGAATTCTCCGCAAACTCCCGCTCCGCCGCGAGCAGCGTGTCGATCTTCTCTTCCATTTCCTTCTTGCTCTTTGCGTCGAGCACCTTCTCGCCGATCAGAAACTTTTCGTACAGCGCGATGGGATCGCGGCCTTCCCAGTAAGCTCGCATCTCTTTCGGCACATATTCGGCCGGGTCATGTTGCGCGTGGCCCAATCGGCGAAATGTCTTCGCCTCAATCAGTATCGGTCCCTCGCCGGCCCGCGCCCGTTCCACCGCTTCCCGCGTCGTCGAATACACGGCAACCACGTCATTGCCATCCACGATGTAGCTCGAAATTCCATAAGCTTTCGCGCGGTCCGCCAGATTCTCCAGCGGCACCTGCCGCTTCACCGGGGTCGAATAAGCCCACAAATTGTTTTCCAGGATCAACACGAAGGGCGCTTTCTGTGTAGCCGCAAAATTCAGCCCTTCATGGAACACGCCAGTCGAGCTTCCGCCATCGCCGATCCACGTCATGGTTACGATTTTCTGCCCGAGGTACCGCCCGGCCATGGCTACGCCTGTCATCACCGGAATCAAATCGCCCAGCATCGAAATCGGCGAAACGATATGCAAATTCTCCAAATCGCCGAAGTGGCTCGTGCCGTCCTTGCCTTTCGTCGGCGAATCGTACTTCGCCATGTGCTGCATGAAAACGTCGCGCGGCGGCACGCCCTTCACCAAGAGCGCTCCAATATTCCGAATCATCGGCGCCAGCCAATCCTTCTTCTCCAGCGCGTAAGCCGTCCCTACGGAAACTGCTTCCTGCCCCAAACTCGAGTACAGCCCACCGACAATTTTATTTTGCCGGAAGAGCTTCACCATTGTGTCTTCCACGGCGCGGTTCAGCCGCATGTAGTAGTACAAGTCCAAATACTGCTGCCGCGTCAGTTCCTTCTTCATTCCCGCTCCAGTAGCACAGGCTTCAGCCTGTGCCCCAAGTCAACCACGGCACCTTGCCCACCATGAGCGAATGTGTTCACGAAACAGCGACCTCAATAACCTGCTCGGCATGCTCCAGACTCGCAATCAATTCTTCCCGCGATCCCGCCCTCATCTCCAACCCGAACACATCCCCAAAATGCCGCGCCATCTTCGGCGCAACTTCAGTCACGTTCACTCTACGACCCAGCAATTTCTCCAGAGAGGTCGCCTTCCGCCCCGCAATCCCACAAGGCACAATCAAATCAAAATTCCGCAAATCCGTCGCCACGTTATAAGCAAATCCATGCGAAGTTACCCACCGGCTGATATGCACCCCAATCGCCCCCAACTTCTCCGGTCCCGTTTCTTCCCTCTGTGAACTCTGCATCCTCAGCGCACTCTGTGTAAATTCTTCTTCCTCGGCCGCAACCCAAATCCCAGTCTTTCCCTCTTCGCGCCGCGCACAAATCCCAAACTCCGACGAAGTCCGTATCATCACCTCTTCCAGCATGCGCACATACCAAACCACATCCTTCCGAATCGCCCCAAGCTGCAATATCGGATAACCCACCAGCTGCCCCGGCCCGTGGTACGTTACATCTCCCCCGCGACTAGACTCGTAAAACTCCACGTTCCGCTGCCGCAGCACATTCTCTGAAACCAAAAGATGCTCGTGCTTCCCGTTCCGCCCCTGCGTGATCACCGGCCTATGCTCCGAAAGCAAAAGCACATCACCAATCGCATCCGCCTTGCGTGCAGCTACAATACGCTTCTGCAACACATACGCTTCCGCGTATCCAATCAATCCAAGCTCGACAATTTGGCAGTTTTTCACCGGTCACCAGTCACGAATCACCAGTCACTAAACGTTTATCTGCAATCCCCTCACACTAGCAAACGCATCCCCCATCCCCTCCCAAACCGTGGGATGCGCGTGAATCATGTTCATCATGTCGTCGATGGTGCCCTCAAGGTTCAACGTCGCCGCCGCTTCCGCCAAAATCTCCGTCGCCAACGGCCCGATGATGTGAATCCCCAAAACCTCACCATACTTCTCATCCGAAACCACCTTGATGAACCCGCCGTGATTGCCCAAAATTGTCGCCTTGCTGTTCCCCACGAACGGAAACTTGCCAATCTTCACCGCATACCCCGCGTCGCGCGCCTGCTTTTCCGTCAACCCAATTGACCCAATCTGCGGCTCGCAATAAGTCGCATTGGGAATCCGCGTCTTCAAAATCGGCTGGGTCTTTTTTCCCGCAATGTGCGTTACGGCAACGATACCTTCCATCATCGCCGCATGCGCCAATTGCGGCATCCCCGCAACGATGTCTCCGATCGCGTACAATCCTTTCTCATCCGTCTCCATCTGCGGCCCGGTCAGCACAAAGCCGCGCTCCAGCTTCGCTTTTGATTTCTCCAGCCCGCAATTCTCCGTCATCGGTTTGCGGCCCACCGCCAACAAAAGCTTCTCCGCCTGCAAGGTCTGCGCCTTCCCATCCTTATCCTTGAACGAAACCGTCACGCCCTTGGCGTCCTTCTTTACAGACTCCACCTTGCTGCTCGTGAAAATCTGTATACCCTTTTTCTTGAAATCCTTCTCCAACTCCGCGGAGACGTCTTCATCTTCTACCGGCACCACGCGCGGCAAAGCCTCCAGAATCGTCACCTGTGTCCCAAACGTGTTGTAAATGGATGCAAACTCCACTCCCACCGCTCCTGCCCCCACGATGATCAGTGTTTTCGGAATTTCCGGCAGCTCCAAAATCGACCGGTTCGTCAAAATCGTCTTGTGGTCCGGCTCGATCCCCGGCAAAGCCCGCGCCTCGGATCCGCTCACCAACAAAACATTCGCCGCCTCGATTTCGCTTTTCTTTCCACTATTATCGACACTAACGCGCCCCGGCCCCGCGTACCGTCCCCAGCCCTGTACCCACTCCACCTTATTTTTCTTGAAAAGAAATTCGATGCCCTTGGCGTGCTTCTTCACGATCTTGTCTTTCCGCGCCAGTATATTCGCCCAATTGATCTTCAATCCGCTGACTTCAAACCCCAGCTCCGCGCCATTCTTGAAGTGATCGTAGACATCCGCGTGGTGCAATAAAACTTTTGTCGGAATACATCCTACATGCAGACAAGTCCCGCCAAGAAACGGGTCCTTCTCCACAACAATCGTCTTCAATCCAAGCTCGCCGGCCCGGATCGCCGCCACATACCCGCCCGGACCGCTCCCGATAATCGCCACATCATACTTTGCCACTCGTAATCTCCCTTCCGCAGAGTCTAGCGCTAGTCAGCCGAGCTTCTTACGCCCGCCGCTTCCACCGGTTTCTCCGCGGTTGCACATTCTTTGGACGGCTTTGCGGTTCCTCGAATGATCAGCCTGGATGCAAACGCCAACAGATTCTGTGGGATACCCAACCGGCAAATAGCAGGTAACCTTCAGCACGAACGCCGGCAACCCGGCAAATCAGAAATTTTAGCAGCCGCTCGCGGCCCCCGCAACCTAACCGCAAATCATGCCCCTGACGACCGCACACTACCCGATCGCCAAGTTCTCACCGCCAGTGGCGAAACAAAAGCGCAAGAAGGCAGCGTTTCGCACTCCCGCCTTAGCTCGCCAGCTCTCTAGCGGTGCTCTTTCTGCTTGGAAGGCTCTACCTTTCATCCTCTGGTCGCGCAGGCTTTGGTAGTCCTCGCAGCGGCATTCAGTATCACCCTGGCGTCCACCCTGCATTATTTCCTTTTCAAGCCCCGCCACGGGCAGCGGCCGCGAACCACTCGCTTCAGGCGCGCGGGATAGCCGAAAAGTATCGCTCCTCGAGAATCTGCCGGTGGTGCAACTCGTGCCCCGCCGTGATGAACGCCAGCGCCCGCACGCTCACCTCGTTCTTATTGGCCGTACCGCGCCGCATCCACGCGTCTTTCCCGAGCGACCGAAACAGCGCCAGGCTCGCGCTCCGCACGTACGCGAATTCCTCGACCAGACTCGCCAGCGGCCGATCGTTGAATCCGCCGCTGCGCACATAGTCGTCTTGTTCGAATCCCTCCATGGGCGTCTGGTCGCCCCGCGCAATCCGCAGCGCCCGGTACGTGAAGATTCGCTCCGAATCGCTGACGTGCCCCAGCACTTCTTTCACCGTCCACTTATCCGCCGCGTAGCGAAAATTTCCGTCCCGCTCGCTGCGTCCCGCAAAGAGCTGCATCGTCTGCACACGCTGCGCCTCCAGCGCGCTCGCTACGTCTGCTCCATGAACCAACGAAATATACTTCTCGTAGTAAGCCGCGTACTCCCCAGTCTCCGGCTTGGCTAATTTCATTTTCCTTCTCCCTCGGCGCAGTATACCTCGCCTGCCCACCGCGCAAACGTGCTTCTGCGATGTCCCACTTTCGAATGCGCAGCCAATGTGGATTGGTCCCGCCGCCACCAGGACATTGCAGAATACGGCGCACTCTGCGCCCGCACAGAGGAGTGCTATCATCCTTAAAATGCGCGTTGCCTTTCAAGGCGAGCCCGGCGCCTTCAGCGAAGAAGCCGCCGTCCAACTCCTCGGCGAAGGAATCACTACGGTCCCGCGCGCTACCTTTGACGCCGCCTTCCGCGCCATCAGCGGTGGCCTCGCGGACGCTCTCCTGGCCCCCGTCGAAAACACCCTGGCTGGCCCGGTCGTCCGCGTTTACGATCTCCTCCTAGAAAGCGCCCTCACCATCACCGCCGAAACCATCCTCCCCATCGAACATCACCTAATCGGCTGCTCCGGCTCCACGCTCGATTCCATCCGCTCCGTAGCCTCCCATCCCATGGCTCTCGCCCAATGCGAACGATTCTTCGTCGCTCGTCCCGGCCTCAAGCGCATTCCCGCCGAAGACACCGCCGGCAGCGTCCGCGAAGCCCTCGCGCGTGGCGACAAAACCGCCGCAGCCATCGCCGGCCGCCGGGCCGCCGAACACTACAATGGCGTCATCCTAGCCTCCGACATCCAGGACAACGCAGAAAATTTCACCCGCTTCGTCCTGCTACGTCCCGCCGCCGAAGCCACACCTCCCCCTCCCGACGCTCACAAAATGTCTATCGCCATGCGTCTGGCCCACCGTCCCGGCACGCTCCTTGCCTCTCTCGAACCATTCGCAAAACACGGCGTCAACCTGCAAAAAATCGAAAGCCGCCCCATCCACGGCCGCCCTTGGGAATACCAATTCTTCCTCGACGTCGAAGCCGACTCCTCCTCGCAACTCGAATCCGCCCTAGCCGAAGTCCGCCAAGCCACCAGCGACCTCCGCGTCCTTGGCCTCTATGTCGCCGCCCGCAACTCCGCCCCAACTCCCGAAGCTCCAGCAAAAGCTAAGCCCTAGAAACCAAACCAATGCCAGAATTCAGCATACTTCGTTCACCTGTAGATTTTCTGCGGAGCCGGCTTCAAGATATCCCCCACCGCGATCTGCTCGAAGCCGAAGAAGTCTGGTGGACGCACGAAGGCGATGCCATTTCAGACGCCGTCGATCGCGCCGGAACGCCGTGGTTGAGGATGTTCAATCGTCTCGGAAAACGTGTCGATGAAATTCTCTATCCTCGCGAATATCAAACGATTTTACGTCGAGGCTATCGCTCCGGAGTCGTCTGGCGCGTCCTCGAAGAAAAATCTCTGATCCCCCCGTATCTGCTGATGTACGCCATTTCCTTCCACGATCCCGGCATTTGTTGCCCTTATACCGTTTCACTCGGAACAGCCGTGCCTCTTGCCAAATATGGCAGCGTCGAATTGCAAGCTCGCTTTCTGCCACAACTTTCGCGCAAAGACGATTCCGTCTGGCAAGGTGCCACGTGGATGACGGAAATCACAGGCGGCTCGGATTTAGGAGCCGCGGTCCAGACCATGGCCCGGCCTGCTGGCGATGCCTGGCGGTTGACTGGTGACAAATATTTCACGAGCAACGCCAATGCGGAGTTGGCCGTCGTAGCTGCACGTCCAGAAGATGCTGCGGAGGGTGTGCGCGGGCTGGCCTTGTTCCTCGTGCCGCGATACCGTCAAAACGGTGAGCTCAACTATTTCATCCGCCGCCTCAAAGACAAAATCGCCACCCGCTCCGTTCCCACCGGCGAAGTAGAGTTACGAGAGAGCGAAGGTTTCCTGTTAGGCTCGGCTGATGCTGGAATCTATCTAATCCTCGAAGTCTTGAACCTCTCGCGCGTAGCGAACAGCGTGGTCAGCGTCGCGCTGGCACAGCGCGCCATGGCAGACGCGCTTTCCTACGCCGAACATCGCGCCGCGTTCGGCAAACCGATTCTCAATCATCCTCTGCTCCATCATCAATTTGAAAGCCGGCTGAACGCGCTTCGATCCGCCTTTGCGTTGGCGTGGGAATCGGTTCAACTCTTGAACAATGTCTGGATGGAGCGTCCGCCCTACTCCGATCGCTTTCATCTCTTCCGCCTGGTGGCCCATCTCTCGAAATATTGGACCGCCGAGTTCGCCGTCGACACCGCAAAATGGGCCATGGAAGTCCACGGCGGCCTAGGAGTCCTCGCCGAACACAACGTCGAACGCTGGCTCCGCGAAGCCATGATCCTAGCCATCTGGGAAGGCACCTCCCATCGTCAAATCCTGGATGGCATCGAAGTCATAGAACGAAAACGCGCCCACAAACTGCTCTTCCAGCGCCTAGCAGAAATCGCCCCCTCCAAAGAACTTCAGGAAATGGAATCCGAAGTCGAGCAACACTTGAGACTCCCAGCCCAAGAAAGGGAAGCCCTCGCCGAACCGCTCTTCAGAAAACTCGCAGTTTTCACAGCCAAAGCGCTCACCGGCAAATAGAATCGGGTGCCCGCCTCGCGTCGAACTGCCTCCCATCTCCTCATTTTTCTTCTATTTTTCTCTTGACATACGAATTAATTAGTACTACAAAACAGATACAAATGAGACCCAAACACACTACTCTCACCCCGCAGGAACTGGAAATCATGAAGCTCGTCTGGCAGCGCGAACCCGCCACCGTCCGCGACATTTATGAAGCGCTCCTCGAGCACCGCAAAATCGCCTATACCACCGTTATGACCATGATGAAGATCCTCGAAACCAAGGGCTATTTGAAAAAACGCCGCCAGGATCGCGCCTTTGTCTACCGTCCCACGCACACCAAAAACCAGGTCATCGGCGGTATGCTCCGTGAATTCATAGACCGTGTTTTCAACGGTTCTGCGGAACCGCTCCTCGTCCATCTCGTCAAAACGCGCCACATCCGCGAAAAAGAACTGCAAAAAATGGCGCGTCTGATCGAGGAAATAAAATGAGCGTTCCTGAAAAGGATGGAATTAATCGGAGTCGCCGATGAATATGCCGCTGTGGTTTTCGAATCTCGTTTTTTGGAGCGCCCAGGTCGCTCTGCTCGTGCTGGTCGCCGGTTTTCTGCCGCGTCTTCTCCAAATTTGCCAGCCCCGCGTACTTCTCGTGTATTGGCGCGTGCTCCTTGCCATCAGCCTGCTGCTCCCAATGATCCAGCCCTGGCACCGCCTGCCGATCGTCGGTGTGTTTTCGATCGCGCCGGACATCACAGGCGTCCCCGTAAACTCGGCATCCAGCCCCACCATCCCGCACTGGCATTTCCCTAGCCTTCAGCTCACCGCCCAGATTCTCGGCGTCGTAATTGTCGTGGGAATCGGCGCTCGATTCGCAATCCTGGCGATGGGACTTCTGAGACTTCGCCAACTCCGCCAGGCATCTTCTCCAATTTCCCTGTTCCCCGAATGTGTTGCCGTTCTCGAAGAGATGCGCACCCGCGTGAACGCCAGCGCCGAGTTTCGCCTTTCCCCCAGTGTAGATTCGCCTGTCACCTTTGGCCTCGCCGTCCCGGTAGTTCTTCTGCCCGAACGGTTTCCGTCCATGAAAGCACCATTCCAAGCCACAATTGCCTGTCACGAACTGCTGCATGTTCGACGGCGCGATTGGGCGCATCACCTGGCTGAAGAAATTCTTCGCGGCGCGCTCTGGTTTCATCCCGCTATCGCCTGGCTCATCGCGCGCGTCCGCCTGGCGCGCGAGCAGGTCGTGGATCTCGAAGTCATAAAACTCACGCAGGAGCGCAAGCCTTACCTAGAAGCCCTGCTTGAATTTGCAACCGGCCGCCGGACCGCGCCCATTCCTGCGCCACCATTTCTCGTCGAGCGTCAACTCCACGAGCGAGTCGCTCTCATGCTAAAGGAGGTTCGTATGTCTAGAACAAGACTGATTGCCTCATTGACGGCCACCACCTGCTGTATCGCGTTAGCCATAATCCTTGCTGTATGGGTTTTTCCTCTCAAAGCCGCGCCGAAAGCCGTACAGAATGCTCCACACGGCGGCGTAGCGGGAAGCGTTGCAAACGGCGTTGCCGGTGGTGTAGCCAACGGCGTCGCACAAGGAGTCTTAGGCGGCGTTATCGATGGAGTTAGCGGCGGCGTCTCGGGCGGAGTCAGCGGCAGCTCGTCCCTCGACATACCCACGGTAGACAACACCACCATCTGGACCGACACCGTAAAGCGAGGTCCCATGCTCCGCCAGGTCCGTGGACTTGGAACGCTCGTCCGTGCCGAAGATTCCGCCAGCTTAGTCGCGCGCGTAGCTCTCCCGATCGTGATGACCGCCGACGTGCGCCCGAATCAAACCGCGACGATAGACACGCGCAAAGGCCTAGTGAAAGGTCACGTCACCGGCATAAACGCATCATCCTCGGACGGAAGAACCCGCACCGTGTACGTCTCCCTCGATGGCCCGCTACCCGAAGGAGCCGGCATCGATCTCCCGATCGACGCCACCATCGACATAGAAAAACTGGACAACATTCTTTACATCGGACGCCCAGTGCACGCCGCAGCAAATTCCACGATCTCGCTATTTAAGATCGTCAAGGACGGCTCAGAAGCGGAGCGCGTCAGCGTCAAGCTTGGCCGTTCGTCCGTCAACGCAATCGAAGTCCTCGAGGGACTCACAGAAGGCGACAAGGTCATCCTCTCCGACATGTCCAACTACGAAAACGCTGACCGCATCCGGATAAAGTGAAGAACGCTCCCTCCGCCAAAGGAGGGACTAGCCGCTCTGCCGAGAACTGGCACTTTCCGCAAAACGAAAAAGGCCGGCATAGGCCGGCCTCTTTCGTAGCACCTCGCTGTTTCTTTACTTCCTTTTATTTTTACGCCTTCACGTCGGTCGTTCAGCAATAGCTGCATTCGGCGTCGCCTATCCCGCCGCCCGTCATGTCGTCCTTAATTCGACGCAGGCGCTGCCCAAGCCGCTCGGCGAGTTGATGCCGCGCTCGCCACAACCGAGCCTTCAAGGTGTTCTCGGTCACTCCGAGTTTCTTTGCCGCCTCGCCTGTCGAGTAACCCTCGACTTCGCGCAGCACAAACGCTGTGCGGAGCAAAGGTGATAGTTCATCGAGGTTCTCGCTGATCATCTCCCGCAGCTCCGTTCCCGCAAACACCTGCTCCGGGTTCGGGCCATCCGCTGCGAATCGCTCCGAGATCGGCAGCTCATCTTCACGCGGAGGTTCATCCAGCGAAACCGCCGGCCGGGCCCTCGCGCTGCGCCGCCTCATCAGCGCCGCATTAATCACGATACGCGTCAGCCACGTGGAAAACTGCGACCGTCCCTCGAACCGCTTCATGTTGCGATACGCGGAAAGCAGCCCGTCTTGCAAGGCATCTTCAGCATCTTCCGTATTGCCGAGGACGCGCAACGCCGTCTGAAATAGCGGCCTTTGGTAACGGCGGAACAGCGTTTCCACCGCCTGCGAGTCGCCTCTCTGTCCGGCGCGAATCAGCTTGTCTTCATTGAACTGCGTAGGCACTACAGTTTGTGTTGTCACTGCCGCTTGAGTTGCCATTGTTCCCCCCAATTACAACAAAAAATCACTGCTTCCAGTCACCAAAAAATCGTTTCAATAAGCTCGTTGAACGCATGCACGGACACTTATGTGTCTCAGTGAACCGGAACACCTCCGGCTGGCACTCTCGGTTTCCTCATCATCAACAAGACTGGGATGACTGCCAGGAACACCACGCCTAACATCTTGAAGTTGTCGATGAACGCCAGCATCGCCGACTGACGCTGCACCAGGTTGTAGACCATGCCCTTCGCTTGCATTGCTGCATGCGAAGCACTCGACCCATAAGAGATTAGACGCGCTGTGTTTCCGTTCGTCATCTTCAGCAGCGCCGGATTCAAACTGTTCACGCTCTCGACCAAATGCGACTGATGGAACTGCGCCCGCCGCTCTAGCATCGTCGTAACGGTCGCAATTCCCACGCTCGCCCCGATGTTTCGCGCCAGATTGATGATTCCCGTCCCCATGTTGGTCATTTCTTTCGGCACGTACGCAAACGCCGCAACGTTGATCGGAATGAACAAAAACGCCAGTCCGAAACTCTGCAACATGCGCGCTCGCACCGCGTGGCTGTAATCGAGTCCCAAATCCCACCCCGCCATCCAGAACAGCGCAATCGCCGACACCGTGCAGCCAAACGTAATCAGAATCCGTGTATCCACTCTCGACACCAGAAATCCGACGACCGGCATCATCAGCATGATCACCAAGCCGCCCGGCGAAAGCGCCTTTCCCGCAAGCTCCGCGGTGTAACCCAGCAGCTCTTGCAGAAACTGCGGAATCAAAACCGTGCTTGAATACAGCACGAAACCCAGGAAAAACATGGCCACCGTTGAGATCGCAAAGTTCCGGTCCTTCAGCATCTTCAAATCGACGACCGGATCCTTATGCCTCCACTCCCAGACGATCCCGGCGATAATCCCGATCAGCATTAGGGCAAAGAAAACGCGGATAAATCCAGACGCAAACCAGTCGTCGCGCTGTCCCTTGTCCAAAATAATCTGCATGCTTCCAAGTCCAAGGCTAATCAACCCAATCCCGATGTAGTCGATCCGGAATCCGCTCTTGACGCTCGCCTTTTTCATATACGGCGGGTCCGAAATCAAGAACGAAGTCAGCAGCAGCGAAATGATTCCCACCGGGACGTTGATATAGAAAATCCATCTCCACGAAAAATTGTCCGTAATCCAGCCGCCCAGCCAGGGCCCAATTGTCGGCGCCACGACCACCGCAATCCCGTAAACCGCAAACGCCATTCCGCGCTTCGCCAGCGGAAACGTGTCATTCAAAATTGCTTGCTCGCTCGGCTGCAATCCTCCACCGCCCACGCCCTGCAAAATCCGGAAAAACACCAGCACACCGAGGCTTGGCGCAAGCCCGCACAAGAACGAACTCACCGTAAACAGCGCCACGCACGACATGTAAAACCGCTTCCGCCCGATCAACCCGGAGAGCCAACCCGAAAGCGGCAACACGATTGCGTTGGAAACCAGGTACGACGTCAGCACCCACGTCGATTCATCCGCGCCCGCCGACAAATTTCCGGATATGTGGGGCAGCGCCACGTTCGCGATCGACGTGTCCAGCACTTCCATGAATGTAGCCAGCGTCACCGTAACGGCGATCACCCACGGGTTGATCGACCCGTCCGGCATCCTCAGTTTGGCTAGTATTCTGTTTCGCATGGCTCGTTCAATTTCGCTCGCTGGCGTTCTATTTGGCTCCCAAATGCTCTACTTATTCATACGTACAAACGCTTCCCGGACTTTCTTTAGTCCACGCGCTACTTGGTGATGACTGTCGCGTCCACATTCATCCCCGGCCGTAGCACGGCCGAGCCCAGCGAATCCCTGTCCAGCACGATCTTCACTGGAATTCTCTGAACCACCTTCACGTAATTCCCCGTCGCGTTTTCCGGCGGCAGCAAGCTCAGCACTCCGCCCGTTGCCCCCGCGATCGAATCCACATGCCCGCTAAATGTTTTTCCATACGTATCCACTTTCACTTCCGCTTTCTGCCCGGCGTGCATATTTCTAAGCTGGGTCTCTTTGAAATTCGCCGTCACCCACACATCCTGCAGAGGTACAACCACCAGCAATCCCTGCCCTGCCTGCACGATCTGCCCCATCTCCACTTGTTTGTGCGTCGCCACACCATCCACCGGCGCAACGACGTTCGTGTAACTCAAATTCAGAAGTGCTGCATCGAGCGCGGCGCGTGCTTGCGCCACTTTCGCCACTTTTGCTTGTGCATCTGCAGTGCGCATCCCCACCTGCTTCGTGTTTGCCAACGCCCCTACCACTCCAGCGCGCGCCTCCAAGACCCGTGCCTTCGCCGCGTCCAGCTGTGCCTTCGTCACTTCTACGTTGCGCTGCGCTTGCGCCAGTTTTTCCTGGTCGGCCTTGAGCGCACTCGCGGTCGCATCCGCATTTGCTTTTGCTGCGTCATACTGCTGCTTCGAAATTTCGTCCCTTTCCATCAAAGGCTTGTAGCGCGCCAAATCCGCTTGTGCGAGCGCCGCGTTCGCCGTGCTCTTGTCCACATTCGCTTGCGCCCACGCCAGATCCGCCGTCTGCGCTTGTTCGTACGTCGCTTGCGCCTTCGCTACGTCCGCCTGCGCTCCAAGCAATTGCGCGTCCGCGCTGGACGTCCCGCTGGCCACGTTTTCCGCCGTCCTCGGTACGTCGACTCCCGCTGACCGCGCCTCGCCTTCCGCCAAGTCCAGCGCCGCCTTTGCCTGATCCACGGCCGCCTGATAATCGCGCGGATCGATCTTCACCAGTGTCTGGCCCGCTTTCACCGCTTGGTTGTCATCCACCAAAACGTTCGCCACTTTCCCGTAGATCTTTGAAGCGATCGGCGTAATATGGCCGTCAATCTGCGCGTCATCGGTGCTTTCGCGGTTGTGGTAGTAGAGAAACAGCCCGACGATCGCGGCGATCAGCACAACGCCACCAAGAATCGCCAACCGCTGCACTTTCGGATTTGCCAGCCCTGTCGGCGTTTCTTTTTCCAGCGGCACTTCTTCGGTCATCGGCCTCGCTTTTGTCGCGTTTTCGAGCCCTACTTCGATCTCAATGCTCATCGTCCCCGTCCCCTCACTTCGAGTAAACCTTTTCCATCTGCCCGATCGAACGCGCAAAGTCCGCGCGCGCCTGATTGAAACGGTAAAGCGCCGCGATCTGGTTGTCGTTCGCACGCGCCAGCGAATCCTGCGCCTGAATCACTTCAATATTGTTCGCCACACCGGCCTTGAAGCGGTCCCGCGCCTGATCCACTTCCTCTTTCGAGAGCTGCACACCCAAATTCGCCACGCCCACCTGGTTCCGCGCCGAATCCAAATTGATCAGCGCGGTCTTTACGTCCAGCGCGATCTGATTTCGCAGGTCGTCTTCCTGCTGCTGCAATTTCTGAATTTCCAAGTCCGCTCGAACGATTTCCGCGTGAATCCGTCCCCCCGTAAAGAGCGGCACGCTTACCGCCGCTTCATAGTTGTATGTCGGGATGCCCGTTGTCGACGATCCTCCCAGGTAAGCCCAGTTACCGGTAAAGTCCACTTTCGGCAGCCGCGATTCCGCCGAGGCCTTTTTTTGTAACCCTGCCGCTTTAAGCTGTTGCTCGAGCGCCTTCCACTCCTGCCGCTCCGCAAGCGCGGAGTCGATGCTCGCCGCTACTTCCGGCTGTGGCGTGTCGAAGAAGCTCAACGAATCTCCCAATTCGATCGTCTGCCGCGGGTCCAGATTCAACAACCGGCTCAGCCCGAAAAGCGATGTTTCCCGATCTGCTTCTGCTTCGAGCAGCCGCTGCTTCTCGTTTTGCAGTTCCACGTTCGCGCGCAGCGTGTCGATCCCCGTGCCAACGCCTTCTTTCTGAACGTCCGCCGCCTGGTCGTAAAGCGCCTGCGCCAATTCGACTCGCGACTGCGACGCTTGTACGTTCGCCACGGCGCGCAGCGTGCCGATGTATTGCGACACCACCAGCAAAATCACTTGTTCGCGCGTGGAAAGACTGTCTGACCTGCTAGCATTCGCGGTTTCCCGCGCCGCCTGATAGCGGCGGAACAGCGTCAAATCAAACACCGGAGCGCTAAATGTCGGCCCGGCCGAGAAAATCTGGAAAGGACCGGCATGCTCAGGAATTCCCGGGAACTTCTTGCCGAAAAATGCTTCCACGTTTATGCGCTCGACCGTATCCGTCACGCTCAAGTTCGCCTGTGGCAGCAAGGCCGCCCGCGCCACATTCTTGTCCTGCACGCTTTCCGCGGCCGTTATGATTGCGATCTGCGCTGTCGGATTCTGCTTCAGCGCCAGACTCACCGCCTGATCCAACGTCAGCCGCATAACCCCGGTCGGCGCAGTCCCCGGCAGCGCATTCTGCTTCCCGTTCCCTTGCCCGCGCGCAACCACCGGCGTCACTATTAAGCTGAAAAACGCCACATAGAAAATAATGTGCGAACCTTTTTTCCGGCCCCAGCACCCGGTCTTCCCGGTCCGGTCGCGCCCTTCAATTTCCTCGACGATCGACTGGTTTAGGCACCCCTCCGCGATGAGCTTCCCGCCCTGCTGGTGGATCTCCTTCAGAAGCACCTTTCCAGCCGCATCGATGAAGCTGACGCCGCACAAATCCACGCTAAACTTTTCCTCTGGCGCCCGTTCCCGCCAGCATTGCTCGAGCGTCCCTACCCATGCTCCCGCCAAGCGCCCTTCGACGCTCAGGACTGTCCTACCGCGCTTTCTTTCTGTCGTAATCCTCAACATTGTTACCGTCCTTCGGGACGCTTATAGATGCATTAGCACCTCCATCGGATGTTAAATCTCATCCATGATTAAAATATTCATTATAAATGGCTTACATGAGTGATGAGCGGCAGAGGTTTTAGAGAATAGACCTTATATGGTCAATTGCCGTTAATTTGTCTTAATTTTAATGACGATATTCGGGCATTTCAACAACGACTGGCTTGTCCCTTTGACGATACAGGCAGCCATTTTGTTCCTTAGCCCTGGATTTCCACGAACGAATCCGCAGCCAACATGAGTGGCCGCCGCCAAGCCTCAGCCAGCTCAGGAGTGAGATAACAATTCCGTCCGGCATTATACCGAAGCCGAACCTCTGACTCGGACCGTTCCTTCAAGCTGGTCAAGACGCTGATTCGTACAGTTAGCAGGTCAGTGGCGAACGGCGATCGCCTGCAATTCGAAATGTCCTCCGCGCAGAAGCGCAGCCGCACCAATGAATTCCCGCGCGGGGAAGTCCTTTGTCTTGAAGTAGCTCGTATAGATGGGATTGAATTTGTCGAAGAGCGACAAATCCGTGCAGGCAATCTGCACGTACACCAGGTCGTCGAAGGTCATTCCGGCCTGCGTCAAAGTTCCCTTCAAACTATCGAGCATGAGCTTGATTTCATCTTCAATTTCCGCCGGCGGCTTTCCTGTCTTCGGGTCCAAGCCAATCCGCCCGGCCAAATACAGGGTGTTGCCAGCAAGTATCCCGTCGCTGAAAGGAGCCTGAACGGTTTTCTCCGGCGCGTTGAACACCTTGCGGGTAGTCTGCGGCGTGGGCTGCGAAAACGCCCCGTTAACGCTGAGAATTCCTGCACCAACTAGGGCCACCACTAAGAAACCAAATCGGCGATTCACGCGTTGCCTCCATTCGAAGCTCTTTTGAGAATTAACTCCAGGATTTGTGGCGAGAGTGTAGCCCGCAATTCGCTCCATCGCAACCTGCCAGTAGCACAGACTGCAGTCTGTGCAAGCCTTAACACGTGTCTCGCGAAAAGAGGGGACGCAAGCGAAGGTTACCAATGCTAAGATGCCGCTTCCTTTTCGAGGTGACTCAATGCGTTTTGCAATCGGAACAGGCATGTTTTCTCTCGCCACCGCACTCTGCATCTCCGCGCCACTCTTCGCTCAAAACGATCTGGACCAGCACATCAACAAAGAAGCCGACTCGCTCTTGGCAGCCTACAAACATCTCCACGAAAATCCCGAACTTTCCACGCAAGAAAAAGAAACTTCCGCCCTCATCGCCGCAGACCTCAGAAAATCCGGCTACGAAGTCACCGATCATTTCGGCCAGTACGCTGATTCCGGTCTGACCGCCTATGGCATCGTCGCTGTCCTGAAAAACGGCCCCGGCCCCGTTGTGTACGTTCGAACCGACATGGATGCACTTCCGATCATCGAAAATACCGGCCTCCCGTACGCCAGCCACGTAAAAGTGGCGCGAGCGGGCGGCGGAGAAGTCGGGGTAATGCACGCTTGCGGCCACGACCTGCACATGACGGTATTTCTCGGCACCGCGCGCATGCTCGCCCAACTAAAGGATCGCTGGAGCGGCACCGTCGTCTTGATTGGCCAGCCTGCCGAGGAAACTGTCGGCGGCGCTCAGGCAATGCTTCGCGCCGGGCTCTACACCAAATTCCCCAAGCCGGATTTCGTCCTGGCGCTCCATGATTCATCTGCAATTCCGGCGGGAAAAGTTTCCTGGCACGCCGGTCCTCTGCTCGCGGGCGCCGACTCCGTCGACATTACGGTGCGCGGCTATGGCGGCCACGGGGCCGCGCCGCAAGCGGGAAAAGATCCCATCGTCATCGCTTCGGAAATCGTCGTCGCGCTGCAAACCATTGTGAGCCGTGAAATGGATCCCCAGCTTCCGACGGTAGTGACAGTCGGCTCGTTCCACGCCGGGACAAAACACAACATCATTCCCGACGAAGCGCACCTGCAGCTCACCGTTCGAACCATGAATCCCGAGCAGCGCGAAAAAGTGTTGGCCGCAATCACGAGAATCACGAACGGCATTGCGGCCGCAGCAGGCGTTCCGGCCGAACGCGCACCGATTGTCGTCGTTGCGGAAGATCACGTACCCGCCACAATCAATAATCCGGAACTGACGCGCCGCGTCGGCGCATCGCTCGAACGAGCGCTCGGAAAAGAAAATGTGCTCGCGGGCGAACCCATCATGGCCAGCGAAGACTTCAGTCTTTTCGCGCTCGAAGATCCGAAGCCGCCCATCAGCATGTTCTGGCTCGGCGCCGCCGACCCCGTCAAGCTAAGGGATGCGATGGAAAAAGGTACCCGCCTGCCGGGCCCGCACTCCAGCGAATTCGCTCCAGTGCCGGATCCCGCCATTCGAACCGGTGTCAAAGCCATGACTTCCGTCGTGATGGATCTCCTGAAAAAATAAATCATCGAGATCGTTGTAAGATTTTCCGAAAGCCAAGGCTATTTGCTCACTCGCGCTCGGTTCGAAGAAGTTCGTGAGAAGATGCGTACTCTGATTACAACGCAATCCAGCCAATTCGAATGAAGTAGAGCGAAGTGATCCCCACCACTGCCCAGAGCAGCACACCCTGCAGCAAAGGCCGCCAGCCCACTTCTTTTAGTGTGGCGCGCGAAATGCCCGTGCCGATGAGGAAGAGAGTGGCTGTGAGACCGAGACGGCCAAGCGTAAAGAGCGAGTGAGAGAGAGAAGAGATTGCCAGAAAGTAAGTATTGAAAATGGCAGCGAGGCAAAAAAACAAAATGAACCACGGAAACTGAATTTTTGACTTGCCGATAATCTCTGCATCAGCTTGACTTTTGGATTTGCGGCGCATGAAGGTGGCAGTGCCGAAAGCTAGCGGAACGATCCAGAGAGCCCGGGCCAGTTTTACCGTCGTGCCGATGACCAGCGCTTGCGGGCCGTATTTCGCGGCGGCGCCCACTACAGAACTTGTGTCATGAATCGCGAGAGCGGCCCAAAGGCCGAATTGCGATTGCGAAAGATGAAGTGCGCCGCCAATCGGGGGAAAAATCAGAAGTGCGACGGAATTTAATATAAAAACTGTGCCGAGCGAAACGCCCATCTCTTCGTCGTCGGCATGAAGAATCGGACCGATAGCGGCGATGGCGCTGCCGCCGCAAATCGCTGTTCCCGCCGTAATCAGAAATGAGGAATTCCCGCGAACTTGCAGCATTCTGCCAAGCGCAAGGCCAGCCAGAAGCGCAAACGAAATTCCCAGCGCGGTGTAAACGAAGCCGCTGCGGCCGGCTTTCAGCACTTCGTGCAGATTCATTCCAAAGCCGAGCGCAACAACGCAGACCTGTAGAAGAATTCTTGCGGATGTCCGAGTGGCTCCCGGGTAAGGATGCGTGAAGCACAAACCGAACAAGATCCCGAGGCTAAGAGCTATGGGCGGAGACAGAAGTCCTGTGAACGAAAGGACCAGTGCTAGAAAGAAAAGAGTTTTTGCGAGCGCAGGCATCGACGGCAAAAGAGTAACAGGGCCAGCGCCGAAGCGGGTAACCGCGACGGAACAGAGTTATGCGAAATTCACCCGCATTTTTGTAGGGTATTCATGACCGAGATTATTTTCGTTTCTATCGTTGCGGAGGCGTGGGCGGTCTCACCGACGAGAGGGATGGTGTCGAAGGAGACGGCTTCTCGACAGGCGCCATAGGAAGTGCAGGAGCGTTTGGCGCGGCGGGACTAACTGGAGTCTTTGAATCAGAGGAGACTTCGGCGATGATTTTTTCCGTAGCAGCTTTGCTGACGGCGCAGGCGGAATCCCAGATGCGGCATTGGGCGAGAGTGAATTTGCAGCCGCAGGTGCAAGTGTCGGCATTAAACCGGTGAAGGACGACCTTTTTTTGCTCAGGCGTAAGTTTGGAAAGGTCGACGCCGGGAAGTTCGGTGGCGCGATCGGCGTGCGACAGGAAAACTTCGCCTTTGTCCACGAACGTCTCGACTTTTGCCATGATGGGCATGCCGAGCAGGGCGCGAATTTCGGTTTCGTAAACGGCGGGATTCCAGAGGCCAACATGCTTTTGGACGACGCGGCCTTCAGTGTCCAAAACGAAAGACGTCGGCAGAGCGGGGATGCCGCCGAATTGTATGCGGACATCGTTGGCAGTCATCGCGACGGGATAGTTGATTCCGGTTTCCTCGACGTACTGCTTAATATCGGCTTCTTCGTCATCGACATTGAGTCCGATGATTTGGAGGCGGCCTTTGTAGCGTTCCTGCAGAGCGACGAGGTCAGGAATTTCAGCGCGGCAAGGTCCGCACCAGGTGGCCCAGAAATTCAATAAGACAACTTTGCCTTGGAGGGCGGCGAGTGTGAGGGGCTTGCCGTCGAGCGCGGTGAGTTTGAAATCGGGCGCGGGATCGGGGTTGCGGACAAAGCGGATGACCGGCTCGTTGTCCTGATCTTGTTGCCCGGAACCAAGCGCAGGGAAAAACAGAAAAAGTAACGAGGGAATGACCCAACGGAGCACGGGCCGTTGACGGAGAGATATGGGTCGGGTTCGTCGCATGGCGTCCTTAATAGGAGAGCATATTGAGGGGCGCACGCCAAGTGGTGGATAGGAGAGCGCCTTTACCTATGGGGTGTCAGTTGCTTTTTCGCAGCCGAGGAGGAGCGCTCGGAGCGGCGTTCTTGTTCCACGTGCACAGTGCAATCGGCGATTTCGTCGTCAATCTTTTTAATTTCCAGAGCGAGGTGAAAATCCTCAGGGTGCTTCGTATACTTTTCGAAGAGCGAGTTCCGTTTTGATTTCAAGTCGTCGCGCTTTTTCTTCCAGACTCCTGCCACTGCCAACATGTGATTGCCCTCGCAAGTAGTGTGCGCTCTTTTTTCGTTTATCGATACAGCGGAAAGACGATTTGCTTAGATTTATACGCTGACGTTTTTGCGGATGCGGTAGAACCAATACTGGCTAATGCGGGGGAAATGTTGTATTTCCATTGGGCTTGAGGGTGTGCGGAGGCGCGATGAGCAAACTTTTGGTGAAGAGTGGTGCGCTGCTGTTTTGTGCGGTATTGCTGGCAATGGATACGTCCTCATCGTTCCCGGCGGATGACGACGCGAAGGTGGATGGTTATGTCCGTGGCGAGATGCAGCGCGAGAGGATTCCCGGCCTTGCCTTGGGCGTGTATCGAGACGGCAAGATCGTCAAAGCGGAAGGCTACGGCATAGCTAACTTAGAATGGGATGTGCCGGTGAAGGCGGATACGATTTTTCAATCAGGGTCGGTGGGCAAGCAATTTGCAGCAACCGCTGTAATGATGCTGGTGGAGGAAAGAAAAGTCGGGGTTGACGACCCCATTCAGAAATATTTTCCAGACGCACCTGAAACATGGAATGGCATCAAGATTCGAAATCTGCTGAGCCATACTTCCGGGCTTGGAGAATACGAGAACGGGCCGCGCACCAAGCCGGACGGGCTCTTCTACCTGCGGCTGGATATGACGGAAGACGAGCTCTACAAAAGAATTGCGGCCATGCCGATGGACTTCAAGCCCGGTGAAGATTGGAGCTACCGCAATACGAATTATGTGCTTCTGGGAATCCTGATTCACCGAGTAACAGGAAAATTCTACGGCGATTATTTGCAGGAGCGGATCTTCAAGCCATTGGGAATGACTTCGACGCGAATCATCAGCGATAGGGACATAATTCCGCACCGCGCCGCAGGCTACGAGCTTGTCAAGGGGGAGCTGAAAAATCAGGAGTGGGTCTCACCGACGTTTAATTCGACGGCCGATGGGACACTCTACTTTACTGTCCTGGATCTGGAGAAATGGGACTCGGCGCTGTACACCGAAAGACTGTTGAAACGGTCGAGCCTCGACCAGATGTGGACCGTGATGAAGCTTAATAACGGGCAGCCCAATAAAGCGAACTACGGATTTGCATGGGAGATCAAGCAGATAAACGAGCACAGGGTGATCGAGCACGGAGGAGCCTGGCAGGGTTTTACCTGCGATATTTCCAGATACGTGGACGACAAACTGACGGTCGTGGTTCTGACGAATCTCGACGCGGGCCATGCGCAACCGGGCAAAATCGCGCACACCGTGGCGGGCCTTTACGTTCCGGCGCTGATGCCGGCAGAGATCAAGCCGATTGAGGACAAAGAACCCCAAACAGCAATGTTGGTGCGAAATCTGCTGCAGGAGATTGCTGCGGGAAAAGCTGATCAGGATCGATTTACTCCCGAGCTGCGAGCGAAGCTCTTCCCTGAAGCGATTGAGAGAATAAGTGACTATTTAAAGGAGCTCGGTCCTTTAAAATCATTGGACCTCATCAAGCGAGGGGAGGAAGGAGAGCGGCGCAGCTATCAATACCGCGCGAACTACGAAACTATGGAGCTTTTCTTGTCGCTTCAGTTGACTAAAGACAACAAGATCGCCGCGTTGGATTTTTCTTAGGACTGAACTTTGTACAGGTTGGTGTCGGATTGCAAGCAAACCTGGGATTCCATGTATGCAGATGGGTGGACAACAACCGCCAGCTTGAATGGTCGAGAGCAAAATTGCGATAGACTACGAGAAACGAGGGGCCTAAACCGATGAACGGACTACCGCAACTCCTGCCAACCAGCGCCGAATCTGAAACGTTTGGCGGCGTAACCTACCACATTGACGGCGAGCTCGTTCCCATGCTCACGATCGACGGTTCAGCAAGGTCCGTCTACTTTGAGCATCACATTTTGTTGTGGAAGCACCCGACCGTAAAAATCAGTTTGAAGCTCATGAAAGGGGCGCTGAAGCGGATGATGGCGGGGATGCAGGTGTTTGTCACCGAGGCACGCGGAGCGGGGATGATCGCCTTCAGTCGGGATGGCGCCGGGCACATTGTTCCGATTCATCTGCCGCAGGGACAGGAACTGCACGTGCGGGAGCACCAATTCCTGGCGGCGAGCGACAGCATCGACTACACCTTTGAACGAGTGAAGGGCGCGGCGAACATGCTCTTCGGCGGAACCGGCTTTTTTATCGACAAGTTTCACAGTCACGCGGGCGACGGTATCTTGTGGCTGCATGGCTATGGAAACGTCTTTGAAAAAGTATTGGGACCGAGCGAGATCATTGATATCGAACCCGGCGGATGGCTTTATAAAGATCCCAGAGTGCGCATGGAAACGGTGGTGGACCGGCTGACTAGCGGCTTATTTGGCGGATTTAATTTGATCGTCAACCGATTCACGGGGCCGGGCCGTGTTGGAATTCAGTCGATGTATATGCACTACGCGAGTGAGGAATAGTCGCGGGCTGCAGCGCGTTGGAGTTTTGCCGAATTGTTGATAGAAGAAAGGAGGCGGCTATGCGGCGAGTATTTGTCTTAGCGGCATGCCTGGTTGCGGGAGTCCTCGCCGCAAGTTGGCAAATGGAAACTGGGGCGGCTGACTCCGGCGATTCTAGGTCCAAAACGGTTTCTCCGGTTCAACCTGAAACCCGCGTGGCGAACTCGTGGGATCAGAAGGCTGCGGCGGCTTACCTCGATCAAAGGGCCGGTTGGTGGATGGGCTGGCAACGGGCGGCGCGGGATCACGACACTTTTTGTGTGTCGTGCCATACGGCGGTGCCCTACGCGATGTCGCGGCCGGCGCTTCGCACGGCGCTTGGGGAACAGGGGCTTTCCGCAAACGAACGAAAACTGCTGGACAATGTGACGAAGCGCGTGCGGCTCTGGAAGGAAGTGGCGCCGTTTTACACGGATGCGGATCGCGGCGCGTATAAGAGTGTCGAATCACGCGGGACGGAATCGGTTTTGAACGCGCTGATATTGGCGAGCCATGATGCAAGCAATGGTGGAAGCATTTACGCGCAGAACTGGCATCTGAGCGTCGACACACGCGCGGCGTTTGAAAACCTGTGGGCCGAACAACAGACCACGGGCGAGCAAAAAGGCGCGTGGCTGTGGCTGAGGTTCAAGAACGAACCGTGGGAAGCGGACGACTCGGATTTTTATGGAGCGGCTCTAGCGGCGATTGCGGTGGGAACAGCTCCGGAAAACTACCGCGCGAAACCCGAAATCCAAAACAATATGAAGATGTTGAGCGAATACTTGAACCGCACCTACGCAGCGCAGACTTTGAGCAATCGCGCCGTGTTGTTGTGGGCTTCGGCGAAGCTGCCTGGGCTAATTGAGCCCGAACGGCAGAAGGCAATCATCAGCGAGTTGCTCAGCAAGCAGCAGCCGGACGGAGGTTGGAGCCTAACTGCGATGGCGGGCGACTGGAAGCGGCATGATGGAACGCCGCAGGAAGCGCTGAGCGATGGGTATGCGACGGGGCTGATTACCTTCGCGCTGCAACAGGCGGGGATATCCCGCGAGAATACGCAATTGCAGCGTGGACTCGCGTGGCTCACGGCTAACCAGAACCACCCGGAGGGTTTCTGGCTGGCCTACTCCTTAAACAACAACGAAGAACATCACATCAGTCCGGACACCGCGCGCTTCATGAAAGATGCGGCTACGGCCTACGCCGTGCTCGCGCTGAGCGAATCCAAAACTCGCTAAGCTTCAAAACCAAGGATGCCCGATGGCAAGCGACTGTCTAGCTATTGCCAGCCGATGCGGATGAGCGAAAGACCCTGGCGTGGTAACGTAAATCGCAGGTGCGCCGTGCCACGCTCGATCGCTAGAAACGAAAGCGACTCCAGAAGCTGCAATTGCCCGGCACGCTCAAGTTGCTCGTATTGGTGATCAGAAGGTGTTTGCGTCGATCCCATTTCCTTCCACACCGTGAACCCATTGCTGTGATCAGAATCGATCCGAAAGTGTTCGAGCAGCGCTCGGCTGACGTTTCCAGGCAGACCCTCGGCGGACAGTTCGATCTTCGCGTCGTCAACGCTCAAGTCGGCGTCGTGATAATTCCAAATCAAAATTTCGATTTCGTGATCCTTGCGCGTGGCGATGACGTTGATGTCTGGCGGGCCTCGGACTCCGGCGCGCAGCACTTCCTCGGCGGGAAGCGCCGCGGAACTCGCAGACTTCACGCGTTCCGTGCCCAGCAGTCCAAACATTCGAAACGCATTTAGCACCGGCTTGTCCAGGCCGTTGGTGGCCAGTTCGCGAAACCCTTCAAAAAATGGCTGGCCTTCGAATTCGAAGGACCACGTGACCGCGCCGGCGAAGTTGATTTGTTCGCGCCGAGACAATTCGTAGATCGTATTCAACACCTCCGCTGTATAGGAAGCGTATTGCGCGCCGTTGCGATACGCATTCTGTGGATGGGTCCGCGCTGTACAGGCAGCGCAGCCTTCAGGGTCAGATTCTCCAAGAATTACGCGTGTGTTTTGCCATTCAGGAAAAGACGCCACGATCTTGAAACCTTGTTCGATGGAAGCCAACTGCCGCGCGACGCCCATTTGTACATGACCCTCGCGCCACTCGGTGACTCCTTTCGGATGAAAGCTGATGAAAGCCAGAGGCGAGCCGATTTTGTCCGTGGCGAAATTTTGCTCGTGCGCGCAGTGCTCGAGAAATCTGCGCAAGAACTCCGCGGCTTTGGGAGAAGCGGGACCTGTCGTGTCTGGCCCACCTACAGAAGCACCCGGCAAGGCCCAGAGAATCGCGGCGGCGGCAAAATCGTAGAGCTTGAAATATTCTTCGGGAGTTCCTTTCCAATAATCGATGTCAGGCTCATTCCAGATTTCCCAAAGCCACGTTTTTGTCTCGGCCTCGCCATATCGGTCGCGCAGGTGAGAGGCAAAATGAAACACGACGTCCGCCCACTTCCGATAGTCCTTCGGCGGATAGGCCCAGCCGGTGAAGATCGTGCCTTGAGGAAAGTTGTGGCGATACGGCTGTGGGTGCGTTGAGAGCGCTTCGGGCATGAAGCCGACTTGCACGAGCGGCTTGACGCCCAGCGCGAGGTAGGTGTCAAAGATGCGGTCAAGAATCGTCCAGTTGTAGACCGGATTTCCTTGGGCGTCCTCGGTGTAAACATTTGTAGAGCCCCACTTGAGCGAAGCCGAGCCGTCGCCACTAGTCAGCAGGTTGTGGACACGAATGTGGACGGGGACAGGACTCAGCGCCGCAAGTTCGCCAAGCAGCTTCTTGCCGTTTGGCGCGTAAGTGTAATTCGGCTCGTCGTAACCGAAATAAGTCCAAATGGGCGGAAGAGAGCCGTCGGATTGATCGGCATAAACTTGGATATTAACGTTGGGCGCGATTTGCTGTCCGACGCACAACACGGCGCCGAAAAACAGAAACGCAAAAATGAGAACAGCCTTGAGCATGAATTGGATTCTAACCGAAGAGCCGGGCTAAAGCCCGGCCCCCTACAAGAGACAAATCTCTATGGGCTATTTGACCAGGGTGGGACGACGCCGCTCATACGCGCGTAGGCGATAAGCTGGCCCATGTGCTCGTTGGCGTGCACGATGATGCGCAAGTACATTCCGTCGACAGTGGCGTCTCGATCCGCGATGTGAACCTTGCGTTCGAGATCTTTCGGCGTTACTGCGAGATGGGCTTGCTTCACGGCCTCCAGCGAACGCTTGAGCCAGCTAATGACTTCGGCCTTTGCAGTAACCGATTTCTCCATCCCCTCTTTCATGTCCGCGGGCATCTTGGGGCCGGTCACACTGAGCAAGTAAAAATTGGCGAGGGCGATGTGCATGTACACCTCGCTGGTGGAGCGCACACCCGGCGCGGGACGCCAGGAGAATTTCTCCGCTGGAGTGGCTTCGGCAAGGGCGACAAGTTGCTGCGAGACATGCAGCCATTCGCCGTCATAACCCTCCCAGATGCCTTCGGGAAGTTTTTGATTCTGCGCGAGCGCCAGCGTGGGACGGACACTGATTAAAAGAAGCAAAAGAAGAGCTTTTTTCATGATTTGTCTCCTCGCGGGAGTCTTTTCACGAAGCAGTGCGGTAAAGGCCAGCCTATTCTATACGTGCCGCCCAATTAGACGGACGTTTTTTGAAAAGGCTTCTGAACTCCCCCTCTCGGCCCGATCGATGGGTGTGGGCAGGCGGCAGATAGGCCCGAAGACCATGAATACAAATGAGGGGTTGGGGAATCTAATTAGCTATGCGAATACGATCAGGATTGCTCGGTTTTATTGCGGTGATTCAGACGGTTCTTTTTTTGACGCATTTTCTGCTCTATGAGACCTGGACGATATCGGCCGGGAAAGGCGGAGCGGGCGGACCGTTGTGGCTCAAAATTCTAATGGGCGTTTTGTCCGTCAGTTTTCTTGCGGCTTCGCTTTTGGCTTTTCGGTATACAGGTGCGGCTTTGCGCGTGTTTTACCGCGCGGCGGCGATTTGGCTGGGCATGCTGAGTTTTCTCTTTCTTGCGGCCGTTTCCTCGTGGGTTGTTTTCGGAGTTACGCGGGCGGCCGGGTTGCACGCGAATTTCCACTTGATCGTGGAAATGCTGTCCGGAGCGGCGGTTGCCGCCGGATTCTACGGAGTTTTCAACGCGAGCTGGACGCGCATCACGCGAATTACGGTTCGGTTGGCGAACTTACCGGAGGCCTGGCGTGGGCGAAAAGCTGCGCTGATCAGCGATTTGCACTTGGGTCACGTGCGCAACGGCAGCTTTCTGCGTCGCATGGTAGCGAAAATTCTGAAGGAGGAGCCTGACGCGATTTTTATTGCCGGCGATCTATACGATGGAACGGCGATTGATGCAAAACGGGCAGCCGCTCCCTTGAGCAAGTTAACGGCGACGCATGGTGTGTACTTTGTGGCAGGAAACCACGAGCAATTTGGCGACGACAGCAAATACTTGCGGGCCGTTGAGGCCGCTGGAGTGCGCGTGCTCAGCAACGAGAAAGTGGAAGCGGACGGCTTGCAGATTATTGGCGTGCCTTACCGTCACGCCACGCATGACGCACATTTTGCGTCCGTGCTGGAGGGCGTCGGCGTGGATCGCGAACGCGCCAGCATTCTCTTGACGCATGCACCCGACCATCCACATATTGCCGAGGCTGCAGGCGTTTCCCTGCAACTTTCCGGGCATACACACGTCGGTCAATTTATTCCGTGGAGCTGGATGGCACGGCGGATTTACCGGCAATTTGTCTACGGCTTGAGCCGGATCGGCGAGATGCAAGTATTTACGTCGAGCGGAGCCGGAACGTGGGGACCGCCGCTGCGGCTTGGTTCGAACCCCGAGATCGTTGTGCTTCAGTTCGAATGAAGCAAACGAGAATCCGCTATGGTCCGTAGGGACTCGGTATGTTTACCCTGATCCTCGAAGGGCCGTGCCCGCGCGATGTAAAAAGAAACCGTGCCGCCTGCCCAGTTCAAACGTTAAAGAGATAGTAGAAATGTAAGCAAAGCTTTCTTTTCTGCAGGCCCCAACTTTTCGAATTCATCTGTGACGTGCGCAGCTTCGCCGCGGTGGCGCCGAATGGCGTCAGAGAACGTGGTCGAGGCTCCGTCGTGCATCAGGCGCGAATGGAGTCGAACGCCCCACAGCGGCGCGGTGCGGACCTTGTTGGCGGTGCTCTGGAATTTGGGGAATGTTGAGCTCATCAAGTCGGGATGCGCGGCAATTCTTTTGCCGTAGTGCTCGGGAATGGCCTGAACGATGCCGTCGCCGGTACCGACGTTATGCAGAAGGAAGTCCCCGTAAGGATGAAACGTTTTATCGCCGAGCGCAGCTGGAATCGTAAAGTTGCCGCCGTTAATGGGAGTTCCGGCGGCAGCAGTCGTAAGCGTTACCACATGGCATGTGGCGCAGCCGATTTTTTCGAAGACTGCTTCGCCATTTTTGGCTTCAGGCGTTTGGGAAAGCGTCACGTCGCGAGCGGGAGCTTCCGAGGCACGCATGAATCGCGCGAAATGATCGATATCGGAGAGGCCGTCGGCGCCGGGCGTATCGTTGGGTTCGGTGGCCGTGTTGCAAAGATTGGTGACTTCATCAGGCTGCAGGCGATTGGTTATTCCCATCTCGTTGAGATACGCGTCAGCTGAAAAAGACAAAAGACTGGCGTGCTGATCTTTCCAGCCGAAGCGGCCGACAGCGGTCTTGCCTGGGACCTCCACGATGGGGACGTAAAGTGCCTGACCGCAAATCTTGCCGCGGCTCTTTTTGCACTGGTCTTTGGCGAGGTCGAGCAGGGTTTGGTCCGAGAGCGCTTCGACGAAGCCATCGCCGAGAACGTTTAGAGAAATGCGGAACGTTCGAATCTTCTCGGTGTCGGGAACATGCTCCTGAATTTCGGTGCTGGGGAAAGCACCGCTTGGGCAGATGGCCCGGTCGTTGATCAAAGAGCGGCCTTTGATGATTTCTGCGCCGTGATTGATGGGAACTTCCGGATTTTGAAACACACCCTGAGCATTATTGTGGCCGACGCGCAATTCGCTGACCTGACTGGAGCCGCCAGACGTGGGATTCTGATGGCACTCGCGGCAAGACTGCGCGTTGTAAAGCGGCCCGAGGCCGTCGGTGAGTGCCTCGACTTCTTCGAATTTGGCCTGGTCGGCGGTATGGGTGGCATCGTCGACAAAACCATTGCTCTTGTTATCGAAGCCGGTGGGAGCTTCAGAAACGGGCGGCGCAAAGGAGAGAAGACCTAACGAAAAGAAAACGAGAACACCGGCAAGCAGTTTCATGGGGACCTCGCAGGTGGCTGGTTGAAAAGGAATCTACTCCTCGCATGGCAGAAAGCCAAGTGAAAAAACCGATAAGGAGTGGCGGGAATTATGCGCCGGAGAAGCGTTAGACCGGGCGGCGAATGCCGAGTTTGCGCATGCGTGCCTGGAGGGTGGTGCGCTTCATGCCAAGGAGAACGGCGGCGCCCTTCGAACCAGCGATGCGCCACTCGGTTTGCCGCAGTGCGCGGAGAATGTGCTGGCGCTCGGCGTCTTCGAGAGTGGAAATCGAGGAGGTAGACGAAGGAGAGGAAGTTAATGAACTAGAGGATGAAGAAGAGTCAATGCCTGCGGCGGAACTTCCCGCAACGATTGCAACGTCACTAGATTTTAGTTCGCCTACGGGAACTCGGAGCTCTTTGCCCGGGGAAAGAAGAACGGCGCGCTCGATAAAATTCTCGAGCTCGCGAATATTGCCGGGCCAGGAGTAGCCCGCAAGAGCGTCCATGGCGTCAGCTGGAACGTAGGCGACAGATTTGTTGAGGCGGCGGCTGAATTTCTGCACGAAATAGCGGACGAGCAGAGGGACATCTTCCGGGCGCTCGCGGAGCCCCGGTATGTGAATGGGAAAAACGTTTAGGCGGTAGTAGAGATCGCTCCGGAAAGTGCGCTCGGCAACGAGCTTTGCGAGATCGCCGTTAGTGGCGGCAACGATGCGGACGTCGACGCGCTGAGTCTGATTGCTGCCGAGACGCTCGAACTCCTGTTCTTGGAGAACTCGGAGTAGTTTGGGTTGCAGCTCAAGCGGCAGGTCCGCAACTTCATCGAGAAAAAGGGTGCCGCGGTCTGCGAGTTCGAAGCGCCCGATTTTTTGCGCAAGAGCACCGGTAAAAGCGCCCCGTTCGTGGCCGAAAAGCTCGGATTCGAGCAGTCCGCTGGGGATAGCGGCGCAATTGATTTTGACGAACGTGCGCTCGCGGCGCGGGCTGAGGTTGTGGATGGCGCGGGCGATGAGCTCCTTGCCGGTGCCGGTTTCGCCAGTGATGAGGACAGCGGTGCCGGCGGGAGCGACTACCTCTACCTGGGCCAGGGCGCGCTTTAGCGCGGGACTGTCACCGATGATTTCTTCGAAATTGAATTCACTGCGAATTTCTTCCTCAAGATAAAGCTTTTCTTCGGCAAGTTTGTCCTTCAGTGCGTCAATTTGTTTGAAGGCCAGAGCGTTTTCCACCGCGATGGCAATTTGCGCGGCGACTTGCAGCAGAAGCTCGACGTCCTGGTGAGGGAACGCGTCTTCGCGGCGGCTGGCGAGATTGAGTGTGCCGAAAGTGCGGCCCTGCGTGATCAGCGGAACGCAGCAGATCGTTTGCACGCCTTCCGCCCGGAGCCTGCGAATGATTTCATTCGGAAACCTATCGATTTCGGCGCCGCGGGCGAGGAGCGGCTGAGCAGTAGTGAAGCAAATGCCGGAGGGCGAGGTGTCGAGAGGGACAGTGATTTCCAGGTCGAAGAGGGCGGGGCTGCTGGAGAAATCGAGCGCGTGAATTTTCAGCAGCCCTGAGGCGGAATCGCGAAGTGCGAGACTGGTGTAATCATGATGAATCACTTTTTCGAGAGAGCTGACAATGCCGCGAAAAAGTTCGCGGAGTTCGCGCGTCGAGACGAGAACGTTGTTGACGTCTAGAAGAACCTGCAGGCGATCTCGTTCGCGGGCAAGCTGGATTTGGTAGGCCTGGGAAGTTTGGAAATTGAGCGCGTTATCAACGGCCACGGCAACCTGGCTGCCAACGCGCTGCATGAATTGCAGTTCCGTATCCGTGATGACTTGCGGCACAAGCCTGCCGAAACCCATGGCGCCGAGGCGGTGCTGTGCGGTGGTAAGAGGAACCATGGCCAAAGAGCGCACGCCCACTTCGCGCAGCCGATGCAGGAAATCAGGGAAGCGGTGATCCTCTTCCGTATCGGTCACGACGAAGGGCTGCTGCGATTGCCAGACCCAGCCCGAAGGATGACCATCCACTGGCGATTCGCTGCCGGTCTTCACCGGCGTCGGCAGGCGTGTTTCTAGAATGTGGAGGCGCATGACATTTCGATCGGGGTCGTGTAGGACCAGCGTGAGGAAATCAAAATCAACGACGCAATGCAGGCGCTCCGCGAGATCGTGAAAAAGAGCGGCAAGATCGCGATGCTGCGCAATCGATTCGGCCACTTCGAGCAAGGCTTCGAGCTGGCGCCGGGAATGTTCGAGCGGCGCTGCAGGAGTTAGTTCGGGCGGGGAGATAGCGGGATCCGCCATAGAAAGCAGAATAGCACCCGTCTTGGCAGAGGCTCAACCAACGGACTGGATAGGTGGTGAGTCGGTTTCCGATTACACGTCTTAGGCTTTAGGCCATGCGCTAAAGCAAATCGGTCTGACTGTTGCTTCCAACTCCCCGGCAACTCGCCGGCATATTCGG
>Ga0209446_1000041_pt1 | contig 43307 bp, 37 predicted proteins | sample BogFormECP04_OM2_FD_188242 | JGI IMG/M metagenome (GOLD analysis project Ga0209446, IMG submission 188242) | Bog forest soil microbial communities from Calvert Island, British Columbia, Canada - ECP04_OM2 (SPAdes) (version 2) | ecosystem: Environmental > Aquatic > Freshwater > Wetlands > Bog ... | reverse complement strand
TTGTCACCATGCCCGGGTTTGTTCCCCAGGTGACCTGCGGCGCGAGGTCCTGGGCTTGCAGTTCGACGGTCATGTCAAACTTCGCACCATAGTCGCTATTCAGCTTCTTCCAATCCGCAACCGCGTCGTCAAACGCTTTCCCGCGCGGCACAAACGGGCGTCCTTCGAGATACGCGAACGTCGTGTCATCAGGTGCGATCATTCCCGCGCGCGCGCCACCTTCAATCGTCATGTTGCAGACGGTCATGCGGCCGTCCATGCTCAAATCGCGGATGGCTTCGCCGCCATATTCCGCCACATGTCCTGTGCCGCCGCTGATTCCGATTTTCCCGATGATAGCGAGAATGATGTCTTTCGCGGTGACGCCGCGCGGGCGCTTGCCGTGGACCAAAATGTGCAGCGTCTTGCTGCGCGATTGCACCAGGCATTGTGTCGCGAGTACGTGCTCGACCTCGCTCGTGCCGATGCCGAACGCCAGCGTGCCAAAAGCTCCATGCGTTGAAGTGTGGCTATCGCCGCAGACGATTGTCTGCCCGGGCTGCGTTACACCCAGCTCCGGTCCAATGATGTGCACGATGCCCTGGTTGCGGCTGTTCATGTCGAAGAGGCGCACGCCGGTTTCACGGCAATTTTTTTCGAGCGCTTCAAACTGCAGCCGGGCGTCGGCATCAAGGATAGGCAGGATCCGGTCTTTCTCGGTTGTCGGAACGGAGTGGTCCATCACGGCGAAGGTCAGGTCGGGCCGGCGCACCTTGCGCCCTTCGGCGCTCAGCCCCGCAAAGGCCTGCGGCGACGTGCCCTCGTGGATGAGGTGACGGTCAATATAAATGAGCGCAGGCTTCCCGGCTTCTTCGTGGACTACGTGGGAATCCCAGATTTTTTCGTAGAGTGTTTTTGGTGGCATGTCGGCTCGTTTCAGATTTTAACACTCCGGAAATATATGTCCAATGGACCGAGCCGTGCGTGTGGCTCAACTCGCGGGTATCACCGCCACTCTCGGCTGCACTTTGTATCGCAGCGAATGAATTGGCGCACAGGCAAGATTGCCTGTCATGCACCGCATCTACGCCGAAAACACCTACCGCTTAATGCTCACTATCGCAGCGTCTGCCTCGTATCCTTCATCCTTGACGGTTTCTTCGGCTTTCGCGCGAAGCGTTTTCTCATCGGCGTCTTTTGGCGCCTTACAATGACGGCGGATCACTTCTTCGCCGCTTGCAATGCGAACCACCCAGTCCGATTTCCCGCTATCCCAGGAAACTTCCACGCTATTGGCACGCATGTCTCCTCCAACAGAATTCGTGGGACATTGTAGACCCAACCGCCCTCTGGAGAGAATCCCCGCTTTTCAGTACGCCAGCGGCGGGCACATGCCCGGCCGGCTGGTTTACTGTGCTTTTGGATTTTTGGGCTTGGGATGTTCCTGGCAGTAGTGGGAAGCAAATGTCTGAGCGCGCTGGCGTTCGTAGTTCTGCTTCATCTCTTCAATCGTGTTTCCATCGAGAGCGTCCAGTGGGTTGAAGAGCCATGCACATTGCGAACATGTCCAGCCTTGAAAGCCTGCGTTTTTGACCCAAACGAGTTCTCGACGCATGCAAAGAGAGTATCCGGACCACTAAAGAAAGGTGACAATATTGGGTTCCTTTATCGGAGCTATGAACAACGTAGACCGTAGTAGAACTTGAGGGAGCATGACCCTAACAGATGCAATGCGTAGAACTATCGTATGAGTACCGCATAAGGCGAAATGAGTGGGTAGAATAGACCCATAGTTGCCCTAAAATCGCCAGCGTGGTACCGTATCGTCCGTAATTGCGGAGGGTACAATGGCCAGCAGACAGCAAGCCGGAGGCAAGCAGCCAGCGTTGAAGTATCGGCGAGTGGATCTGTCCAGTTTGAGGAAAGGGCGCCGGGGAAAGCACCACGACCTGGTGGAAGGAATTCTCGAAGAGTTAGAGAGTGTGCAGCCTGGCTCGGCGCTCGAGATTCCGCTTGCTGATGTGAACGGAATTGGACTTGCAAACCTGCGCTCGGCGGTTCATCGCGCGTCGACTTCTGCGGGAATGGACATTGAAACGCTGGCCGACGAGAAGAATTTTTACGTTTGGAAGGCGCCAGCTTAAGCCAAGTGGTAGAGGATAAACGCGGAGTTTGGCGTGCGGAAGTCGTATTCCGCGTTTGTGGCAAAACGTTCCCTCAGGAATTCCCTCCGGTAGTGACCTAATCTATTCAAGGACAGCGCGATTGTAATTAGCAGATGGTGCGCCGCTCGCATGAGCGTACATTTCAGCTTGAGCCACGTCTCCCATACGGGATGCCTACCCTTAGCCAGAGAATGCACGATTATCCCTCAAGAGAGCTCTGAAAGTGCCCGGTATGGAACAGACGCGGCACTCTACATCGTTCTAAAATTAACAGTTCGAGAAATTGGAGACTGAGATAACGAGGTGAACTAATGCGTGGATTTAGATTTCTGGTGATAGCCGCGGTTGCTGCAAGCTGCTTCACAGCAGCAGTGCCCAAAGCGGAGGCTCAGGTCGCGGTCACCATCGGAGTAGCCCCTGAATGTCCTTACGGCTACTTTGAAGCTGCCCCGTATGACTGCGCTCCCGCTGGCTATTACGGTCCAGAATGGTTTAGTGCGGACGTTTTCGTCGGCGCCGGCCCGTGGTTTCACGGCAGCACCGAATTTCGCGGCAAGGTAGATAACAGCTACGACCCGCACAATGGCTATAAGGGCTCAATGCCAAGCCGTGGCGAGAAAGCCGAGCCAACAAAGCGTGTCAATAGCACCCACTTCAAAGGAAACCAAGTGCGGGATGGACGCGGCCACGTAACTCCTGACAAGAATGACAAAAAGTAGTTCAGATCCAGCCGATGCGACGGCAAGACGGCTTCCCGAGGCAATTGATTGCTAGGGTTGTGAGCGCCTCACGTTCCAAAACTCCGGGTGCGAATTCGTCACCTTGGTACCCGACGTGGCGAACGTTTGCGGCGAGAAGCGAACAAAAAGCTGTTTTGTCCGATCATTGGTGATGTAGCGATTAAGTTCAGCCGGGCTGCAGGGACGCACGCCAATTTGCGTGCTGTTTGTGGCCCGGTTTCATTTTGTCAGTTCGTTCGAGAGCACCAGAAAGGTGTGTCCCTCCCGTCAGTTGCAGCGTAGCGATACGTGCAGGAGACGAACGGCGAGCGTGACACAGTCGGCGAGGCAAACCCCGCACAAATAGAACTCTTGTGGGACGCTCGGCGATTAATGGCCGCCGCCGCTCAGTTCGCGGACGATATCGCTGACGAATTTTTTGGCGTCGCCGAAGAGCATCATGGTGTTGTCGAGGTAGTAGAGCGGGTTGTCGATTCCGGCGAAGCCGGCGGCCATACTGCGTTTGATGACCATGACGGTGCGGGCCTTGTCCACGTCGATGATGGGCATGCCGAAGATGGGGCTGCTTTGGTCGGTGCGGGCCGCAGGGTTGGTGACGTCGTTGGCGCCGATGATCAGGGCAACGTCGGTTTGCGGTAGGTCACCGTTAATCTCGTCCATCTCCTTCAAGCGGTCGTAAGGGATGTCGGCTTCGGCGAGCAGAACGTTCATGTGGCCAGGCATGCGTCCGGCGACGGGATGAATGCCGAATTTAACGTCGATGCCTTTCTTGGTGAGAATGTCATAGAGTTCGCGGACTTTGTGCTGTGCTTGCGCGACGGCCATTCCATACCCAGGAACAATCACCACTGTATTGGCGGCCGCAAGAATCCCCGCGGCATCTTCCGGCGAGGCGCTCTTGACCGCACGTTCTTCTTTAGCGCCTGCGGCGGAGGCCTGCACTTGGCCAAAGGCTCCGAAGAGAACGTTGGTGAAGGATCGGTTCATGGCTTTGCACATGATGACGGAGAGGATGAAGCCGGAGGCGCCGTCGAGTGCGCCAGCGACGATCAGGACTTTGTTGTTGAGGACGAAGCCGAGAAGGGAAGCGGAGAAGCCGGCGTAGGAGTTCAAGAGGGAGATGACCGTGGGCATGTCCGCGCCACCAATGGGCGTGACCAGCATGATTCCGAAGATCAGGGCTACGCCGATCATGATGGGGAAGAGAAAGGTCATTTCGGGATGAAGGACGAGAGCCACCACGAGTCCAAGCGCAGCAGCGAGAACCGTCAAGCTGACGTAGTTCTGACCTTTATAAGTGATGGGACGCTGGGGCAGGATTTCTTGCAACTTGCCCGCGGCGATCAAGCTGCCAGTGAACGTCAGCGAACCGATGATCACCTCGAGGCCGATTTCAGCCATCTGGAATCTGGGAACAGCGGGAGCGGCGATGTAGTATTCGGCGATGCCGATGAGCGCGGCGGAAAGCGCGCCAAACGCGTGGCTCAGAGCGGTTCGCTGAGGAACCGCGGTCATTTTGACCATGCCGAGGGGTACGCCTACGGCGGCGCCGATGATGAGCGTGATAATGATCCATTTGAGCTGGCTAACTTGGGGGTCGTACAGAGTGGCGATGACCGCGATAGCTGAGGCGATTTCGCCGATAATAACGCCGCGCTTGGCGGTGACCGGGGAGCCGAGCCACTTGATCGCGAGAATGAAGCCGATGGCTGCGGCGATGTACGTGAAATCGATGAGTTGCTGGAGGTCGGCTGGGCTCATGGCTTTTTCGCCGCCTTGCCGGTCTTGAACATGCTGAGCATGCGGTCGGTGATGACGAAGCCGCCAACCATGTTGCTGAAGGAAGCCGCGACAGCGATCAGGCCGAGGATGGTGGCGAGACGCGTCTCGTGGCGGCCTGCGATGATGATCGCCGCAACCACGACGATGGCATCGAGCGCGTTCGTCAAGGACATCAGCGGAGTGTGCAGGAGCGGCGAGACCCGTTTAATGAGCTCGATACCTAAAAACGCCGATAGAATGAACACAAACAGACTCGAAATAAAATCCGCGGGCATCCATGCCTCCTTATGATTTAGCAGCCAGCGCCGGGAGCTTGTAAATTTCACGAAGCCTGGCGCTTACAATTTCTCCACCCTGGGTCAGCAAAGTTTCGCGCACGATTTCATCCTGCGGATTAATTTGGAGCTTGCCCTCTTTGATCATGTACAGGAGAAAGGTGGCGACGTTTTTGGCGTACATTTGGCTGGCGTGATAGGGAACTGTGCTGGCCAGATTGATGGAGCCGATGATGGTTACGCCGTGCTCTTGGATTTGTTCCCCAGCACGAGTGAGCTCGCAGTTACCGCCGCGTTCGGCCGCGAGATCGACGAGGACTGAGCCAGGTGCCATGCCGGCGACCATTTCTTTGGTCACTAGAATTGGGGACTTCTTGCCGGGGATTACCGCTGCGGTAACGACCACATCGCTTTCGGCGACTACTTTTCCGAGAAGTTCGCGCTGCTTTTTGTAGAACTCTTCGCCCTGCGCCGTCGCGTATCCGCGCGCATCCTGTGCGTCCTTAGCTTCAACCGCGATCTCGACGAAACGTCCGCCGAGGCTCTGCACCTGTTCTTTCACGGCGGGACGGAGGTCGTATGCCGAAACAACCGCTCCGAGTCTGCGCGCGGTGGCGATAGCTTGCAGTCCGGCTACGCCACATCCAATGATGAAAACGCGGGCAGGCGTGATCGTTCCTGCGGCGGTGGTGAGCATCGGAAAAAGTTTCGGGAGCGTGTCGGCGGCAATCAGCACGGCTTTGTAGCCGCTAATGGTGGCCATCGACGAAAGCGCGTCCATGCTTTGCGCGCGGGTGGTCCGCGGCATCAATTCAATGGAGAAGGCGGCCACGCCTTTTGAAGCGATTTCCTGGATGGTTTCGAGAGAGCCGAGGGGGCGCAGAAAGCCGATCAGTACTTGATTGGGACGATATAGCGGAACATCGGCCTTGCCGGTCTTGTCGTTCGAACCGTAGCAAAGCACTTGAACGACGATATCGGCGGCACCGAAAACTTCGGCGCGCGTAGGGAGAATCTTTGCGCCTTTGGCGGCGTATTCGGTGTCCAGATAGCCGGCTTCTCTTCCAGCGCCGGCTTCGACCACAACCTCGAGGCCTGCTTTCGTGAGGCTCGGAATTACGGCGGGCACCATCGCTACGCGACGCTCTCCAGGAAAGGTTTCTCGTGGCACTCCGACAATCATGAAGCTTCCTCCGGTATTCTCTCTGCTACTTCAGAACTCGCCCACGAAGCTAGTTTTGGCCCGTCCGCGCGGCATTCTACAACGAATTCGAACCGCCAGGCTCGCAAACAAATTAGCGCTCGAATGAGAGTTGGTTTATCCGGCTCCAACCTCTTTGCCAGGGATGAAATAGACTTCTTCGAATATGGAACCCTTTTGCCATCTGGCTCGAGTGAGAATGCCCTGGCCGTTTTCGCACATGCTGGGGTGGCCGCAGAGATAACCCGTAGTGCTTTCCGGGCGCAAGTTCCACTCGTCGACATACATGCGAACGAGATCATCGACACGGCCGGTCTGGCCTTTCCATGAGGCGTCCTCCCACGGACGGCTGATGGTGGCGACATATTTAAACCACGGAACTTCCGCCGCTATCCTCTCGAGTTCTTCGCGATAACCGAACTCCCACGAACGGCTTCCGCCCTGCAGGCAAAAGAATTTGTGCTCGCCGGGCATGGGACTGTTACCGGCTTTCCAATCCTTGTATAGAGTTCGCACATAACTGACAAACGGGGCGATTCCCGTGACGGTAGCGAGAAGAAGATGATTGGTGCGGCCGCTCTTCAGATCGAGCGTAAAGCGCCCTTTCGAGATTTTGCGGCAAAGCATGGTGTCGCCGACTTTGAGTTTGTAAAGATGCGGCGTGAGGGCACCTTGCGGAACCAACTCTATGAAAAACTCGAGGCCTTCTTCATACGGGGAAGAGACAATGGAGTAGGCTCGCTCGATGCGCTTGTCTTCGTGATTCACGCCGAGAGTGGCGTATTGTCCGGCCTTAAAAGTAAATGGGCCGCCAGGATCAACGCGGATCAACCACAAGTCTTCCGACAAATCTTTTCGCTCGATAATGCGGGCCGTGAAATGCTTGTCCATCGGAAGAGCCAAACTCGTAATCCTCCATCGCCAAATTTCTAAATGGGTCTTTTCATAAAACGACCGGGAGGAGCAGTCTTCTGCTTCGCCCGGTGCTGTGGAATCGGTACGCTACCCCCGGGGTATGAGTTGAATGCGTTGGTCGAAGCCATCCTTTTATTTGGCTTCGTTTGCGTCTCTTCGGCTCGGGAGGTTCACGGCTGCCATCCCAGCTACGGTGGCTGCCTAGAGAACCCAACGGGCGGCATTGTACACCCGGTTGGCCGTTTTGCGAGGGTAGGAATCATGCGAGGGGGCAATTGGGATTCTCCCAAGAGACCAGCAAGTAGGTCGAATCTCCACTTGAAATGTGCGGAGTTAAGCGTCTGGCAGTTCCTGGAGCGATTTCTTATTCTGGATTAGGAGTGACAAGCCGTACGAGATCGATCTCATAGTCGTCGGCGCGAGGAAGAACAGGCATTGGAAAAGCCCTCCTGGGCTCGCAGGCGGACGAGATCCTTCGCTATGCACCTTGCCCGGTCTTTACGATTGGACCCAAGGCGGTATTTGAGGAAGAAACCCGCGGAAAGCTAACGTCCGTTTCCAAAAACTCAATCTGAAGCTCAACGCCAGCGATTGGCAATTTATTCCCATAGCAGGAAAGAGCTTCTCCGATTCGGGTAGCGGCTCTTGTCACTGATTCAAGGGACTCTCAGGACTTCGCGCGGCTTATTGCCAGCCTTATGGGTGGTTCCATTTTTGGAGATTTCCGCGTGCCGAAGGCGACACTCGCCCCCGAATGACGGTGTTCACATCCGCCCCCGTCCGCCCCGGTAAACCATTCTGCCTCCCGCAACGTCCCATCGATTGGCCCTATTCGCTTAGCTCTGCTCTGGAGCTGTGATTGCCCCATTTGGGCCTCGACCCGGCCGCCAAGAATTTTGAAACATTTGGGGGTGTCCGGCACGTCTAACCTGTGACGCAAAGGGTACGGCTCGTCTGCCGCATTACCCTCCCAGGCCTACTCGGGTCGAGGTTACACCTCGCGTTAGATTGCAGGAGTCATCGATGCAAATGTGGAAAGAGGGGCGCCCGGGGCGCTGGAGACTCATTGTTGTATTCATGAGCATGGTGCTTGGTGCGGCGGGTGGCGTTAACGCGGGAGCTGGCCAGCAGACCCAGCAGCCAGCACCGAACCCAGCAACGAGGCCTGTCGGGACGATCAAGTCCATTACGGGAAAAACGATTGTGCTGACCACGAATGCAGGGCCGGAGGTTACGGTTCAGGTGCAGGACGATGCACGCCTGGTCCGCGTCGAACCGGGAGAGAAGGACCTGAAGAATGCGGCTCCGCTGCAACTGCAAGACTTGCAAGCGGGCGACCGGATACTGGTTCGCGGAACGATGGCGGACGACGGCAAGACCGTACTGGCAGCGTCAATCATCGCAATAAAATCTGCCGATATTGCCGCGAAGCAGGCCCATGATCGCGATGAATGGCAGAGGCATGGTGTCGGAGGGCTGGTTAAGTCGGTCGACGCGGCAGGCGGCGCGATCACGATATCGACAAATGCCATGGGGGTCGCCAAGGACGTGACGGTTCAAACCTCGAAACAGACGGTTCTTCGCCGATACGCGCCGAACTCCGTGAAGTTCGATGATGCGAAGCCCGCTCCGATCGATCAAATCAAGGTCGGAGACCAATTGCGTGCGCGGGGAACACGCAACGCGGATGGCACGCAACTGGCGGCGGACGAAGTTGTCTCTGGAACATTTCGCAATATAGCGGGGACCGTTAGCTCGATAGATGCCTCGGCGGGAACGATTACGGTGATGGATCTTGTGGCTAAGAAGCCCGTCACGGTGAAAGTTACGGTAGATACGCAGCTTCGCAAACTGAGTCCCGCGATTGCGCAAGGAATTGCACTGCGGCTCAAGGGCGGCGCTGCTGATGCACCCGGCGGAACCGCGGGGACAGCACCGGGAAGTGCGCAGGCAAAGCCCGCCGATGCGGCGGCGAGTGGCCAAACTGGCGGTCAAGGAGGCCAAGCTGGCGGTGCAGGCGGAGCAGGAAGGGCAGGTGGAGCGGCGGGAGGCGCGCGAGGCGGCGATTTCAGCCAAATGCTCAGCCGAATGCCTGCAGCGACTCTTGCGGATTTGCAAAAGGGCGATGCAGTCATGATTGTGACGACGGAAGGCACGCAGGAGAGTGGCGCGACGGCGATCACTCTGCTTGCAGGTGTTGAACCTCTCCTCCAGGCTTCAGGTGCTTCCAGCATCCTGACGCCGTGGACGATGAGCGGGGCGCCCGGCGGGGATGCGGCGCCTTGAAGCGAGCAAGTTACGAAAATGATCTTAAGTCAGGAGAAGGAATGAGATTTGGGTTTATTCATCGGTTCGTTGTTTTCATGGCTGCTTTATTGTTGGCGGTCGCTGCGGGGAACGCAGGGCAAGCCCAGACCGCTACGGGAACGTTGCGCGGGCAGGTAACGGATCCATCGGGCGCGGCAGTAACGAGCGCGACGGTGCTTGTCACTACGCCGAGTGGTGCGGCCACGACGGCGACTACAAATCGGGATGGCATATTTGAGGTGACAGGATTGGCTCCGGGGAAATATGGAGTGAAGGTGATTGCGCCGGGATTTACGACTTATGAGAACCTGGGGATTGATATCGTTGCAGGGCAGGCGCAAAAGTTAAATGTTTCGATGAGCATTGAAGTGCAGGAAGAGAAGGTCGAAGTCACGGACACCACGACGAAGGTGGACGTAAACCCCGCAAACAACGCGGGCGCGATTGTCATGCAAGGGAAAGATCTCGAAGCGCTCTCCGATGATCCAGATGAACTGCAATCCGAACTGCAGGCGCTGGCTGGGCCTTCGGCTGGGCCGAATGGGGGCCAGATATATATCGATGGATTCACGGCGGGGCAACTCCCGCCCAAAGCCTCGATTCGCGAGATTCGTATCAATCAAAATCCCTTCTCGGCGGAATACGACAAGCTGGGTTATGGGCGTATCGAAATCCTGACGAAGCCGGGCACCGACCAGTACCACGGGCAATTTTTTCTTACCGGAAATACAGCGGGATTTAACTCGCGGAACCCTTTCGAGGATTTGCCAGCGGGAACACAGCCGCCTGGCTACTACACAACGCAGTTCAGCGCCAACGTGGGCGGACCGCTAAGCAAGAAGGCCTCGTTTTTCTTCAACATTGAGCGGCGGGACATCACCGATCTGTCCGTCGTGAGCGCGCAGATCGTGAATCCAACGACGTTTGCAATTGAACCGTTCAGCGATGCCGTGCCCAATCCGAAGACCCGGCTTAATTTGAGCCCGCGGCTCGACTATCAGGTGACGCCGACGAATACCTTGAGCGTCCGTTACCAGTATTGGCGCAACGTGGAAACCGGCGACGGCGTCGGTACGTTCAATCTTGCCTCGCTGGCGACAAATTCCACAAACGTGGAAAATACGCTGCAAGTCACTGACACGCAGACCGTGAGCCCCACAATCATCAACGAGACGCGGTTTCAGTATATTCGCGAGAGCAATAACGGAAATCCGTTGACCACCACCCCTGAGATAAGTGTGCCAGGAGCGTTCGTCTCTGGGGGCAACACAAGCGGAATAAACACCGACACACAGAACCGGTACGAACTGCAAAACATCACGTACATAACAAAAGGCAAGCACGCGTTGAAAATCGGCGGCCGCCTGCGGGACACAATAGACAGCAGTGCATCGAATGCCAGCTTCAATGGCGCGTATTCGTTTGGCTCGCGTGTCAATCCAACGGTTCTCGGCTGCAACGTGCCGAATCCTCCTACGACCTGTCCCACTATTTCCGGCATTGATGCGTATCAAATTACGTTGATGGGACTTTCACAGGGCCTTACTATCCCCGCGATCCAGCTGCAAGGCGGCGGAGCCAGCTTCTATTCGTTGAACTACAACACAGTGGGAACAGCAGCCGCGCGCGTCAACTATTTTGATGGCTCTCTTTTTGCACAGGACGACTACAGGTTCCGGCCGAACATAACCGTGAGCTATGGACTCCGTTACGAAACGCAAAACAATCTGGGGGACCACGCCGACTTTGCGCCACGCATCGGAATCGCATGGGGCATCGATGGGAACGGAAAAAACAAGTCAGCAAAGACCATATTGCGGCTGGGGTACGGTATTTTTTACGACCGGTTCACGGAAAATCTGGTTTTGCAGCAGCAGTTGCAGAACGGTTTGATCCAGCAACAATATCTGATCCAGAGCCCAAATTTCTTCGACCCAAACGTGACAGTGACGCCAACGAGTCCGCTTTTTCCGACCACCGCGCAATCTACGCAAGCCATTTATATACAAAACCCCAATCTGCGCACTCCTTACACGATGCAGACGGGTGTGACGCTCGAGAGGCAGCTTTCAAAATTCGCAAATCTTTCTGTTACGTATCTAAATGCCCGGGGCAACCATCAGTTCTATTCGAATTTCATCAATGCGCCCGCCGTGCTGCCAGGGCAGCCCGTGCCGCCTCCGCCGAGCCAGATTCAATATGCCTATCAGTCGGAAGGCGTTTTCAAACAAAATCAGCTCATCGTTAATAGCAGCATGCGCCTTCCGACGCCGCACGGACCCATCAAGGACCTTTCGATCTTCGGCTATTACACTCTGAATTATGCGAACAGCGACACCTCCGGCGCGAATTTCTTTCCTTCCATCCCGAGCGACCCAAGCGAGGACTACGGGCGAGCCTCATTTGATATTCGCCAGCGTATTTTTTTTGGAGGCACGATCGGAGTCCCGTACGGTTTCCGGCTTAGTCCATTCCTGATTGCGAGCTCGGGGATTCCGTTTAATATCACGACAGGCCAGGATGTCTACGGAGACGCGCAATTCAATGCCCGCCCCGCGTTCGCCACTTGTGGCGCCGGCGCTCCTGCCGGCGTGATTCAGACCGCCTTCGGATGCTTTAATGCGCTTCCTCAACCAGGGGAGACGCCCATTCCCATCAACTACGCGAATGGGCCGGGGCGATTCGTGTTCAACCTGCGTTTGAGCAAGACGTTTGGATTTGGCCAAAAGAAAGAGGCTGTCGCGAGCGGCGGCGGGCCTGGCGGCGGCACCTTTGGACGGGGACCGGGCGGCCCAGGGGGAGGGGGGCACGGCGGTGGCGGAGGAGGAGGAGGCCCGATGTTCGGAGGGGGCGGTTCTTCGAACAATCGCTACAATCTGACGTTCAGCGTAAGTGCGCGAAACGTATTCAACAACGTGAACTATGGAACACCGATTGGAAATTTGAGTTCGCCCCTATTTGGCGAAGCGAATTCGCTCGCGGGGCAGCCCTATGCTTCTTCGACAGCGAACCGCCGGATCGACTTGCAGGTCCAGTTCACTTTCTAACCGCTGCGAGAATTTTAGGGTGCGCAGGGGATTGACGCGGAGATTGCCTGGAAGAATTGATGAAAAGGCGCAAAAAGAAGATTCTGGACGCGGGTGTGGAAGCGAGGCGAGCTGCCCGCAATTCCGGAATTGCCCCCGCAGCCACCCGGGTCATCGCCGATAAGCGGAAGCATCCCGCCAAGCACAAGAAAAAGTGGCTCGAAAAAGAAGCCGAGTAGAGCCCAAGATTGTTTTCTTCTGATTAGGTCCGGACCGGACCTAGTTCTTCGAGCCTCACCCAGGCTTGTGGGCAGGGACAGATTCGTCCGGACGAAAAAGCGCCGTTGCAGCGATTTTCTTGTGCTCTGCCAGAGTGGTGGCGATCGATTCCAAATCCTTTTTGTCAAAACCCATACAACTGATTTTTACGGTCCCATCCGTCTCGATGAGAAAGATCGTGGGGACATTAGTAAGTCCATAGGCGTTCGAAGCGAGGTAGCCGTTTTGCTTCTCATCAAGCAGCATCGGAAATGTAACCCCGAATTCCTTGGCAAAGTCCTTCGTTGCGCGGGCGTCGTCCTGCGAGATGCCGATGAGCGTCATACCTTCGCTGCCATAACGCTTGTGGATGCGTTCGAGAAATGGGAATGTGAATTGGCAGACGGGGCACGAAACTTTAAAGAATGCGGCCACCACGGGGCCCTGTTGCATCAGCGTTTGCAGTGAATACTCCTTTCCGTCCAGCCCCTTGAGGGAAAATCCCGGCGCCGTCTTTCCTGCCACGATGTGAGTCATCTCTTTGCCCGCTCCCAGCCAACGTAATGTGCGCTGCAAAATCGTCATTACAAAATTGTAGCGCAGTCTTCACTCGCGCAGAAAAAAGAAGCGCTCTTGGAAGGAATGCCCCTGTGAATCAATGCCCCTGTCTTGCGGCGTAGTCGATCACGGCTTGTCCGCGTCCGTCATCCGGATTGTGCGCCAGCGCTCCGTCGGTTCTCTTCTGGGCCAGCATGTTCGCGGCGCTTGAAAGTTCGCTCACCCCTCTCGTAAGTGCTTTGGCTGCGATGGCGGAGCCGACAAGTACGATTGCGGAGAAAATGGCAACAAGAGACAGCCGCGTGCGGCGCTCAGGCTCGCTGGCTCCAGCAGCGGGCAGTGCCGCTCCAACGGCGAGGCCCATCACGAGGCCGCCGATGTGCGCGGCGTTACTGATTCCTGGAAGCGCTCCAAACGCCAGATTGTAAGCAATGAATGTGCCCAGGCTCCCCAGCATTTTTTTGTTGATTGTCAGGTGAGATGGAGTCTTCTTCAAATAAACGTAGGAAACGAGCACGCCGGCCATTCCAAAAATCGCGCCGGACGCTCCTGCGCTCGCCCCCATCGGATGCCAATATACGCTCGCAATGCTGGAAAAAATTCCGCTCACGAAATAAGCAAGCAGGTAAGAAGCGCGCCCCATCAACTGTTCGGCAGCGCGCCCCAAATTCCACAGGCACCACATGTTGAGCCCGATGTGAACAATACCGAAGTGCACAAACATGCTGCTGAGCAGGCGCCACCATTGCCCGTTGAACGTGAGGCTACCGACGTTCGCTCCGAACGCAATCGCCTGCTCCGGCGATGGAAGCAAGGGTGATACTCCTCGCAGCACCATGATGACGAACACCAGTACGTTCAATCCAATAATTCCTGTGGTGATAGGGAAGGAAGGCGTAACGAGAGCCCGTCCAGAAGTTGGGACCCCGGCGCGCGCCATATGCGCCAGGCGCTCTTCGCATTCCGGACAGTTCAGCGAAGATGGTGAACCTCCGAAATTGCGATCAAACTCTCTTCCGCACTGCGGACAGCTTTGCATGGGCATAAAAAATAATAGCAGTTTTTACGAAATGGCCGCGTGCTCCCAAGAATAGTGACGGAAAGCAGGATCAGTGGATTTGCTTGGTTTTGCGCTGCATGTAATCCATTAGCAAGTATTGGCCTAGCGTGTAGGGCGTGGTGAAGTAGGCCTTGCCGCGGCACATTTCCGTGATTTTCTGCACGAAATGGACGAGGCTGTAATCGCTAGCGAGCATGAACGTGTTGATCATGATGCCCGCGCGCTTGCATTTGTTGACCTCTTCGAGCGTTTGCCCGACGACGAAGGGATCCAGCCCGAATGCATTCTTATAAATGCGTCCGTCTTCGAGCGTAAGGGCGGAAGGCTTCCCGTCCGTGATCATGATGATCTGGCGCATATCTTTTTTCTGCCGAAGTAAAATGCGCTGCGCCAGGCGCAAGCCTTCGCGCGTGTTGGTGTAATACGGCCCAACCTGCACGCGTGCGAGTTCGCCAAGTGGAACCTCTTCGGCGCTGTCGTGAAAGAGAACTAGGCTCAAAGTGTCGCCGGGATATTGCGTTCGAATAAGATGAGAGAGCGCCATAGCGACGCGCTTCGCCGGGGTAAACCGATCTTCGCCGTAGAGAATCATGCTGTGGCTGCAATCAAGAAGAACGGCCGTGGCGCAGGAGCTGTGATACTCGCACTGGTGAACCATCAGGTCGGAGTACGTCATGTCGATAGGAACTTTTGCGCCTTGCCGGCGCACCGCATTGAAAAGCGTTTCGCTGACGTCTAGATTCATCGTGTCGCCAAATTCATACGGACGTGAGATGCCGCCGGACTCGATGCCCGTCGAAAGGTCGCGCGTGTCGTGCCGGCCGAAGCTGCTGCGGCCGAGCGAGCCGAGGAGATCCTGCAAGGTTTTGAAGCCGAGAAAGTCGATGGTTTTATCTGTAATTTCGAATCGTGCATCCGGTGGCTTTTCGTGCGGCAGGCCAAGCTGGCCGCGGGCCGAAGTTTGCGGCGGCGGCGTTACTTGCGGCGGTTGCTGCGGATTAATGAAACCTTCCTGCGCAAGACGCTCCATTAGCTTGTCGAGAAGATCTTTGACAGCCTGATTGTTTTGCGCTTCGGGATTTTGCAACATTTCGCGCAGTTCTTCGCTCATGGCGTCTTCGGGGAGCAGGTCGCCTTCCTGCAGGGCGCGAAGGATGGCCTCGCGAAGAGCTTCCATCGAGCGGTCGGGATCCATCTGCGAAACGCCGTAAAACTGCGATTCGAAGCCGCTTTGCAGAAAAAAATCGCCCATGCGCTTGACGAGTTCTTCCAGATCGACGGCCTCGGCTGGTTCGCCGACGTATTTTCCGTAGCGGATGAATTTCATAGCTGGCGTCCCTTATGCGTTCTCGTCATAGATACCAGATCCATCGTCGCAATGCTTCTCCGAATGACGACCCTTCATCGAGTAGTCAATTAAACTGGCGCCGCGGCGGCCGTCCCGGATTCTCGCGCTGCTCCGGCTGCTGCTTGGGTTTGTCCGCATAGAAGCCGCGTTCTTCGCTGCGGCCGATTCGGCGGTGTGCCCAAAGCCCTTCAAGAATCATTTCAGCGGCTGACGCTGCAGCGGCAGCATCTTTGCGATCCTGCACGCCAAGCCGTCCGATATGTTCCATCAAACCTTGTATTTTAGAGAGCTGGTGGTAGCGATCGGAAGTGGACGCCAGCTCGGGCAGCTTCAATTCACCGCCGATTTCGAACCATTGGATAACCGATTGAAAGTTCACTTCGGCAAAATGTTTGCTGAAGACGCGGCCGACAGCCGTACGAATCAGTTCACGAGCGATAGTGTCGGCGCCCTTGAGCTCACCTTCGTATTCGAGTTCTAGTTTGCCTGTAATAGCGGGAAGCGCGGAATAAACGTCGGCGATCCGCGCGACGGAGGACTTTTCGCCGGTGCGTGCGGCGCGCTGCTCGGCGCTGCTTACAAGACTCTCGAGAGTGGTGATTGGCAGGCGCTGGCTGACTCCGGAACGGCGGTCGACACGCTTATCCTCCCGCGCTTGAAAGGCGATTTCTTCTACAACGTTTCGAAGATAAGCGGGAACCTCCACTTTACGCACGGAATCGCGAGCGACCCAGGATTCCTGCGCGGTAATGGCAATGCCTTCTTCAAGCGTGGAGGGATAGTGGGTGCGAATTTCCGCGCCAATGCGATCCTTGAGCGGAGTGATGATTTTCCCGCGGGCGGTGTAATCTTCAGGATTCGCCGTGAAAACGATAAGCACGTCAAGTGGCAGTCGCAGCGGGTAACCCTTAATCTGAATGTCGCCCTCTTGCATGATGTTAAAGAGACCAACCTGGATTTTCCCCGCGAGGTCAGGTAGTTCGTTGATAGCGAAGATGCCGCGATTGGCGCGAGGCAGTAATCCGTAATGAATGGTCAATTCATCAGAAAGATCGCGGCCACCGCGAGCGGCGCGAATGGGATCGACGTCGCCGATGATGTCGGCCATGGTCACATCGGGAGTAGCTAGCTTTTCCACATAGCGGAAGTCGCGGGGCATCCAGGCGATCGGCGTATTGTCGCCTTCGGCGGCTACTTTCTCGCGGCACGCGCGGCAGATGGGGCGCAGCGGGTCATCGTTGATTTCGCAGCCGACGACCACAGGAATCTCCGCGTCGAGAAACTGGGCCAAGCCGCGAAGAATACGGCTCTTGGCTTGCCCGCGCAGGCCCAAAAGGATGAAGTTGTGACGAGATAGCAGAGCGTTAATGATTTGCGGGATGACGGTGTCTTCGTAGCCGTGCACACCGGGGAAAAGCGGCTCGTTCTTCTCGATCATGCGCAGGAGGTTCTGGCGCATCTCGTTTTTCACCGAGCGTGAGATGATGCGTGCGTCGAAGTCCGGGATGCGCTTGAGCTCGCCCAGTGTCCGCGGTTTCGGATGTCCAGAAGATAGTAGAGATGCACTAGCCGTCATGAGGCCTCGTTCCGCGCCCCGCTATACGGGGACGCACACAATGCTAATTCAACCCGTGCTAATTCAATCCGTGTCCATTGCCAGCGGCACGCTGGCGCAGAACGCCTGTCTTCTGTAGATGCGGCGCCCACGCGCGAAGATACCCAACGAGGCGTTCCTGCCGATCCGATTCCGACCGTAGCTCCAGGATTTGCTGTTTCAACAGCAAATCCATCGGCAGAGTGCCAGCAATAACGAACGAGAGCTGGGCGGACTGGTCGCTATCAGTGTTCTTCGGATAGTCCTCAAAGATCAGAGTGTGGCAGGTTTCGTAAAGTTCGAGAAGCTCCCGCCGCATCGATGGGTTGGCAGCCGCGTCGCGATCTTCGAGATAATCTACCTGCCCCTCGGCGAGGGGATTCTCCTCGAAGAACTCGATGACCCGGAAGCGCTCGCGCCCCACCGTCAATATGTCCATGGTTTCGTCCTCATGGCGCTTAGCGACCTCGATGATCTCCGCAGTGCAGCCTACGCGAGCGACACCCTTGGGGAGGGCCAGGAGAACGCCGAACTCCAACTTTTCCTTCAAGCAGCGATCCACCATTTCGAGATAACGCGGCTCGAAGATGTGCAGGGGAAGGTCTGCGCCGGGGAGAAGAACGACGTTCAGTGGAAAGAGCGGAATGCGATCAGGCCGCATTGTTCCTGGTCAAATCATACCAGACAGCAGGGAAGAGTGCTGTGGAGGCGCGGCGGCATGCGGGCTCATAGTAGTCACCCCATAGATTGTCTACCGGGAACGAATTTCAGCCAATATAGCGACTTTCCTAGATAGCGTGCGTCTAAGCGTAGGAGAAATGCTCTTGTAGTAGATCATCTATGGGAGTATAGGACGGCTGCATGGCAAAACGAGGCGCACCTCCCTTACAGGCGGACTTACTTCAGGGCACGCTGGACCTGTTGATCTTGCAAACGCTCGTCCTTGGGGCCGCGCATGGGCATACCATCGCGCATGTCATTGAACATCGCTCGGACGCGGTCTTGCAAGTCGAACACGGCTCGCTCTATCCGGCGCTGCATCGGCTCGAGGACCGCGGCTGGATCGCCTCGTTCTGGGGGACCTCCGAAAACAACCGCAAAGCGCGTTATTACCGGCTGACCGCCGCGGGCCGGCGGCAGTTGGCTCACCAAACCAGCCGCTGGGAACAATTAGTGGGCGCGATCAACCGGGTCCTGCGCCCGGCCAAGGAGTAGTGCCATGGGATGGACCCGTTTCTTACGCCGTGCGCAATGGGATGAAGAACGAGAACGCGAGCTGCAGACGTACCTCGAGATTGAGACCGAAGAAAACATCGCTAGAGGCATGACGCCGGAAGTGGCGCGATACGCTGCGAGGCGAAAGCTGGGCAATCCCACGCAAATCCGAGAGGAGATTTACCGCATGAACAGCTTCACCTTTATCGAGTCGCTTTGGCAGGACGTGCGCTGCGGCTTGCGGATGCTGCGAAAGAACGCGGGTTTTGCAGTGGTCGCCATCTTGACGCTTGCCCTTGGCATTGGAGCTAACACCGCGATTTTCTCCGTGATTCACGCGGTGCTTCTAAATCCGCTTCCTTATAACGATCCTGACCGGATCGTCCTAGTTGTTGAGAGCAATCCCAGCAGAGGATTTCCGCAATTCTCTGTTTCGCCGCCGAATTACGTGGACTGGAAAAAGGAATCAACGGCCTTCGAGAACATGGCATCGATCGCCCGAGGAGATTTCGACTACACCGGAGGCGCGGAACCCGAACGATTGAGCGGCGCACGCGTGGCGTCGTCGTTTTTTGCGGTGATGGGGGCTACGCCGGCCATAGGACGAACGCTTTTGCCGGAAGACGATGTCCTGGGCAAAGCGAGCGTCGTCGTATTGAGCTATGGCTTGTGGATGCGGCACTTTGGAAGTGATCCGCAGGTTGTCGGAAAATCTTTGACGCTCGATGGCCAACCGTATCGCGTCGTGGGTGTAATGCAAAACGGCTTCCAGTTTCCGCGCGGCGTGGATTTGTGGCTCCCTTCGGAGTTTGACGCAGACGCCCTGAGCCCAGGGGCCAGGGGTGCTCACTATTTGCGGGTGATGGCGCGGCTCAAGCCGAATGTAAGCATCGATAAGGCGCAGGCGGAGATGGTTGGGATTTCGAAGCGGCTCGAGCAGCAATATCCGCGGACGAACACCGGGTGGAGTTCCAAACTGCTGTCGTTGAATGAGGCGACTGTCGGAAACGTTCGGCCGACGCTGCTGGTTTTGTTTGGGGCAGTTGGATTTCTGTTGTTGATTGCGTGCGCCAACGTTGCGAATCTTCTTCTTGCGCGAGCGACGGCGCGGCAACGGGAAATTGCGATTCGTTTTTCGCTTGGTGCAAGCAGGCTGCGTATTGCTCGACAGTTGCTGACAGAGAGCATTCTGCTGAGCGGGATTGCCACAGGTATCGGTCTGCTGTTGGCCGAGTGGGCGATTCGTGCGCTACGAACTTTGCCTCCGTCCAATCTCCCCCGTGCGGCGAGTATTGGTTTGAATTTGCCGGTGCTTGCTTTTGCCGCTGGAGTGGCGGGTTTGACCGGGCTGCTATTCGGTTTTGCACCGGCGCTACAGATCACGCGGGGCGCTCCCGCCGAGACGCTCAAGGAAGGTGGAAGGACCTCCAGCACGGGCCGCCAAGGGGTGCGCAGCGCGCTCGTGGTTTTGGAGACAACACTGGCGCTTGTGCTTCTGGTTGGTTCGGGCCTGCTGTTAAAGAGTTTTCTGCGGCTGCAAACGGTTGATCCCGGCTTTCAGTATAAAAACGTCGTGACCGCGGATATTTCGCTGCCGCGCTCGAAGTACTCGACGGATGCGCAAAAGATTCAGTTCTTTGATCAGTTGCTCGAACGGATTGAATCTATGCAAGGAGTCAGAGAAGTGGCTGCTGCGAGCGGCAATCCGATGGAGGGATCGAACCTCTCCTTTGCGTTTATGACGAAGGATCTGCAAGCTCTTTCGCCGGCTGACCAGCCTTCCGCAGGCTACTATGTGATCAGTCCGAATTACTTTCATACGTTGGGAATCCCACTTTTGGTTGGAAGGTATTTCACCAAGGAGGATTCGCTTGGCACTCCCCGCGTGGCCATCATCAGCCAGGCGGTCGCATACCAATTTTTTCACGATAAGAATCCCATCGGGCAGACGATTAACATCGGGATCGGCGCGCCCGTCGGAGCATCGATATGGCGCGAAATTGTGGGCGTCGTCGGCGATGTGAAGGATGACGGTCTCGGCGAGCCAGCAACGATGACCGTGTACGAACCTTATACGCAGATGGGCTGGGGTGACATGAATCTGTTCCTGCGTTCGGATTCCGATGCTTCGCAAGTGGCTACGACGGTGCGGAGTCAAGTCGTGTCTGTGGACAAAGACCAGCCAGTCGGGGAAATCTCCACGGGAGCGCAATTGATGGCGCAAGCCGTGGCGCAGCCGCAACTTCGCACGATGCTGCTCAGTCTGTTTGCAGGACTGGCTCTCGTGCTGGCCAGCCTGGGAATCTATGGAGTGATGTCCAATACGGTCGCGCAGCGAACGCACGAAATCGGCGTTCGCATGGCGCTGGGAGCCGGACGGTCCAGTGTGTTGCGGCTGGTGTTGAGCAGTGGAATGCGACTCGCAGTGCTTGGCATCTCGCTGGGCACTGCAGGGGCGTTCGCGTTGACACGTCTGATGAAGAGTTTTCTCTTTCATGTGACACCGACCGACCCTGCAACGTTCGTTGAAGTGGCACTATTCCTGTTTTTGGTGGCACTGTTGGCGAGTTACATTCCTGCGCGTCGAGCGACGCGGGTCGATCCCGTGGTTGCGCTCCGCTACGAATAACGCAACGCCGGATTTCAAGTAGGGTTTTCCTAGCGGCCTCGAAAATCGTCCATTCAATAAGAAGTTTCAGATGCGCGCCGTTAGGAAAGCTCGCCGAGGAGAGTTTCCATTTCGGAGCGGGCGTGCTGGTCGCCTTTTTTATCCGCTGCGACGATGCCGTTCGAAAGAACTTGGCGGGCTTCTTCGTTGCGCGACTCGCGCGCCAAAAGCTGTCCATACATTAAATAGGCCGGTATGTAGTCGGCGTTACGCTCCACGAGGACGCGAAAGTGGCCATCGGCGGCGCTCGGGTCTCCGCTGTTCATGCACTCCATCGCCAGACCGTAGCGGGAGAAGGCGTCGTCCGGCTTCTTAGCGACAAACTCTTCGAGCATCTGCCGTCGGGTTTTCTTTTGGTCGGGCATGGTTTGCTCCCGTATTATACGGGGAAAGAGACTGCGTTCCAAAGCAGCCAAGGAACGGGGAACAAATGAATCGCAAGCAGCTGGTGAAGAGTGAGATGAACTGGGAAGTGGCGTTGAAGGGCAAACTCGTCAGCGCGTCGAGGTCGGAGATGACGGAAATCGTGCTGCCTGCGCAGACGAACCCTTTGGGAAAGCTCCTCGGCGGGCAGGTGATGCATTTGGTGGACATGGTAGCCGCGATGGCGGCGCATCGGCATTCGAACAGTTACGTAGTGACAGCATCGGTGGACTACATCGATTTTCGTAACCCCGTAAATCTGGGTGAGATCGTGAATTTGAAATCGCAAGTAAACCGCGTGTTTCGAACATCGATGGAAGTTGGCGTCGAGGTCTATTCGGAAAACGCGATGACGGAAGTGCGGAAGCACACGACGTCGGCGTATGTCACGTTTGTGGCCATCGATGAGCACACCAGACTTCCCAAGCCTGTTGCGCCACTGATCTTGAAGACTGCCGAAGAGAGACAGCGCTTTCGAGAGGCAGCGAAACGGCGTAAGGTGCGGCTCGCACTGCGTTTCGGAAAAAGACACATCGTTAGCTGACGTTTCGCTGAGCCTCTCAGGTGACGTTGCCGGACCAAAGGATGGGAGTCGTGGGCCAACCGCTGCCGCCGGCCGGCTCCTCGGTGATGGCGATGGCTTTCGTGTTGTCCATGGACTCGGGCGGGGCGGAAACGTAAAGCATCAGTTTTCCGTTGGCATCGGGGCGCACCATCGCTGAAGGCATGGGCGGCGCGCCTTCCTTCTTTGGAATGAACCATACCTGCAATACGTGATTAGCGCTGGGCATCGGAACTTTTTCGCCCATGATGCACACGCCGAGTTGGGAATGCCATTTGGCTTCCAGCGTTTCGGGGTGTGCGTGTTCCCCCCAGAGAGCAATTTTGTGGGAAGCGGGATCCATCATGATGGTGGCCTGGCGTTTGGCATCGGCGAGTTGTTCTTCGATTTTTTGGCGTTCGATGTTTAGCGCGGCGGCGCGTTCGTTGGCCTCGCGAATTTCGCCTATAAGGCGGCGCGTGTTCCATGCGGAGTAAATTGAAAAGACTAGGAGCGCGGCCACGCCTGCCCAAAGCCAGAAAGGAACGACGCTCTTGCCGGGGATGACGTGCGGCTTTGCTTGGGATTGTGCTTCGGCGCGGACCGTTTGCATCAGACGGCCTTTGAGCATGTCCGAGGGAGCAGCTTCGGGAGCTGTGTAGGCGAGTTGGCAGACGAGCCAGCGTGCTTCTTCGACGGCTTTGGCGCAATCAGCGCAACCAGTCGCGAGATGCGCTTCGACCGCGGCGCGGTCTTCGGGGTCGAGCGCACCGAGAGCGTACGCTTCGATCAAGTCACGGAATTGGTCGCAGTTCTTCACGTTGTAGCCTGCAATCCTTCTTTCAGGCGAAGCAAACCGTTTCTTATCCAGCTTTTTACTGTGCCGAGCGGTTCTTTCAAGGCTGCCGCAATCTCCGAATGGCTCAGGCCTTCAAAATAGGCCAGCTCGATGGCTTTTTTCTGCTGCGGCGTGAGAGAAGCCATCAAGGCGCGGACGCGTTCAGCGCGTCGTTTTTCGTCGAGGGCCTTTTCGTAGTCGGGAGCAACGATGACGCTGGGCAGTTCTTCAGGTTGATCTTCACGCCGACGCTGGCGTTCGCTCTTCAGACGAAGGTGATCAAGGGCGCGGTTGCGCGCCATGGTACACAGCCAGGGAACAAAAGGACCGCGCGCCGCGTCGTACTGATCCGCGTTGCGCCAGAGTTGCAGGAAGACATCCTGGACGACTTCTTCGGAGGTCGAGGCCTGCTGGAGAATGCGCAGAACCAGCCCGTAAACGAGGCGCGAGTGGCGATCGTAGAGCTGTTCAAAGGCGCTCACGTCTTTATGAAGAAGGCGCAAGAGCAGCGTCGCGTCAGGCGACACTTCGCGGGGACCGCTGCTTGTGAAAGCCGCCAGGAACACGAGCGTCGGCTTCTTCCTCTCCTCAAAGACTATACGGCGGAAACAATGGTTCGGATGACCGTCGTGGTCAGCCAGAGCTTGCGTGCGAAACACTAGCTCGAATTTGGTCGGCCACGGCGAGGGCTTGTTCGATGCAGGCGCCGATGGCCGGTCCGCGGAGATAGTTTCCCACAAGCCTGAGGTTTAGAAGAGCAGAAGATTCTCGTTCGAGATTGGCGATCCGCGCGGTGTGGCCGATGTTGTATTGGGGCAGAGCGCGCTGGTAGATCTCGACGTTTGAGAATGTTGGGTGGTTGCGGATAGAGAGGATTGGCGCAATTTCTCGATGAACGATGGCGCTTATCTCTTCGGCGGAGAGCGATATAGCTTGGGGATCTGTCGCGCCGCCAATAAAGCCTGTGAGCGAAACGGAGCCTTGAGGGGCGCGATTGGGAAAGAGCGACGAATTCCAGACGGTTCCAAGCGTGCGCAGGCCTTCGGAGCGGGGGATGAGAAATCCAAATCCATCCAGTGAATGTCCTACATCCTGCTTTTGGTATCCAAGCGAGACCACTGCAATGGGAGCGTATTCAATTTTTCCAAACGAGGCTGCAACTGCTGGCGGGAGAAGATTTGCAGCAACATAGGTTGGTGCGGCGAGAACGAGACGGCCGGCGAGTATGTTCTCGGTGCCTGCACCCGTTCTGGCTTCCACCACAAATGGTTTGCCTGATTGGGGGCTTTCCGCGCCGCTGTTCTGAATCGTGGTTACTTCTACTCCACAGCGCAGGGCCGGTCCGAGATTTGCGGCAAGCGCTTTGACGAGCCTTTCATTTCCATCGCGAAAGCTTTGAAGAGTTGGCCGTTGTTTTGGGCCGGGTTTTGATTTGCCGACACGTAGCATGCCGCGGATGATGCTGCCTGCGGATCGTTCGGCCTCGAAAAGTTGGGGGAAGGCCGCGCGGAGACTTAGTTTTTCCGGGTCGCCGGCGTAGATGCCGGAAACGAAGGGGCCAACAAGTTTGTCGAGGAGTTCGGCGGAAAATTTGCGACGCGTGAAGGTGGCGACAGATTCGTCTATGTAGGGTGGAGCGCTGCGGCCGGTTGCGTCGCGGAGGACGCTCCATTTTGCTTTGGCACTGAAGAGGGAAGAGGCGAAGAAAGCGGGCGGGCTTAGAGGCGCTTGTTTGAGTTGGCCATTGAGGAGGAGGAATCTGGGAGCGCGGGGCGGGGCTTCTAGCAATTCGTTTTGGATGCCTAGTTCGCGGCAGAGTTCGAGGAGTTGGGTAGTGCCGCTGAAACTCTGCGGGCCTAGTTCGAGGAGGAAACCGTCGCGGCGCTCGGAGCGGATTACGCCACCGGGGCGCGCGGAGGCCTCGACTACGTGAGCGTCGATGCCGGACTTGCGAAGGTAGTGGGCGCAGGCGAGGCCGGAGATTCCGCCGCCGACGACGAGGACTGGAACTTGGGTGGTCATTAGCTCGCTTGGTTGCCGAGATGGGGCGCAGCATGCTGCGCCTCTATAATCGGCAGCCGGAACCCATCCTATCATTTTGAGTCGATGGCGGCGCTGTAGGTGCGGTGTGCTCCGCGTTAGCAGCTGGGGTGAGGTGGAAGTTTGCACAGGCTAAAGTCTGTGCCACCCTCCCCCGGTTTTTTGTAAACTTTGCATCTAAAGGGTTTAGGCTTGGCGTAAGTTCTTTAAATGCAACGGTTGCGGGAGGTGGATCGGCGTTGATTCTAAATGGGATTGGGGCGTGGACTGGACGGTGTGGACGGGTGGATTGGCGGGACTGGAGCATCGAGTAGGTCTTAGCGCTCCGGCGGGACCGGGGCAGGGTGGCGTTCACAGAGTTCACCGAGAAAGACGGGATGGGATGGGCAGTTGGCGACCGACACGTGCGAACGAGAAGGAAAGGTGGCGGCATACGATTGCGCTATCGGAAGGGTTCGCGTTAAGCAAAGAACGAGCCGGGATCGTTTGCTACGCTCAGGATGACACGGTGTAGGGCGGGGCTGGAAGGCGATGCTCACGGCGCACCTTACCGCAAGTTATGATCACTTGTCAAGTTATTTCTTATGTAGTAATAATTCGAATCAGATGCGCATGAGGCGCAAGTCGATAAGAGGACTGCCGGATGCGCGAGAATTTGGTGCGCGAAAAATGTGTCTGTTGAGACCGCTGGAGCCCTCCGGATTCGAAGGAAGTGAAGTCAAGACTCACGCCCCTAAGACCTTCAGGCCTTCAACATAGAGACCAGTTCTACTGAACTCGCCATCGCCGTTCTACGCTGCCCGCAGCCTTCGTTCGTACAGGACAAGTTGAGTGGACTCTCTACTGCTCGGTGAGGGCTTCCATTGGGGATATGCGAGCGGCTCGTTGAGATGGCAGCAGACACGCGGCTAGAGAGACCAGCCCTATGAGGCACGCAGCACCTGCCAGGATGGCCAGATTGAGGGGCTGTACGTGGAAAAGCACCGCCTGCATGGCCTGGCCTGTGAGCCAGGCTCCGATGACGCCTAGTATCGTTCCGCTGGCGAGCAGGCGTAGCGAGAGAGAAAGAAATTGGATGCGGATCTGTCGCGGTTGCGCCCCCAGCGCCATGCGCAGACCGATTTCGCGACGACGCTGTGCTACGGCGTAGCTCAACACACCGTAAGTGCCGATGGCGGTGAGCAGCAGAGCTATGCCAGAAAAGAGACCAGCTAGAAGCGCAGGGGAACGACGCGCGGCAAGGCTGTCGGTAATGCGAGTTTCCATCGACCGAAGGTCATTGACCGGGATGTCTGGGTCGATTTGCCGAACTTCCTTTTGGAGCGCCAGCCCGAGCGATTCCGGAGGAAGGCTCGTGCGAACGGCGACGAAGAAGCTGTCATCAATACGGAAGGCATAAGGATAATAAATCGCGCCCTGGGCTTCGTCTTCGGTGAGCCCCGCTTGTTTGGCCCCGCCAACAACGCCGACGACGGTGAATGCTTCGGCATCCTTCGCCGCTTCGGAGCCGTCCCACAGGCGCTGGCCAATGGCGCTGGCGTTCGGCCAGTAGTATCGAGCGAAGTCTTCATCCACAACGCAGACTCGCTCGGAGCGACGCGAATCGTCGGCGGTGAGGAAACGTCCGGCAAGCAGTGAGAAGCCCATAGCGCGAAAGTAGTCGCCCGCGACTCCGTAAGAATAATGCCCTCGGGCGGATTCGCCCGGACGGCGAACGTGCCCCATAACGGTAGCGGCGCTTTTGCCGTTGTGGCCGCTGAAGGGTACGTTGTTGACCACGCCTGCGGACAACACTCCTGGCATGTGGCTGAGGTTGTCCATCAGGCTTTCAACAAATGTCAGCCGGGCTGCGTCGGGGTAGGTTGCCCAGGGAAGCAGGATTTGCCCGGTGAGGACGTGGTCGGACTGGAAGCCCGGAGAAACGGCCATGGCACGCTGAAGACTGAGCCCGAGCAAACCGGCTCCCGCCAACAGGATGAACGCCAAGGCAATTTGAGAGACGATGAAGCCATGGCGCATCCTTTGAGCGGTGCGGCCGCTCGTTCCACCGCGGCTCTCTGATTGGAGGGTATTACCGAGATGGCGTCGAAGATTGAACCAGGCGATGGGCACCGCGAACACGATGCCCATGATGATGGCTGCGACCAGGCCGACCATTGCCAATCGCGCGTCAAAGGCGATGCGACCTCCCAAGGGCAGGCGATCAGCACCTAACAGGCGCAGAAGATGGATTCCGCCGGCAGCGACGGCGAGTCCGAGTAATCCTCCGACAATCGTGAGCAACGTGGTCTCGACGATCACTTCGCTGACGAGGTATCCCCGACTTGCGCCAAGCGCCTGGCGAACGGCTAACTCTTTAACTCGACTGCTGGCACGGACGAGAAGCAGGTTCACAAGGTTGACTGCGCCAATTAAGAGAAGGGCCATCGCGCCGGCTTGCAACAATAGTAGGGTTGGACGGATGGCGGCGACGTGGTCGGCATGCAATGGCACGACCAGGGAACGGAAGCCCGCATCAGCGATCATTTTGGCTTGGGGGTCGTCCAATTCCAACGTGGCGTTCTGCGCGTCGATTTGCGACTGGGCTTGGGCGAGAGTGGCGTCCGGTTTGAGGCGGGCGATCATTTGAATGACGTTTCCCCCAGAGTGCCGCCGCGAAGGCAAGCGATCCTCGGGGCGCGATGCAAGGGGAAGGAACAAACGGGTATCGGCAGAGAGAAAGCGGAAAGTGGGAGGCAAGACACCAATCACGGTTCTGGGAACGCTGTTTACACGAATCTGCTTTCCGAGCACGTTGGGGTCGGCGTTGTATCGTTGCCCCCAAAATGTGTCGGAAAGAATGGCAACGTGATCGGTTTCAGAAGTGGTTTCCTCGTCTGTGAAAGTGCGTCCGATCGCGGGGCCGAGCCCAAGCGTAGAGAAAAAATCCGGAGATACTCGCATGGTCTGCTCGCGTGCCGTTGAGCCAGGGTCACCGATAATCTCCGTGCTATAGCCATAGATCGCGAGCGAGGCGAAAGCGGAAATATGACCGCGGCGTTCGTAGTAGTTGGTCAGCGACGAGCCGTCGCGGTCGACACCTGCTTTCGGATACGTGTTGAATATCGTCATGAGCCGGCCGGGCTCGGGAAATGGGAGGGGACGAAGCAGCACCGAGTCGATCACGGCAAAAATTGTAAGATTGGCGCCGAGACAAATGGCGAGGGTCAGAAGAGCGGTAGCTGTGAATCCTGGCGTCTTTCGCAATAATCGGGCGGCGTAACTCAGCTCCCTTCGGAACTCATCGAACAGGTGAACGCCAAATGCTTCGCGGCAATCCCCTTTGACATTGGTAAGGCTGCCGAGCTCTTGCTGCGCTAGACGGGCCGCTTTTCCCGGAGACATGCCAGTGCGCACGAGTTCATCGGTGTATTGCTCGACGTGAAAGCGCAGTTCCTCGGTCATACCGTCTTCAAACTCACGCCGCCGAGTGAGCACACGAAACAAAGAACGCAGGCGCTTGAACATGTCACACCTCCTCCGACGTCGTATTCAAGGCCGCGGCAATCGCAGTCGCTAGCCGGTTCCAGCCCGCCGTTTCATCACGCAGACGGCGGCGCCCTGCGGCTGTTAAGGTGTAATACTTCGCCCTGCGGTTGTTCTCGCTCTGACCCCATGCGGCGGCGATGAGATCGTGATGCTCCAATCGGTAGAGCGCCGGATATAAGGATCCCTGTGGAATCTCGAGCGCATCCCCAGAGATCTGCCGGATGCGCACCAACACACCGTATCCATGCAGCGGCTTCAAGGACACCGCTTTGAGAATCAGCATATCGAGTGTGCCTGGGAGTAGCTCCGCGGTTTTGGTCACTGTGTAGTGGCCCCCTAGTTAGACTAGGAGTGTACTCGGTGCTCTCCTAGTTTGACAAGGGGAAAACACGGCGAGGCGGTTTCTCGCGAAAGTTGCAGAGTACCGCTACGAAACCCAGTTCTTGGAGGTAGCGCTATCGGATCCTGGTAAACGGCGTAATCGTATATGTGACCTGCAAGGTTCGTGGTTTTCAATGATGAGAATTGTGGCGCCATTTGCCTGTTAGACTTTTCCCCGAACCTCAACAGATATAATCGTGGGCAAGAAGGCTGCGTGGGTGGCAACGGAAGGAAACATGGCAGCGAAGACTAGCCCCGTAGCGGCGCGGGCGGGCGACGACGTGCTGACCGTTGTCGCCATCAGCCTTGTGGCGGAGATCCTTGGCGATGTGCTGCACGAAGGGTTGGGGCATGCTGCGGTGGCTTTGCTTACTGGGGCGAAATCGGGTGTTTTGTCGACTGTGGCGTGGTCGAGCGAGTTTGATTCGCGACTGGTTGCTGCGGGGGGAACGCTGGCGAACCTGGCGGCAGGGTGGGTTTTTTGGATTGTGCTGCGTGGAGTGACGCGCGGATCGGTTCGATTGCGTTTTTTTCTGCTCATAAGTCTTGCGTACAATCTTTTTGCTGGCACCGGGTATTTTTTCTTTTCTGGCGTCACGAATTTCGGCGATTGGGCGGCCGTCATAGATGGCTTGCCCGCGCACTGGTTGTGGCGGTCGCTGCTCGTGGTCGTCGGGATAGCTTCGTACTTCGGCGCCGTATTGGTGGTGGGCACAGGGTTGGTTCGGTACGTGGGAGTTGCGAGGAACGATCTACAGCGGCTGCGGAAACTCACGTGGATTCCTTACTTTTCGGCGGTGGTGCTTTTGAGTGTGGCTGGACTCTTGAATCCGATTGGAATTCAGCTGATGTGGCAATCCGCACTACCGGCAGCGGCGGGCGCGCATTCGGGGCTGCTGTGGTTGATGTACTACATTCCGAGAGGAACCGTTCCGGAGCGAGGATCGGAGGGCATTGGCAGAAACTATGCGTGGATCGTTGTGGCTGCAGTTTTGTCGCTGGCTTTCATTTTTGTTTTGGGACGGGGGATTACGGTGCATTTGTAAGCGCCAACCGTCGGAAACGTTCCATCTATCCCCGATTTCTAGAGAAGACGAAGAGAGATTTCTCTCTGCGCAGGCCGACACGTTTGCAGGAGCAAACGTGAAAGAAAGGGCGTCGGCCTGCTCCGTTCGAAATGACGGTGGGGTGGGTGGGGCGAAAAGAGGATGCGGCGCTAGGCGCGAGGATGCAGAAAGAAAAGGCAAGAGAGATTTCTCGCTGCGCTCGAAATGACGGTGGGGAGGGCCTGGCTGGGGTTAGAGGGTTTTGGAGAAGAGGGGCCTAGCGTTGAGGTGCTGTTTTTCGAGGTAGGGGTCGAAGACCATGGCTAGGTTGCGAATGAAGATGCGACCTAGTTGGGTGGTGCGGATTTCGTTGGGATCGAGAAGGACTAGGCCGTCTTCGCGGAAGGGTTCTAGACGAGTGAGTTCATCGGCGAAGTAGCTGTCGAAGTCGATTGCGAATTCTTTTGCGATTTCATCCTTGAAGACGATGGTGTGGCAGAGGAGGCGGCTGATGACCGTGCGGCGGAGGCGGTCGTCATTGGAGAGGTGGTAGCCGCGCATGGTGGCGATGCCGCGTTCATTGACGGCTTTCTCCCAGCTCGGGATGTCGCGTTGATTTTGGGCGTAGGCATTTTGGATGCTGCTGATGGCGGTGATGCCCATGCCGTAGAGGTCGGCGCCGGCTTTGGTGGTGTAGCCCTGGAAATTGCGGTGGAGCGTGCGGTTTTGTTGGGAGACGGCGAGTTCGTCGCCGGGTTTGGCGAAGTGGTCCATGCCGATGTAGAGGTAGCCGGCTTCTAGGAATTTGAGGAGGCCGGTGCGGAAGATTTCGAATTTTTCCATGCCTTCGGGGAGATGGCCCTCGAAGGAGTTTTGCTGTTTCTTGAGCCAGGGGACATGGGCGTAGCTGAAGAGAGCGACGCGGTCGGGGGTGAGGTCGAGGATTTGGTCGACGGTGTGGGCGAAGGTCTCGGCGGTCTGGTAAGGGAGGCCGTAGATGAGGTCGACGTTGACGCTGTCGAAGCCGAGGTCGCGGGCGGATTGGATTAGAGCGCTGGTGAGTTCGTAGGGTTGGACGCGGTTGATCGTTTTTTGGACTAACGGGTGAAAATCCTGGATGCCCATGCTTAGGCGGTTGAAGCCAAGTTTGCGTAGAGTTTCGAGATGTTCGCGGCTGGTGACGCGCGGGTCGACTTCGATGCCGATTTCGGCGTCGGGCGCGAAGGTGAAGTGATCGCGGGTGAAGCCGAAGAGATCTTCGATTTGTGGGGGAGTTAGATAGGTAGGAGTGCCGCCGCCCCAGTGGAATTGAACGACAGGGCGATCTTTGGAGACGCTGCGGCTAATGCTGGTGATTTCGCGTTTTAGGATTTCGAGGTAGGGGGGCGAAACGCGCTTGTCTTTCTGGATGATTACGTTGCAGGCGCAGAAAAGGCAGAGGCTCTCGCAGAATGGAATGTGCATGTAGAGCGAGACGGGGGACTTGGCGCGGTTGGCTTCTTCGTGGACTTTTTCCAGGTCGGCGGGGCCGAAGGAGTCATTCCAGACGGGGGCGGTGGGATAGCTGGTGTAGCGGGGGCCGGGACGGTTGTAGCGGACGAGGAAGTCTTCGCTGACGCGAAGCTCTTCGCGCATGCTTTGAAAAATTGGATTTGCTGGCGTCACGATGCGGTTCCATGCTTAGAGGGTAGGGCAAGCCCCGCAGCTACAGTTTCTTGCAGCAAAGTTTGCTGACCGGTTTCGATAAACAACTTGGCATTTTCGACTGGAGTATGTTGCAAGATGCCGTGGCCGAGATTCAGGATATGGCCGACGCCGACAAGCGCAGCCATAGTTTCTTGGGTTACGCGCCGAATCGCCTCGGGAGGACCGAAAAGCACGGCCGGATCGACATTTCCCTGTATGGCGAGGCGTGGTCCGAGCTTTTCGCGGAGGGCGCGCAGGTCCACGCGCCAGTCAACGCTTAGGACATTTGCGCCGGAGCGGGCTACGGCCGGCAGAAGATGTTGAGAGGCTTTCGTGTAATAGATGATGGGAGTCGCGCTGCCTAAACCAGAAATGATCTCTTGCGCGGCGGGAAGGGCAAACTCTTCGTAATTGAGCAGGGACAACTCGCCACACCAGGTGTCGAAGAGTTGGACGGCGGCGGCTCCGGCGGCGATTTGAGCTCTTAGGTAAGGAATGGTCGCTTGCGCGATGCGATGCAGGAGGTCGCGAAAAGTGGCCGGCTCGCTGAGCATAAAGCTTTTTACCGTGGCAAAGCCTTCTTTGGTGCGGCCTTCGACCATGTAGCAGGCGAGTGTCCAGGGTGCCGCGGCAAAGCCCAAAACGGGAACTGTAGGGCCGACTCCGCGGACGATGCGGCGAATGGCTTCAGGGAGAAACCCGGTGTCGATTTCTGGATCGAAGAGCTTCAGTTTCTCGACGTCGCGTTTGGAGCGAACGGGTTCGGGGAGATTGGGGCCGGCGTCACCTAGTTCGAGCTTGAGGCCCATGGCCTCGGCGGGGATGAGAATGTCGGAGAAGACGATGACCGCGTCGACGCCTAGGAGGCGGAAGGGTTGAAGAGAGACTTCGACCGCGAGATCGGGCGTCTTGCAAACCTCTAGAAAGGCGTGGCTTGCTCGAATGGCGCGGTATTCAGGGAGATAGCGACCGGCTTGTCGCATCATCCAAACGGGAAGCCGCGGAACGGATTCGCCTCGGCAAGCGCGGAGGAACAAGTCCTTTCGATTGAGAGGAGCGGAGGTATCGGTCATATTGCGCCAGACGAAGAGGATAGCAAATCCGGACGATGATTGCAGAAGGAGGCAAGGCTCGTGCGGGGCGGCTCTTGGGTGGGCTATACTCTGGGTAATGCGGAAACCTTTGAGTTCGACGGCAGTGCGGCCGTAGTTGCCCGGCCCGGCTGCGGAAAAATAGGCTTGTAGAGTTCATGAAAGGCTTGTTCTTTATTCTCACGGTTGTTGCCTACGGCGGGAGTCTGGCTCTCTATCTTCGCTTCCTGAGCACAGGGAAGGAGATTGCCGGGCGGCTGGCTACGCTGCTGCTCGGGCTCGGGCTTGTCGCTCACTATTTCGCGCTTCTGGAACGCTCGCGCGGGATGCACACCGTTCCCTATCACGATCTTTACGGGTCAATGTCGCTTTTTGGGTGGCTTCTTGCGCTGACCTATTTGGGGCTCGAGCTATTTCATCGACAACGGTCCGTCGGGGCGTTTGTCTTACCCTTTATCATTGTATTTTTTGTCGCGGCACATTTGGCGCCGGCGGATCGATTGTCTCCTGCGCCGGCCAAGGGAGTCATCTTTGCTTTTCACGTCACGTTGAGCATTCTTGCGTATGCAGCGTTTGCGCTTTCGTTCGTCTTTAGCTTGATTTTTCTGGGCGAGGAGCGCCTTTTGCGGAGTCGCAAGCTCAGTAGTGTGGTATGGCGGCTTCCGCCGCTGGAGCTTCTCGAGCGCATGAGCCGGTCTAGCGTGTTAGTTGGGTTGGTGTCGATAGCCATCGGAACGGCGCTCGGATTTGTGTGGGTTGACCGCCTGCGTGGACAGATTTGGTACTACGATCCCAAATATGTCATCACGCTGCTGGTGCTGCTTCTGTATGTGGTCTATTTTCAGTTGGCGCGTACGGCGTCTTGGCGCGGGGCGCGGGCGTCACGGTTGTGCATCTTCAATTTTTTCGTGGTAGTGATGAGTTTTACCGTGGTGAATCTGTACCTTTCGCAGAGTCATCGGTATTTCTAGGAAGAATGTGAATAGTGGATAGTGAATAGTGAGTAGCGAGGAGTGCGAACAGGTTGCCAGGCGACAGTTGAAAGCGTGAGCGGCGAGAAGACGGTAAGCGAGAAGCGGGCATCGGGTGGTAAGTAGGGAGCGGGATGGAAATTGTTCTCGTGGGGTTAAATCATCGGACAGCACCGGTCGAGGTGCGCGAGCGGGTGTCTTTCACGGCGGAACAGGCGCGGAAGGCGGCGGAGGAACTGCGTTCGCGGGGAATCCTGCAAGAGACGCTGGTGCTTTCGACGTGCAACCGCAGCGAGATTTATGGCGTGCCGCCGGAGAGTTCGCATGAGTGCGCTCCAGGACTATCTTCTTTTCTCAGCGAGTTTCATGCGGTGCGTCAGGATGTTCTCAGCGTATCGCTCTATCATCACTATGACCGCGCGGCGGTGCGGCATCTTTTCCGTGTTTCGGCGGGGCTTGACTCGATGCTCCTCGGTGAAGCGGAAATTCTGGGGCAGGTGCGCGAAGCGTATCGCTATGCGCACGAATATGGGGCTACCGGTCCGGTGCTGAACCGATTGTTTCAAGGAGCGCTCGAAGTCGGAAAGCGTGTGCGCTCGGAAACAGAGTTGGGAACGCGACCGATGTCTGTAGCTTCGGCTGGAGTAAAGCTCGCGGAGCGGATCTTCGGCAAAATGAATGACCGCAGCGCGCTTGTGCTGGGAGCAGGAACGATCAGCGAGCAAGTGGTCAACCAACTGAGAGATCGTGGCATCGCGCGGCTGTTCATTATGAATCGTTCGCGCGAACGCGCTGATGAATTGGCGCTGCGCGTTGGTGGGAAAGTCGTCGGCTGGGGCGAATGGGAAACGGCGCTGAGGGCGGCGGATGTAGTGGTCTCCTCGGTCGCCTCCGAAGAACCGGTATTGCGGCGCGAAATACTTCATGCGGCTATGTCTGCACGCGGCAACCGTGCGCTTTTCCTGATGGATTTGGGACTGCCGCGCAACATCGAAGCCTCTTCCGCGGAACTCTACAACATTTACATGTACAACATCGACGACCTCACGGAGATCGTGGAGCAGAACCGGCATGCGCGCGAGAGCGAAGTTCCTCGTGCCGAAACGATCGTGGACGAGCACGTAGGCAAATTCCTTTCCTGGCAGGCGAGCGTGGAGTTGGTCGGATTGGTGGACGCGCTCCGCGCCCGATTGCACGAGGAACGGGAGGCTTTCATCCGCGCGCGCATGGATTCCATGAATCACCTGAGCGCGGCGGAGCGGGAGCGCATGGAATCATTGATGGACGAATTGCTGGAAAAGCTTTTGCTGGAACCGGCGGAGCGGCTGCGCGGAGAGAAAGAACTGCGCCGCAAGATTCAAAACGTGGAAGCGCTACGCGATCTTTTCCTGTCGAACCGGGAGAAGCCGTGAGACACCTACGCATCGGCACACGAGGCAGCGTGCTGGCGAAATGGCAGGCGGAATTTGTTCGCAAACAACTCTTCGCGAGCGCTGGGGTGGAAACCGAAATCGTCATTATCAAGACCTCGGGGGATAAGCTGCAGACGTCTTCACTCTCTCAGGTCGGCGGGAAGGGAATCTTCATCAAGGAACTGGAAGAAGCGCTTCTCGATGAATCGATTGATCTTGCGGTGCATAGCGTCAAAGATGTTCCCACCGATACTCCTTCGCGGTTAATGTTTCCGGCAGTGTGCCGGCGCGCGGATGTGCGCGATTGCCTGGTTGGGGCGAACGGAGCGACGCTCGCGAGTCTGCGACAGGGGGCGCGAGTAGGCACTGGGAGTCTTCGCCGGCAGGCGCAGCTCCGCCACATCCGGCCGGATTTGGATATCCGCGATCTGCGGGGGAATGTGGATACGCGTTTACGGAAAGTAGAGAGCGGAGAGTACGAGGCGGTGATGCTCGCGAAGGCGGGACTCGACCGTTTGGGCTGGAGTGGACGCATTACGGAGACGCTGTCTCCCGAAGTTTTTCTGCCAGCTGTGGGGCAGGGCGCCATCGCAGTCGAGTGCAGGTTGAAAGATACAGAGGCGGCGGACATAGTTGGCGGGCTTGACGATGCCGAGACACGCACCGCAATTATCGCCGAGCGATCCTTGCTGGGTGCGCTTCATGGTGGATGCCAAGTGCCCCTCGGCGCTTGGGCGCGGATCGAGCGAGGCGAACTGGTGCTCGAAGCATGCGTATGTTCCGTGGACGGCCTGCAGTACGTAAAGCAGAGGGCAACGTCGGCACCGGAAAAGGCCGCGGAGCTCGGCGGGCACATGGCCAACTTGCTGATGGAGGCGGGGGCGCAGAGCATCCTAGAAGAGGTGACCCGTCAACGTGGCTGACGCGATCGCATCTCCGCTCTATGGAAAAGTCGTAATCGTTACTCGCGCCGCAGCGCAAAGCAACCAGCTATGCGAGGAGCTGAACGTTCGAGGCGCAATAGTTAAGCACTTGCCGCTGGTTTCGTTTGCGCCACCTGAAAATTACGATGAGCTGGACGCAGCGTTGGCCAGGATTGAAACATTTGATTGGATTCTGCTTACAAGCGCAAACGCGGTACAGGCTGTGGAAAGGCGCGGAGAAGAACTCGGCCGCAGTCTGGATGCGCTAGCGAAGTTGCCGCCTGCCGCGGCGGTAGGTCCAGCCACTTCGGGCGCGGCAGAAGCTGCTGGATTCTCCGTGGAGTTTGTGGCGGCGGACCATAGCGGAGCGGGACTCGCCCGGGAACTTGGTGCAGAGTTGCGCGGCAAGAAAGTTTTTTTGCCGCGAAGCGACCGTGCGAATGAGGATTTGCCAGCCGCGCTGCGACGGAGCGGGGCGCTGGTGACAGAAGTCGTGGCTTACAGGAACTTGCCCCCGAGCGGCACGGATCGGAGCAAGTTACACGAAAGCCTTAAGGATGGAGTTGATGGTATTTTGTTTTATAGTCCGAGTGCGGTGCAAAACTTTCTCGACCTTCTTGGAAGGGAACGATTGGTAAGTGTGCAGGGGAGGGCCGTGATGGTTGCCATCGGGCACGCAACCTCGGCTGCATTGAGCAGCGCTGGGATACAAAGGATCGCCAGGGCGACCGATACCACGACAAGAGCGGTCGTCGAAGCGTTAGAGGGACATTTGGCGCGCACGAAAAGACGGTCGGCGGTCGGTGCAAAAGACGAATGAGCTTTCCTACTCAACGGCCACGGCGTCTGCGGCGAAGCGAAGCGCTGCGCGGATTGGTGCGCGAGACGCGGCTTACGACCGGTGGATTGATCTATCCGATGTTCGTGTGCCCGGGCACAAAGGTCCGCAAGGAAGTCACCTCCATGCCGGGAGTGCATCAACAATCCGTTGATCAGATTGTGGAAGAGTGCAGGGAAGTAGAAGCGCTCGGCATACCCGGCGTGATTCTTTTTGGGTTGCCGGAGTCCAAGGATGCGCGCGGCACGATTTCAACTTCGGCGGAAGGCGTGGTCCAGAGGGCGATTGAAGCCATTCGAAAAGCTAATCTGAAATTATTGGTTATCACCGACGTTTGCCTGTGCGAATACACCGATCACGGGCATTGCGGTGTGATCGAAAACGGAGATGTTGCGAATGACGCGACTCTTCCCATTCTTTCGGCGCAGGCCTTGTCCCATGCGCGCGCCGGTGCGGACATTGTTGCGCCGTCCGACATGATGGATGGGCGAGTGGCAGCGATTCGGGAAACGCTCGATCAACACAAATTTAGCGACATCGCCATTCTCGCGTATGCCGCTAAGTACTGTTCGGGTTTCTATGGACCTTTTCGCGAGGCGGCGGATTCGGCGCCGCAATTCGGCGATCGTCGCAGCTATCAGATGGATCCTGGGAATGCGCGCGAGGCGCTGAAGGAAGTCGCGTTGGATTTGGAGGAAGGCGCAGACATTGTCATGGTGAAGCCTGCGCTGCCATATCTCGATGTGATTCGGCGCGTACGGGATGCGTTTGACGTTCCCGTTGGGGCATACAACGTGAGCGGAGAGTACGCGATGGTCAAAGCGGCCGCACAAAAGGGGTGGCTGGACGAGAAACGGGTCGTGCTGGAAATCCTGACGGGAATTCGGCGCGCTGGCGCAGACGTTATTTTGACGTATCACGCGAAAGACGCCGCTCGATGGTTAAGGGCATGATGGTTTGGATCGAAATTCCATGAGCGCGACACCCACTAAATCGAAGGTCGACCGGCGGCGTTCGCGAGAGATATTCGAACGCGCCGAAAAGATACTGGTCGGCGGCGTGAACAGTCCGGTGAGGGCGTTTCGTTCCGTGGGAGGCGAGCCGCTGATCATCGAGCGCGGCAGCGGACAATTTCTTTATGACGCCGACGGCAACGAATTGCTCGATTATGTCTGCTCGTGGGGCGCCATGTTGCTGGGTCACGCAAATCCATCGGTGACGGAAGCCATTGCGGACCAAGCGCGGCGCGGAACGAGTTATGGCGCGACGACGGAGCTGGAGGTCGAACTTGCCACGTTGATCACGCAGGCGATTTCATCGATCGAGAAGATTCGATTCGTTTCCAGCGGCACCGAAGCGACGATGAGTTCCGTGCGCCTGGCCCGCGGAGTGACCAAACGAGACTTTATCGTGAAGTTTGAGGGCTGCTACCACGGCCACGCGGACAGTTTTCTTTCGCAGGCAGGGTCGGGGCTTGCCACCTTGGGAATCGCGGAGTGCCCCGGAGTTCCGCAAGCGCTTGCGGAGCTGACGTTGAACGCTCCATACAATGATTTGGCCGCGGTCGAACAGCTCTTCTCTCAGCATAAGAATAAGATCGCGGCGGTCATCATCGAGCCGATCGCTGCAAACATGGGCGTTGTCGAGCCAGCCCCCGGATTTCTGGCAGGGTTAAGCGAAATGACCAAGCGCAACGGCGCGCTGCTTATCGTGGACGAAGTGATCACCGGATTTCGGACGCATTTCGGGGCGGCGCAGCAGCTTGCTGGAGTGCGGGCTGATCTGACCACGCTGGGCAAAATTATTGGCGGAGGCTTGCCCGTTGCAGCATACGGCGGGAGCGCGGAAACCATGAACCATGTTGCGCCGCTGGGGGCCGTCTATCAGGCAGGAACGCTTGCGGGAAATCCGTTAGCGATGCGGGCCGGAATTGCCACTCTTAAGCAACTCACTCGCCCCGGACTCTACGAAGGCATCCGGGACCAGTCTCAAAGGCTCGTGGCAGGACTGCGCCAGGCGCTTGCCGAAACTGGGATTCCTGGTCAAATCAACGCGACGGGATCTCTGGCGACGCTTTTTTTTACTGTGGAGCCGGTGCGGAACTACAGTGACGCGAAGCGGTCCGACACAAAACGTTATGCGCGATTTTTCCGCGAGATGCTGGATCGCGGTATTTTTCTTGCGCCGTCGCAGTTTGAAGCTGCGTTTGTTTCCGCGGCTCACACGTCGGAAGACATTTCGCGGACAATCGTGGCGGCTCGAGATTCCTTGAAGGCCGTTGCATCGGAACCGACAACCTAATTATCAAAGGAGACGCTGAACCATGCCTGAGGGTATCGAACTGCCGGAAGCGCATGAGGAACACGGAGACAACCCATTTTTGATTCCTGTTTCGGTCACCATTTCCATTCTTGCGGTGCTGGTTGCGGCGGTAACGTTGCTCGGCCATCGGGCCCACACGGAAGAATTGCTGCTGCAATCGCAGGCCACAGATCAATGGGCGTACTACCAGGCGAAAAACATTCGTCTGCATGAAATGCAAAGTGTAGCGGATTTGCTAAGCGCGCTTGCTCCGGCCGACAAGGAAAAGGCGGAAGCATTGCACGAGAAATACAAGAAAGAAGTAGAGCGTTACGAGGGAGAGAAAGATGACATAAGCGAGAAAGCCAAGGACTTAGAGAAGGAACGAGATTTCGTCAGCCGGCGGGCGGATCGCTTTGATGGTGGAGAGGGTCTGATCGAGGTTGGTCTGGTGATTTGCTCGATGACGCTACTCACCAAACGGCGCGGATACTGGATCGCTGGCATGCTGATTGGAGCTGGCGGCGTCGTGTTTGCTCTGACCGCTTTTCTTCTTCACTAGCAGAAGACTCTGATATCGCGCTACAGCTAGGCGCGCGCTGGAGGTTTCGAGCCTCTTAGCCGCCCGATTTCTTCCATGAGCTGTTCCATGTGGCGTAGCAATTCCTGGTGACGGATCTCTTCGGTCGCGGGCTTTTTCCCCACGAAAGATAGTGTTCCGCTCGGCTCGAGAATGCATTTATCGACATTCTCAAGGGACTCAAAGCCTTGTCTCCTTGCGGCGGCTTCGAGTTGCGGCATGGTGATCAACTCTTTCTTCAACCGCTCAGTTTTCACTTTTCCGTTCTCGACTAAGACGTCGGCGCGTCCCTCCACGACCTCCTCCAGCCTGCTGTGGCCGTAGAGAAAGCGCACCACGAGATAGTTGACGATTAGCAAGGAAGTGGCCCCGATCAGGCCGCCGGAGACGCTGTTATCGTCGCCGATGATAGCGTTTTGCACGGTGTTTGACAGGGTCAGCAGTACGACGAGGTCGAACGGATTGAGCTGTACGAGTTCTCGTTTACCAGAGAGCCGGAGGCCAACTACCAAAAACGCGTAAACGATGATGGGCCGAAGAATTTTTTCCAGCAGGGGAAGTCCCATGACGAACATGTCTTTCCAAATGTCATGTGTTGGCACATTGCCTCCTAACATCTAATGGATATTTTCTAGAATCCGCCGCGTCAAGGCACCATGACTTAATCAGAAGCGAGTGGGAGCGTAGCATGCTCGCTGCGGAGGGAAAAGCGGGCCGAGTTGGCTGTTCCGGCTTAAGCGGCTAACCTGTACTTCCGTACAGTCATGTTTTCGCAACACAACCTGTCCCAGGTCCTCGCCAGACGTCCCGAATCCGCTATGATTAAACCGTTTCGACAATCCACAGCCCAGAAGGCCGTTCTAGAACGCGATCGTAAGGCGGAGGAGTCGGTATCCACCGCGGTCCCTTGGGGTACGAAAACGTTTACACTAGCAGCGACCTTATGTCACAACGCCCTTCTCTCGAACCAAGTCTAGCGGCCACTCCGGAGCAGCTCTCGACACTGCTCGACTGCGCCCACGAACTGCTTGCCATTCTCAGCGCGGACGGAATCGTTCTTCATGCAAATGCGGGATCCATGGGCGCCCTTGGCATACGTCCCCATGAGCTTGTTGGCAGGAATCTCACAGACTTCGTGCACCCCGACGAATTGAATGAGATACGAAATCGTCTCCGCGGACTTGCCGATGTTCCCAACGGCGCCAAGAAAGGGCGTTGCCGATTGCGCAGCATGACCGGGTGGCGCTGGTTTGAAGTCACCATCAGCAGTTGTCTGAAAAATCCTTCCGTCGATGGGTTAGTGGCGAGTTTTTTGGATGTGACGGCGGTGCATCGCATGGAGGCCGAGCGCCAAGTCATCTCGGAGGTTGTCCATGCGCTGAATCAGACCGCCAACCTGGACCAACTGCTTGACGGCATCCACCAGGCGCTGAAAAAAGTCCTTTACGCCGAAAATTGCTTCGTTGCTCTCCATAATCCCAATGAAGACACGTTTCACTTTCCTTTTTTTGTGGATCAGTTTGATATAGCGCCTCCTCCTCAAAAAGTTGGGCGAAGCTGTACCGCGTTTGTTTTTCGCACCGGCAGCGCCATGCTTATTCCCCAGTCGGAGTTCGACCGTCTCGCGCAGCAGGGAGAAGTGGAACTGGTCGGCTCGCCGTCGCCGGCGTGGTTGGGCGTGCCGCTGAAAACGCCCCGAGCGACCATTGGCGTTCTCGTTGTACAGCACTATCAGAACGAAAGTGCTTACGACATGCGCGACCTCGAGTTTCTTGATTCCGTCGGTGGCCACATTGCGCTGGCTATTGAGCGGCGCCGTTCCGAGGAAGCCCTGCGCAAGAGCGAATCTGTGTTCCGGCTTCTTTTCTCTCACAATCCGCTCCCGACATGGGTGATGGACGACGAGACTCTGAAGTTTATCCAGGTGAACGATGCTGCAGTGCGGCAGTACGGCTTTGCACAGGAAGAATTTAGCCGCATGAGCATGTTAGACATTCGGTCAGAAGAGAAGAGCACATCTCTCGAGGTGCGCCCTCCCCAAAATGGGTTGGCCGTTCCTTACCAGGGCGTATGCAAGCATCGCAAGAAGGACGGAAAGGATTTTGAAGTCGAGTTAATTTCGCATCAGTTCGATTATGCCGGGCGGAGAGTGCGTCTGGTCGTGGCGCAGGACATCAGCGAGCGCCATCTCCTGGAGCAGCAGCTTCGGCAGGCGCAAAAGATGGAAGCCGTAGGGCGCCTGGCGGGCGGCGTGGCGCACGATTTCAATAATCTTTTGATGGTCATCAAGGGCCATACTGAACTCCTGATGAATGCGTTGCCTCCCGCTGACGGTATATCCAGAAAGATTTCTCAGATTGATCGCGCAGCGGACCGCGCCACGGCTCTGACAAAGCAACTTCTGGCCTTCAGCAGAATGCAGGTTCTCCAGCCGCGGGTGATGAGTCTGAACGGCGTGGTCGAGGATATGGGAAAGCTCCTGCCGCGCCTGATTGGCGAAGACGTCGAGTTAGGGATTCGCATGGCGCCGGATTTGGGCAAGATTCGCGCTGACGCCAGCCAGATGGAACAGATCATCATGAATTTAGCCGTGAACGCGCGGGACGCCATGCCATCGGGCGGCCGGCTCATCATCGAAACTTCGAATGCAGACCTAGACCGCACCTACAACAGCACTCATCCGATCGTTAAGGCTGGTCGTTATGTGCTTCTCGCAGTCTCAGACACAGGCACAGGCATGGATGCGGAAACGCAGGCGCACATTTTCGAGCCTTTCTTCACGACAAAAGAACCTGGCAAGGGGACAGGTCTCGGTCTCGCGACAGTTTATGGCGTGGTGAAGCAGAGCGGCGGCTTCATCTGGGTCTACAGCGAGGTTGGGAAGGGGACATCCTTTAAGATCTATCTTCCGCGTGTAGACCAGCCCGAAGATAGAGGCAGTGTGCCTCTGCCGTTTGCGGAAGCGCCGCGTGGCACGGAAACCATTTTGCTCGCGGAAGACGAACAGGACGTGCGCGAGGTAGCGCGCGAGTTTCTGGAATCCGGCGGCTACACCGTCATTGAAGCGCTCAACGGGGCTGAAGCGCTCCGCCTGGCATCCGAACACAGGGCAGCCATCGATCTGCTAGTGACCGACATGGTCATGCCCGGCATGACGGGCAAAGAGTTGGCGCGGCGACTACAACACCAGCATTCGGGAATTGGCGTCGTCTACATGTCAGGCTACAGCGAACAGACCGCGGCGGAAACTGCGCAAGCCGAGGCCAATATACTTCTCCTCACCAAACCTTTCAGCCGCGGCAGTATATTGCGCGCGGTGCGAGAGGCCCTCAACGTTCCGCGCAGTATTTAGACTGGGAACCTCGCTAAAATTGTCTTTGTGAAATTAAACAACCCTTGGATGTTTGCGATGCCACTCGGTGTGAAGCTGGAAGGTTCGCGCCGCTTGAATCACGGCAAAGTCGTCGCCGGCTCGTCCCACGAACTGCAATCCAACCGGAAGATTATTCTCGGTGAACCCGCAAGGAACCGACAAGGCTGGAAGCCCGCAAAGATTGCCAATCGCGCCGAGCGGATCCGGAAAAGTGAGATCGGTCTCCAGGTTAGTTTCCAGCGGC
>Ga0209446_1000040_pt1 | contig 43367 bp, 44 predicted proteins | sample BogFormECP04_OM2_FD_188242 | JGI IMG/M metagenome (GOLD analysis project Ga0209446, IMG submission 188242) | Bog forest soil microbial communities from Calvert Island, British Columbia, Canada - ECP04_OM2 (SPAdes) (version 2) | ecosystem: Environmental > Aquatic > Freshwater > Wetlands > Bog ... | reverse complement strand
TTGCATGCAGGTGGATTGAAAAGCATGGGAACGGTCTGGAAAGAGCGTCTGCAGAACCTAGGAACCCGGCCTGAGTTGGCTAACGATCTCGGCTAACCAGGCTTCTAGTACTGACCGCTGGTCTGGCGTCATGTCTGTAAAGGCAAGGCCCATGCCGAATGTTGGGTCACAATAGACTACCTTGGCCTTGGTCTCGAAGACTCCCTGATCTCTGAGAATCCGCAACCCGACCAGCGTAGCTTCGGGGAACGGATTTAGCGCGTCAACATAGCAGCCCCCAAGGCCAATTTCCGATGTGCGCGCTGAAAGTACCGTTCCCGAACCCAGCTCGGTCACCTCGGCAGAAGCGACGAGCGGGCAGCGCCGGACGGCACGCTGTTTAGCTGGTTGCAAGGGCTTGTTTCTTTCGATCATCGCACATCACTTACAAACCGCAATTTCGCAACAGTAGTCGTCTTTAGTTGTCCGCGGCAACCCTACTTTACGGGCCTTCCCTTCATGGTTTTTTGAAGCAATTCAATAAGCGCGGTTTCAGAAGCGCCTTGTTCAAATTGAACAATCATCGGTTCAAGTTCTTCGAGCATGGCACGATATTGTGGCGTCTGGCGGAAGGCCTCCAACTTCTGCTCCCAGTCAAGCGGAACAAAACCTCGCTGACTAGACAATTCCAGAGTGGTTCTCAAGATTTGTATATCGGCAAGATTCCTCAAATGCTGTCGCAGAAAGACCGCAAGCGTGCGTCTTTGTTCGGGGGTCATGTCAACCCGTGACCTTCATTGTCTAGAGTCTAACAAAGAGGCTGCTGAATCCAATCGATAACCACCCCCGCTCAGGTGAGCCACGATTTTATTGTCGGGGAAGAGCTTTCCCTTAGCCTATGGATCCTCGCAGCGAGCCGCTGTAGAAAGGCTTGAAAAGGCTGTGGGCTTCTTAGTGGACCCAAAACCGACGGGGTCATTCAACCGGGGTTTGCTAATTCAATGAAGGGCAGCTATTTAGGTGGCGCGCCCGGAGAGACTCGAACTCCCGACCTTCTGGTTCGTAGCCAGACGCTCTGATCCAACTGAGCTACGGGCGCGCGATTTAGAAATATTAGCATAGCGGTGCGCCGCTCATCCACCCGCGGCGAAACTCATCGAGAGATAGGGGCGCTGCGCCTGTCCCGCCCTTCACTGGGAAACGGGCGCGCGCGCCGCGCGTCCTGGGAACACGCCTTCCACAAGCTGGCCGTCCTTCAAGACCGCAACTCCGTTCACTAGCACGAACTGTATCCCCTCCGAATACTGAAGCGGGTCGTCAAATGTAGCTTTGTCGATGATGCGGCCGGGATCGAAAACAGTGATGTCCGCGTCGGCGCCAACGCGAATCCGGCCCTTGTCTTTGAATACGGGCGCCCTCTTCTCCAAGCGCTGTGCGGGCATCAGCGTCATTTTGCGCAGCGCCAACATCAGATCGAGCGCCTTTTCCTCCCGCACGTAGTGTCCGAGCACTCTAGAAAATGTTGCTTGTCCACGAGGATGCACCTTCGAGCCAGTAATCGGCATGCCATCGCTGGCGATCATCACGATGGGGCTCGCCACGGCGATTCGAGCCGCTTCTTCCGGAATCGAATGGATGACAACGATTCCGCCCTTCTTCCGGTATTTCTCAAATGTCTCCGCAGTCAATCGCTCGCCAGTCTCCGCCCACTGCACATCTTTATATGTGATTCCCATATTCTCTTGCCAGCCGGGATCGAAAATCGCGGACTCCAGCGCCGTGCTGCCCGCCGTATACGGATAGCATTCCGTCGTCACATCCAGTCCATGCTTCTGCGCTCCTTCCACCATCGCGATCAATTCCGGCGTGAACTTCAACCCCATGCTGGTGATGTGTACAACATGTAGCGGCGCGCCAGTTGCAATTGCCGCTGCAAGGACCTCTTCCAGTCCAGCAACTCCCGTCGTGGGCTCCTTCAGTCCCGCATATCGCAGATGCACGTGCACGGACGCACCGTACTGTGACGCGATTCGGAACATCTCCACGATTTCCAGACGCGTGGCTCCTGGCGTGTAGTTCACCCCCATTCCTTCCGCCAAAGCGCCCTGACGAAAACCCTGCTCCATGTCTGCTTTCATTTGGGCGAGTTCCGCGGCGGTTGCTTCGCGATGGGCTGCCTCGCCCGTAGCCAGCATGCTTCCCGATTTATCTTGCAGAACCTTCATGCGCACAGGAATGTGCCCAATGCTCACGCCGAAATTAATCAGTGACTTCCCTTCCCGCTTCGCGTACCACCCAGCCACGTCAGCGGTTCCTGCTTCCAGTTCCAGCGAAGTGGTAACACCGTCATGCGCCTGGAATTGATAGTTCCTCGGTTCTTGCCCGTGCTCGTGCAAATCGATAAATCCCGGCGCAACGACCAGCCCCTTCGCATCCAGCGTCGCTTTAGCTTGCAGGGCACTGGACGAAATCGCGCGAATTTTCCCTCCGCTAATCCCCACGTTGCGCACCGCATCCAGCCCCGATTCCGGATCCATCACGCGTCCATTCGCGATGACCGCGTCGTATCTTTCGTCGTCGGCCGCGAGCCCCGCCTCGACTGCATAGCTCAAGGCCATGCCTAGACAAACAAACGCAAACGCCACCGTCCCAACAATTCGAAATCGCCGCTGCCGCATTTTTCAGCCCCCTCGGTTTTGCGGCGCTAAGTCTCTTTCCCCCAAGCCCGCGGTGTCAAAGGAAATCTGAGTCGTACTGGATGGAATCCGCCGTTGCCTGGAGAAAATGGCTATTGCTTAGTCGAAGTAGGTCTACCGAAGTGTTCGGAGAAAATAAAAACCCGGGTCGCTGGGGGGAGCGACCCGGGTGGGGGTTACTGCTGAGGGGGGCCGGAGGAAACTCGAGAAATCCTTAATTCACTTGGTGCACGGTCAGCATGCAAATCTTTCTCAGCTCTTCGTACGTGAAAAACGTCTCTTCTTGTTCTCCCGCGCATTCTCTGTGTCCCAATCCAGACTCATGCGAGAGCCGCGAGAGCTCGTCTTCAGAAATCCCAAGCAACAGAGCCGCACGTCCTTGCGTCACATACTTTGGCACCTGGCTATTCATCATTCCTCCTCACGCGGGAAGCAATGCCATAGCATCTTGTTCAACGGCCAGGATCATGGCCTTATAGATGTCCACATCCCAGCCTTCGCCAATTCTCATCCGAACCGTTTCACCGCCATCTTTCAGCAGCGTGCCCCGTAGCGGCACCTTGATGTCTCCTAACGCCACTTGCAGCACCACAGGCTGCCCAACCCATGCTGCGTACGCGCTGTCCATTCCCCCTCCTGCAGATGTTCAGGCCTCGCTGACGAGAACAGAATCGCTGAGGGCACCGGGGGCGACAATGGTACAGCGAGGGTACTAGCCTAGTAAGTTGGTACTGCTCTGTTTCCACAGCAGGAAATTGTGCCGATTTGATACAGAAGTACGCACGTACTGTTTTTTCAGGACGCAGGGTCCATTGGGTAATAAGGATGCGCATGGCATTCTCCTGCCATGACGAGTCCTGATCCTTCCGCACTGAACGGGCGGCCAGCGCCCTCGTCCGAAAGTACAGGTCTGGGCCTGGCGTTAGGCGGCGGGTTTTCTCGAGGATTCGCCCACTTGGGCATTCTGCAAGTCCTCGAACAGAATCACATACCAATTTCTTATATCGCTGGCACCAGTGTAGGCAGCATTCTTGGCGCGGCGTATGCCAGCGGTGCGCCGCTGGCTCGCATTATAGCCACTTGCCGGACGATTCGGTTTCGCGACATTGGCCGATGGCGCGTTTCCCGCCTCGGACTCGCCAGCAATCACCGCTTAGGCGACCTCATAGAGCAAGTCTTCGAATCGAAGCGCTTCGAGGATCTGCAAATTCCCATGGCCGTCGTCGCCACGGACCTGGCCAACGGAGAACCAGTCGTTTTCACTCACGGAAATCTCTCCGAAGCCATTCGTGCAAGTTGTGCTTTCCCAGGCTTGTTCGAACCCGTTAAAATCGGCACGCGCTGCCTCGCCGATGGGGGCCTGGTCGCGCAAGTTCCCACACGCGCCGCGCGCGATCTTGGCGCTCAGCATGTCATCGCCGTTTCGGTTGGCGTCGAAGATGGGCAGCGCGGCGCTCCATCCAACATATTTCAAGTGGTCTGCCGCGCCGTCAGCGCCGCTCAGAAGCACCAGCTCGAAATATGGGAGCGCCACGCAGACCTGGTTCTTCGCCCCGACGTACAGTCTCTCGCATGGGATGATTTCGACCGGGCCGACGAAGCCATTGAGGCCGGTGCCGCAGCGGCTCGCCGCGCTCTGCCCCGCATCCAGAAGCTGCTCAATCCGCCTCAAGACGTCCATGCCGAATTCCAGGCCCGGCTAGAAGCCGAAGCCCAAAGTTATCTGTGGCTCGCGGAGGCATCTCGATGATTCGGATGGCTTCTCTATTGGCGGCCGTTATCGCTTCACTGCTTCTCTGGCATGAATGCGGAGAAGATGTCGGGGTTTTCTGCTACCGTATTGGATTGGGTGCTTTTGCGACGTTGTGCTCACATACGCTCGTCCCAGTGCCTGCTTCTCAAATAAACTTTTCGAGGAACCGTTCCGCTTGCTCCAATCCATCCTCCACTTTCTCCACTCGCTCTACAGTACAGACGGACTTCGAGAGCTAATTCGCTCCGGGGGCGCTCCCCTGGTTTGCACCATCGTCTTCGTAGAAACCGGGTTCTTTGTTGGCTTTTTTCTACCGGGTGACTCGCTTCTTATCACCGCCGGCATCTTCTCTTGCGCTGGCGTCATTCCCCTCAAATGGCTTCTGCTCCCAGTCATGCTTTGCGCCATTGCCGGTGACCAGGTCGGCTACTGGATCGGCCGTTCCGCCGGCTCTGCCCTCTACCGACGCGAAGAGTCCTTCTTCTTTCGCCGCAGCCATTTGCAGCGCGCCCATGATTTCTACCAAAAATACGGCGGCCGGGCTGTGATTCTTGCGCGTTTCGTTCCCATCGTTCGAACATTCTGTCCGCCGGTTGCAGGCGCCGCAAAAATGCCGTACTCGCGCTATCTTCTCTTCGATACTATTGGGGGCGTCTTTTGGATTGGCGCGACGATCCTTGGCGGATACTCCCTTGGCCATTTCATCCCCAACATCGGCCAATATATTCACTATGTTATTGCGGTAGTTGCCGTCATCTCTATTCTTCCTGCCATCATCGGCGTGCTCCGTTCCAGGAATAACCCCGGTACTCCACCTAAGCCGGTCGTATTCAACCACAAGGTTGAATAATCTATGCCCGCGCCGAAGCTCCGGGCAGTTATCTTTGATATCGGCCGAGTCCTCGTCCGGATTGACGTCGCGCGAGCGATGCACGGACTTGCATCAGGGACATCTCTATCCCCCTCCGAGCTCTGGTCTGCCATAGAGAAGGATCCTCGCTGGCCAGACTGGCAGGAAGGGCGAATGGCTCCCCGCGACTGGTATCTGCATCTCGGCAGGCGACTTGGCGGCGACTTTACCTTCGAGCAATTCACAGATATCTGGAATCGCGTTCTCGATCCCGCCCCAATTCACGAAGATGCCCTCTTCCAAAGGCTTTCCAAGACCTACCGTCTCGCTCTTCTTTCCAATACGGATCCCATCCACGTCCAGCATCTAGAAGCTAACTACACCTTTTTCAAGTTCTTCCCAACGCGCATCTATTCCTGTTCGGTTCAAGCCAGCAAACCCCATCCCTTGATTTACCGAGAGGCTCTTCGCGCTCTAAAAGTCCAAGCGCAGGAAGCCGTTTATATCGATGACATTGCAGCCTATGTCGAGGCCGCTCAACGTCTTGGAATGGGAGGCATACAGTTTCAATCCCCGCCGCAGCTGGTCTCCGATCTCAAATGCCTGGGCGTCGAGTTACCCTGAGCCGTCCGGAAGCGTAAGAAAGTCCAAAACGGGTCTTTCCAGCGTAAAGATTGCTAGGACTAGTACTGCCCTGTTCTAATGGCCTCACAGGCCTCTCAAAGCAACCCTCATTTATTCATCGATTTACGGGCATCTTCGCTCCATGTTCCCTGTCTCCCATTTGGCTGGTTACTTGCTCCCTCTGTGTTACGGGCCGATTAAAAATAAAATCGTTCGCCCACATCAGGGTGAGGAGAAAACACTTTTTATGGTAGAGGAACACATCATCGAAACGAGAAACGGTTCATCTTGGCAGCTGCCGGCGATCATCGTACTTGGCTTGGTCGCGATTGCCGGGTTGGGATTCGGCTGGAATGCTTCGTCAAGGCTTGACGCTACGCAGCAAGCCGTCGCGACGGAAGTCAAGACCGCGCAACAGTCGACGCAACAGGACATGTCCTCTTTGAAAGACCGGATTGCGCAGGACGAGAAAGCCAATTCGGATCTCCAGGGCGATCTGAAGGTTGTCACCGACAAGCTAAAGATTACTCAGGGTCAGCTCAAGAAGGCGCGTCTAGCGGCCGAAGCGGCTGCGAAGCAGAACGACGAGACGACTCAAAAGCTCAGCGCTCTTGACACGTCCGTGCACACGGAACTGGCGACGAAGGCGGGCCAGGATGACGTGAAGAACGTCGACACCAAGGTCACCGCGGTGAGCACTGATTTGAACACCACCAAGGAAGACCTGAAAATGGCCAAGAGCGAGATGGGCACTCTCATCGCTCGCAACCATGATGAAATCGACCAACTCCGCCGCCTGGGCGAGCGCGACTACGTCGAATTCACCATCGCTGGCAAGAACAAGCCCCAGAAGGTCGGCAATATCACCGTCGAGCTTAAGGGCGTAAACCAGAAGAAGAACCAGGTCAATCTCGCCATGACCGTCGAGGACAAGCGCTTCGAGAAGAAGAACCGCGCTCTTAACGAGCCCATCTTCTTCTACATCTCTGGCACACACATTCCTGAAGAGATCGTAGTGAACAAGGTTGGCAAGGATCAGGTCAGCGGCTATGTCAGCATTCCCAAAGCGAATGCACAGCCGGCCAGCACGTCCACCACTTCCGGAAAGTAAACGAGACCAACAACCGCCGGCCATTTCGGCCGTCGAGGCAGGGAAGCGGGCAGGGATTCCTGCCCGCTTTCTCTTTGTGGCCCTTCTCGCAACGTTGTTATCCAGTTTTTTGGGAGCCATTCCCCGGTTTCCCTTCAAACTCCGCTAAGATGGAAGCTCGCACAGCGGAGAATGGCTTGCATCAAACTTCCTTCATCCTGTACATCGCGATCGACGACCTAATCCCCGCCCGCGGAAAAAGCGTCCCTGGACTCGATGAATTCACAGCCTCCCTCGATCATTGCGGCATTCCAGCGGTATGGCTTACCAGCCGCACGCGCCTCCAACTGGATGATCCCCGTCGCAAACTAGCGCACACCCACCCTTTCATCGCCGAAGATGGCTGCGGTGTTTTCCTGCCTGAAGACTATTTCCACCTGCGGCCGCATGCGTCCACTTCGCAGCCGCGCGGTATACCCACCGTCCGCCTGGGCCGCTTCACCTGCTTGCCTGTAGCCGAGCAGCAGCCCGCAGCTTCGGATGCTCTGGAGAATCTCGCTGCCGAAACGGGCGTCTCAGTTGTGCCTCTGCGCTCTCTCCCTCCGCGCGAGCTGGCCCAAAACGCGAATTTGCCGCCCCGTGAAGCGGAGCTGGCGCGGCAACGTGACTTTGACGAACTGTTTTTCTTTGCAGGGGCTTCTCAGCAAGACATCGAGAACTTCCAGTCCGTCGGGCGCGGCCAAAATATTCAGCTTCGCCAGCGCGGCGTGCTGTGGTCCCTGGCCATCGGAGCGAACGTTCGCCGTTGCGTTGGCGAGCTTTCGAAGCTCTACGACCGCGCACTTCGGTCCCACGCCCGAAGTGTTGGAATCGCCACGCCGGGCCAGGAAGCAGCCCTTTTCGCGGCCTGCGACCGTGCGATTCTGTTGACAGACAAAAGTGAGGATCAAGCTGATATTTCTCCTGGCCAAGTCCCGACGCATTCGAATCGAGTAATGGAACTACCACTGTGGGCCCCTGACACATGGGATCAAGTCCTCGCCGGTCTCTCGTCGAGACGATAGAGCTCCAACGAAGACAACATAACCTTTTGGAAACAAAGTGTCAGGAATGCGACTGCTTTTTCACACGCTGACCTCTCACCCACGTTTGCAATTTCTTGCAACGCACCCAAATCTCATGTTTTCGCAATGATAGCGACTTTTTCCGCCTCGGACGCCATGGCACTCCGATTGCCTTTATTAATTTGGGCGTTAGCACCGTATAAGCATTTAGCCTCTCAGCTTGGCGCAGGCAACCGAGGGTTTTAGCAGACCGAGTACTAGGAGAACCCCTACTATGGCATGGCTCATTCGCAAGCTTCGTATCCCGGCCTCTGAATCTTCCATGGGAATCCTTTTGATGCTTTGCATCATCACCATGGGTCTCATGTCGGTGGCTCTGCTATGGCAGGCTCAGATCATCGCCAATCAGCGTGAGGCGATTCAGTGGCTCGAGACTCTTAAGTTTGGTGGATAGCTTCCTTGCCCAGCCCCTGCTAAAGCCGGGCACGCGCCCCTCCGCGTGCCTGGCTTCCCCTCTCTTGTCCGCTTGCGACACTCTGAGTTATTGATACGCTCCTCTAAAGAATCCATCGCGACATTCTAGCTTTCTTGTGTTTCAATATCACCACGGGGAATTCTGATACTTGGGAGATATGCCGTGAAACGCATCTTGAGTCTTCTCGTACTTGCTACTGCGTTGGTTTTCACTGCCTCTGCGAACGTACACACCCAGCAAGCGCAATCAGCTCATTCTTCCACGGCTGGCAATGGCCAGGCGCAAGCTTCCAATGCAGCGTCTTCGCATGATCGGCACCATCGCCGGCATAGCAAGCACCATCATCGTCATCGTCCGAGTTCACCGCAGCAGTAGCTCAATGGCCGACAAAATCAAAAGGGGGGAGCCGGGCGGCTCCCCCCTTTTGTCATTTTACTGTGTCGTCTACGAAGCGCGCTAACTGCACGTATGTTTCGTGAGCGACTCGCACCGCGAGAGCGGTGTGCTCAGTTTTGGTTCAGCTCTAAGCCCGGTGGAGTCATGTCCCCTCCGGAGCTCAACGAGCTCTCATCTCCCGTTTACGCCCCTGCGACGTCATTTGCAAGCGAAGAAAGGGAGAACACACGAAATCCACAGGCCTGCACTTTCCAATACCAACTTTAGTTTTTTTGTTTTTTTACTTAATGAAAAGTGTTTCCCGAAGCTGATCCCTGCTCACGAACGACTTCATCGTGCGGAATCGGCTGAACAGGTCCTGTATTTCGCGGTTCTGGTAAACCTTCTGCGCGGGACACAATACCGTCGCCGAAATAATCTGCAGAGAGTTGGAATCCGCGATGCGGTAGCGCTGAAATCCTTCCGGCTTCTTGCTATGGAACAGCGCGAAGACCACTCCGCCTGGACGCAGCAACTCCGTCAAATTCGCGATGGCCTGCTTCGCCAGCGCAGGCTCCAGATAGTCCAACAAATCCCAGACCAAAACTGCGTCAAAGGATGCGCGAGGATATTTCAGATTCAATTCGAGGAATCGCGCTGCGCGCCCGGTCGGTGTCATATCTACAGAATCAGAAACGATACCGGGTTGGTTCAATCGCACTTCCTCTTCACCCAGAAAATCCTTCCACTCCCGCAAAATGTCTTCCGAGGACACGCGAAAGCCGCGCTCGATGAAGAAGCTTAGAGTCGTCTGCCACGCCGGTCCTAGATCGAGGAGTGTTCCGCGTCCAAGCCCATCCAAGTTCCACAAAAACTCTTTCAACCCATTCGAAATGCGCGTGGACCCCGGCGCCTCGGGCGGGCGAGGTGATCCTACGGCTGGGGCGGCAGCCACATTCCTCGTCCTTCCACTTTGAGGTATTGGGCGCGAAACCTCGCGGCCCGTTCCCGTTCCGATGCCAATGCCGAGTTTATGCAGAAAGCTCATGGATCAATCCGCCGCCGTTCCAGAACTCATCGAAATCGGGCCTGACGACTTCCCTGCTGAAGGCGAAGCGCCCGCTGCGGCCGCCTGAGCCTCTCCGGCTCTGCCGGGGTGTTTACCAGCTTCGACTTTGCCGCGCAGCATCGCGCCATCTTCAATCGCCAGCCGGTCCGTCTGTACTTCGCCGATCACTTGCCCGGTGCTCCAGAGCTGTACTTTGTCGCGTCCCGAAACTTTTCCTTCCACTATTCCGCGGACAATCACTTCGCGGGCGGTCACATCGGCTTTCACGCGCCCGTTCGGACCGATGGTCAAACTCCCATTGGTAAGACTCAGCTTTCCGTCCACTTGTCCGTCAACGAAAAGATCTTCACTGCCCGTAACTTCGCCTTTTATTTTAATTCCTTGACTGATGCAAGCAGCCGCATGCGAAGAGACTGGTACTTCTTTCGAAGTCTCACGGATTGGGGACGAAATTGGAACTGGCGTACTTGAAGCGCCCGTAGGTGCTGTGGAAATCTCGGGCACTGGTTGGGGCTTACCGTCTTCTTTTTTCCACATCTGGCACCTCGACCACGAAAATTGGATTTTCGAAGCCGCCGATCGAGTGCTGGGAGGAACCGCGACTCAGAAGCGTGAAGATAGTACAGCACTTAGCGGCTGTAAACAAGTATGCGGGGTAGCAAATCTAGCGTGTTTCCTAAAGCGCTATACCATATTTTGTGGTTTCAGTCCGGCTATATCCACAATGGATAGCGATATTTCCTTCTTTTCGCTCTCTACCCCTGGCCACCAAATCCCCATAATCCCTGCGGTGACCCTCTTCGTTAACTACATAATATAATAGCTTTACTTTTAACAACGCACTGCACCGCAGCCGCCACTGCGGGCGACTACAATTCCCGCCAGGAAATCTTCTGAAAAATCCTCCGAAAACTGTTTCGCTCGCCGCTGTTTTTGATTTCGCAAAATTGCAGCCGCATGGCCCGGCGCTGGTTTTGCCAAAGAAATCGAAAACTCACGAATTCGGATCCAAGCCGCGCAAGTGCGCGGCGGCCTGCTCAGGCAATTCGGCATTGAAGTAAACCTCTTTGATGCTATAGGACTTGCTGCGTCTTTCCACGATCGGCAAGATTTCGATGTGCCAGTGGTAGTCTTCCGCCAGCGTTTTCCAATAGCCCGCCAATTCGCCCTTTTTGCTCTTGGTGTTCGGTGCTGTGTGCACCACCAAATGATAGGCCGGCGCCACCTTCTCTAGTCGGCGCAGCACGCGCCCCAGCAAAGCAGCCAACTGCTTGCGGTTGGAACCCGGCCGCGGCTGTTCAAAAAGCTGATTGTGTCTTCGGTGCATGACCCACACTTCGTAGGGCACGCGGGAAGCATACGGGCACAACGCGTAATAGTCCCCCTGCACATCTACGATCCGCTTTCCCTGCTTCTCCTCTTGCTTCACGAAATCGCAGAAAATGCACCGCTCTTTGTCTTTGAACCAGTCATGCGCTGCGTGCAGCTCGTATTTAATTCGCCTGGGAACAAAAATCGTCGCGGTTACTTCGGAGTGCGCGTGGGGCCACTCTTCTCCCGCCATCACGCCCTGATTCTTGAACACGCTCACGTATTTGAATCGCGCGTCCTTTTTCAAGTCGGCAATGCGCGCCCCCCACACCCACAGCACGCGCTCGATCTCTTCATCACTGAATTGCGGGAGGCGCTTTTCGTGGTTCGGCGTCTCCACCACAACTTCGTGCGCTCCGAGCGGACCCATCTTGTCGTACATGCCCTCGGCCAAGCGCCCCGGATCGCCTTCCACCCGATACAACGGCTCGGGGTGAGGCACGACGCGTACTTGCCAGGGCCCATCGGCGGGCCAACTCAAAATGGCCTTCGATTTTTCCATTCTCTCTGGTTCAAACGGACACTCAGCGAGGGATTCGCCGCCGACTTCCCGCTGGCCTAATATGATCCAACTTTGGGTGATAGGGTCTTTTCGGAGTTCCATTCAGGTTTCTTCAGCAGATCTCGCGTTTGCCGTGCTGCACGCAGCAAAACCGCGGGCACCTTCCAAAAAAATCGATTTGCGACACTTGCACCGCGCACTCTCTCACTCGCGTAGTTTGTTTCTCCCCTCCACAATTGTCAAGCGAAGGGGCGGCCTCGGCGGCCTCGGGCTTCACGACGACTTCTTGCCCTCCGCGCGTGCTATTCTCACGCTAAACATGGACGCCGACATTTCTTTTATGCAACTCGCCCTCGAGGAAGCTCGCGCAGCAGCCGCCGTAGGCGAAGTCCCTATTGGCGCCCTGGTCGTTCACGACGGCAAAGTTCTAGCCCGCTCCGCCAACCGCACGATTCGCGACTGCGACCCCACTGCGCACGCCGAAATCATCGTGATCCGTGACGCGGCTCGCTTCCTCCGCAATTACCGCATGGCAGACACAACTCTCTACGTCACGCTAGAGCCCTGCAGTATGTGCGCGGGAGCCATCATCCAGGCCCGCATCCCTCGCCTCGTCTATGGCGCAGACGACCCAAAGGGCGGCGCCGTCCGCTCCTGTTTCGAGATTCTTACAAACCTCACTCTGAATCATCGGGTTGACGTTGTTACCGGCGTTCTTGCGCCAGATAGCGCCTCGATCCTTCAGAACTTTTTCGCTACCCGCCGCCAAATTGCCGCGCCGAAATACAGGCCTTCCTAGCTCTCGCCGGCACAGGATACGTGCCTCTCGAGTGTGTCCGCTTGCTCTTCGTCTTGCCCAGACGGTCTGCCAAGATCGCCGTGCAAAAGGCACGTCGTTGTCTAAAAAACCCTGGATTGCCCGGAAGCCAGAACCCTTGCTACGATGGGAATTGCCACGACCGCGGAGAGGTGACTGAGCGGTTGAAAGTACTCGCCTCGAAAGCGAGCGTACGGGAAACCGTACCGTGGGTTCGAATCCCACCCTCTCCGCCACTCCTTTATCGCATTTGCAAACCACGTTTTCTAACCAATGTTGTGCCGTCTCATACCTTCACGGGATCAAACCACCTCGGAGAGTGGTGCTCGCCACTACACAAATGACGCGACACAATTATTGGTTGTTTTTCTTAGCGCCGCGGGCGCGTAGCCACCGGGCAGTCTGTGTCTCCTTTAGGACAGACAGTTAAATTCTCGGCATGGTATCTATAAGTCGTAGGATCTTGGTCCCTCTTTGGCCTGTTGCTACAGCCGTCCTCGATCGAAAACGGAAACATCGGGTATGGAGAATTTCGCATGAAGACGCCGCGAGCTGTCCATTTCTTGATTGCCATCACGTGTCTGGGAGCGCTTGCGCCCGGAGGAAAAGCTCAAGCTGCCGCGGGGGAAGGGTTCATCTCCAGCAATGTCGCTTCTCACTTCTCTAGCTCAACACCCGCACGTCTGGATTTGACTTACAACCGTCCGACCGAGAAAACAAAGCTTCGCAACTATTTCTTCGATGCGTTCGGCCCCTATCCCGTTGGCGGTGCGGCTGTACTTGGGGCTATAAGTCAAGCACACAATACGCCTCCGGAATGGGGCCAGGGCTTCAAAGCCTACGGCGAGCGAGTGGGATCGGATTTCGGCATCGCGCTGGCCACGACGACAACGCGCTACGCATTGGCGAAAGCGTTTCGGGAAGACACGATCTACTACCGCTGCGAGTGCAAAGGCGTATTTCGCCGGATGGAGCATGCTCTGATTTCGACAGTGACAGCACGACGCGGTGCAGACGGCCATCGCCGTTTGTCCTTCCCCGCCGTCGTCGCGCCCTATGCGGGCACGATGACCGCCGTCTATGGATGGTATCCCGGCCGCTACGATGCCAAAGATGGACTGCGCATGGGTAACTATGCCCTCCTGGCGTTCGCGGTCGGAAATATCGCGCGCGAATTCATCTACGGAGGGCCGCACACGCTATTTAGTAACGTGGATCGCCCTGGATCTCCGGGAACGGCCTCGGCAGAGACCACCTCGAACCACTAAGGAGACCCAACAAAACTGTGAGCCACAACGCCAGTATTCCCCACCGCTTAATCAGCCAGAACGTGCCGCAAGCTCCGTCGCTGATGCGAGCCACGCTGACTTCTCTATGGAGCCCGTTCAACGGCTTCTTCGAGTGGTTCGGGGAACTCGGTCTTTTTGCCTGGCAGGTGATGCGCGCCGCGGTGCGACGGCCCTTTGAGGGTCGCGAATTAATCCGCCAGCTCGACGAGATAGGTTCCAAATCGCTGCCCCTTGTAGCCTTGGCGGGTGCGGCCATCGGCGCTGTTCTCTCTCTGCAAAGCCGCAGCAGCCTGGTGCACTTCGGCGCCAAGTCCATGCTTCCGGCCGCTCTCGTCTTCTCCATCATCCACGAAACGGGCCCCATCGTGACCGGCTTGGTTGTCAGCGGCAGAGTCGGCGCTGGCATCGGGGCTGAATTGGGATCCATGAAGGTAACCGAGCAGATCGATGCCATCGAGGCTTCCGGCGTAAATCCCTACAAGTATTTGGCCTTCACGCGCATTGTGGCTTGCATCCTGATGCTTCCCCTGCTGACCCTTGCAGCTGATCTCTTCGGTGTTCTATTTGGCTGGCTCGCGGATACGCTGGTCGATCCCATTTCCTTTACCAAATTCATCCATCGCGGTTTCGCAGGCACCAACTTCAGCGATTTTCTTGCGCCAACTTTCAGAACTGCCATCTTCGGGTTGATCATCGGAATGATCGGCTGCTTCCAGGGGATGCGCACGCAGGGTGGCACCGCAGGAGTTGGAATTTCCGCGACGAGTTCGGTCGTCATGTCTTCGCTCTTTGTGATTCTGGCCGATGTTGTTCTCGTGAAATTAATTCTGGTGTTCTTTCCATGACGCTCCCTGAACAAGAGGTCTTGGTTGGTCCGGAGGAAACCGCGGCGATGTCGGCGCCGGAGAGTTCCGGCGGTGAGCACGCGGGACCAGCGGTGGTGCTGCGAGGTTTGCACAAGTCCTTTGGCAGCCTAATCGTCTTGGACGGAATTGATCTGACCGTGAAGAGTGGCGAAACTTTGGCGATGCTTGGACGCAGCGGCACGGGAAAGAGCGTGCTGCTCAAGCTCATCATCGGCCTGCAAAAGCCGAATTCTGGATCCATTCTCGTACAGGGGCAGGAGATCACCAGCCTCGATCTCCAGGCGATGAATGAGATCAGGAAAAAAATGGGTTTCTTATTTCAAGGCGCAGCCTTGTACGACTCTCTCACTGTTGAGCAGAACGTTGCTTTCCCGCTGAAGCGCCATACAAAAATGTCAAAATCAGAACGGCGCGATCGCGTCAAGGAACTGCTCGCCAGCGTCGGCATGGAGGGCGCTTTTAAAAAAATGCCGAGCGATATTTCCGGCGGCATGCAGAAGCGGGTCGGTTTAGCGCGCGCGCTAGCTCTAAAGCCCGAGATTCTGTTGCTCGATGAACCCACTGCGGGCCTCGATCCCATCACCTCCGCGGAGATCGACGAATTGATTCTCAAGTTACAAGAGGAACATCACATGGCATCGGTCGTAGTCACTCACGACTTGCAAAGCGCGAAGACCATCGCGGATCGCATCGCTCTTCTGCATGAAGGGAATGTGCTGATCGAAGGCAGCTTTTCGGATCTTGAGAAAAGCGACAATAGACTTGTCATGGAATTCATGAAGCGGGATTCATAGGGAGCGCGTATGTCAAGAGCGGCGAGGCTTGGAGCATTTATCATCGCAACGCTGGCAATTCTGGCGACGGGAGTTTTCCTCATTGGCAATAAACAGTATCTGTTCAGCCCCACTTATCGGTTGAAGGCTCAGTTCGCCACGGTCGTGGGCCTCGATGCAGGCGCGGAAGTGCGCATCGGGGGAGTGCACACCGGCACAGTTCGTGAAATCGATCTGCCCTCTAAGCCCACTGACAAAATCACAGTGCTGATGGATCTGCAGCGATCGACGCACTCCATCGTCAAGCAAGACTCCGTAGCTTCGATTGAAACCGAAGGCCTCCTGGGGAACGAATATGTAGCGATCTCCTTTGGCTCCGAGCAGGCGCTGAATGTGAAGGACAACGATACGATTGGCAGTGAGGCTCCGCTCGTCATCGCTGACCTCATGAAGAAGGCCGACGGCATTCTGGACACCAGCCAGGAGGCGCTGAACAACGTCACGGTGGTAACGGCCAATCTGAGTTCCATCAGCACCAAGATCAATCAGGGCCAGGGAACCATCGGCGCATTGGTGAACGATAAAAAGGTGTATACCCAACTGGATCAGACCACCGCAGGCTTGCGTGACACAGTGAACCATGCGCAAGCGGGCGTAACCGCCTTCCAGGAGAACATGGAAGCGATGAAGCAAAATTTTCTGGTGCGCGGCTTTTACAAAAAACGCGGCTATGAAAGCTCTGCCGACCTCGAGAAAAACGAAATCGCAAAGCTTCCCGATTCGGCACCTCTGAAATCTTTCGCTTTCGATTCCAAACAGTTGTTCGACAAACAGGACACCGCGAAACCAAAAAATCAGAAAGCCTTGCGCGCCGCGGGACAGTTTCTTGCAGACACGGAGTTTGGCGTCGCGGTGGTGATCGTTTCCGCGGGCACGACGGGAGATGAGCAAAAGGACCTGGTGCTCACGCAGGCCCGCGCCATGGTGGTGCGAGACTACCTCGTCGGTAATTTTTCATTTGACGATACGCAACTCAAAACTCTGGGGCGTGGCAAAGGAAAAAGCGACACTCCGGACTCCGGCTGGGGCAGCGTAGAGATTATTGTCTATCCGGCGGACTCCGAAGTTCCTGCACAAGCCAGCGCAGCCAACCCGAAGTAGTTTGCAAAAAGGAAAGCATTCAGCGGCCATCGCGTCTTGTGCGCAAACGGCGTTCTCTCAATAATCGAAGCTCATGAAAAAAACGATATCTGATCAAATTGCGGAAAATCCGACGCAATTCAATATTGCCGCCATCGCGAAGCTGGAAGAGGAAGCTTTGGGTCGCCGGACGCACACGGAACGCCAAAGCGATGCCGTCGTAAGATTCATCGGCAGCACCAAATTTCTGCTTCTGCACGAAATTTTGGTGGCTGCATGGAGCACCGTGAATCTCAACTTGATTCCCGGCGTGAGATCGTTCGATCCGTTTCCCTTCGGCATCTTGGCGCTTTTCATCTCGTCGGAGAGCGTGTTCCTGACTATCTTCGTGCTGATCAGTCAGAATCGCATGTCACGCCAGGCGGAGAGGCGCGCGCATCTCGATCTTGAGGTTGGTATGCTCGCCGAACAGGAACTCACCATGGTGCTCCAGATGCTGCAAAAGCTCTGTCAACACGCGGGAGTGGACGTGAAATCCGCAAACCAGCAAGTGCAGGGCTTCAGCGAAACTACGGACGTCCACAAGTTGGCCAGCGAGCTGGAAGAAAAGCTTCCCGAGCGGTAGCTGGAACGCTTGCCTCTAGACCACAATCGCACAACTTGAAATCAAGAGTAACCGGCGCTTGAACGCCGCTCCTGAACAACCGCCTCAAGGAGTTTTTCGGAGTAAATCAACTCGCCGGGTGGCAAGGAGAGTTTCGGCCGAACCTGGCGGGCGATCTGATCTGCCATGGTGAAACGCACGTCCGCGGGCAGCGAACTTCGCCGGTTCAAGAACGCCTCGACGAGAGCAAATTCCTCGGGAGTAAGCCGCTCCGATCCAAAGGAGGTCGCTGGCCCCATTTGCCCGGCGGGCGGCGATTCCCAAACCGGTTTGGCGTCTAACAACGACTTTTCGTGAACGACGATCGTCCCAGTAACGAAATCGCCGAGGCGCTTGTTTTGCCTGCTCAGCAGGACGCTGCAAATTCCGACGGCATAAAACGCGGGTAACTGGTCCACGATGCGCATCAAGTTGCGGCCCACGGCTTCCGCGGGCGTAATCGGTCGGCCGGAATCCTTAATGACGCGAAGACCTTCCTTCTTCTTTCCCGGTGTCTGGCCGTTCCACAGGACTTCAAAGATGGCGAAATATCCAAAATAAAGCACAAAGTAAGCGAGAATTATGACGGCCGCGAACCAGATCCCAGATTGCGCCGCGCCGGGCAACGCCACGCCTGCAATCAGAAAAATGATCAGTAAGCCGATGCCGACTAGAATTTGAAGCAAAGTATCGTAAGCAAGCGCCAGAAATCGGCTGCCGACTCCGGCAACTTCAAACTCGAGGACAGTTTGTTCCGGCGTTTCAATGGTAAGCTTGTCCCGGAAATCGCCTGGCACATGAATTTGTGATGGCTCCGTCATGATCTCCACGCGCTGGCTGGATAAACGAAAAACCTACTGGGCCAGGCTCGAACAGCTTGTCGACCGGTCAAACAAGGGCGGCATCTCCGCCCTCGATCATCGTGAATTGCAGGAACTTGGATTATTGTACCGCCAGACGGCCTCCGACCTCGCCACCGTCCGCGAGGATGTGACCAGCAACCAATTAACCTTTTACCTGAATCAACTTTTGGGGCGAGCGCACAACCTCATCTACATGGGTCACAAGCAAAAAATCAGCGGGCTCGTCCGTTTCTATACGCAAACCTTTCCGCAGGTCTTCCGCGAAACTTTCCCTCAAACGTTTCTCGCGTTTCTCATTTTCACCGTAACGGGAATTGCCACCTGGGCCGTCACCGTTCATGATCCCGCTTTCGCGCACCGCATGCTTGGGCCCGAGATGATGGCCACGATAGAGAAACGCGAGATGTGGACAAAATCCATCGTGACCATCAAACCGCTCGCTGCCTCGGGCATCATGACCAACAATCTTGCCGTATGCTTCACGACATTTGCGATGGGGATTACGGCGGGGATTGGGACGATTTACATGATGTTCACCAACGGCATGCTCATCGGCGTGATCGGCGCCGCAACCTGGCAGGCGGGAATGGCGCTGCAGCTTTGGACTTTCGTCGCGGCTCATGGCGCTCTCGAACTGCCGGCGATCTTCATCTCGGGCGGCGCCGGTCTGGAAATCGCGCGAGGCATGCTCTTTCCCGGTTTGTTGCCGAGGCGCGAATCTCTGGCGATGGCTGGCGGGCGCGCGGCGCGCCTGATGATTGGAATTGTGCCGATGTTAATCGTCGCGGGAATCATCGAAGGGTTTGTGTCTCCCTCTGGACTTGCCACGCCACTTAAATTTCTTCTTTCCGCCGTTTTGCTGGTTGCGCTCACAACTTATTTGACTCGCGTAGGTTTGCCGCACTCGAAAGCAGTCTGAGCAAAGCTAAATCAGGCTGCGCTCCTTAATATTCAAGTATTGCGTCACGAGCGAACTCGCCAGCATTCCTGGCATAAGTTCGAGAGCCAGCACGCCACGCTGCCGCAGGCCGCGCATTAGAATATCGCGCCTTTGCGAGATCTCCAGAGCAGCGCCGTGGCGATAGAGGTCCGCGGTAACGGTGGGAATTGTATCGGCGAGCGCCTTGAGGTCTGGCTGTCCCATAGCCGCAAAGACAACGAGGTGCCGTGGAGTTAATTGCATTGCATATTCGATCACTTCCGGAATGGTCGCCGTTTCGGCGAAATCCGTTATCCAAACCACCAGGCTTCGCCGCTTCTGCGCGTTCAGCAGGGCTCGCACGGCGCGCCCATGATCTGATTCGAACGTTTCCGCACGAACTTGCGCAAGAGATTCGACAATCGCTCGCACGTGATGAGCACCGCGGCCTGCGTATAAATTCTGTTGAACTTTGCGCCCATAAGCCAGCAAACCAACGCGATCGCCGCAATAAAGGGCGACCTGAGCAAGCGAAAGCGCGGCGTTCACGGCATAGTCCAGCTTCGAGAATCGTGGAGCGTCTCCCGCCTCCCGCACCTGCGCGCGAAGAAGGCGGCCCGCGTCCAACACAAGCCACACGTTTTGGCTGCGCTCCATTTGGAAGACGCGCGTGATCAGATGCCGACGGCGTGCCGTCGCCGTCCATGAGATGTCGCGCGGCTCATCGCCCTCGCGGTATTCGCGCAAGCTGTCAAACTCGCGTCCCATTCCACGCTGGCGCCGCCGCCGCTTTTCCAATTCCACTTGACGGCTGCGGATCAAATACATCGATTCGCGCTTGGCTTGATCGAGATTTGGCAGCACACGAATGGTTTGCTGCGTTTCTGCCACAGCCCATCGCTCGGCCAATCCCAGCGGCGACTGGTAGCGAAGAAAAATGCGGCCCAGCTTGGTATCGCCACGCTCGGCAGGCATCACCGGATAGCGCGCCTCGGCTGAGGAGCGCGCCTTTACGAGCAACGTCAGTTTAGGCGGCGTGCTGCGAAATTTCGCAGGGGTTTCATCAACAACGCGTGCGCGAATGGATATATTTCCGTCATTCTGAATTCCTACCGCGACGCTGACGGCCACTCCAAGACACGGCCTTTTCTCCCAGGTGCGGCGAACTTCCAATTGCGCCGACCGCGGAAGGCGCAGTAAATCCCAAAGCCACGCGGCAGCCACCACGCCATCCCACAAAAACATCGCCGCGATCGCCTGACGAAACCACCACGCGGGACCCAGCGCCACGAATCCGAGCAGCAAAGCGACGAAAAATCTGGGACCGAACGCAAAGGACAGTTTTCCCTGCTTCCGCGCACGCGCCGTAACGGAAGTAGGCCCGAGAGGCTCGGTGTAAATCACTTGGGAACCTCGACCGTGGAAAGGAGTTCCGCGATGACCCGGTCGGAATTCAATCCTTCCAGCTCTGCTTCTGGCTTCAAGAGCACACGATGACGCAGAACCGGCAAGGCAGCGACCTTTATGTCGTCGGGAATCAGAAAATCGCGGCCTTCGACCCCAGCCAAAGCTCGCGCAACAAATAGAAGTCCGATCGCAGCGCGTGGGCTTGCGCCAAGCGAAAGGGCCGGCCAATCGCGCGTGCGCCGCACCAACGTAACAATATAAGGACGCAACGTCGGCTCGATGTGCACGGCGCTGATGTCTTGCCGCGCAGCCGCGAGCAATGCAGGCTCGATGGGCACAATCGAAACCAAATCCAGCCGCCGCGGATCGAATCCCTGTTCGTAACGCCCAAGGATATCGGTCTCTTCAGCCGCAGAAGGATAATCCAGCCGAATTTTCAGGAGGAACCTATCAAGCTGCGCTTCGGGAAGCGGGTAAGTGCCTTCAAATTCGATGGGGTTTTGCGTTGCAAAGACCGTAAAATTCTCGCCCAGCGGATAACGCGTTCCGTCAATAGTGACCTGACGCTCCTCCATCGCTTCAAGCAGCGCGGCCTGGGTGCGCGGCGAAGTCCGATTGATTTCATCCACCAGCAGCAAGTCCGTAAAAACGGGTCCGCGGTGCAGCGAAAACGAGCTCGTGGCCATATTGAAGATATTCGTGCCCATCACGTCGGCGGGCATCAGGTCGGCGGTGCATTGCACGCGCTGGAAGCCAAGCCCGCAGATGCGCGCCAAAGTCTTGACGGCCAGCGTCTTTGCAAGTCCGGGAACTCCTTCAATCAGCGCGTGACCGCCGCAAATCAGCACCAGCAGAAGCTGGTCGATCACCTCCTGTTGCCCAACAATGACCTTCGACATTTCCGTGCGGACGTGCGCGGCGAGGCGTGTGATATTTTCCACGTTCAGGATTTCTCCTTTGCAATTTTCTTCTTCAAGCCAAGCTGCTCTTCGTACCGTTCTAGTTCTCTCACCAATCCTAGCGCTTCCTCCGGCTCGACCTTCCGCGCTCGGCTGGCCACCAACGCGCGCGCCAGAGTCTGCTTCAAACTGGTTTCTTTCCAGCCCAGGCGGGCTTGTACGGCATCCGCAAGCTCCGTGTCCCCCACGGTCGAAGAAATCCGCAACTGCCTCGAAAGAGTCGCACGGAATCGCTGGTAGACAAAGCCCACGACCGCCGGCTCAGCTCCCGCGCGCTCGTAGAGTCCTCCTAGCGTATCCACGAATTCCAGCGGAGCAAGACGCGAGACGACGGGTGGCAGCACAGTCGGACCACTTCGCCGGCTAAACGTAAACAGCACAATTAGACCGAGGACCGAAATCTGCACCAGTCCCCACGTTACCGGAGTCTTCCGCACGTAGCTCCACAGCGATGTTCGTTCTCCATGAAAATATTCATCCCAGTAGATTTGCACCGTCGATTTTTCGTCCACCAACGGAAAGCTCATCGCGTTGAGAAAGAGATTTAAATTGCCTCGGCTGGAGATTCCGGAATTCGTCAATGGCGTCGCCGCCGCCCACCACAGAACCCTGCCATCTCCGATTCGCCAGCTTACGACCACCGGAGACTGTGTATCCCCGTACAGCGCGAGTTGACTGGCATCCGGCGCCTGCCAGACTGCATCTGTCTGTAGAACGATTTTCGGAGCGCCCGCGGAATAATTGCTGGGAACATCCGCTGAAAACGTTTTCCGTTCCTCTGACGGAAACTCCTCGTCAACTCTCGCTTCGGGAAAGAAGGACTTGATGCGCGCGCCCGTGAAAACCACCTGGCCGCCTTCCTCGACAAACGCTCGAAGAGCCGCGATCTCCTCCTTGGTCGGCATTTCCAACGGGTCCGCCAGGATCAAGACGGCATTCCCCTCATCGATTGGAAGTTCGGTGGGAGACCGCTCCCAGCGCGATACCTTGTAATGCAGCTCTTGAAGCAGCAAGTAGGCCGCGTGCGCGCCGCCTGGATTGGCGGAGTATGTCGACGGAATCGGCCTCCCCTGTTCCGCTGGATCTCCTCCTAGAAATGCGAGCCCTGCGGTGAGCACAACAAGGACCGCTGCCGCAATAAGCAGCATCTTGCGATCTCCCGCAGTTATTGGAGTTGACATCCAAGCGCCTCAACGCTCTGCAGAGCTTGTGCAAAATCCTGATTGCTGGCTGGCCGCCTGCCGTACCAGACCTGCTCGAGAACCACAGTCAGCGCGTAAAGCGACTCGCGGGTTTTACGGCCTGTGGCTACAAGTTGTGTGGAGTTCGAAACCAACCGCATGTACTCGCGCGGCGTGCGCGTGCGATCTTTCCGCACCATCTCGCTGTCCTCGAGGTAGCTGATGCCTGCCCAGTATGCAGAATGAACCGCCTCTCGATAATCTCCGCGAGCGGCAGCCTCGCGCGCTGCCTGAATCCACTCCTGCCAAGTGCGAACGTAAGCCACCGAATCTGGCGCTTGCAATTCGTCCAGCGTTGCACGCCGCGTCCAATAGCGGAAGAGGACTACCGCAAGCCATACAACCACCGCCACAAGGAGCAACCAGAACAAGGCCTTGGCGCCCATGGGGTACCGGCCGATTTGGCCAAGGATGCGTATGAGGAGATTCTCAATCCATCGGATCACTCGTTGACGAAACAGATCCCACGAGGAAGGCCCCTTCACGCCGCCGAATTCGCGTCTGCTGAGGATTCGCTCTAGCACAGGACGGGCGCTCGAACCTCCGCCGGTTTGTGCTGCTGCGTATGCTTTCGCTTGATTGGCGAGATCGAAAGCCCACTCGGCCGCTTCGCCGGCTTTGTCCGCAATACTCTTTGGATTTTTTTCCTTTTCGGCATCGCGGAGAAGGCCGCTTAGAGGTTCCGCGGAAAGTTTGTAGTGCTGTTCGCCTGAGTCTATTTCCCAGTGAGAAGGCAAGTTCTTGCGCAAGATGCCTAACCCAGCAAGATTAGCCTTTTCCTTTTCAATCGCGGTCCCAATTCGCCGAAGCTCATCCGCGAAAGACGATGCATCCGGATAAACATTGCTGCCCGCAGCCGTGGGCAAGGTACCATCTTCACGCGCTGCCCCGGCTCCGCCGTGCAGGGTCAAAGCAAAAGACAGAAAAAGGATTACACAAAAATAGCGCTTAGATTTTATCGGCATGCTCGGCCCTGGGACACACGATCGACGCGCTTTTCGGCAACATTTAGGACAGCAGGCTAGTGGCGCTCCGCGGCGCTGGCACTCCCCCCGCGAGTGGATTCATCATCAACTGCAAATCGAAGGCTTCCTTCCTCACGCGCAAATCAAAGTAAAAGATCGAAGAAGCAATCGTGAGTATCGGCGTAATCAAGACGCCGGCAATGAAGTTCCCAACCTGCATTAGGGCGCTCAACAAGCGAACCATCGACGGATCGTGCGCTTCGAACTGAATGCCGATCGCAAAAGGAATATCAAATAAGAATAACGCCGCGTATAGAATCACAAAATAGAGAAGAAGGATCAGGAACGCCCGGCCGACATTGTCCTTCGTGAGCCCGAAGCTGCGCTCGAGCGATTCGCGCGGACCGAGATTCTCCAGGAGCGCCGCCGGAATACAAACGCACAACCGGCAAACCATGTAGATACCCGGGATGATCAGAAGCAGGAATGAGACGCCTGTCACTAAACCATTGAGAAAGACGACGCCGAACAGTGATCCTAGCTCCCCGCGAACCCGCCTCAGCGATTGGCCGATCGTGGTCGGCCTCCCCAGATAAAGCTCGGAAACGGCGAACACCGTGCCGCCCTGAGAGAACAGGTAGGCAATCAGATAAATAACAATTCCAACGAGGGCTAGCACGAGGACGCCCATTACGCCCCCCGTGGAGAAACCAGGGAGGCTCGACTGGAAGTCCGTCGTCACGGGCGGCCGGGCTGGAACCATGGGGGTCACGAAAGCCAGCTGCGCAAGCTGAAACGCCAGAACTAAAAGGTGAGGAATGGCTGAGATTCCAATGAAAAGGAGAAAATTCCGGCGGTACAGGCTAAAGGTCCTGTCAAGCAGCTCACCAATGGAAAGCGGCCGCAAATCAAGAGTGCTCATTAAGCCCTCCGAGGCAGTGGATCTGAGTGGGTAGCTGACGCGGCACTTTACCAAAGTTTTAGCGCCGAGCACAGTTTTTCTACACTCGGCTGTGCAAAAGCATAACCCGCCCTCCTCGCTTCTGCTTAACGGTCTCTTGTTACGAGCGAATTCAACCCTCCTGACGCACCATCAAATTCAGGCTTTCGGGCTTGCAGATTGCTTCTCGGTTTCAGCGCACTCTGCCGCGTAGGTCTATGCTCTCCCCGCCTGGCACACTCTCAGGTTTTTCCAATATTCTCCGAGGTGGACACACGCGAATTCCGGCGCCCTTGCACGCGGCCGAACGAAAGTCCAAAATTAGAGAGGAAGAAACTGGTGACCATTCCTCATTTTCCTCTTGAGGACTCCTTCCAGAAAGTCTCATGATCCTTCGTACCGTCGAGCAAGTCCGTCGCTTCTCTCGCATCGTGGGCGGATTCACGCTGCTGTTGATTGGCATCGTGATGCTGGTCACCCCGGGCCCCGGGTGGCTGGTCATCTTTCTCGGCTTGGGCTTGCTGGCGGCAGAATTCGTCTGGGCCAAGCGGCTCATGGACCGCATCAAGCACGAGGGCGGACGTGTTCGCGACGCCGTCTGGCGCACCACAAAGAATGCACCCGCCAAGGACTCTGCTGAATCGAATGAGACGGTGGAGTTGTAGACACCGGAAGATGCATGAGGCGGCCTGAATGTCGCGGATTGTGAAAGCCGCGACCTGAATACCGGGTTTGAATAACAACGTATGGAGGTCTCCGTCATGGAAGCTGGATTGATTGGTCTCGGAAAAATGGGTTCGGGGATCGCCAAGAGTTTGTTGCGCGCCGGCCATCGCGTCACGGTGTACAACCGCACGCATTCACGGGCGGAAGCGCTGCGCGCGGATGGCGCGATCGTCGCGGCTTCTTTAGCCGAAGCCTGCCGCAGCGAAGTAGTCTTCACGATGGTTGCGGATGACGCGGCGCTCGAAGGATTTGTGTTTGGCGACGGCGGAATTCTGGCGTCGCTTCCGCGCGGCGCCGTGCACGTCTCCCTAAGCACCATCAGCGTAGCCTTGAGCGACAGGCTCACCGCGGAACACGCCAAAGCCGGGCAAGGCTATCTCGCCGCTCCGGTTTTCGGACGCCCGGAAGCAGCGGAAGCGGGGCGACTTGCCATAGTTGTTGGCGGCATGGAAACGCTCGTTCGAATGTGCAAGCCGCTTTTTGAAGCCATGGGGCCGAAGTTGTTTGTAGTTGGCGAGCGGCCATCCATGGCCAATGTTGTAAAACTATCAGGAAATTTTTTGATCGCCACGGTGCTCGAATCGCTCGCGGAGGCTCTTGCGTTTGCTCGAAAGTCGGGCGTGGATGCGGGCGCGCTCATGGAATTCTTGACCGCCACACTGTTTAACGCCCCGGTATATAAGACCTATGGCGAACTGATCGTTCAGGGCAAGCACGAGCCTGCCGGATTCGCCCTGCCGCTCGGATTGAAGGATGTGCGCCTCGTACTCCAGGCTGCGGAAGCGGCAAGTGTGCCGATGCCCATCGCGAGCGTGGTGCGTGACCGCTTTATTACCGCGATGGCGCGCGGCAATCAGGATAAAGACTGGTCCGTCCTCGGGCGTGTGGCCGCGGAAGATGCAGGATTGCCGCAAACCGCGCGTGCCGCTAGATAATAGTTGTTTTAGGTAGTCTGGCCGGAATTTCCCACGAAAGCGATTCGTCAACAACTCCGTGATAGGCTGAACGTCTCTTCTTACGAGGAATGCGATGACACCGTGGTCCGGGAAATGGGCGCTGGTGACGGGCGGGAGCGCAGGAATTGGCACGGCGCTGGCCGAGGAGCTGGCGCGCGGCGGTACGAATCTGGTTCTGACGGCACGGCGCCGCGAGCGCTTGGAAGAATTGGCACAGAAACTCGTAGCCGCACACAAAATCCAAACAAAAATCTTCGTTGCAGACTTGGCGGAAGCCGACGCTCCGGAAAAAATATTTCAATTTACGAAACAACAAGGAATTGAAGTCGAGTTGCTGATCAACAATGCCGGCTTTGGCGCGTACGGAGAATTCCACACGGTCGAAACGCATAGGCTCCTGGAAATGGTGCAGGTGAATTGCTCCGCCGTTGTTCATTTGACGCGCCTTTATCTTCCAGAAATGGTGGCCCAGCGCCACGGCGACGTGCTGATTCTTGCATCTACAGCTTCCTTCCAGAGCGTGCCGTACATTTCGACCTACGCCGCGACCAAGGCCTTCGATCTGCTTTTCGCGGAAGGACTCGCTGAAGAAATGAAGCCCTACGGCATTCGGGTCTGCGCTCTGTGCCCCGGGTCGACAGAGTCGGAATTCGCGGATGTCGCTGGACAAACGCACATCGCGGCTACACGAGCGAACCGCGAGACCGCGGAAAAAGTAGCGCGAACGGGATTACGCGCGCTCGCAGCCGGCAAGAGTTATGTAATTTCGGGACTGGGAAATTATCTCGGGGTGCTCGGCCAGAGACTTGTCCCCAGGCGCTTTGTAGCACGCATTGCGGCCCGCATGTTCAGGCCTCCAAAGAATTCCTAGTCCCTCACGAATTTTCTACAGAATTGGCAAGTTCCCGCCAGCCGCCCTTCTAGATTCAATTCTTTCCGATTGAGCCAGGCGCCTCTTCGGAGTTACCCTTGGCCGACACGCGGAGATCCCCCAGCACGTCTAAACTATTGTGAAACCGAAACTTACCAGCGCAGCGGATCTGCCTCTTGACCGCCATGGGAACTTTTTGCGCCTCGGCCGGGAAATAGAGGCGAAGGCAGAACACGCACCTCGAGCAGGCCAAGACGCCGTAACAGGGGAGACGAGGATAGCTCCGCAAGATAGAGACGACCTGCTTTTGCGGCGTGCCGCGAGGGGAGACGAGGAGGCCTTTGCACTCCTCTACCGGCGGCATCAGGGCGCACTGTACCGGTTTGCGCTGCGGATGACTGGGAGCGCCTGGGGCGCCGAAGAGATTGTGCAAGATGTGTTCATGACCTTGATCCGTGCGCCGAAAAAGTACGACCCGGAGCGGGGATCGGTCGGCGCGCTGCTCTTTGGAATCGCCCGCAACCGGGTGATGAAACATCTGGAGCGAAGACCTAGAGAGGTTCCGCTAGAAGAGAAGAACGAGGATGGCACCGGAGCGGGAATCGTTTTGCAGGACAGCTTCACTCCTGCAATGTGGGTTGAAAAGCGGGAACGCATGCAACACGTAAGAGCGGCCGTGTTGGATTTGCCCGCAGAGTTTCGCGAAGCTGTTGTGATGTGCGAACTGGACGAGATGAGTTACGAAGAAGCGGCACAGATGACCGGCTGCCCGATTGGAACGATCCGCTCGCGGCTGCACCGCGGTCGCGCCCTGCTGCTCGCGAAATTGGAGATGTTGCGGGACGTACCTCGGCGCATGAAAGTGGCGAGGTGAAGAAATCTTGGAGTTGTTTGGGAAAAATGCAATGAACTGCGAACAAGTGGAAGCGATTGTACTGGACCTCGGCCGTGATCCTGGCTCGGAACCGCTCGAAAGGGCGGCGGCCGTGGCGCACCTGAGCCATTGCACGCGCTGCGCGGCTTTGCAAGAGTCTTGGGAAGCGGCCAGAGAAGAGTTGCGAGCACTGGGTGAAGAGACTTTAGAAGCACGTGCGCCCGCGCGCGTGGAGATGCGGCTGCTGCAGGAATTTCGCGCGCGGCACCGCGCCATGGTAGTACGGCGTACTGCGGTCGTGGCGGCTTGGACTTTGGCTGCTGCAGCGGTTCTTGTTGGTGCAATAGGTACGTGGAATTGGCAGCAGTCACGGCATCTGGAAGCCGAAAAACAGAAACCGGCGGCGCAGAACGCGCTCGATACTGCCGGAGCCGCCGCACAAAACCAGGGATCGGCCAATCTCTCCGCGGGGCTTTCCTCTCCGGATGACTCGGAAGAATTTACGCCCCTGCCGGGTACCGCGCTAGACGAAACAGACGAAGCAGCCATTTTGCGCGTGCGCATGCAGCGTGGATCACTTGGCGCGCTAGGTTTGCCGGTAAATGAGGAGCGCGCCGGCGAGTGGATCCAGGTGGATCTGCTGGTTGGAAACGACGGCTTGCCGCAAGCCGTGCGGCTGGCGCAAGAAGAAGACTAAAACGAGATTGCCGCGGTAAGCAAGCCATCGCAGCGCAGGAGAGAAGAGGAGAAGGTAAAGATGAACTCGAAGATGAAAATGTGTTTGGTTCTTGGTGGTGTGCTGGTGTTCAGCTCTGCCGCCGTGCAGGCGCAGCGACACGGTCCGGATAGTCCCCCGCCCTTCGGAGGCCCGATGGAGTTGATGGGCTTTGAAGGAATGCACGGCTGGAAGACGGTGAAGGGCGCGCCATTCTCTGCCACGGCTACATCGGAAACGACCTCGACGTTGCAAGATGGGTCCGTGATTCACCGGACGTCCCAGGTATCGATGTATCGCGACAGCCAGGGAAGGTCGCGGCACGAAGCCACATTTACTGGATTCGGGCCGCTGACGGCGTCGGGAGCTCCGAAGAAGATGGTGATGATTTCCGACCCGGTCGCGGGCGTGCACATCATGCTGGATGATGAGCAAAAGGTGGCACGCCAGTCGGCGTTGCACGTGCACGGCGCGAATGCGCAGTCGGCTCCGGCCTTCGAAGGGAAAATGCCGGAGCGGATGCAGAAGGAAGAAGCCGCCGGCTTGTTGAAGAAGGAATCGCTCGGGACCCAGACGATCAATGGCATTGTCGCGGAAGGCACGCGGACCACCCATATCATTCCGGCGGGGCAGATCGGAAATGAAAAGGCCCTTCAGGTGGTTTCTGAGCGGTGGTATTCGGCGGATCTTCAGATTGTATTGAAGAGCACGCGGACCGATCCGCGAACCGGAACCACGACGTACACGGTAACCAGCATTCAACGGACTGAGCCGGCCGCTACTTTGTTTGCGGTTCCAGCCGGCTACTCGGTGAAGGCAGGCGGGCGCGGCCCTGGCGGTCCCGGAGGCCGCGGGCCGGGTGGCGCTCCACCGACCGTCGACTAATTATCGCAACAAGGCACCGGCTGTTGTATGCCGAGTCGGAGCCCATAAAGCAACGATCTTCTCTCCTGAAGACGGCGCGCCCTTTCCGCATCTGCCCCCATCAATGCGGAAGGGGCGAAGCCGTTTTTGGACGAGAAAAATGCAGGCCACGAGGAATGTGGACGAATTGTGCGCGTGGTATTATGCCGGCACAATGAGCAAACAACATTTTTTTGTGAAATTGATCCCGCCTCGGGCTACGTTTCCGATGGACATAACCCCGGAGGAGAAGTTGCTAATGCAGGAGCATGCTCGCTATACGCGGCAGAGCTTTGACGCCGGGAAGATCTTGATTTACGGGCCGGTGATGGCGCCGGGTAGCGCTTTCGGAATGGCGGTGTTTGAGGTGGCGGACGAGGCCGAGGTGCGCCGGTTTTTGGAGAACGATCCCACCGTCCTGGCCGGGTTAAATACGTTTGAGATTCATCCGATGCGCGTGGGTGCGGCGCAGGGTTTTGGCGCTTAAGGAAATAAATGAGCGGTGGGCGGTTAGTAAACTGAGGCCATGGCTCGGATAAGAGGACAGGCAAGAGTGCCTGTCCTACATGAGCGCGTAGATGTTGCCGTCGGTGCTGGCGATGTAGATGGTGCCGTTGGCTATGGCGGGTGAGGACAGAATGGCGCCTACCGCCATCATTTTTTGGACGCCGTGAACCATGTCATCGTAGAAAAAGTCGGTGAAGGCGGCTTCATACTTGGGCGTTCCGTCAGGCTTCGTGTAAGTTGAGCCGTCTTGTTTGTGACCTTCCGTTTCAAAACTCCAAGCGAATTTCTGCGTATTGAGATCGATGGCCAGGAGCTTGCCTTCGTGGGATCCGATGTACAGGGTGTCGCCGGAGATGGCAGGGGACGAAAACATGGGCCAGTGTTTGTTATCGAGAGAGAAGAGTAAACCGCCAGACTTGGCGTCGACAGCGTGGAAGAGGCCTGAGTCTGATGTGGCGAAATAGACTTTGCCAGCGAGAACAGCGGGTGAGCCGATGACCCAGGATCCTTTGTTATCGAGGGCCCAGCGCTGTTTTCCTGTGGTGGCATCGACGGCATAGAACTTGGAATCGCGGCAACCGAAATACACGACGCCATCGGAGACGGCGGCGGAAGACTGGATGCCGACTTGATTGTGGATAATTGCGTCTTCACCGGTTTTGAAGCGCCATTTTTCTTTTCCGTTAGCGGCATCGAGCGCGTAAAAATAGCTGTCCCAACTACCGACAAACAATGTGCCATCGGAAATCGCGGGAGAGGCGTGAACGACATCGCCGGTTTTGAATTTCCATTTAAGACTGCTCGTGGCGGCGTCCAGCGCGTAGATGTTTGTGTCGCCGCTGCCAAAATAGACGGCGCCGCCTGAAACGACCGGCGACGAAAGGTAAAAATCAAAAGGATCGGGCATCGTTTCAGCGGCAGGCTCCGCGCCGTGAAGATGTGTGGCAGCGAAACGATGTTCGCCGACGGTCTTAAATTTCCATTTCAATTTGCCCGTAGCGGCGTCAACCGCGTAGAAGTTGCTATCGAAACTGCCAAAGTAGACGGAGCCTTCTGAAACGGCGGGAGACGAAGTAATTCGGCCAGCCGTCTCGAATTTCCACTTGAGAGCACCGGTTACGGCATCGAGGGCGTAAAGATTGTGGTCACTGCTGCCGACATAGATTGTGCCGTCCGCGACTGCGGGTGAGGAGAGGACCTGGCCGTTCGTGTGAAACTGCCACTTTATTTTTGTGAATTGCAGGACGGCAGGGCCGGCGTAAACGCCAGTATGTTGCGGATTGCCGCGAAACATGGCGTCTTGCGCGAAAACTGGCGAACAAATTACAAGCGTTACGAGCACGAGCAGGCGTTTCAAGGGTGTGCCCTCCGTTGTATTCATAGACGGAGCGCGATGAAAAACGTTTTTCAGTGAGTGAATGTAGATTGGCGGGATGAGTAGGCTGGGGCTTGTCGCGCTTTTTCCGTTCTCGGCATCCTCAGTGCTACTGCGGGTCTGTGCTTTAAATCCTTTTCTTCTGCTTCTTCTCTTCGGCGTCCGCCAACAAAATCCTCAAATCCCGCAAATTATTTCCCGTAGGCCCGGTAACAATCGTATCACCCAACCTCGCAAAATAAGAGTACGAGTCGCTCTCCCGAAACATGTACCGCGCATTCAACCCGATTGCCCGGCTCCGCTCTAAAGTCTCCCCATCCGCCACTGCCCCCGCCGCCGGACTATTTCCATCCACTCCATCCGTCCCTGCGCTAAGCACCGCGATCTTCTTCCCGGCAATTCTCTTCACACAAGCCAAAACAAAAGCCGCGTTTCTCCCGCCGATCCCCTTGCCCCTGACCGGCGAGCTGACCTCCCCATCCGCAATCACCGCGACGCGCTGCCCTGGATTCGCCCGGCGCACGTCTTCAAGCTGCGCCAACAGATATTCGGCCGCCTTTTCCACCGGCCAATCATCGGTGGCGTTGTCGCAGCACGCTACAAATCCCTTCGCCTCCGTAGCGTGATGCGCCGGATGAAACAAATCATCGAGCCCCAACAAAAGTGAAAAATGCGCATTGACGAACGCCGGATCACCCTCTTTCGGCGTCTCCGGCATTTGGCCTTCATCCATCCAGCGCAAAAGCGCTGCAGGCAACTTGTCTCTCAGCGCAAACTCTTCGATGATCCGCCGCACGTCTATGACGGTGGTTGGGTCCGGCAAAGTCGGTCCGGAAGCCAGCGCCGACTCTTTTCCCACCGGAACATCACTCACAGCCAGAGTGATTTTCGTCGCACGCCCAGCAGCCACGGCCAGCCTTCCGCCTTTCAGCGCGGAAACATGCTTTCGCACCGTATTCATTGCCTCGATCGGTGCTCCACACGTCACCAACGCGCGATGCAGTTGCCGCACTTCTTCGAGTGTCTGCTTCGCATCCAGCGGCAACTCCACCAACGCCGATCCTCCGCCCGACAACAGAAAAAACACTACTGTCTTCTCGTCGCACTCCCTGAGCAGCGCCAGAATCGACTCAGCCGCTTTCCAGCTCTGATCATCTGGCGTTGGGTGTCCGCCAACGAAGTACTTCATCCCAGCTATGGCAACCAAAGGGGGCGTCGGCGCCGCAACAATCCCCTCGAGTGAGCGTTCCCGACCCAGTAAGCTCGCAAGCCCCTCCACCATCGCGTGCGCCGCTTTTCCAATCCCAATCACACGCACTCGCGTAAACGCGCGCAAATTCACTTCCGTGTTGTTGAGACACAGGACCGCTCCCGCGCGTCGCAGTTTCTTCTGCATGGCCTCGGTAATGTCGATCGCCGAAATGGTTTCCTGGAAAATTCGGCGGGCAAGCTGCTTGAGTTCCGCCATAGGAGAGTCGCCGCGTTCCTTCAACCCGCTTTCAAAACTTCCGGATTCAGCATATTTGGCGGCCGCTGTCCCTTGAACATGGCCACCACATTCTCCGCCGCCATGCACGCCATCTTCGTTCGCGTTTCAATCGACGCCGACGCGATATGCGGCGCCAGCACCACGTTAGGCCTCTTCAATCCGGGATGGATGAACGGCTCATTCTCAAAAACATCGAGTGCTGCTCCCGCAATCTTTCCGCTTTCCAGCGCATGGACCAGCGCCGCTTCATCTACTACAGCGCCGCGCGACGTATTGATCAAATACGCTGTGGGCTTCATCTTGGAAAATCTCGGCGCATCAAACAGCCCGCGCGTCTCCGGCAAGAGCGGCACATGGACACTCACAAAATCCGACTCCGCGAGCAAGCTCGCCATACCGCGATACTCCGCTTTCAATTCTTCCTCCACCGCTTCTGGCGCGCGCACCGCATCCGCGTAAATCACTCTCATCTGAAAGCCGAGCGCCCGCCGCGCCATCGCTCGTCCAATTCGCCCAAATCCCACAATCCCTAACGTCTTGCCCCATACATCCGTTCCCACGAGTTGATCCAAGTCCCAGCCCTTCCAAGTCCCAGACCGCGCCAGGGTGTCGCCTTCTACCAGCCGCCGCCCTACTGCCATCATTAGAGTCCACGCAAAATCCGCCGTGGTCTCGTCCAGCACACCCGGCGTGTTCGTCGCCACCACTCCGCGCTTCGTGCAAGCCGCCACATCGATATTGTCGAATCCCACCGCCACGTTTGCCGCAATCCGCAATTTCGGCGCCGCGTTAAGCAGTTCGAGGTTCACTTTCTCCGTTAGCAGGCACACCAAACCTTCTTTATCCTTAATTTTCTTGAACAACTCCTCTTTCGATATTCGTTCCGGCTTGGTCCAATATTGCGCTTCGCACACCGCGTTCAAAATCTCCTGGGCCGCAGGAAAGAGCGGCCGCGTCGCCAGCACCTTCGGTTTCGCCATCGTTCTCCTCGTCCTGTCCTCACGAATTTGGGAAAATCACACTAACACACTTCGCCGCCATCATCCCACCACACCGTCACCGCAATTTCTTGGCGTCCACGTAGGCGCGGGGCCCGCTACCCTAAGGCTTTCCGGAGGACCACGCCAGAATTTGCAGAGCCGTGTTCGCCCCTATGGGGCACGAGTGCTGAACGAATTCGGCCCACCCAACTTTATTTTTACAACAGATGTCTTACTGCTTTGCGAGTGGGAGGCGCGTCTCGATCGTTTTGAGTCGGTCGCTCATTTCTTGCATCAGGTGTTCGAGGTGGTCGAGGCGCTTCGCCACGGTGCCCTGATCGTTTCCAGTTGCAGACGAAGCGGCGTCTGCAACTTCGTCCTCGCCTGACGTTCCGCCGTGTTGGCGGTGTTTTTCGCCGGGCGGGGCCTTCAGGGTCGCGATTTGGCCTTTGATCATGGGGACCATCTCGATGCTGAGGTCGTCGCTTTTGAGGAGAGCTTCGAGAGCGGGAATGGCGCTTGCGTCGCCGCGCGCGCCCAGAGCGAAGATGCTGGCCATGCGAACGGGAAAGTGGGACTCGTTGAGATAAGACGCGATCTGCTTCGTGATGTCCTTGTTGTCCTTTTGAAGGCGAGCGAGGCTGGCGATGGCGGCGTTGCGCGAGTCGATGGGTTTGCCCGGGGCCGACCATTCGAGAAGGAGCGGCACGGCTTTGTCGTCACCCAGAGGGCCCATGGAACGGAGCGCGGCATTGCGCAGGAAACCGTCGGGAGAGTCGGCGGCGACCGCGGCATCGAGCGTGGCGAGAGCACCGGGCGCTTTGAGACGGCCTAGCGCTTGAAGAGCGGCGGCGCGCGCGCGATAGGAGTTGTCATCTCCGGCGATAGCATTCAGCTTGGCAACAATGGCGGGATCATCTTTGAAGTTTGCAAGAGCGGAGACGATGCGATTGCGCACCCAGGGTTCTTTGGCAGTGTTTAACGCGTCAAGGAGTTGCTTTGAGGCGGCTGGGCCGCCGAGTTGGCCGAGAGCATCGGCGGCATTGGCGCGAATGCCCCATGCCTTGTCGCTGCGAAGAGCGTCAGCGAGTGCGGAAACGACGTCGTCATCGACCTTGAGTTTGCCCAGAGCCGCGACGGCATCGGCGCGATCCGCAAGCTCGGTGCCGTTCTTCAACTGATAGAGCCACTCCTTTTTTTCTTTGTGAAAGTCGGCGGATTTAAGTACGTGCCCACCCTTATCGAAGAGAACGATGAGCGGCGCGGAGTCAGCGCGAAAGGTGAAAATCTCCGTGTCCTTCTCGTTCGATATCGTCACGGGAAAAAGCTTTGGTCCAGACGCCGTGGTGATTTCTACTTCCGTTGGAATGCGAAAGAGGCCGACGTGGCCCTCGACTTTTTGCGTTTGCTTAACAGTGAGCGCGACTTCGTGCTTCGCCTCGTCGTACTTGTAGCTCAAGTCGAATTTTGGTGCGCCAGCTCCATAGAGCCATTGGCTGAAGAACTGGTCGACGTTAGTGTGCGTGGCCTCTTCCATGGCTTTCGCGAGATCGGCAGTGACTACGTTTTTGCCGCGATTCACTTCGAGGTAGTGCTTGAGACCACGATAGAAAGCATCCTCGCCAAGCTGGTAACGGAGCATGTAAAGAACCCAGCCGCCTTTCGTGTAGGCGTTGCCGTCGAATTCACCGGAATCGTTGAAGTCGTGCCGGACGATGGGTTTGTCGTACAGATTCGCTTGTTCAAGCCAGCCACGTGCGGCAAGCCACCTTTCGTAGTCAGCCTGGTCTTTGCCGAAATGAGATTCGGTCCAAACCGTTTCCATGAACGTGGCAAAGCCTTCGTTGAGCCAGATGTCGCCCCAGTCTTTGCAGGTAACGAGATCGCCGAACCACTGGTGGCCAAGTTCGTGAGAGATGAGTTCGTCTTCACCCGTGAGGTATTCGGGAGCGAGCTTCGGATGCTGCAGCGAAGTGCTTGTGTTGGTCGTGGCGCTGGAGTTTTCCATGCCGCCGGCGACGAAATCATCGACCATGGATTGCGCGTATTTTTCCCAGGGATAGTCCACGCCAAGTTTTTTGCTGAAAAGCTCGATCATCTGCGGAGTGCGGCTGTAGTTGATGGAGAGACGGTCGCCGCGGCCTTTGGGCGCGTAGTACGTGACGGGTATACCGCGCCAGGTGTCTTTTATTTCGTCCAATTCGCCAGCGACGATGGTTATGAGATACGTCGAGCTGGGCACAGATTCCTTCCAGGTCCAAGTCCTCATGCCCTTGGCGGCTTCGGAAACGCTGATGAGCTTGCCGTTGGCAACGGTGAGCCACGAAGCGGGCACGGTGAGAATGGTTTCGGTGGTGAGGCGGTCATTCGGGTAGTCGTACGTCGGAAGGTAGTAGCGCGTGTCCTCGGATTCGCCCTGCGTCCATACTTGTTTGGGGCGGTCGGGATAATCCTTGTCTGGCAGGATGAAGTAGAGGCCCTTGGTGGGCTTGGCTTCGTAGCGAATATTGACGTCGAGTTTTTCGCCAGCGCGGGCAGCGGTGGCGAGCGGGATAATGAGTTTGTCGTCTTTGGCGTCGAACTTGGCGGGTGATTTGTTGACGGTGATGCTTTGGATGGTCAAGCCGGCGGAATCAAAAATAATCTTCGAGGTGGAGTCGCGGAGGATGGTCAGCGAATGAGTGACGTCGCCAATCACTTTTTTTTGATCGAGATCGAAGCGCAGAGCGATGCGCGAGTGTTGTAGGTCGTAGTCGCGGCTGCGGGCATAGGGTTCGTCGGCGCGAAGGTGCAGCGTGCCGAAGAGAATCGCGAGCACGCCAGCAACGGCGAGATACGCCGTCCGGCGACGCGGGCGACTAGGATTAATCACAAAAAAGGAAATGGTCATTCAGATTGGCCCTTCTGGAATGTGTGTCCTGCCCGCTCGAGAGTCGAGACGGCGGGGGCCAGGTTTTCATTGGCCACCAGAACATAGTCTGTATCAAAGGTGGAGACGACAAACGCACTGATCTTTGCGGCGGCGAGAGGCCCGGCAAGCGAAGCCAATACGCCGACCTCCGCGAGAACAAAAGGCCCGTGCACTTTCATGACCCGCCAGCCACCCTGCGATTGAACTCCGGTGGGAACGAGGGATTCCTCGACGACAATGGAGAGTTCGTCGGGCGTGCGCGTGACGGAGAAGAAAGAGCCTTGCGTGGCCCAGGCTGGAATACTTGCATTTGGCGCGAGCCCTACGATGGCAAAAATTTCAGGCAGAATCGAAAGTTGAAAGTGGCGCAGGGAGAGATTCATCATCTTTTATTATAGGAGACTTCTTACCATGCCGCCATCCACCGCGATGGATGGGCCATTCACGTAGCTGGCGCGCTCCGAAGCGAGGAAGGCCACGACGGCGGCGAATTCTTGCGGCGTGCCGATACGGCCTGCAGGAATCTGGCGGGTCCAATCGACGAAGACGGCTTCCGGCTGGGCGCCAGTGCGCGCGGAAATGGTTGCCGCAAGATTATCCAGACGCGCGGTACGCGTGTAGCCGGGGCAGACGTTGTTGACGGTAATGCCGTGAGCGGCGTATTCATTCGCTAGAGTGCGCGCCAATCCAGCGACGGCGGCGCGAATGGAGTTAGAGAGCAGCAGACCGTCAACAGGTTGCTTCACCGCGGAAGACGTGATGGTAATGAAGCGCCCCCACTTGTTTTTTTGCATGCGCGGCAGCGTTTCCTTAGCGAAAAAGACTGTGCTTATCAGCAACAGATCGACGGCAGACCGCCAGTCTTCTGGTTTTGTGTCCACAAATGGCTTTGATGGCGGACCGCCGGAATTGGTAACGCAAATATCGAGACGGCCGAAGCGGTCTTCGACAGCAGCCACGAAATGAGAGACGGCGGCGGGATTTGTGACGTCGACGGGTTGATAGAAGACTTCCCGACCGGTGGATTTCTGAATTTGGGCGGCGGCTTGTTCAAGTTCGGACGCAGTGCGCGCGCAAATGGCAACGCTGGCGCCTTCGCGCGCGAGCTCTTCTGCAACGGCGCGGCCAAGTCCCTTGCTGGCGGCAGCTACGGTGGCTACGCGGCCCTGTAAGCCCAGATCCAAACTTGCACCTCGTCCAAAGTTTGCATCGTCTCGCGAAATGTGCGGCGGGTCAAATCAGGCAAATTGCGGGCGACGTACTCATCGGTCGTAGCCTTGGGTGGTATTGAGCCAGCTTGATTCGCAGACGGATCATTACAACTCGGTTTGGAGAATTTGGAGGCCAAACTGGAAGTGCGACTCCAGCGCTTCGTCCAGGCTAACGATAACGCCCCCTCCCCCTGGGTTTTTTCATAAAGTGCTGATTCTAAACGTAGTTAAGTTCGTTTGTTTTGATGCATTTTTGTAAGTGTTGTTTCTAAATAACCTGTTTGCACCAAAATTGTGCAAAATGCGGTCCGTCTCGCAAGTGCGGCAAACAGAGCCTTTAAACCAAAAAGTGGTTCCAGAAAGCAAAAACGCCAGCAATCTTGCTGGCGGTACGGGAAGCGCGAACAAAATTATTTTAATAAGGTATCATACACAATGAGTAAAAATAAATGGAAGGGGATTTCTGGCAACTGGATGGCGGCTCGGAGTTTGGGAAACTCAAGTGTTCCAAATTGGGAAAGCGCTGGGTTGTTGGTGGCTGTTCGGTTTGCCGCGGGGGTGAGATCGTCTAGACTTCCGTTCATGCTGTTCATGGTGATTGAGCGGTTCAAGAATGGCGACACCAAGTCGATAGGCGAGCGTTTCGCGCGCGAGGGACGCATGCTGCCGCCGGGCGTTATCTATCACGCAAGCTGGGTGGATGCGGTGGGCGGGCGTTGTTTCCAGATTATGGAAGCGGATCGCGTGGAGTTGCTGGCGGAGTGGGTCAGGTGTTGGGAGGATTTGGTCGAGTTTGAGATTGTGCCGGTGGTGACTTCCGCGGAGTTTTGGTCCAAAGCCGCGTCGAAATAAATCCTATTCAAACCAGCCCGCTATTTTCCGGTTGCGACGGTCCCGTGTGAGGCGAGGTAATCGCGCGCATGGGCCAGTTGCGGAAGACTGGGATCGGCGGATTTCCAGGCGGACAAGAAGGCCGCATAGCTGGCCGTGGCTGATGTAGTGTCACCAGATTGTTCGCTGGCCATTGCTATGCCATAGAGCGGAAAGCCGGAGCGCGGGCGTTCGGCGAGAGCTTCTTTGTAGGCGGCTTTTGCGGCTGCCCAGTCTGAGGCGGCCATAAAGGCCGCAGCTTCCGTTTCCGCGACAGGCCGAACGTAGGCCGGAGGTTCGTGATAGCCGAGCGCTTTTTCTTCCTGGGCAGCTTGTACGTAAAGCTTTTTCGCCTCCGCGTTCTGCTTCTTGGCCATAAGAAGCCCTGCACGAAGTTCCAGTGACATGATGGACAGGTTCTTCACCAGCGGCTTTGGGAACGCGTCTGGCATCAGTTGAAGTTTTGCAGGACCTGCATCTGCCGTCTTTTTATCTTTTTTCTTGGCCTTAGCCTTCTCTTCGTCTTTTAAATGATCGGACATTCGCTTGAGCTCGGCATCGAACTGGGCCGACGCCGCTTCCGCGCTAGCCAATTGATGCGCCTCGAGTGCTTGCATACCAAATGCGAATTGCGTTAGCTGGCGGGCGAGAAACTGAAGGTTCGACAGTGTTGCGGGAGGATCGCTCGATTGGAGCAGCGTGAGAGCGGTGGTCCAATCGGCGGCGCGGAAAGCGACCGGCAGGCCTGGATTGAGCCTTGACATGGCGTCGCGCGGCGACCAGGGATAGAGCGTATTGGCAAGCTGGCCGCGCGCGTCCTTCAGTTTGGCCGACAACGCGGTGGCCTCATTCAATTCGCCAGCTTCCAGAAGGTTCGCGATGGCATACATCAAGTTGTGCACGTAATTCCAATCGTTGTCGACCTGAACGTGCTGCTCCTGCAAGTATTGTTCGTCAGCTTTCATGGACGCGGCAAAGGATGCTTTTGCGTGGGCGTAGTCGCCAGTGCGATAAAAGATGTGGCCCGGCATGTGGACCATGTGCCCCGAGGTCGGCGCGAGTCGGCCGAGGATTTCGGCGCTGTGGAGGGCTTGCTCCGGGTGAGAACTTGCCTCCACTACGTGAATCCAATAGTGATTCGCGGCAGAGTTGTCGGGGTCCTCTTTGAGCACGGCTTCCAAAATTGCCAGGGCTTCTTTTTGGCCGGCGCGCGGCTGGTCGTGATCGTCGTAGCCATCGGTGAGCGCCCACGCCAAGAAAATGCGCGCTTGCTTGTCAGTGGGTTCGCGCTTGACGAGCTTGCGATAGACTTGGACTTCCTTCGAATCCCTCGGGTTCTTGTCTTTCTTTTCGTCCTTCTCGGCGGCCACGCCCGCCTCGATATACAGTTGTTCCGATTTATTGGCGCGATTTTTCAGGCGGACTGCTTTGGCTAGCGCTTGGTCCCGGTAGTATCTGTTCTCGGCTCGATAGTTTGTTTTCGCTGCCTGGTAAATGCCCCAATAGCACATCGCACACTGCGGGTCGACGCGAACACCCTGTTCGAACGCTCGAATGGATTCGTAATCCCAGAAGTCGTGCAGCAAATTCAAACCCTGGTCAAACCACATCTGCGCCTCGGGAGTTGCGGTGATGCGGATGTGGGCGTTGCCGATGCCGGAGAGCTTCTGTGGCGGCGGGAGCTGCTCGGGGGCGACTTCCACTTGCATGTCCATCGAGTGGCAGGCCATTCCGGCCTGCGCACTTGTGCGCTGGGCATAGCCCAGCAGCAGAAAGGGGGCCGTCAGTGCAAAGGCTGCGGTCTTCCGCAACGACAAAGTGTGACGCGACTCAGACATCGCCACGAAACCCTCCCCGCAATAATCTTCCAAAGCTCTTCTATTCTAGACGAAAACGCAGGAGCGAGACGCCTGGTTGGAGGGCAGCGCCAGTTTGAGGAGGAATTCGTTTGCGCGCAGAGCCAAGCGGCACTAAGATGCAGGCAATTTCCTTCCTGTGGAGGCGTCCATGAAGCGGATCATTGGGATCATTGGGATCATTGGGGTTTTCACACTGCTAGTTTTTGCGGCCGGGACTGTTAGCGGACAAACGATCGGCAAATTCGTGCCGATCCCAGCAGGGTCCGACACGGACCATGCGCTCACGGAAATCAATGGCACGGCCGATCCAGGGCAAAAGCTGGCCTTGATCGATAAATTTTCATCGAGCCTCGGCCAGGGTGACATGGCCATTGTGGCCGACGATCTCTATGTAAACTATTACATTACGCAGAAAAACTACGACAAGGCTTTTGAGTACGGCGACAAACTGTTTGCGCTCGATCCCGACAATCTTGCCAACGCCGTGAATATGGTGCGAGCAGCCAGCGAAAAGGGCGACATAGACAAATTGATGGCCTACGGAGAGAAAGTGCCCGGCATTCTGCAACGATACAAAGCGCTACCCGCGCCGGATGGAGTCGAGGCTAGCACCTGGCAACGGCAGCAGAACGAAGCGTTGGACAGCAATAAAGACAACATCACCTATATCGAGCAAGCCATGTTCCTAGGGTTTTATCGATCCACGAACGCCGCGAAACGGGCCGCGCTCTTAACGCGCTTCGCCCAACTTTTTCCTGATTCGCAATTCGCGAATCAGGCCTTGGGCGTGGCGGCGACTTCGTATCAGCAGGCGCAAAACGTTCCGAAAATGCTGGAAGTAGCGAACGGGCTTTTGGCCAAGGATCCCAACAATATCGGAATGCTGCTCTTGCTGTCGGACTATTACAGCGAAAAGGGAGAGCAGCTGGATAAGGCGGAAGCTTACGCCAAAAGAGTGATTGTCCTACTGGGAGCGGCTACAAAACCGGAAGGAGTTACCGACGAACAGTGGCAGCAGCAGATTTCGCTGCAGAAAGGCCTGGCTCTCAGTGCTTTGGGCCAGGTGAACATCCAAAAAAAGGATAACGAGCAAGCCGTACAGAATTTCAAGGCGGCAGGGCCACTGCTGAAGTCCGATGAAGGAAGCTATGGGCGAAATCAGTACCGGCTAGGGTTCGCGCTGTTAAACTTGAAAAAGAATGCCGAGGCAAAAGATGCTTTTACGCAGTCCGCGTCGGTAAATAGCGCCTACAAAGCGCTGGCGCAGGCCAAGCTCAAGACTTTTGATGCGGCGGCTAAGAAAAAGACGTGAGGCGGAAGCTCGAAATGTTGGGCAAGCGGGGTGCGAGGATTTGCTTCAAGAACTCACCGAAACTTGTGGGGGATAGCCCGCATCCAATAGCTGTGCGCACGAGAGACTGACCATAATAGCGAACGAAAACGAGTTCGCTAAGGAGATGGCGATGCCAGAGATTGCAACGTTTGGAGCGGGCTGCTTCTGGGGAATTGAAGCGGCTTTTCAGCAGGTGCCGGGAGTGATCGATACGGCGGTGGGGTATAGCGGTGGTGAGCTGCCGAACCCTACCTACAAGGATGTTTGCACGGATGAGACGGGGCACGCGGAAGTCGTGCAAGTGACGTTTGATCCAGGCAAGGTGAGCTACGAGCAATTGCTCGACGTCTTCTGGAAAGTGCATGATCCGACGCAAGTGAACAGGCAAGGGCCGGACTTCGGCTCACAATACCGCACGGCCATTTTCGTTCATTCGCCGGAGCAGGAAGCCATTGCCAAGAAATCACGGGAAGCGCTGGAGGTGAGCGGTAAGTTAAAAAGACCTATCGCGACAGAAATCACTCCGGCCGGCACCTTCTATCGCGCGGAAGAATATCATCAGAAGTATCTGCAGAAGCGCGGAGTGGCCTCCTGCCACTTCTAATTTAGTTTTGCCGTTGAGGAATGACTAAGGTCGGGCGATGCTGCCCGGCTTTTTTGTTCTGGATCACGCTCGCTGAGGAACAATGGCGGAGAGGGTGGGATTCAAGCCTAGTGAGTAATGGTGAGTAATTGAAAAAGGACTGTTTGTAACCATCGTGTAATGTACAGGTTGTGGATGGTATTTTTCGATTCACGGCACGGGATTGGAAAAACGGGGCTTGCACCGGTCTGAATCCCCCCAGGAAAGTACACTGGTACTGAAGAAAACAAGCTACTTCCCGATCTTGCGTCTTTTCTGCCGAAGACCTTGGATGCAGAGAGTGCAAACCTGCCTGTAGCGAAATCCAGTTTTGATACACGAAGTTCTTTCCAATAAACTGTCACGAAATGCCGCACCAGAAGGATGGCAATCACAGTCGTCAGGAGCATGACGCGGATATAATCTACGGGTTCATCCTTTTGTTTTTCTTGCCAAGCGTGGAGAGTAAACAGGCAACCCGGCTTTGGGAAGCTG
>Ga0209446_1000039_pt1 | contig 43398 bp, 26 predicted proteins | sample BogFormECP04_OM2_FD_188242 | JGI IMG/M metagenome (GOLD analysis project Ga0209446, IMG submission 188242) | Bog forest soil microbial communities from Calvert Island, British Columbia, Canada - ECP04_OM2 (SPAdes) (version 2) | ecosystem: Environmental > Aquatic > Freshwater > Wetlands > Bog ... | reverse complement strand
AGCGTGGCGGAAGAAGATGTCCGCGCGATGCTGGGGCTTTTCGCTCAGCTCGGAAAATCCCGCAAAGATCCTGAAGCGAAAATGGACGTTCCGACGTTTCAGTCGCGCTTGAGCGCGATGCCGGTGCGCGCGCAATTCACCTTGCAGCAGGCCCTTGCAGGCTTGGCGGCGCAGGCTCCCTCCGAAAAAGCGGACAAGCCGATGCTGCTGAAATTGGCGGAACACGTAGCGATTCGTTTTGCGCTGGACAGTTACGAGCGCGGCGAGCTGCGCGTGAACGCCGTCAAGCAACTCCTGGATCGCATGAATTCCGAAATTGAAGCGCTGCGCAAAATTCTCGGTTCGCAAGAAGAAATGATGGCCCAAGCGGGGCTGTCGGTACAGACGTATACGGAGCTTCTCGATCAAGAGTTTTGGGAACAGGTTCCTGAAGAAAACAAGAAAGAAGTGCTGACGTCGGACGAGGCTTGGTGTGTTCCGCCGCGAAACGTAAGAGCTTTCCTGGAAGATATGTTGCGGCGCGGCGAATTGAAAACGGTGAATGAAATTTTGATGAAGTACGCGGCGTGCATCGCGCTGGAAGCGCCGGAAGCGCGGCGCACTACGGCGATTGGGCTTTCCGATCTGGCAGAGTTGTATGGCAGCGGCGACGGCAGCGCGCTGATGGAGTCGATCCGGCGCCTGGGAAATCAGCTGGCCATCGAGCGGGAGCCGGAGCTTCAAACCTTAATCAGCGCGGCGTTCGTGCGCATGAGCCAGGAAGCGGCGTCGAAGCGTTGCTATCCGGCAATGCAGCAGGCGCTTTCATCCCTCGATAACATCGAACAGCAGCGGCCAGGATCGACACAGAGCCTTCGTCCTCGCATCGGCGCCGAAGAACGCTTGCCGGAATTCATCGAAGAGGCGCTGCGCGGCGGTCACATCGCCGACGGTATGACGGAAATTCTGGGGCTGATGCCCAAGGCAACGCTGCATTACGTGACGAACCGCTTCGGCCACTGCGGCTTCCGCGAAGATTGCGAAGTGCTGAGCCAGATCGTACGAGGGCTTGGCGAAGATTCCACGCAGCGCCTGCTGGAAATTTTGCAAACGGCGCCCGCGAACGAGGCCGCCGAGACAATCGGCTTGCTGAGTCATTTCGCTCCCGACGTCGTCGATAAGATTCTTCCGGTGCGGCTGAGCCAGTGGCCGCGCTCCTCACATGACCGCGCCGTGCGCCAACTTTCCTCTGCTCCGCCCGAACAGCGCGCCAGACTGCTGGTCTCGCTGTACGATTCGCTCGACGCTCTGATCCGCCCGCTGGCCATCGACGAAATGGGCATGAGCGGCCAGCACGAATGCATTCCGAAGCTGGTGGAATTAGCGCAGAACGATCACACTCCCCCCTTTCATCGGCTAAAAGCTCTTGAAGCGCTGGGCCGGCTGCGAGCTTCGGCTGCCAGCCCCACACTGCAGCATATTCTCGAAGCGCGGCAGGTGTGGCGTTGGGTCTACCCTACCGAATTGCGAATCGCGGCCGTCCAGGCGTTGATGCGCATCGATCCCACCATGGCGCTGGAAAAACTCAACTCCAGCGGACTTGAGCGCAAGGATTTGACGCTGGAGCCCACGGATCCCGAGCCCAACTCTACCGCGATGCGTCAACGCCGCTACGCTCGGCTGAAACTATCGAGAAATCTGATCGCCATGTCCACCAACCTGCGCGAAAATTTCCGTCTGTCGATCCCGGAACTCAACCTGGGAGGCGGAATTGGCGCGGGCCAACGACACCTGGCGCCCGGTTCTCTTCTGTCGCTCAAGCTCTCGCACGGCGTGCGAAACATCAAAGCTCAGGCTATCGTCCGGGGCGCGCGTCCACAGGCGATGGCGTTCGAATTTGTGGACATGGATTTGGAAGACCGCTCGAGGCTGCGAAAGGTATTGATGGAACTTGGCGGGCTTCCGCAAGTGGCTGCAGTAACCAATCGCAGCAAGCGGCGCGGCCGCGTAGCAATCAATAAGTAGTTTGTAAAAGAGTTTGACGGCGTGGGATAGCGCGCAACTCCCCCCTTCCTACCTGTACTCGCTCGGGCTAAACCCGTCCGTCTGAGCAGGTCACGCACCCGTCCTCGTGGCGGCTTGACATCGGCGACACATAGGACCTCTGTACCATTGCCGCTGACGAGTCATAACCCTAAGGTACTAGACAGGAAGTCCTATCAAGGGACGGACGCGGCGGCGAATGATAGCTGATACCAAGTCGACTTCAGGACGGGCCTTCGTAAGAAGTTTGAACATTCTCCTGAAGTTTGCCCGTTTGTACGGCTTCGAGCACAGCCGTACTATCGAACAGCTGGACATCGCCTGGCGCGAGCTGCGATCCGCGATTCCAACCGGCACGGACGCCGGCTTGATGCTGGGTGCGACTGGTTCTCAACTGCTGCTGGACGGCGTTCCCCTAGAAGGAGCTCCCGCCGAAAAACAGTTCGCTCAGTTGCTTTCTGCTGCCGGACTCGCCAGCATTCAGTTTTTCCCTTCCGTCACACAAGAAGAGATTGGCAGGTTTGCCCGTGCGTTTCCGACGGGCAAAGCAAAGCCCACCGAACTCGCCATACAGCTAAAAGCCGCACTCACCGGCGCCCAAGGCATACGCTTGAATGAGATCTGCTTTGTCGCGACGGATTCGCGTTTGAAAGATGCCAGCGTTGCCGCGCAACTCGCGGCCGCGTCGCTCGGCGAAGACCAGAATGAGTTTAAGAAATGGCTCAATGATCCGCAGAAATTGCTCGAGTTGATTGCCGCGGCGCAAGGCTCAAGGGCCGGTGGGGCGGTTGGGACGGGTGCAGGACCTGGTGGTTCTGGCTCCGGCGGTGGCGAAGCTGGTGCCGGCACCGGCGGCGGAGGATTTGGCGGAAACTCGGATGGCGTGGGCGGGTCAAGTGCCGGAGGAACAGGAGTTGGAGGCTCCGGTGTCGGAGGGTCAGGTATCGGAGGCGGTCTACCGGGTGGAGCATACGCGACCGGAGCGGGAGGCACTAGTGTCGCTGGCTTGGTTTCGGGTGTCCCGGGAGCCATCCTTGGCGCAGGGCCGGGAGTGGGAGGCGCGGGCGGAGGCGCTGGTAGCGGACCGTGGCACGGAACCGGAAAGAGCGCCGGGCCGAGCGAAGATGAAATCTATGGAATTTTGGGCGCGCTGACCAGTTTCGGCAACGTCGGGGCAGGCCAGGGTGGCGTCGCTGCGGCCGGAGAGTTCCAGCAGCAAATGAATCAGTTGCCGGGCACCGCGCAAGACACTCTGAAGCGCGCGATTGCTGGGCTTGCGGCGCAAGCGCCCGAGGGCCAGCCGGATGAGTCGGTCCTCGTGAAACTGGCCGAACATCTGGCGATTCGCTTTGCGCTGGAGCGCTTCGAAAGCGGCGAGGTCAAAGTCAACGCCGTGCGGCAAATGCTGGACCGCATGAATGCGGAGATCGAGAATCTCCGCAAAATTCTCGGCGCGCACGAAGATAAGATGACCGATGCGGGGATCATGGTCGAGTCCCATCGTGAGATTCTCGACCGCCAGTTTTGGGCGGCCGTTCCGGAGAGTGGCAAGCAAGCCGTTCTTCTTTCTGGAGATGCTTGGTGCATCCCGCCGAAAAACGTGCAGTCCTACGTGGCCCATTTGATCGAGACCGGAGATGTCGCGCAAGCCATCAGCATCCTGCAAAACTATGCATCGTGCGCTGACAGCGAAGAGCTTGACGCGCGCAAGAAAACCGCGATGGGCTTGTCCGAAATGGCCGAGCTTTACGCGAAGGCCGATCCGAAGCTCCTCGGCGAAGCGCTACGCCATCTTGGCGTGCGGCTGAGCGTCGAGCAAGACACCGATCTGCAGACGCTGGTGAGCGCCGCGTTCGTGAGGCTCAGCCAGGAAGCCGCCACCAGCCGGTGCTTTCTGGTGATGGAGCAGGCTCTCGACTTAATATCCGGCGTCGAAGCGCAGCGGCCCGGCATTGGCCGCAACTTGCGCCCGAAGATGGGCATCGAAGAGCGCGTTCCGGAATTTGTCGATGAGGCTCTGCGCGCCCGGCAAGCCGCTGCCGGCATGACCAATGTTTTGAAAATGCTCCCGCAAACGGCGATGGAACAGCTTTCCATGCGGTTTAATCGCTGCAGTCTGCGGGAAGATGCCGAGCACATATCCAACCTGGCTGCCGATCTCGGCGAAGAGGGTTTGCAATATCTGCGCAGCACAGTGAGAGGTGGACCCATCACCGAAGCTGTCGAGATGGCTGGGCTTTTGAGCAAGCTGGATCCCGAGGCAGTAGAAGTATTTTTGCCGTCGCGCATGAAAGATTTTCCCAGGACCTCGCAGGACCGCATCGTGCGGCAGATATCCGCGAGCGGTGCACCGGGCCGCTGCCGAATTCTTCTCGAAATGCTTGATCATGTCGATCCCCTGATTATGCCTCTGGTAATCGATGAGATTGGCGTGACCTCCGACCGCGAAGCGCTGGGCCGTTTACTCACAATCGTGGACGGCGATTTGCCGGTGGGCGGCGGGCCCTATTTGCAAGTGAAAGCGATCGAGGCGCTGGGCCGCATTCATGCGCCTGAGTCGGCCACGACGCTCAAGCGCATCGTTGAGGCAAAGAAGATGTTTGGCTGGGCCCACGCCCAGGAACTACGCATTGCGGCACTTCAAGCCCTGACGCAGCTGGAGCCGGACTGGGCGCGCGATTTTGTGGCGAAGAGTGGAATCGACCGCGAAGACCTGGCCCTCGCGCCGCTCGACGTCATTCAAAATTCAAAATTTGTCCGTCAACGGCGCCATACGCGCGTCCGGTTGCACAAACCGGTGACCGCTGTGAGCACAAATCTCAAGGAAAATTGCCGCCTCGAGATAAAGACGGCGAGCCTCTCGGGCGGTTTTGCCAGCATCAGCCGCCATCTTGCGCCTGGGACGCATGTGCAACTCAAGCTGCAGCTTGGACTTCGCAATGTCCTTGCCACGGCCTTGATGCGGGACTACCGGGCGCAGGACATGGCTTTTGAAATTGTCGATATGACCCTCGATGAACGCAGCAAATACCGCCGCTTGCTTGTTGATAGCCATTCGCAGCCGTCTGCCACGGCAGAGACCAAAACCAGCAGCGTTGCCGTCGAACCCTCTGTAAATCCCTAAAGAGCCGCCCTTAAGATTCGCCGATCAGGTTGAGTGGCGACGGAGCAGTAAGAGCTTCCTGGGCCACAATGCGACGGAGGACATGGCGTGACGTTGGACGAAAAGAGGCTGTTGAAGCACGGTTTATTTGGGGCCTTTGTCATAGCGGGCTTCTGGCTCCTGATCAGCGCCGCGCAGAGGGGCCTAGTCACTGTGGTTGGCATGATTGTTTGGTCAGCTTTCCTGTATCTCGTTTTCTACCGCGACGCGCGGCAGAAAGACCCAGACTGACCCCCCGCGGGGCGTGTCGCAGTTCCTGGCTCTGGCGCATCCAAACAGTTAGAATAGAATGTTTGCATTGGCCGCGGCAGACTGGCCAGTGCGATTACTCTCGCGGAACACCGCCAGGAGACGGCGAAACCCTTCATGGATGTTGCCAAGGCAGTTGACACAGTTGTCGCTCGATTTATCGGCACCAAGCACGAGCGCGATATCAAAAAATTGCAACCGCTCGTCGTGGCCATCAATGCGCGCGAAGCCGAAACACGCGCGCTCAGTGACGATGATCTAAAACTTCGCTTCGCCGCACTCAAGGCTGAAGTCCAAGAACAGCTCAAGGACGGCGATCCCAGCGACGCCACTTACAAAGAGCTGTTGAAGAAGGTGCTCGATCCGGCGATTGTTCCGGCATTTGCTTTGGTTCGCGAAGCAGGTCGCCGATTCCTCAACATGCGCCATTTCGATGTGCAGCTCATCGGCGGCATGGTTCTGCACGACGGCAAAATCGCCGAAATGAAAACGGGCGAAGGGAAGACCCTCGTGGCCACTCTGCCTGCTGCGCTGAACGCGCTGGCGGGCCGCGGCGTTCACGTTGTCACCGTGAACGACTACCTGGCGCGGCGCGACGCCGAATGGATGAGCCCGCTCTATCGCGGCTTGGGCCTTTCCGTCGGCGTAATCGTTCACGATCTAGATGATGAGCAGCGCAAAGCGGCCTACGGCGCCGACCTCACCTACGGCACCAACAACGAATTTGGTTTCGACTACCTGCGCGACAACATGAAGTACGACCTGGCGCAATGCGTTCAGCGCGGGCACCAGTTCGCCATCGTCGACGAAGTGGACTCCATCCTCATTGACGAAGCGCGCACGCCGCTAATCATTTCTGGCCCCTCGGAAGAATCCACGGACAAGTACGCCAAAATCGACAAGATTATTCCGAAACTCATCCAGGACATCGACTACACGCTGGACGAAAAGCATCGTACCGCGACGCTCACCGAAGAAGGCTTCAGCAAATGCGAACGGCTGCTCAACCTCAGCAACATGTCCGATCCCGTCAACATCGAAATCATGCACCACGTGTACCAGGCGTTGCGCGCCCACGCCCTGTACAAAATTGATGTCGATTATGTGAATAAAGATGGTGAAATCGTCATCGTCGACGAATTTACAGGCCGCCAGATGCCCGGACGCCGCTGGTCCGATGGTTTGCATCAGGCTGTCGAAGCCAAGGAAGGAGTCAAGATCGAGCGCGAAAATCAAACGCTGGCGACGATCACCTTCCAGAATTATTTTCGCATGTACAAAAAACTCTCCGGCATGACCGGCACGGCGGAAACGGAAGCTGCGGAGTTCGGCAAGATTTATAACCTCGATGTCGTCGTGATTCCAACGAATCGCACACTGATTCGCGAAGAACATCGCGACGTCGTCTACCGCACCGAAAAAGAGAAGTTCCAGGCGGTCGTCAATGGCATTCTCCAGGAAGACAATTCCTTCGCCAACGGCATCCGCCACTATCACGAACGCGGCCAGCCGGTGCTGGTGGGAACGATCTCCATCGAAAAGTCAGAAGCCATCTCCGAGATCCTGAAAAAGGCCGGCGTTCCGCATCAAGTGCTCAACGCCAAGCAGCATGAGCGCGAATCGGGCATCGTCGCGCAGGCTGGACGCAAAGGTGCCGTCACCGTCGCCACCAACATGGCCGGCCGCGGCACGGACATTCTTCTCGGTGGCAATCCCGAGCAGATGACCCGCGATTATTTTCTGAAAAACAAATTGGCCATGCCCTACGCCGCTGCGCCCGCCGTAATTCCCGCCGAAGCCGGCAAGGACGCGCTGCCCGCTGTGCCCATGGTTCTTTTTCAGCACGAAGGAAAAATCTTTCAGTCACCCGCGGATCAGTGGAAGCCCGTCTATGAACAATTCGCTCTGCAGTGCAAAGCCGAACACGACGAAGTCGTAGCGCTTGGCGGCCTGCACATTCTCGGCACGGAGCGCCACGAAGCACGCCGCATCGATAACCAGTTGCGCGGACGCGCCGGCCGCCAGGGCGATCCTGGCTCTTCGCGCTTTTTTCTTTCGCTTGAAGACGATCTCATGCGCATCTTCGGCGGCGAACGCATGCAAGCTCTGATGTTTCGCCTCGGCATGACAGAAGGCGTTCCTATCGAGTCCGGCTTGATCTCGCGGCGCATCGAAAACGCGCAAAAATCCGTCGAAGCGCAAAACTTCGACGCCCGCAAACACCTCCTCGAATACGACGACGTGATGAACAAGCAGCGCGAGACGATTTACGCCATTCGCCGCTCCGCGCTCGAAGGGAAAGACCAGCGCGATTACGTTCTCGGCGTTGCGGAAGATGTTGCGCGTGAACTGGTCGACACTTTTTGCCCGCGCGAGCAGCATCCCGATCAGTGGAACGTCACGCAGTTTCTCGCGGAAGTGAACGCCCAGTTCGGCGTCGATGCCAAAGCTGCCGGCGCCGATCCCGCCACGCTCAGCCACGATGAACTTGCTGAAGCCACGGTCAAAGCCGTTACCACCCGCTACGAGGAAAAAGAAAAGCAGTTCAGCGCGGATTTAATGCGCTGGCTTGAACGCCGCATCATCCTCGATGTCGTCGACTCGCAATGGAAAGACCACTTGCTCTCCCTCGACCACTTGAAAGAGGGCATTGGCCTGCGCGGTTACGGCCAAAAAGATCCGCTGGTCGAGTTCAAGAAAGAAGCGTTCGTCCTGTTCGAAGACATGATGGCTCGCATCGACAACGAAACCATCCGCTATCTTTTCCACATTCAAGTTCAGCAAAACGAGCAGCCTCCGCAAGGCGGACCAGGACAAGCCTCACCGCCGCAGCCGATGCGCCCCCGCGCAGACGCCGCCGTTGCCAGCGCCGCGGCCCGCGCCAGCGAGCCGCCTCCGCAGCGCCTTCCCGATTTCGCCCGCGCAATGGAGCGCAAGCAAGAGCGCCAACAAAAAGAGTTGCAGTATCAAACAGGGCCAGCGCAAGCCGAAGCGCCCAAGCCCGTCCGCGTCGGCGCAAAGGTCGGCCGCAACGACCCCTGCCCCTGCGGCTCCGGCAAAAAATACAAAAAATGCCACGGCGCCAACGCGTGATGCATCTCATCCGCAAAAACCGTCATTTCGAGCGAAGCGAGAAATCTCTCTTCGATTTCAACTTCGAGAAAGTGTAATCCGATGCCTCCCGGCCCAGCACCCATGCCGCAACCCGAACGCCATCCCATCCCCGGCGTAAAAAATCTAGTCGCCGTCGCCAGCGGCAAAGGCGGCGTCGGCAAAACCACGGTCGCCGTCAACCTCGCCCTCGCCCTCGTAAAACTCGGCCACAAAGTCGGCCTCATGGACGCCGACGTCTACGGCCCCAACGTCCCGATCATGCTTGGCACGTTGCAAGAGCCCCAAGCCACCGCCGAAAAGCGCATCATACCGGTCCAAGTCGCCGGCATGAAAATGATCTCCATGGGCCTGCTCAATCCCGGCGACAAGCCCATGGTCTGGCGCGGCCCTATGCTCCACAGCGTCATCACGCAATTCCTGCGGAGCGTTGAGTGGGGCGAGCTCGATTACCTCATCATCGACCTCCCTCCCGGCACCGGCGACGTGCAGCTCACGCTAATCCAGACAGTCGCCGTTACGGGCGCGGTCGTCGTCACCACGCCCTCCACCGTCGCGCTTGCGGACGTCCGCAAAGCTATCGAAATGTTTCGCCAAGTCAACGTCGAAGTCCTCGGGGTCGTCGAAAACATGAGCACCTTCCGCTGCCCGCACTGCGACAAGCCCATCGACATCTTCGGCCACGGCGAAGGCGCCAAAACCGCCATCGCCTATGGCGTCCCCGTCCTAGCCGAAATCGAAATCGACCCCCGCATCCGCATCGGCGGCGACACCGGCAAACCGGTCGCCGGCCAAGGCGAATCCGCCCCCGGCACGCAAAGCCTCTACGCCTTGGCCCGCGCCGTAACCGCCCGCCTAGCTGAAGTCAGCGTCACCTCCTCCGGCCCTTCGGTCACCATTGACTGAGTCGGAGCGGCCCGCAGCAAGTGCGTGATATGATTTGATCTTGCGGGTGGAAGTTCGCTCGGGTAACGGTTGGGCTTGTGCTGTCGATGATGATGGAGCTATGTGAACTTAAACCTTTTAGAATCAACGTTTCCGGAAAATCTCATAAGTGTTGCATCTAAAGAGCTTAGAGGAAAGCTAAGTCTTTTAGATGCAATGTTTACAAAAACAGGGGGAAGACCAAAGCACAATGTCTAACCAAAATCCCAGCCCAAACTCCGTGCGCGGCTCGCTAGAGCTGGGCCGCCAGCCCGACATCCGCCCCTACCGCGGCAAGCACCCCCAAATCGCCGCGTCCGCCTACATTGACCCTGCCACCGTCATCATCGGCGACGTAGTCATCGGCGAAGACTCCAGCGTCTGGCCCTGCACCGTGATTCGCGGCGACGTGCACCACATCCGCATCGGCGCGCGCACCAACATTCAGGACGGCTGCGTCCTCCACGTCATGCGCGACGAGCACGCCCTCGTCCTCGGCGACGACGTGACCATCGGCCACTCTGTCACGCTCCACGGCTGCACCATCGAGTCGCGCTGTCTCATCGGCATGGGCGCCATCATCCTCAACGGCGTCCACATCGGTGCCGGCAGCATCGTAGCCGCCGGCACGCTCCTCCTCGAAGGCGCCAAAATCCCGCCCGGCAGCCTCGTCGTAGGCCACCCCGGCAAAGTCAAGCGCGCCCTAACCGGCATCGACCAAGCCAGCATCGATGCCTACGCCCAGCGCTACGTCGAGTACAAGAATATTTACAAATCAGAAGTGGCGAGTGGCGAGTGACGACGAAACTCTATAAATTGTCATTCCGAGCGTAGCGAGGAATCTGCTTTTCGTTCGGTGAGCCTGCGTAGCGCCGGGCTTCAGCCGGGCATCTTGTGAAGGAGCAAGCGGAGTGAGCGAAGGCGCAAAGAAGAAAGAAGAGAAGGCGCGCAAGTTTCAAGCAATTCGCGGCACACGCGACTTGCTTCCACCGGAAACCGTGCTGTGGAACCGCGTCGAACAAACCGCCCACGAAGTCTTTGCCACGTTCGGCTTCGGCGAAATCCGCCCGCCGATTCTCGAGGACGCAAACCTGTTCGCCCGGTCGATCGGCGGCGAGACTGATGTCGTCTCTAAGGAAATGTATACGTTCCCAGATCGTCTCGAAGATCACCCGGAAACGGCGAAAACGATTCAGGACCTTATGAAAGAGCAACCGCCGCCGGTTGGACTTGCGATTGCAACATCAGCTGCTCTATATCCATTCATAAGCCTTCGTCCTGAGGCGACGGCTTCCGTCTGCCGGGCTTACATCGAGCACAACATGCAGCAGCTTCCGCAGCCGGTGAAGTTGTACTACATGGGACCGATGTTTCGGCGCGAGCGGCCGCAGAAGGGGCGTTATCGGCAGTTCTACCAGATTGGCGCGGAAATTCTCGGCGGACCTGACGCTCCAGCCATCGATGCCGAACTGATAGAAATGTTGATGACGTTCTTCGACAAGTGCGGTCTCCAAGGAACCGAACTCAGCATCAATTCCATCGGCCATGCTGCCGACAACTGCCGTCGCGGGTACGTCGCAAAGCTCAAAGCCGAGCTCGAAAAAGTGAAGGACAAACTTGGCGCGGACTCGCAACGGCGCATAGAAACGAATCCGCTGCGTGTCCTCGACTCAAAACTCGAACACGAGCAGCCCATCATCGCCACGCTTCCACACATTGCCGATCATCTTTGCGACGAATGCAAAACGCACTACACCGCCGTAAAACGCGACCTCGATCTGCGCGGCATCGCGTATCGCGAAAACTGGCGGCTTGTTCGCGGCCTGGACTACTACATGCGCACCACGTTTGAAATCACTGCGCAGGGCCTCGGCTCGCAAAACGCGGTCTGTGGCGGCGGCCGCTACGACGGCCTCGTCGAACTCCTCGGCGGCCCGCCCACCAAAGGCATCGGTTTCGCCATCGGCGAAGATCGCCTCATCTTATCGCTCCAAGAAAGCGGCAAAGGTGCCGCGCCGCAAGGCCGCGACGTCTACATCGCCTGGATGGGCGAACGCGCCTATGCGACTGCAATCCGAGCAGCCCAAGATCTGCGCAACGCCGGTTTGCGCGTCGAGCTGCCCGCCACCGAATTGAAATTTGGCAAAGCCCTCGAACGCGCCAGCAAGCTCGGCTCGCGCTTCGCCCTCATCCTCGGCGATGATGAAGTCGCCGACGGCCAGTGGACGCTGAAAACCCTAGCCGACGGCTCGCAGCAGAAACTCACCGAACAAGCTCTGCTAGAATATCTGCGAAGCCTTTAGTGGCACAGGCTTCAGCCTGTGCTAACCACATGATCTTGGTATTCTTGAGCCTGCGGGCGCAGAATGAATTTGTGTTGCTGAATCATAGTGAAAAAACACAGAGCACAGACTGAAGTCTGTGCCACCGGAGAAGACCTTGCTGGATTTTCTAGGCAACCTGCAACGCACACACTACTGCGGTGCGCTGCGCGCTTCCGACGAAGGCCGCGACGCCATCGTCATGGGCTGGGTCTCCGGCCGCCGCGACCTCGGCAACTTGCTCTTCCTCGACATTCGCGACCGCACTGGGATCGTGCAGGTGGTCTTCAACAAGGAATCGCAGCCCGCGGCGCACGCCAAAGCCGAGCAAGCGCGCAGCGAGTTTGTGGTCGCAGTCGAAGGTAGAGTCATCAAGCGGCAAAAAGCGAATCCTGAAATTGCCACTGGCGAAGTCGAGCTGATCGCCACGAAGCTGCACATTTTAAACAATGCCAAAACGCCGCCGTTTCCCATCGAAGACGAAATCAACGCGGCCGAAGAAACGCGCCTGCGCTACCGCTATCTCGACCTGCGCCGCCCCAAGCCGCACCGCAACCTCGCGCTGCGCCACAAAATCGTTCTCGAAATTCGCAAGACGATGGACGAGATGGGCTTCCTCGAAATCGAAACGCCCATGCTCACGCGCTCGACGCCCGAAGGCGCGCGCGACTATCTCGTGCCCAGCCGCGTGCATCACGGGCAGTTCTACGCGCTGCCGCAGTCGCCGCAAATCTTCAAGCAAATCCTGATGATTGGCGGGCTCGACCGCTACTTCCAGATCGTGAAATGTTTTCGCGACGAAGATTTGCGCGCCGACCGCCAGCCCGAATTTACCCAGCTCGACGTCGAGATGTCTTTCCCGCGCCAGGAAGATATTTTTCACGTCATCGAAACGGTGATGGTGCGCGCGTGCGCCGTCGCGGGCATCAAGACGCAAGGCCCGTTTCCGCACATGCTCTACAAGGACGCCATTCGCAAATACGGCACCGACAAACCCGACCTGCGCTTTGGTATGGAGCTGCACGAAGTTACGGATTGCTTTCCGGAGGAAGCGAAGGCCAAGTTGGGGATCGAAGGCAGCGTGTTTGCTCTTGCTGCTCCCGGCGCAGCCGGCTATTCGCGCAAGCAGCTCGACGAGTTGACGGATAAAGCGAAGGCCAACGGCGCGCGCGGAGCGTATTTCGTGAAGCTCGCGGCCGAAGGCACAACTTCGACCGTGGAAAAATTGCTCGGTGCAGAAAACGTGAAGAAGCTTGCTAACGAGTGCGGGGCGAAAACCGGCGATCTCGTCGTCGCCGTCAGCGCCAAGCAGGAGATCAAAGGCACGCACGCCGCTGCGTTCGTCGCCGGGCAAGTGCGCTTGCAACTCGGCGAAGCGCTCGGCCTGATCGACCGCACACAATGGAAATTTCTCTGGATTACCAGCTTTCCGCTTTTTGAATGGAGCGAGAACGACAAAACCTGGGTCAGCGCTCAGCATCCCTTCACCGGCATCGTCGATGAAGATTTGGAAAAGCTCGAATCCGCGCCGTGGGAAGTGCGCTCCAAAGGCTACGATCTAGTCCTCAACGGTAACGAGCTCGGCTCGGGCAGCATCCGAATCCACCGGCAGGACATTCAGGAGCGCCTCTTCCGCGCGCTCGGCCTTACGGAAGAACAGCTCCGCCGCCGCTTCGGATTCTTTCTCGACGCGCTCACCTACGGCACGCCGCCACACGGCGGCATCGCCCTCGGCATCGACCGCATCGCCATGCTCCTGGCCGGCGAAAAATCCCTGCGCGAAGTCATCGCCTTCGCGAAAACCACCGCCGCGGTGGATCTTATGGCCGAATCGCCGTCGTCGGTGGACCAGGATCAGCTCGATCAGCTCGGCATTGCAATTAGAACAAAAAACTAATGCGATCGAGCCTCGCAATCGTTATTGTGCTTCTCATTATCGCGGCCTGGGAGCAGCGGAAGAATAGGGCTCTTTTTTTTACGTGGATTGCAGGTCTGTTTGCATGCGTGGCAGCTCTCGCTTCAGTTGGGCATCAACCTGACTGGATCGTCAATTCGCTGGCTATTGGGTGGCTGATTGCTGCACTGATTGCTCTGTGGTTTGCGATCAACAAGTTGCTTCACTATCTGCGTAAAAGGATGATGCACTCATGATCCATTGGAACAGGAGACGCTAAGCGCAGAATGTCGCGCATTCGTATATTGCCGGAAGCTGTCGCGAATAAAATCGCCGCGGGCGAAGTTGTCGAACGCCCCGCTTCGGTAGTGAAAGAGCTGTTGGAAAATGCGTTGGACGCTGGGGCGAAGACGATTCGCGTTGAAACGGAAGTCGGCGGCAAGCGGATGATTCGTGTCATCGACGATGGCCACGGCATGATCCACGACGATGCGCTGCTGGCTTTCGAGCGCCATGCCACCAGCAAACTGCGCTCCGCCGACGATTTGCTTTCCATCTCGACGCTGGGCTTCCGCGGCGAAGCGCTGCCAACGATTGCCGCGGTCTCGCGTCTGCTCCTCGAAACGCGCGACGAATCGGAAGCGGAAGGCACGCGGCTTGAATTTGCCGGTGGAAAACTTGTCAACGTGAAGCCCGCAGGCCTGCCCGCAGGAACGACCATCAGCGTCGCCGATCTTTTTTACTGCGTTCCAGCACGCAAAAAATTTCTGAAATCGGATACAACCGAACTCGGCCACATTGCTTCGCTCGTCACGCACTACGCGCTAGCAAATCCGGATAAGCAGTTCGTCCTGACCACGCCGACGCAGGAAATCATCAACAGCCCGCCCGCCGAAAAACTCGCCGACCGCATCTATCAACTTTTCGGCCGGCAAGCGATGGAGGAGCTGGTCGAAATTCCGCCAACGTCGGCGGCGTTTCGCGCGGCGATCACCGAGCCCAAGCTCGAAGCCGGTGAAGAGAGCGCCACACTGACCGTTCGAGGTTTCACGTCGCGCCCCGACGTGCAGCGCCCGAACCGCAACGGCATCTACATTTTTGTGAATCGCCGCCTCGTGCGCGATCGCTTGATTCTGCACGCCATTCACGAAGCCTATCGCAACATTCTCCCGCCCACGGTTTTTCCCGCCACGCTGCTGTTCCTCGAAATGCCCTACGACGAAGTGGATGTCAATGTGCATCCCGCAAAAATCGAAGTGCGCTTCCGCCGCTCGCAATTCGTTCACGATTTCGCGCGCGACTCGATCCGCCAAGCGCTCATGAGTGTCCGTCCCGTTCCCAGCTTTGCCGCCGCGGCCGCAAGCGCCTCGTCACAGGGACTGTCCGCGTCCCATGCAAACGCGCTCGACAGTGGCTCGGCCGCTGCCGCCGGCACGGGCGTTCCGCGCGCAATTATTCCGACGATGGAAGAAATCGGCGTAGGTTCAGGCGTTGGTTCCGACGGCGGCTTCGATTTGACCGCCGCACCAATGCAGCCCATCGAGCAACGGTTTTCCTTCGAGCCTGACTCCGCGTTCGGCACGGCTCTAGCTTCCGCGGTTGTGCCAGCAGCAGCTAATTGGGCTGGCAATCTCGCTGCGCCGAGTGCTAGCGCGCCGGCCACGCTTCCTCGGCCTGATCAAATCGCGGACCTGAAACCGCTCGGCCAGGTGAGTTCGAGCTTTATTGTTGCGGTGAATGGCGAAGGCTTGTGGCTCGTGGATCAACACGTCGCACACGAGCGCGTGCTCTTCGAGCAGCATCTGGAGGCGCGTCGCGCCGGAAAAGTGGAAGCGCAGCGCATGCTTATGCCGCTGGTGATTGAGCTTTCGCCGCGCCAGATTGTGATCTATGAAAAAATCGCCGAAGAGTTGAGCGCCAATGGCTTCGAAGTCGAGCCGATGGGGCCGCGCAGCGTCGCGATCCAAGCTGTGCCTGCGGGAATCGCCCCGAGCGACGGGGAAAAACTTCTCACGGAAATTCTCGATGGTATCGAACGAGAGAATGCGGCAATTTCGATAGATACGTTGCAGGCGAAGATCGCGGCTTCGACGGCTTGTCACGCGGCGATCAAGGTGAATATGCCTCTGGATCAAACGAAAATGGAATGGCTGCTCGGCGCGCTCGCGAAGACGGATTGTCCGATGAGTTGCCCGCACGGACGCCCCGTCGTGCTGCGCTATTCCGTGAAAGAGATCGAGAAGGCGTTTCATCGCATTTGACGCCAGAAGAAAAAGATTTTGCAAAGAGAGTGTTTAGTTCGCAGAGGACACAGAGAAGAGAAGATCGAGATCCGTAGGCGTGGTGCAGTGGCTTAACAACATCCCAGGAGAGGAACTGAATGACTGAAGGGCAAAAGACGGCGGTGATTTTTGGGCTGGCGAATAAACGCAGCATCGCATGGGCTATCGCGCAGAAGCTTTCGCAGGCGGGCTGGCGACTGGGCATCACGTATATGAACGAACGGCTTGGGCTGGAGGCGAAGGATCTGATCGCTGAGCTGCCGGGCGCCGATGGATTCATGTGCGACCTTACGCAAGATGACCAGGTCGCGCGAGTGTTCGATGAAATCAAGACGAAGTACGGAGTTATCCACGGATTGGTGCACAGCGTGGGCTTCGCTCCACCCGATGAATTGAAGAAACCGTTCGTAGAGACTTCTCGCGAGGGATTCAGGATTGCGCACGATATCAGCGTGTATTCGCTGATCGCCGTGGCGCGCGGTGCGGCACCGCTGATGGCGTCCGGCGGAGGAATTGTCACTCTCACGTACTACGGCTCGGAAAAGGTGGTGCCGAATTACAACGTGATGGGCGTAGCCAAAGCGGCGCTCGAAGCGACGGTGCGGTATTTGGCGTACGATTTGGGACCGAAGGCTATTCGCGTGAACGCCATTTCCGCGGGGCCGATTAAAACTCTTGCAGCTCGTGGCATTGCGAATTTTAGCGACATGCTGAGGACGCAGACAGAACGCGCGCCTCTGAAACGCACCGTTGATCCCGGAGAAGTTGGCTCGACTGCGGCGTTTTTGCTTTCGGATGCCGGTTCGGGGATTACCGGCGAAACTATCTACGTCGATTGCGGCTACAACATTATGGGTTTTTGAAGAAGTTGACAGTCGACAGTTCACAGTTGAAAGTCACTACGGCTAGGGAGACCTGGCGAATCATTTGCGGGCATAAATGTTTTCTTGTTCCATAACCAGAGCATGACAAAACTGACGATTGCCATCGACGGACCAGCGGGCTCAGGGAAGAGCAGTCTGGCGAAGCGCGTCGCGCAAATTCTCGGGTATTTGTATCTCGACAGCGGGGCGATGTATCGCGCGCTGGCGCTGAAAGCCCTGCGGAAACAGATTTCGCTCGACGATTTTGTGGCGCTCGACGAATTGGCTCGCGCGACGCACATTGAATTGAAACCGCCAACACCGGAGCAGGAGGCTGCGGGATCGAAGAATCGCGTTTTTCTCGACGGCGAAGAAGTAACCCAGGCGATCCGGACTGCAGAGGTAGCGCAAGCCGCTTCACGGCTTGCCACAATCGCTGGAGTGCGCGAAATCCTTGTCGCCGAGCAGCAGCTCGGCGGCGCTGGCGGAGGCGTGGTGATGGAAGGGCGCGACATCGGCACTGTCGTTTTCCCGCGCGCTGAGCTGAAGATTTTTCTGGAGGCTTCCCCAGAAGTGCGCGCGGAGCGCCGCTGGAAAGAACACCAGGAAAAGGGCGAAACGATGACGCTCGCGCAAGTCTTGGAAGAAGTCCGCGAGCGCGATCGCCGCGACCGCGAACGAAAAGTGTCGCCGTTGGTGCGCGCGTCCGATGCGGTGCTGGTCGATAACACCGCGATGGATGTCGAAGAAACCGCCCGTTTGGTCGTAATGCTGGCGCGCGAGCGTGAAAAGGAATTGTCGAAAGTGGCGAGCAGGGACTTGTAATCCGGCTTTTCCCGGCAGCTAGACCAAGACTTCAGTTGGCGCGTTCTCGCGTCTTCCTCAAAACAAAACTTCGCGAAAGAACAACTCGCATACCCATTCCAATAAATTTTGCGGCTCGGCACAAAACTCCGCGATGCGGTGTCTATTGAACGCACGGAGTTGAAGCGACGAGAGGGCCGCATGGGCGACTGGAACCTGCTGGAGTTGTGGCGTTCCATGGGAACGCTGTGTCATGGAGTTGTGATTGTGCTGGCGATTATGTTTGTGCGATCGGCAGGCGTGAGCGCGAGCCGCGCTTTGCGCTATCGCCTGGCGCGCGAACAATCGAAGGCGTACATCATGGAGACGATGGATTCGTTTCGCGAAGGCAAGCTGGATCAGGCGATTGTGGCGGCGGAAGTCAATAAGAGAAGCCATATTGCGAGCATCGTCGCCGCGGGCTTGCTGGATTTTCAGGCGGCGCCGCACGGAATGCCCGAACAGCAGGTGATTGAAGGCGTTCAGCGGAGTCTCGAGCGTTCGAGCGCGGAAACCACCGAAGAATTGAAGCGCGGCTTGAGCGGACTCGCGACGATCGCGGCGACGGCGCCGTTTGTGGGACTGTTCGGCACGGTCATTGGAATTTTGAACGCCTTTCGGAGCATTGATATTGCGCACGCAACGGCGATCAAAGTCATCGCAGGGTCGATTTCGGAGGCGCTGCTGACGACCGCGATTGGATTGTCAGTCGCGGTGCCGGCGGTGTGGTGTTACAACCTGTTGACAAGCCAGATGGATGTGTTTGGCGTGGAGATGCAGAACTGCGCGCTTGAACTGGTGACCTATCTACGCGCGCGTCAGGTAGGCGTGCAGAAAGGCATGCGAGCGCCAATTATTTCCGGGTGAGGAAGAGCTTGGCCTCGCGAAGTTCGGGAAGGTCACTTGCGGGTCGAGGGCAATTGGCGAGCAGTTTGGTGAAGTAAGCGGAGGCTTTCTCGCGGTCGCCAGCGAGTTGAGCGGCGCGAGCGGCTCCGAAAAGCGAATTGAAACGCTCCGGGGCAAACGTAAGCGAAGTTTCGAATGCTTCGAGAGCGGCGGCGGGCTGCTTTGATTCGAGTTGCATTTCGCCGAGGAGTTCGCGAGCAGGGACGACTGATCCTGGAGTTACCGGGAGTTTATCCACTGAGTCATCATGATCCGCGGCGGCCCGCATTTGGCTAAGTGCGTCGTCCCCTTTGCCCTCGGCGAACGTAATCCAAGCGCTGACCGATTCGCGCTGAATGTCGACTTGCTCGGACGAATATTTGTCGTGATTCTCCTGCAGCCTGTCGCGAAGAGAAGTCATTCGTTGCAAGGCCTCCCGCGCGTCTTCGAGGTTGGCCATTCGAGCTGCGCCGAGAGCCTGGGCAAAATAGAGATTCGCCTCGGCTGATGAATAGCGGCCGCCTGGGAAAGCGCCGGCAGGCAAGGGGAGGGCAGCGGCATCGGACCAGCGGTGGCGCTCGATCGCTAACCGTGCAGGAACGACGGCGGCGGCATAGAGGCCTGTATAGTAAGCGGCATCGTTCGGCTGCGGCTTGGGCATGGCGTGAGAAACATCGAGGGCTTCGCGGTCCTGGCCTTTTTGCAGATAGGCGTACACCAGGTAATCCATTGCATGAAGCTCATCGCCCACGAGGCCATTTTTCCTGGCGGCAGCGGCGGAGGCGAGATTCGAGTCGATGGATTCTTGCCACAGGCCCAGGCGTGTAAAGATGTGCGAAGGCATGTGGAGCGCGTGAGGCGCGTCGGGGGCGATCTTGGCGTAACGGCGCGCGGCTTCCAGGGCGAGTGGTGCCAGGGAAGGGTAATCATCGCAGTGGATGATGTAGTGAGCCAGGCCCGGATGAGCGGGATACTCGGCAAAAAGTTTTTCCAGGATGGTGCTGGCTTTTTTCTGGTTCGCGTAGGTTTTGTCGTCAAGAGGCGCATTGGCGCGGACTGCCAGCGCATAGAAGATGGCGGCTTCGATGTCCTGTGGATACCTCTCGTAAATGTGTTGCATCGCTTTTTCGTAATCGAGAGCGCGAGCGGCATAGGTGCGCTTGTCGGAATCATTGTAGAAAATCTGCATCGCGGCGATGTAATCGCGTTCCCGCTGCGTTTTCGCACCGGCGGCATTTGCTTTTTCGAGGGCGGTCGAGCCTGCTTGCAAATCGAGGGGGGTTGGAGGATCCCAGAGTTGGCGATAGTGCGTCATGGCGACGCCCCATTCCGCCATGCCGCAAGACGGATCGGTTTTTGCAATGGCGAGGAATGTTTCTTCCGATTTTTTGTACCAGAAGGAGTGGAGCAGGGCGACCGCGCGATTGAAATCGGGCTGGACCGCCGGCGAACACGAGGTGGGAAAGCTGACGTTGCCGAGAGTTGCGGTATCCGGAGAGCCGTGCTCATGCTGAGCAGCGGCTGCAGAAGGGAACGCTGCGGCGACGCATAATGTGATTACTAGAATCCGAAACTGCGATTGCATGATGGGTTTCGGCCTCTTCTCCGTGGGAGATTGGGGCAGCAGAAATCGACCTGCGGCGGATTATAACTTGAATCGCGTGTGGAAACATTTTGTGAGAGCCAAAGGACAAACCATTCCGTAGAAAGAGCTTTGCGGGAATTAAGTACTTGAAAATTAACAAGTAACGAGAAAAATGAGCCAAAAATGAAGGTTTTTTGAAAATAGCGCTTGACAGAAAAACGGAGTTCGTTTACTTTCGGATTACCTCAGTCGTACCCTGCGGCATTTTAGTGCAGGTCCTCACTGAGCGTGAAAAGCAAATATGAGACACGAAGATAAAAGCCAAGTCGAAACCGCACCAAGGCGACCGAGTCTCATGGACTGCTTGTTCACGCGACTCTAGTCAATTCCTGTTATTGACCGCCTAAGTCGTTTCGATCCAACACCATTCGCCGCTAAAGCTGTTTGCTTTGCGGTGAAACTGTAGCTGGGAATTAAATATTCTGAGCTGCAGGGCCGGCGTAGATCTTTCTAAGATTTTGTTTCGGAAAATGTGTTCCCGGGATGGTGAAGTTCACGGGTACTTCGATGGTAAGGGGCCGCAAGGCTCTGGGTTCGAATCCCAAAGACCGTGAGCGCCGATTCCTCCCGGAATTTTCAGCTGAAGTAAATTGGCGGAGAGAAGTGAGCTTCGCACGCACGGGCTATGAGTGTGCGCAGGCGAGAAGTAAAGGGGTAACGAAGTAAGGACGAAAAGAAAATGGCGCACAGCCAAGATTCATCGCGCAAAAAAAACGCGCGATGGAAAGGAGTTGGCTGTGGCACCAAGATCAGCACAGCAAAGAACTGCTGTGCGAATGAGATGCCGGGATGGTGGAGAGCAGGGATACTTCTCGACAAGAAGCGGGGATGAGACCTCGCAGCCCTGAGCGATGATTCCTCCCGGCTAGGTTTGCCGGCGCGAATCGCTGATAGGTGGGCGATTCGCGCCGTGGTGGAGGGCACAGACGGAAGTCTGTGCTAGCGCGGGAAAAGCCGCAGGGCTGCGCGGACTTCGCCCTGCGCTACAGAGTTTGCTTGCGCGGGGAAGATTGGCGCGAGGCTCCGAAGTTGGACGTGGGTGTAGGACAGGGTTACTTCGCCTGACACGCGGGAGGTTGTGGGTTTGATTCCCACCTGGGGTCGACGGAAGCTAAGGCCGCAAGGCCTGAGTTAAGTCCAGGCAGTAGCTCAATGGGTAGAGCGCCTGATGTCCCTGGCCGGATGTTCCCGTCCAGCAGTGTTCGCGAAGAAAGGAGGTGCGACGTGGAAAACGTAATGTCATTGGAAGGCTCGGTGTTGAAGGTCAAGGGCGAATTGATGCTGTTGATCCCCTTGGCGGACGGTGGCTCGGAGTTGATGGATTGTTCTCGCGGCATCTCCGAGGTTCAGGGAGAGTTTTTGAAGATTGTGATTCCTGAATGGCTCGCCGGAATGCTGCGGATCGAAGAAGGAGACTTGGTGCGCGTTGACAACACGGGCGGCAAGTTCCACATCAACACAACGAGTCCGCGGCTGGTGAACTGAAACCGCCGCGGTACGCGAGTGAAAAGCAGATTCCTTGCTGCACTCGGAATGACAATCGAAGAGCGGTGACAATCGATGAGCGTAGCAGAGACAGGTTTGCGGATGAGAATTCGCGGAAAGGAGGGAGGTCGAGATGGTGAAGATGAATGTGTGGAAGCGGATGTTCCCGGTGCGGACGCACGAAGGGGCGGTGGCGCAGTGCGTGGATGTGAAGCGTGAGCTGCGGCGCACCGTGCTGACGTGTTTGCTCTGGGAAGATGCGTTCTACGAGAAGGGCAACGACATCGCGAAGCGGATCGCGGAGCTTGTGGCGAAGAGTAAGCCGGAAGATGCGGCGGCTCTGGCGCTTGAGGCCCGCAACAAGATGCAGCTTCGCCATGCGCCGCTCTTTGTGACCCGCGAACTTGCACGGCGCAAGGGAGCGGGGCCGCTCGTAGCGGAAACGCTCGAGCACGTGATCCAGCGAGCGGACGAACTCGGCGAGTTCGTGGCGCTCTACTGGAAGGAGATGAAGCAGCCGCTGTCGGCGGGAGTAAAGCGCGGGTTGGCGCAGGCGTTCACGAAGTTCGACGCCTACCAGCTTGCGAAGTACAACCGCGACTCGGTGGTGACGCTGCGCGACGTGCTGTTTCTTTGCCACGCGAAGCCGAAGGATGCCGAGCAGGAAGCTGTTTGGAAGAAGCTCGTTGAGAACACGCTCGAGCCTCCCGACACCTGGGAGGTTGCCTTGTCCGCAGGGAAGGACAAGCGCGAGAACTTTGAACGGCTCCTGCGAGAAGGGAAGCTGGGCGGCTTGGCCGTTCTGCGAAACCTGCACCTGATGCTTGCATCGGGTGTGGATCCGAAGCTCATTCGCGAGCGGCTTGAGAAGAAAGTTGCGCGGGCGCTGCCGTTCCGATTCGTGACGGCGGCACGGCGCGCTCCGAAACTCGAAGACGCCATCGAGAGCGCCATGCTCAAGGGCATCGCCGGACTCGAAAAGCTGCCGGGATCGACGGGACTCGTCGTGGATGTGTCCGGGTCGATGGACGGCCAGCTTTCAGGGAAGAGCGAGACCACGCGCATGGACGCTGCTGCGGGGCTTGCCATTCTGCTTCGCGAGAAGGCCGAGGAGTTTTCGATCGCGACCTTTTCCGATGCGTGCGTGGAGCTTCCTCCGCGACGTGGGTTCGCGCTGCGAGACGCGATTGTTAGCTCGCAGGCGCACTCGGGGACGTACCTCAAGCGCGCGCTGACGCAGCTTCATGAGAAGTCGGAGTGGCGCGGGATTGACCGGGTGATCGTAATTACCGACGAACAGACGCACGACGGAATCCTGCCGGCGTGGACGCCGCGGGCGTACGTGGTGAACGTGGCCCCATACAAGCACGGCGTGAGCTACGGCAATGGATGGACGCACGTCGATGGATGGACGGAGCGAATCGTGGACTACATCGCGGCGGCGGAGACGGAGGCCGCCGCTTGACGTAGACTACGAAAACCAAAAACAAAAACCTCCGGCTGAAAGCCTGAACTAAAGAAAAACGGCGCAATCGGTTTCCCGGTTGCGCCGTTTTCTTGAATGGAACGCGTAAGGGAAGCTTGATGTTCGCTTACGTCGGTGCGGACATCGACCCGAGAAATTCGGCGTTGGACTTCGTTTTCGTGAGGCGGCTGAGCAAAAGCTCCATCGCTTCCACAGTTGAGAGTGGGCTCAAGACTTTGCGCAGGACCCAAACCCGGCTGAGTTCGTCTGGCGGAAGGAGCAACTCGTCCTTACGCGTGCCGGAGCGCTGAATGTCGATGGCCGGGAAGACGCGCTTATCGGCGAGGCGGCGGTCGAGATAGATTTCCATGTTGCCCGTGCCCTTGAACTCTTCAAAGATGACGTCGTCCATGCGGCTACCGGTGTCGATCAGCGCGGTGGCGATGATAGTGAGCGAGCCGCCCTCTTCGACGTTACGCGCAGCGGCGAAGAAACGGCGCGGGCGCTGGAGGGCGTTGGCGTCAATACCGCCGGAGAGGACTTTTCCGGAAGGCGGCGTGACAGCGTTGTAAGCGCGGGCGAGACGCGTGACGGAATCGAGCAGCACGACGACATCGCGTTTGTGTTCGACGAGGCGCTTAGCTTTTTCGAGGACCATTTCCGCGACTTGAATATGGCGCTGCGGCGGCTCGTCGAAGGTCGAGCTGATGACTTCGCCCTTGACGGTGCGCTGCATGTCGGTGACTTCTTCCGGGCGCTCGTCAATGAGAAGAACGATGAGCGCGACTTCGGGATGATTGGTGGTGATGGAATTGGCCATAGACTGAAGAATCATGGTTTTGCCGGTACGCGGCGGAGCGTTGACGAGACCGCGCTGGCCCTTGCCAACAGGGCAGAGTAGATCGAGTACGCGGCCCGTCATGTTCTCTTTTGTGGTCTCCATCTTGAGGCGGCCCTGAGGATAGAGCGGCGTCAGGTTATCGAAGAAGATTTTGTTGCGCGCAACTTCCGGGTCTTCGAAGTTGACGGCCTCGACTTTGATCAACGCGAAGTAGCGCTCGCCATCTTTCGGCGGGCGCACCTGGCCGGAGACAGTGTCTCCAGTACGGAGATCGAACTTGCGGATTTGCGACGGCGAAACGTAAATATCGTCGGGCCCGGGGAGATAGTTGTATTCCGGCGCGCGGAGAAAACCGAATCCGTCGGGGAGACATTCGAGGACGCCTTCAGAAAAGATCAATCCATTTTTCTCCGTTTGGGCACGGAGAATCTGGAAGATCAATTCCTGTTTGCGCATGCCACTGGCGCCGGGAATATTCAATTCCTTGGCGATCTTGGCGAGGTCGGTGATGTTTTTTTCTTTTAACTCGGCGAGGCTAATACTCATCTGATTGCTTCCTTCAACGCTTGTTTCTTTCATATGTCCTTAACTTTGATTGTGTAAATTGACCTTCTTTTTTGCGTGGCCGCGCTGCGGTCAACAAAATCCCGGATTTTTAGTGAGGTGGCGCACCGCACTGGCGGACAAACGAAAACATGCCAGGATGGGCAAACCAGACTTTCTGTAACCGGCGGCAGCGCGGAGCCACGACATGCAGGGAAAAGCTCGCAGGGCGGGCCCAAAACCACGCTGCTTAGTTGGTCAAACTCTTGTCTTTCTCGGCGCTGGCGACGAAAGGTTCCGCAACGGGCGCAACCTCGGGATGTGCGAGCGGCACGATCAGCCGTTCGAGCGCAAACTGCAGCACTTCATCCATGGTTTCTAAAAAATGAACTGTGAGACAGGAGAGGATCTCCTGCGGGATTTCCGCCAGGTCCTTCTCATTGTCCTTCGGAAGCAGTACGGTATGCAAGCCCATTCGGTGGGCGGCCAGAAGCTTTTCCTTGACGCCGCCGATGGGGAGAACCTTGCCGCGCAAGGTGATTTCGCCGGTCATGGTGATATCGCGACGAACGGGGATTTTGGTCAGCGCGCTGACGATCGAAGTGCAGATGGTGATTCCGGCAGAAGGGCCGTCCTTGGGGATGGCGCCTTCGGGCACGTGCACGTGGATGTCGACATTGCGATAGAAGTCTCTTGCCAAGCCGAGCTGCGCGGAACGGGAGCGCACATAGCTCATGGCTGCTTGCGCGGATTCCTGCATCACGTCGCCGAGTTTACCGGTGAGCGTGAGGCGGCCTTTGCCTTCCATCAGAGTTGCTTCGGTGGCCAGCACGCAGCCGCCGACTTCCGTCCAGGCGAGGCCGGTGGTCAAGCCGATTTCATTGTGCTTCTCGAGCCAGTATTCGCGGTACTTCAGGACACCGAGGAAGTCGTTCGTGTTGGCCGGCGTGATTTCGGCGCTGACGGAAGCGCCCTCGGTGACGACTTTGCGCGCCATTTTGCGAGCGATGTTCTGGATTTCGCGCTCGAGGCTGCGCACTCCGGCTTCATGGGTATAGTGCCGGATTACGTGGAGCAGGCCTTCGTCGGTGAACTTGAGATTATTTTCGTTGAGGCCAGTGGCTTCGCGCGCGCGCTTTACGAGGAAGCGCTTGGCGATTTCGAGCTTTTCCTGCTCGGTGTAACCCGGAAGCCGCAGTATTTCCATGCGGTCCTGCAAAGGCTGGGGAATTGTGTGAAGCACGTTGGCGGTGCAGACGAACATCACTTTCGAGAGATCATATTCGACGTCGAGATAGTGGTCCGTGAAGCTGTGATTCAATTCGGGGTCGAGCACTTCCATGAGTGCCGCAGACGGGTCCCCGCGGAAGTCGGTGGACATTTTGTCGACTTCGTCGAGAACGAAAATTGGATTCACCGTACCGGCCTTCTTCATCATTTGGATGATTTGGCCGGGAAGCGCGCCAATGTATGTGCGGCGATGGCCGCGAATCTCGGCTTCATCGCGAACGCCGCCGAGCGATACGCGGACAAACTTGCGGCCGGTGGCGTGACCGATGGACATGGCCAGCGAAGTCTTGCCGACGCCTGGAGGGCCAACAAAGCAGAGGATCGAGCCCTTGGGATTCTTCACCAGCTGACGAACGGCTAGAAATTCCAGAATGCGCTCTTTGATTTTTTCGAGGCCGTAATGTTCTTCGTTGAGGATTTTTTCCGCAGCCAAAATATCGCGGATTTCCTTCGACTTCTTTTTCCAGGGCACTGCGAGAAGCCAATCGAGATAATTCCGGCTGACGGTGGATTCCGCCGACATGGGCGGCATCAATTCGAGACGCTTCAGCTCCTGAATAGCTTTTTCGTGAACTTCCTTGCTCATTCCAGCGGCGTCGATCTTCTTTTTGAGCTCGTCGATCTCGCTCTTTTCGCCGCGGCCGAGTTCCTTTTGGATGGCTTTGAGCTTCTCGTTGAGGTAGTACTCTTTTTGCGCGCGCTCCATCTGGCGCTTCACGCGGGTATTGATGTTGCGGTCGACGTTGAGCTTTTCGAGTTCGATTTCAAGGATGTCGCCGATGCGGTTGAGGCGCTCGATAGGATCGACTGTTTCGAGCAGGTCCTGTTTTTCGTCGACAGGAAGCTGGAGGTTAGCAGCGATCGTATCGGAAAGACGCGCCGGGTCATCTCCACGAGCCGCCGCGATCATCGTGTCGTAATTCAGGCTTTGCGAGAGCTTAATGAACTGCTCGTAGAGGCCGGTGACTTTCTGCACGGTCTGATCAACCTGCGGAGACGGCTCAACGCGCGCGTTCAGCAAGCGGACGGTTGCGCGGAAGAAGCCCTCTTCCGAGGTGATCGAAAGAGCGCGAGCCCGCTCGACGCCCTCGACCAAAACCTTGATATTGCCGTCGGGTAGCTTGACGCTCTGGACGATGTTCGCGAGAGTGCCAACGGCGTAGATTTCTTCGGGCTTCGGGTCATCGACCGAAGCGTCGTGCTGCGTGGACAGGAATATCTTCTTGTCTCCGGCCAGCGCCTCTTCGAGAGCGCGCACACTGGCTTCACGGCCGACGATGAACGGCGTCATCTGTTGCGGGAAGATGACCATGTCGCGTACCGGCATCATAGGTACGCGCTTCAAATCCTGTTTTTCGCGGTTGAACATTAGGGCCCCTGAAAATCGTTCGAAATCCCAAAAGCGGCCTATCCGGCCTTTTCGAGCAAACTCCAGTTAATCTCCCGGCTGCGGACCATTTCCGCGGTGACGACAAAGTCGCGCACCTTGCGCTGCATCGGGAGGTGATACATCAGTTCCAGCATGAGGTCTTCGAGAATCATACGCAAGCCGCGCGCGCCGACTTTGCGCTGCATGGCGAGCTCGGCTACGGTATCGAGCGCATCGTCCGTGAAACGCAGGCGGACATTTTCGAATTCGAAGAGGCGCTGGTACTGCTTGAGCAAAGCGTTCTTCGGTTCCGTCAGGATGCGCACGAGAACATTTTTGTCCAAATCGTTCATCACGCCCGCGACGGGCAAACGGCCGACGAACTCAGGAATCAGGCCGTAGCGAATCAGATCCCCGGGCTGCACTTGCTCGAGCAATTCGGTGTTGCGGCGGCTTGGCGTCGATGGCGCGGCGTCGGTATGGAAACCGAGCGAATGACGTCCAGCGCGTTTCTCGATAATTTTTTCGAGGCCAACGAAAGCGCCTCCGCAGACGAATAAAATGTTCGTCGTGTCGACAGGAGTAAATTCCTGGTGTGGGTGCTTGCGGCCGCCCTGCGGCGGCACGTTGGCGATGGTGCCTTCAAGAATCTTCAGCAGCGCCTGTTGGACGCCTTCACCGCTCACATCGCGCGTGATCGACGGGTTCTCGTCCTTCTTGGCAATCTTGTCGATTTCGTCGATATAGATGATGCCTTGCTGGGCCTTCTGGACGTCTCCGTCGGCGGCCTGCAGCAGCTTCAAAATAATGTTTTCGACGTCTTCGCCGACGTAGCCGGCTTCGGTCAGCGTCGTCGCGTCAACGATTGCGAACGGAACATCCAGCATGCGCGAAAGCGTCTGCGCGAGAAGCGTCTTGCCGGTGCCGGTGGGCCCAATCAAAAGAATGTTGGACTTGCTCAGCTCGACGTCGCCCGGCTGCTTGTTCAAGAAGATGCGCTTGTAATGATTGTAGACGGCGACAGCGAGTTTCTTTTTCGTACGGTCCTGCCCAATGACGTAGCCATCGAGAAATTGCTTTATCTCCGGCGGACGCGGAAGCCTGCGAGCGGGCGCGGCGGCCTGTTCGCGCTTTTCATCCTCAAGAATGGTCTGGCAAACGCCGACGCATTCATTGCAGATGTAGGCGCGCGGATAGTCCGAGGGAGAGCTGATCAACTTTTCGACCTGTTCCTGAGTCTTGTGGCAAAAGGAACAGCGCAGCGGCTCGTCTGGGTTGAATTTTTTCACTGGTGTGAAGGCCTCGTCTCCGCTGGGCTTCGACGGAGTCTCTAGTCCTTATTCTAGGCCCGATTTATCCCTGGAGCAAAAGAGAAACTCGAAACGCTACTAACTTTTAAGAACTAGCTGCAACCGCGCGCCGCCCCTTGCGGCATCTGCCCGTTAGTGATGCTTGTAAATGATCTCGTCGATCATGCCATATTCTTTGGCTTGTTCGGGATTCATGATGAAATCCCGCTCGACGTCTTTCTCGATTTTTTCGACGGGCTGGCCGCTGTGCTGCGAAAGCAGCTGATTGATGACCATGCGCATGCGAAGAATCTCTTTCGCATGAAGGTCGATGTCGGTGGCCTGGCCGCCGAGACCGGACATCCACGGCTGGTGAATCAGGATGCGCGCGTGCGGCAGCGCGAAGCGCTTTTTCGGCGAACCGCCAGCGAGAAGAACGGCTGCGATCGAAGCTGCCTGGCCGACACAAGTGGTAACGACATCTGGCTTTACGAACTGCATGGTGTCATAAATCGCAAAGCCCGCGGTGATCGAGCCGCCCGGCGAATTGATATAGAGCTGAATGTCTTTTTCCGGATCTTCGGCTTGCAGGAAGAGCATTTGTGCGGTGGCCAGATTGGCGACGTGGTCGTCAATCGGCGTGCCGATAAAGATGATGTGTTCCTTGAGCAGCCGGGAGTAAATGTCGTAGGCGCGTTCGCCGCGGCTGGTCTGTTCGACCACCATTGGAACGAGCGTTGTGCCGCGATACTCTGGTTCTTCGAAATTTTTCATTTAAGTGGTTGAGCCGCCGGAAAGTTTCACTTTGCATCTGCCGCCGCGGCGCTTGCTGCCGCAACGGTTTTGACCTGAGCGTTTTGCGCGAGCCAGTCGAGAGTTTTATCACTCCGCAACTTCGCTTTCATCCTATCGAGCGCACCCTGCTTTGTCAAACGAGCGCGCGCAGCCTCTGCGGATTCGCCACTATGGCTGGCCATGTGCTCCAGCTCGTGATCGACTTCTTCGTCGGTCACGTCGATGTTTTCCGCGGTGGCGATGCGGTCTATGATCAATTCGGCCTTCACGTCATCCGTGGCGCGTTCCTGCTGGCGCTTTCGCAGCGTAACCCAGTCCACGTTCACAGCGCGGGGATCGACGCCTTGAGCCGCGAGTGAGCGCACCACGCGTTCCAATCGCACATCCATTTGATGCTCGATCAGCGATTCTGGTACAGGAAACTCGTGCAACTTCACGAGCTCGGTAATGACTTTCTCTCTTTGCAATTCCTTCTGGCGGTGGTCGCGCTGGTTTTCCAGGCTTTCCGAGACCTTCTTTTTCAGTTCATCCAGAGTGGCGGCGTCGCTCACGTCTTTTGCAAATTCGTCGTTCAGTTCCGGCAGCTTTTTGTTCTTGATGCCCAGAACATCGACAGCGTAGTTATACGTCTTCCCGGTGAGCTTGGCATCGGGATAGTCGGCAGGATACGCGACCTCGAAGCTCTTGTGGTCGCCGATATTCGCGCCGCGCAAGTTTTCGTTGAAGGGCTCCATGGTCTCTTCGGCGCCGATATGGCACAGGACGCTATCGGCCTGCAGCGGCTCGCCGCCGCCTGCGGGGGTTCCCATCAGCTTCAATTGCACATAATCGCCGTTTTCGACAGAGCGGCCCTCGACCGGCGCAAATGCGGCAGCGCGCTCGCGCATCTCTTCAAGAGCTTTTGTGACGTCGGCGTCAGTGATTTCCATCGCGGGCATTTCGATCGCGAGACCTTTGTAATTCCCGAGTTCGAATTCCGGCAGGACTTCGAAGACGGCGCGAAACTTCAGCGGCTGGCCTTCAGCAAAGTCCAACTTTTCGACTTGCGGCTGCGAAACCGGTGTCAGCTTTTGTTCCGAGACGGCCTTTTCGACGCGTTCCGGAACGAGCGATTGCAGGACTTCGCCCTTGATGTCCTCGGCAAAGCGACGTCGGATGAGCGATACTGGCGCTTTGCCCGGCCGGAAACCCGGCACGCGCGCGACGCGGGCGAATTCCTTGGCCACGCTCTCAATCTTCTTCGTTACTTCTTCCGCGGGAATCTCGAGGTCCAGCTCGCGGCGGCAAGTTGCTTCAGCCATGGAACAATCCTCTCCTAAATAAATGATGCGGCAACCATCGGGTCTTCGTGAAAATTCTCGCTGGTCTGGACGGCAAGCGCCCCAGTAACTTGCGGAAAGCCAAGCATTCAGATGAGGCCAGACAGGAAGAACTTAGCCTGCAACGCAAACTAAGAGTATAGGCGACGCTGTGGTGAGCGTCAATTCATGCGACTTAGCTTAGCGGCTATAAGATTGGCACTTCGCGAACCCGGTTCATCGTGTGGCGTTCACGCTGCGAATTCTCGAGTAGACCGCTTTGGCAGAGGAGCGGGCGTCGAGCGTATCTGTCAGTCAGCTGCAGCGGTCAGGCTCAGGGCCTTGGTGAAATCGGCGTGGAGCAAGCGGTGGAAGAGGTGCTCGCCGGCTTCGCGGCGGACGGAGAGGCGGCCGGCAACATAGGCGCGAGAGCTGAGTCCCTGCTGCACGGCGTCGCAGATGGCCATATCTTCGTCTTGCACTTGTTCGCTCACGGCGATGCTCTCTTTGTGACGGGCTTCGGCGGCCGCGCTGGTGTCGGCGAAGTAGTAGTCGAAGATCACCGCGCAGCGATTTACTCCGAGCGGAAGCACCAGGTTTGTGTCCATCACGCCTTCATAGGCGTTGATCATGAAATTGGGATACTGCCACAAATAAAACGCGCGGCCTTGCCTAGTGGCCGCGACACCGGCCTCCGAGGAGGAGTCCGATGAAAGCGGGCTCGATTGCAAACAAGCGCGCTCAAAATTCTCAATGGTGTATTTTGTATATTCGATGACGCTGCTGAGACCCTTGTGAGCGTGCGGGACGTGATAGCCGCCATCGAGATAGTTGTCGACGTAAACCTTCCAGTTGCAGTTGAGCGTGTAGACGCGGCGGTCGAAGAAGTGCAGTTTTTTTGTCAGTTCGAGCGGCGCCACAAGTTCCGGCACTACGCCCAGAAAATTGCGCAACGGCGCAGCGCGACCGTCCAGGTTTACAAAAACAAAATGCTCCCAGATGTCCACGCGCACGGGCACCAGGCCATTTTTTGTGCGGTCGAAATTGCAGACGCCATCGAACTCGACCATTCCTTTCAGCGCGCCGTCGATTCCGTAAGTCCAGCCGTGGTACGGGCAGCGAAACTGTTTTGCGCAACCTTGTGCTTCGGTGACGACGGCGGCGGCGTGATGGCGGCACACATTGTAAAAGGATCGCAACTGGCCATCGTCTCCGCGCGCAACGACGAGCGGTTCCCCCACCAACTCTGACGTGAAAAATTGCCCGTTTTCGCGGACTTGATCCGTGCGGCCCACAACCTGCCACGTCGCGCTGAAAACGCTCGCGCGCTCTAGCTCCGCGATACGCTCATCGAAATACCACGGCGCGGGAATTGTCCAAGCCTCTTCCAGCGGGTCGTGCGGGTTATAGAGGTCCACCACGTCGCGGATACTGCGTTTCATACCTGCTCCTCAATGGGACAATCAACCTGGAAGCCAGAGAATCGCCAAACACTTGATAACGCTAAACGGCTCAAGGTGGAAGCGAAAAAGAAAGCTGAACTGCTTCCTGAGTAGGCCTCGAAACTGAGTTGTTTGCGCTTCACATTCTTCAGTAAATCAGTTTCAGCGAGAACTGGATTTGACGGGAGGATCCGGCGGTGTGGCTGATGACGCCGAAGCCGCTGCCAAGCACGGTGTTCGAGGGCAAGCCGAAATTCACAATGTTAAATATGTTGAAAAATTCCGCGCGAAACTCGAGCATGCCCAGTTCGCGGTTGCCTCTTTTTCCAAACGGGGTGTCCTTGATCAGGGCCATGTCGAAGTTGTGAAAACCGGGACCACGGAAAGTATCGCGGCCCAGCGTACCAAAGACCCCCTGATTGGGACCTGTTCCGCCGGGGACATTGATTGGAATAAAAAAGAATGAGCTGTTGTTTGCGCCGCGCCCAAAATAATCTTCCCGAATAGGACGGCTCGTCGAGAGGTTAGGCATCACAACCAAGTCCGGGCGATCCGTCCCGCCGGCCCCTACTCCGGTCTGCTGGATTCCGGAATAAACGGTAAATGGAGGTCCGGTCGTCAATGTGGTGATATTCAGAAACTGCCAGCCTTTCGTAACCCTGCTCCCCAGCGGCTGAAAAAAACTCACGCGATCAAAAGGCAGCGACTGAAACAAGCTGGTCGTGAAAACATGTGTCACGTCGAAAGTGGAAGGTCCCCTTTCGGCGCTCGGATCCAGAGGATTTTGCGGCAACGTTTGTAGCGTTACGCCCGGCATTCCCGAAATTCCGCCAGGCACAGCGCTGGTGTCGTCGATGGATTTAGAAAAGGTGTAGCTGGCCTGGAAGCTCAAGCCAATCCGAGAATAGTTTTCCGTCGCGCTGGTTTGCAGCGAATGGTAAGTGGAATGAGCGGTGGGGTTCATCACCATTTCCGGCCCGAATCCGCCAATCGCGTGTCCCTGGGCATTGAACTGCGTGAACGGCGCAAACGCGGGGTCAGCGCCGCCGTAGCCGTTGGGCGACTCCACGCTTGCAAGATCGACTCCCACTGTTCCTACATAAGCGGCGGAGACCTTCACGCTTCCGAAATCATGATCGACTCCCGCCGTAAATGTTCCTATGTATCCATTACGAAAATGCGTGCTGATCACGGGAACAGAAAACAATTGCACCTGGTGCCCGGGCGTAGTTGCTGCAAGGTCGTCCTGAAATCTCTGCAGATCGATCGGAATGTTCGGCCGAAGGTTAGCGCTTCCCGAGGCGAAGAGTGGTTGACCCTGCGTGGTATAGACGGTGGGAAGAATCTCCGGCACGACGGCATTCTGAAATGGCACCGGAACATCCGGCAAGGCGGTGATGAGCGGCTGGAAAATGAGGGGAAAGCTTCCGGTGACATAGTTTTCAAGCCACAGGTTCGGGAGAATCGTCGTGATCGCTCCACCGGCATGAAAAGCCGTGTGTTTGCTCACGGCGTAATCGAGCGAAACGCGCGGTCCCCAGCCGTTCATATCTAACGGGTAGACCGGCTGCGGATTGTAAAGGAAAACCTGCGTGGCACCCGGCGCATAAAACGAAGTCGGATTGCCGGCCGCGTCAACGGGGTAGGCGATGGATGTGCGATGCTTGGCCTCTTTGATGCGGCTGTCCAGCTCATACCGCAAGCCATAATTCACGCTCAGCTTGGAGTTCACCTTCCACGTGTCTTGAAAATAGAAGTTGTAAGCCTCGCGCCTGACGCCGGCTTCGTCAAACTTGTTTCCCACGGGCGTCACGCTTGCCGCTGCGGTGATCGAGTAGGAGAAGGGCGTCGCGGTCAACAATCCCGTAAGCGAATCGGGCAACAGTTGGCCGGGCTGGATGTCGTGTTGTCCGCTCGCCGAAGGAATAAACGCAGGCGAATAAGCCGGCCCTCCTCCAAACGTATAGATGCCGTTCGGGTTTAGGCCGAAAATCGTGGCGTCCCTGTTAAAGCGGAGTTCGGCTCCCCATTTGAAACTGTGGGAGCCATGCGTGTATGTCATGTCTTGCTTCAGCTGGTAGAGGTTTCCGTAGGAGCCAAAGATGGAGCCGTCTGCGGAATTGAAGTTCTCGTAGAGACCATCCGCGAAGGTGATTGCTGGCTGCGTGTGATTCGTGGTTGGGAAGAATGGAGTGCTTCGAATGTAACCGAGCGACGTCACGAAGGCCAAGTGTGGGGAAATTGTCCGGGTATACCTGAGTGCCGCACTTCGCTGATGATCAAAAAAATTGACGCCGAAACTTGGATCGATTGCTGTCTGATCGGGATTCGTCGTCGGGCCGCTCACCTGATTCAAGCTGAACCGGCCGAAAAGGGAGGCTTTGTCCGAAAGGCGATGATCGATTCGCACGGAAAACTGGTCCGTATTCGTCGCTACCTTGGAAGAGGTCGCATACGTGCGAGCTCCATAGGCCCCCTGGGGCTCGTTGGGCAAGGGATAACCCGCCAGGACGGAGGCAATTGCGGGATTAACCGAAACAATCAATGTATCGCCTGGAAAAGTCGTGGTATCGATTCCTTGTCGTTCCGCCGCTGTGGGGACTGGGAATACCTGCGTTGTTCCAAGCACTTGGCGGAATCCTTGATATTCGACAAAATAAAAGGTTTTGCCGCGGCCGTCGTAGACTTTTGGAAGAACCAATGGCCCGCCGTTGGTTACACCAAATTCGTTGCGAACAAAGGGCGGGATGCGCCCCGGTTGGACGACGCTTTGGTGATCGAAAAAATTCCGCGCGTCGAATGCGGCGTTGCGGACAAATTCAAAGACGCTGCCATGCACGTCGTTCGTGCCGGACTTGGTGATGACGTTGTTGAAGCCTGCGGCTCCGTGGCCGATCTCTGCGGGCATCACTCCGGAGCTCGATTGCACTTCTTGAATGGCGTCCACGTTAAAGTTCGAAAATGTGGCTCCGCCGAGTTCCGGGTCAGTAGTATCGGCGCCATCCATGGCGAAGACCGAGGCGGAACCGCGCTGGCCATTCACGGCAAACTGTTGCGTGAAATTCGCGGCGCCGTTTGTATCGGTCATGGTGCCTGCGGCAAGAAGAAGTAGCTTGCTGAAGTCGCGTTCGTTCAGAGGTAAGCTCGAGACTTCTCCGCTGGAAAGATGTTCACCGCCAGTTGCTTGCCGAGAAGTTCCTGCTCCCGTCGTCAGCAGGCGCACTGTCTGCCCTTGTTTGGAAAGTTCGAGACCGGCGGTCAGCGCGGCTCCTTCTTGTAGGACGAGAGGATTGGCTGCTTTCCAAGTCTGGCCGGCGGCGTTTACCTTAATTTCGTAGGATCCAGCTGCGATTTCCGCAAACGAAAACTCTCCACTCGCCGAACTCGTGGCCGTAAATTCAAGGGCTCCAGTCGTCGCACGCAGCTTTACAGTCGCGTTGCTGATAGGACTCCCCGCCGAATCTTGCAGCACACCATGCCAGGAAGTTGTCGGAAGAGAGTGGGCCGATGGACTCGCTGCGAGGAACGCAACAACACAAATAACAACTGCTAGATGGGGAAAAGCTCTACAGCGGGAAAGAACAGCCACAGGCGTTCTGCCTGCATGCTCATAATGTGGTCCCAGATGGTCCCCCGCCCGCCCGGCCTAATCCAGATAAAGGCTTCCACAAGACCACCAGGCCTTTGGACACAGCCGTTCTTCTTGAAACTTGGTGCGGAAGAAAGGATTTGAACCTTCACGGCCTTTCGGCCACAAGATCCTAAGTCTTGCGCGTCTGCCAGTTCCGCCACTCCCGCAGTGGTGCCAACGCTAACAATAATACCGGGAATCGCCCCCGGGCCGCTATATCTGCGATGGCGCTGGATTGTCCCCTGTCTCAGGAGCATAATAGCGTTGTGTTTAGTGTCCCGTTTGGCCACCCCCGCGGCCGAAAACTGGCGCCTCACCCCAGCAGGCGTCTTCGCTAGGCCCCGCTGCGAATGAGGGCAGCGCCATGATCATTCAAGAGCAAGGCGATCAGCTCATCCTGATCCGGCAGACTGACCATGCCATGTTGTCGGGTTTTTTTGCGCGCGCGCTGGGCAATCGAGTTTTCAGCCGGCCAGAGCCCTTTGAATCGTTCTGTTTGGCGGCAGCGGAGCATGACAACGGCTGGAACGAATGGGAACTCTTGCCCCAAATCGATCCCAGGACCTTCACGCCTTACAACTTCATGTCCATTCCTACCGAGGAGCACATCGCCCTCTATCAGCGAGGGATTGAACGCGTCGTAAGAGTTGACCATTATGCGGGACTTCTCGTCAGCATGCACTGCGCCGGTCTCTACGACCGGACTCGCGCGACGATGCCGGGCTTCTCAGCCAAGTACGTCAAGTCCAACGAATCGCACCTCGTCACGGACTTCTTGCAGCGGCTGAGACTCCAGCAGTTGCGGCTCAAGGTCGATCTTCGTGCGGACCCGATCCTGAAGGCCTACTCGGACGACCACACGCTGCAAGCGAACCTTCAGCGCCTGGAAGCGCTCGATCGTCTCTCGCTATATTTCTGTCTCGCGCCCTTGGACGGCTATACGATCGATACCGTCCCTGTGAACGGCAATGGCAGCGAAGCGGACTGGGATCTACAGCCCGGAGAGAACAACCTCGTTACGTTGAAGCCTTATCCGTTCCAGAAGGATCCGCTGGATATCAGTATTCTTGCGCGCCGCGTTCCCAAGCGGCCCTATGCGGACGAACACGAATTTCAAAAAATCCTGGCCCAGGCTCCTTATTTCGCGCTGAATTTCACACTTAGCGCGGACGGAGTCCGCATTAACTCGCGCTCCGCTGTCGCCTAATCTGTCCGCTGGTCAATCCAACGCCTGCCCGCGCGTTTCCGGCAAAGCCAGAGCGAGCAGCGCCGCCATCAAGAACGCACCCGCTTGCAAGAAAAACGCAGGGCCAATCCCATACCGCAGCGCCAGCGCTCCCACCGCAAACGGCGCCACAGCGGAAAGTCCCCGTCCGATGTTGTAGCTCAATCCCATGGCAGCGGCGCGGATTTCGCCTGGAAAAAGTTCGCTTGCGATCGCCGCGTATCCTGAGAAATAGCCCGTTCCGAAAAATGCCACGAGCGGCCCGAGGGCCAGCAGCCAGAACGGGCTTCGCGACATACCGTAAATCGGTACCAGGGCTGCTGCAATGATCAGATAGAGGAAGTATGGTTTGCGTCGTCCAAACGCATCGGAAAAAAAGCCGAAAAGAGCGTACCCAAGCCATTTTCCGAAACAAAGCACCAGAAAAAACGTGGTGGTTTTGACGAGACTGAGCCCTCGTCCCCCCTGCGATGGCGGCAACGACAAATATGCCGGAATCCACGTAAACAATCCCCAGTAGCCGAACATGCTGCAGGCGTTCATCGTCGTGGCCAAAATGCCGTTGCGCAAAACGCCTTTCTCCTGAAGCTTGCGCAAAGACACCTTTTCTTTGCGCGCCGCGCGTTGTTTCCACAACTCCGGCTCCGGGACTCTGCGCTGAATCCAGAAGACGAGAAATGCCGGCAGCACGCCGACAAAAAACACGGGCCGCCACCCAAAGTGCGGCAAAACAAGAGCTACGACGAGCGCGGCAATTGCTTCTCCGATCGCATAAGCCGATTGCATGAATCCCAGCGCTTTGCCGCGATGCTCCGCGCGCCAGGTCTCTGCAATCAGCGCTGCGCCGGTGGTCCATTCGCCGCCCATGCCGAGGCCCAACACGAATCGGAACGTGGCCAGTTGCGGAATCGTGTGCGAGAAGCCGCAGGCCGCGCTTGCCAGCGCATACACGAGGATAGACGCCATCAGCGAGCGGATGCGTCCGATGCGATCGGCAAGAACCCCGAAAAGCAATCCGCCAATGCCGGAAGCCACCAGCGTCAGCGAGTTCAGCAGGCCCGCCGTTCGCGTATCCATTGCAAATTCGCGGATTAGGAACGCAAGGACCAGCGAATACAGCATTACGTCCATTGCGTCGAGCATCCAACCGAGCCCGCCGGCGATCAGCGAACTCCGTTCCGGCGGAGTGGCGTGACGAAGCCAATCGAGACTAAATATTCGGCGAGAGCTGTCTGTCACGGCTGTCTGGGTCGTACTTGCAGCAGACAGGCGCGGTGCAGGCGAGGTTGTCACGCCGGGATTGTACCCAAAAGCGCTCCGTGGCGCGTCAAGAACTGGGCAAGCACAATCCATACATAGTTTCTGGCGCGGATTACGACACAGGATGTACTATTCTGCTCCGCGCATTACTATCCGCCGTAGTACTGGTGCAACATTTGTTTCTCTGGGGGGAGACGACAATGAGTGGTCTGAAACGATCGGCAAATATTTTCTCGGTTCTTGTGGCGATGCTTCTGCTGGGGCTTACCGGCGCGGCTCTGCGGGCGCAAACTCTCGATGAAAACGCGCTGAAGGGAATGAAGTGGCGCCAGGTCGGTCCATTCCGAGGCGGACGCGCCCTTGCCGTAACCGGCGTGGCGGGTGACCCGCAGACTTATTACTTCGGCGCCGTTGCCGGAGGCGTTTGGAAAACGACTAATGGCGGCCTTACGTGGGCTCCGATGACCGACAAGACCGGGATCATGTCGGTCGGCGCGATTGCCGTGGCTCCCTCGGATCCGAATGTGGTTTACGTCGGGACTGGCGAATCCTGCTGGCGCGGAAATATCTCCTACGGCGACGGCATGTATAAATCAGTGGATGGCGGCAAAACGTGGACGCACATCGGCCTCGAAGACACGCGGCATATTTCCAGGGTAATCGTCCACCCTACAAATCCTGACGTCCTTTTCGTCGCCGCGATGGGTCACGCTTATGGCCCCAACGAAACGCGCGGCGTATTTCGTTCCTACGATGGCGGCAAGACCTGGCAAAAAGTTCTCTTCAAGGACAACAAGACCGGGGCCATCGACCTCACGTTCGATCCTTCGAATCCCCATATTTTGTTCGCGGCACTTTATGAAGCGCAGCGTTATCCCTGGACCGCTGTCAGCGGAGGGCCCGGCAGCGGTCTATATAAGTCCAGCGACGATGGCGCCACTTGGAAGCGCCTTGAAGGCCACGGCCTTCCTTCTGGTGTGCTCGGGCGCATCGGCGTGTCCGTTTCCGGCGCCGACGGGAATCGCGTCTACGCCATTATCGAAGCGGAAAAAGGCGGCATTTATCGTAGCGACGATGCTGGCGATTCCTGGCAGCCCTTGAATCCCGATCATCGCTTCACGCAACGCGCGTGGTACTTCCATCACATTTTCGCCGATCCAAAAAATGTCGACACCGTCTACGTGCTGAACACTGCCGTCTACCGTTCCACCGACGGCGGCCACACTTACAATTTCGTTCGCTCACCGCACGGCGACAACCACGGCCTTTGGATCGACCCCACTCATCCGGACTGGCTAATCAACGCCAATGACGGCGGTGCCACCGTTTCGCATGACAACGGCAAGAGCTGGACCACGCAATTGAATCAGCCGACCGCGCAGTTCTATCACGTGGCCACAGACAACTTTTTCCCCTATCGCATCTATGGTGCGCAACAGGACAATTCCACGGTGGCGATTGCCAGCCGCAGCGATGATGGCGTCATCGACCGCCCGGATTGGTACGAAGTCGGCGGCGGCGAAGCGGGCTTTGTCGTGCCCGACCCCGCAAATCCTGACATCGTGTACGCAGGTTCATACGACGGGCTGATCACGCGCTTCGACAAGAAAACTCATCAGGTTCAGGACATCTCTTCCTGGCCGCTCAACCCGATGGGCGCGGGCGATGCCGATTTGAAACACCGTTTCCAGTGGACCGCTCCGATTGCAAGCTCTCCGAATGATCCCAAGGTCATTTATCACGGTGGGGAAGCGGTGTTTAAGACCAGCGACGGTGGAATGACTTGGACGGCAATCAGCAAAGACTTGACGCGTAACGACAAGACCAAGGAGCAATCCAGCGGCGGCCCACTCACGCAAGACAATACCAGCGTCGAGTATTACGGCACCATTTTTGCCATCGCTGAATCGCCTGTCGAGAAAGGCCTTATTTGGGCCGGCAGCGACGACGGGCTTGTGCACGTCACGCGCGACGGCGGCAACAACTGGGCCGACGTGACGTCCAAGGAATTCGGCGAGTGGAGCCTCGTGAGCATCATTGAACCTTCGCCGCACACCGCGGGCACCGCGTACGTCGCCATCGATCGCCACAAACTCGATGACTTCCGTCCGTATCTTTTTAAAACGGCCGACTATGGCAAGACGTGGACGAAGATCACATCGGGTTTGCCCGATAATAGTTACGCGCACTCTGTCCGCGAAGATCCGAAACGCAAGGGCCTGCTCTATGCTGGCACGGAGAATGGCGTCTACATTTCTTTCGACGATGGCTCACACTGGCAATCGCTAAAACTCAATCTGCCCACCACGCCCATTCACGACCTCACCATAAAAGACAGCGACCTGATTGTGGCCACTCACGGCCGCGCCTTTTGGGTGCTCGATGACATCGCATCCATTCGCCAAATGACCGCTGCCCCCGCAACGGACGAAGCCCATCTTTTTCAGCCGGCTACCGTCGTCCGCTTTCGCGGGCCGGGTTTCACTCTGCCAGCTGGTGTTCCCGTCGGCGCGAACCCGGCAGCTGGCGCGGTTATCGACTACTCTTTGAAAACCGCACCCAAAGACCAGATCACACTCGAAATTCTCGACGCGCAGGGCAAACTCGTTCGCAAATATTCGAGCAAAAAATCCGCTACCGGCGCTTCTCCCGACGAAGAGGAGTTTGGCATCAGCCGGCCCGGTCAAGAGCTTCCCGTCGAAGTCGGCTTGAACCGCTTCGTTTGGGATTTGCAGTACGACGCACCCACGCTGGTTCCTGGCGCTGTGGGCTGGGGAGGCCGTCCCGAAGGTCCGCTCGTAGTCCCGGGCACTTACCAGATCAAATTCACCGATGCTGGAAAAACCTCCACAGCCAGTCTCGAAATCACTAAAGACCCGCGCGTCTCCGCATCGCAAGCTGACTTGGAGAAACAGCAAGACCTCGCGCTGCGTATCCGCGACCGAATCACGGCTGGTAACGAAGCCGTGAATCAAATTCGCAGCGTGCGCAGCCAGCTCGACGCTCTAAAGAAACGTCTCTCTGCGGACCCCAGCGCGAAGCCAATTCTCGACTCGGCGGACGCACTTATCAAGAAAATGAACGCCGTCGAAGAAAAAATCATACAGCCGAAGTCCAAGAGCGGAGAAGACCCGCTGAACTATCCCATTCAGGTGGTCGACCAGCTCGTAGCTCTGCAGGGGACCGTGGAAAGCGCGGACGCCGCGCCGACCGCCGCATCCTACACCGTCTATGACGAACTGAATCCGCGCCTGGAAGCGCAGTTGGCGGCTTGGCACGAAATCGAGTCCAAGGATCTCGCCGCGCTCAACGCCGCAATCCAGAAAGCCAACATCCCCGCGATTGCCCCAGCGGCGGAAAAGCCGGAAAAAGGCGAGAAGTAAGGACAGGCAACGTCTTATTTAGCGATCGAGGAGGAGGCCGCCGCGGCGGCTTCCTCTTCGGCATCCATTGTCTAGTTCCCACTGCGTTGACAAAAGCCATTGCTCTGGAAACCTGCTTTTGCTACCCTCGCGCTCAGTTGAGCCCTCCGGGAGGTGCGTTCATGGCATTTTGCAGAGCGTGTGGTCAGGATGCAGGCGATGCATCGTTTTGTCCCAAGTGCGGGGCCCCGCAGGGCGCCTCGCAAGCCGCCGCGCAGAACTCGGCGGTAGCCGCTCCGGTTGCGGCTGCGGATTCCCCCACCGCAGGAATTGATGAAAACGTCGCCGGATTGCTCTGCTATCTTTTTGGTTGGGTCTCCGGCCTCATCTTTTTGCTCATCGACAAGCGTCCTTTCGTAAAATTTCATGGCGCTCAATCCATCGCTTTCAACATATGTATCGTTCCAATTTGGTTTGCTCTGTGGATTGTCTGGCTTATCCTCCTTCATGTTCCAATCATTGGCCTCCTCGGAGTGGCCATCTTCCCACTCTTTGGGCTGGCGGTCTTTGTGGCCTGGATATTCCTTATGTACAAAGCTTACTCGCACGAGAAATTCAAGCTGCCGATCATTGGAGACATTGTCGAGAAGATGGTCAACAACTAGGAGTTTGCGAAACTTTACGTCTGTGGAGAGCCGCTGGGCCTTGGAGGGCGGCTCTCTTTTTTTTGTGCATCACATCCACGTTTTCCGCTTGACTTCTTTTTCGGGTCCCGCCAACCTAAAAGGCTTTGTTTCTGCCCGCTAAGGCAGAAAAAATCGAAAGGCGCCCTCGCTTACACATGACCCGTGTCCGGCTGTGCTTCCACGACCGTTGTTTTGATGGGACCGCCTCCGCCGCTCTCTTCTATCGCTTTTACAAGGAAAAGTTCGATCCCGCCGCGGAGTTCGGCTTCACGGGAATGACTCATCGCGCCTCGCAACCGTGGACTCCCGGCCTATTTGATGGCGACGAAAACGCTATCGTCGATTTCAAGTATTCGAACTCTCCCAAAGTCACCTGGTGGTTCGACCACCATCAAAGCGCGTTTCTCACGCCCGCCGACGCCGAGCAGTTCCGCAATCATCCCGGCCCGCACATGTTCTACGAGCCGGACTATAAGTCCTGCACAAAACTTATCGCCACGGTCGCCAAAGAAAAATTCGGCTTCGACACAAATCCGCTGGAAGAATTGATTCACTGGGGCGACATCATCGATGGCGCGCAATATCCCACGCCGGAATCGGCCGTCGAGCTCACCGAACCCGCCACGCAGCTTGGCCTGGTCATCGAAGCGGCTCCCGAGGACGGCTTACCCGCGCGCATCATTCCGGAGCTCGCCTATCGTCCGCTCGCCGAAATGGTGAAGCTCCCCCTCGTTGCCAAACACCTGGGGCCTTTGCTCGAACGCCACCGCAAATCCATCGAAATTCTTCGCCAGCGCGCTGAAGCCATCGACCGCGTGATTTTCTTCGACGTCAGCGACCTCGACCTCGAGGGCTACAACAAGTTCATCCCGTATCTCCTGCATCCCGAATGCGTCTACTCGGTCAGCGTCAGCTCCTCCCCCGTCCGCGCCAAAGTTTCGCTTGGCACCAACCCATGGAATCAATCCACCGCCGACAAAAATCTCGCCTCGCTCGCCGAGAAATTCGGCGGCGGCGGCCACCCCCGCGTCTCCGCCATCTCGTTCGACCCCGCCGACCTCCCGCGCGCCCGCCAAGTCGCCCGCGACCTCGCCGCCCAACTCCGCGCCAAGTAAGCACCGGCCCTCTTGCCGGTGTGATTTTGCAATCCTAGTGACGAGGCGTACGGCTAAGAGTGGCTGTGTTACCCGCAGGCTGGGTCGTTGCCTTCTATCC
>Ga0209446_1000038_pt1 | contig 43426 bp, 34 predicted proteins | sample BogFormECP04_OM2_FD_188242 | JGI IMG/M metagenome (GOLD analysis project Ga0209446, IMG submission 188242) | Bog forest soil microbial communities from Calvert Island, British Columbia, Canada - ECP04_OM2 (SPAdes) (version 2) | ecosystem: Environmental > Aquatic > Freshwater > Wetlands > Bog ... | reverse complement strand
ACGATCGCGCCAAAGTTTTTCCGAACGTGATCCCCACGAGCAGCGCCCCAACCAACCCTGGCCCTTGGGTCACGCCAATTGCATCTACATCGGCAAGCTGCATCCCCGCCTGCGCCAGGGCTTCTCGCACAACAGGCACGATCTGCCGCAAATGTTCGCGCGACGCCAACTCCGGCACCACGCCGCCATATTTTCGATGAATATCAATCTGCGAAGCTACGAAGCTGGACAGAATCTTGCGTCCGTCGGCCACTACCGCCGCCGCCGTCTCATCGCACGACGATTCAATCCCCAAAATGCGTGTCATTTTCAGAAGTTCACCGAACGAAACTACAATTTCAAATGCTTCAAGTATTCGCGGAAGGGGGCGCCCAACTCTTCGTTCTGCAATGCGATTTCGACCGTCGCTTTCAGAAACCCCAATTTGTCACCCGCATCGTAGGATATTCCTTCGTAGATGTACGCCCAGAGGCCGTGCTCCAGCGCCAAGATGCGCAGCGCGTCCGTCAGCTGAATTTCATTTCCTGCCCCGGGCTTGGTGCGCTCCAGACAATCGAAAATCTGCGGCGGCAAAACGTAGCGGCCGGTGATCGCCAGGTTTGACGGCGCATTTTCCGGTCTTGGTTTTTCCACGAGGTCGCGAATCCTCAAGAGCCGCGCGCCAAAGGGAGGCAGCGGAGCGGCCTCTCCATCGACGATTCCATAAAGATGCGTTTTCTCTCTCGGCACTTCTTCCACGGCAATTGCACCAACGCCAGTTGCCGCGTACACATCAATCAGCTGCTTGGTGGCAGGATTTTTGCCCGGGATCAGCACGTCCCCCAACAAAACGGCGAACGGCTCGTCGCCCACAAGATCTTTTGCCACCAGTACTGCATGCCCGAGCCCGAGCGGCTCCTTCTGACGCGTGTAACTCACCTGCACCATGTCGCTGATTCGCCGAACCATTGCGGCTTGATCCTTCTTCCCTTTTTCCTCCAGGAAGCGCTCCAGAGTGGGCGCATGGTCAAAGTGATCTTCAATCGAGTTTTTGCCCTTCCCCGTCACAATAATGATGTGTTCGATTCCTGAGGCCACGCACTCTTCCACCACGTACTGAATCTGCGGCTTGTCCACCACCGTCAGCATCTCTTTGGGTTGCGCTTTGGTCGCGGGCAAAAAGCGAGTGCCGAGTCCCGCGGCAGGCAGCACGGCTTTGCGAACTTTGCGTATCGCGCTCGTTGGTTGTGGCATGTCAGCCATGCGTTCCCTCGCTGTCGTTATTTTTTCTTTGCGGGCTTTTTGTCTTTTGAGGAACTTTCTTTGGAACTCGTTTCTTTCGGCGCAGAATCTTTGTCGGAGGCTTCTTTGCTGCCGCCATCTTTGGAGTCTTTTGCGCCGCTCTCTTTTGCGTCACTTTCTTTGCCGCCGCCATCTTTGCCGCCGCTATCTTTTCCGTCGCTGGCGGTCTTTTCTTTGCTTCCGCCCTCCGGAGATTTCCCCGCGTAGTCCGTTACGTACCAACCGGACCCTTTGAATTTAATCGCGGGCGCAGTGATCACCGACTCCACTTTCCCGCCGCAGTGCGGGCACTTCTTCAAGTGCGGACCAGCCACCGGCTCGATCTTCTCCGTGTGGCGCCCGCACTTCAGGCACTTGTATTCATACAGTGGCACAGCCGCTCCCTCCGCTCTGTCTCCAAACGAAAAAGTATAGCATGCGTCACAAAATGTCTCCGCAGCGCGTGCTAGACTCAAATGCATGAGCGGACGAGTGGCCACCAATGACGAAAAGGCTTTGGGCTGCCTGTATCTCGTCGGCACGCCCATCGGCAATCTGGAAGACATCACCCTTCGCGCCCTGCGCATACTTAAAGAAGTCGACCAGATCGCCTGCGAAGACACACGCCATACGCAAAAGCTCCTCGCTCACTACGAAATTCGCAAGCCGCTCATCAGCTACCACGAGCACAACGAGCTGACGCGCGCGCCCGAGTTGCTCATCTCTCTCGAACAAGGCGCGAAAATCGCGCTCGTCAGCGACGCGGGCATGCCGCTGGTTTCCGATCCCGGCCATCGCCTGGTCACCCTCTGCCTCCGCCATCATGTTCCTGTCGTCCCGATTCCCGGACCGTCCGCGCTTCTTGCATCTCTTGCCGCCAGCGGACTGCCTAACGAAGAATTCCTCTTCGTTGGTTTTCTTCCCAATCGCAGCGGCGAACGCCGCCGCGCCCTCGAGCGCCTGCGCATCGAGGATCGCACCATCATTCTTTACGAAGCCCCACACCGGATCACCGAGTGTGTCGCCGACGCCCGCGAAGTTCTCGGCAACCGTACCGCCTGCATCGCCCGCGAAGTCACCAAGCTCCATGAAGAATTTCGCCGCGGGAAACTCTCGGAACTTTTCGCCTCGCTTGAAGAGCGCCCCGCCAAAGGCGAAATCACGCTCCTCATCGGCCCTGAAGATCCCGCCGACGCACGCACGCCGGCCAACTCCATGCAAAGCCTCGCCGAGCGCGTCGAAGAACTCATCCATCAAGCTAAACTCGACCGCAAAGAAGCCCTGAAACTCGCCGCCAAAGAACGTGGTCTAACCCGCCGCGAAGCCTACGACAAAATGGTCACAGCCCGCGAACCCGATAGCAGTAGCTCTTGACCGCTACCGCGAGAATAGACGCGCTTGAGCAGCGCTAGCAGCTGGGGTTTTCAATCATTCGTCAAGAGCTGCCAGTGAACGCTTCCGCAGCGGAGCTAATCGTCCGCAGCTATCCGGCCCTCGCTGCACCTGACCTCCGTTAGTTCGGCGGATTTGCGAGCGCTCGCTCGATTCCCTGTTGGGTGTCAGCAGCATGTGTGGGACCAGCAAGGAAGGTCAAATCTTCGATGACCGCCCTCGGTGAAGCACCCGAATCCTCAAGTACTTTCTTTGTGCGCGCGCCACGAAGAAACCCGGTGTAAAAACGCTCCGCCACATCGCCAGTACCAAACTTCGTTACGCCACCATCGAGAATGGTAGGCGCAAAAAACGGATGAGCAACACCGAGCCGGCTGGATTCGCGATACACGATGGATCCGACGAGCTCCATTCGCTGCGAGGTAAAGCTTTCCGAATCGCCAAGCCCGACGATAAGAATCCGCTTGACGGCAAGAGTTCCAGCGGGAGGAGCGAACATGAGCGTCTCTCCGAATTCGCCACGAAACAACGCCGGTTTGCGAATTTTGTCCAAGAGGCCCTTTAGTTTCTCGTTGATCTCAGCAAGCGAGCCGTGAAGCGTGTTCTCTGGCGATGATTCAAACAAGCAGATGATTTGCAGTTCAGTATCTGTTTCGACAGGGCTCTGCACCAAGACACGCGTGGGAATGGGTGCATTGGAAACTTGAAGTTCCTTAGGTTTTGCTCGCGCAGCCTGGCCGTTGGCCTGACTAGCTGTCAGCTGGTCGGTTTTCTCCCGCGACAAACCATGCTCCGTTAAGACTCGAACGGATGTCGTCGCAGCTAGCGCTAACAGCGACAGCGGGACAAACGTAAACGACCGAAAAATAGAAAGTGTTTTCATCGAGCGCCTCGTCATTCTCAGTGTGGGAATATTTGAAAAGTCTAAGGGAACAGGGAGCAAACGTAAATCGCTGGCAATTCGGTCTCTCTAACCAGCCGAAAAAGCTTCCAAGACTGCTTTTCTCCGCAAACCTGTCCACTACCGCACAGTATTTTGGCTCGCGATGAACCACACTGTGGGTCTCGCAGTTTTTCGAAGGAGACTCATGCACAAGCTTCCAAGAATCACCCTGGGATTAGCAGTTACGCTCGCCGCCTCCATTTGCGGCCAAGCACAAACGCAATCGCCGGCGCACGCGGGCGACCCTACACCAACATACCGAATCACCGTCGTGAGCCGCACGGCTCGCGCGGTAAGCTATAAACACCGCAGTGGCTCAACACACGTTGATTTTCAAGGCACCGACCTCATGCCAAGTGCACGAGGCGAGGCCAAAGTAGAGAGCAAGCGCGGAGTCCTCGCAATCGAAGCGGAATTCTCCGACCTCGACAGGCCTACCGCATTCGGCACTGAATATCTCACCTTTGTCATGTGGGCCGTTTCACCGGAAGGCAGCTCCGTAAATCTCGGAGAAGTCTTGGTGGGAGACAACCGCCGCAGCAAGCTTGAAGTCACGACCGATCTTCAGGCATTCGCGTTGATCGTTACCGCGGAGCCTTACTACGCGGTGCGGCGCCCCAGCAATGCCGTCATTATGGAAAACGTGATTCGCCAGGACACCAAGGGCACGACGCAAGCCGTCGACGCCAAGTATGAATTGATCGATCGCGGCGGATACATCCCTACTGGCTACACCATCGACCCTGTCGTATTGGACGCCAAGTTGCCGCTCGAATTTTTTGAAGCGCGCAATGCGGTGCGCATCGCAAAAGCCGCTGGAGCCGAGCGATATGCCAACCCCAGCTACGAAAATGCCATGCGCCAGATGCGAGAGGCGGATGCGTTGGCTACTAGCCGACACGGAGACAAGAAAACGCTGATTTCCGTTTCACGCCAAACAGTGCAGACGGCGGAAGATGCGCGCGAAATCGCAGCCAAGCGCATCGCCTCCGATCGCGCTGACAACGAGCGCAACGCCTCAGCCGGACGTGAAGCAAACGCCAACGCCGCCACAGCCGACGCCGTGCGCGACCGCGACGACGCCGAGCGCAAGAAGCACGAAGCGGAAGTCGCCGCCCGCCAAGCTCAGGGCGCCCAGGCCAATGCCGAAGCTGACTCTGACCGCAACCGCGCTGCTGCAGCCTCTGCCGATCAACAAGCTCAACAAGCTAGGAACGCGCAAGCCACCGCCGAGGCAGACTCTGACCGCAATCGAGCCGCAGCCGCCTCTTCGGATCTGCAAGCTCAACAAGCCATCCACGATCGCGAAGAACTTCGCGCCAAGCTGCTTCAGCAGTTCAACCTGATCCTTGAGACTCGCGACACAGCCCGCGGGCTGGTCGTGAACATGTCCGATGTGCTCTTCGACAGCGGCCAGTTTACGTTGCGCCCGATGGCACGCGAGAAGCTGGCGAAAATATCCGGCATCGTGCTGGCCTATCCGACGCTTCTGCTTGCGGTCGAAGGCAATACCGATAGCGTGGGTACGGAAGAGTTCAACCAGACCCTCTCGGAGAAGCGCGCCGAAAGTGTCCGGTCATACCTCACCAAGCAAGGAGTACCGGAAGCGTCGACGACTGCCGAAGGTTTTGGCAAGACTCGCCCCATCGCTTCCAACGACACAGCGGACGGCCGCCAGCAAAACAGGCGCGTCGAACTGATCGTTTCTGGCGAAGTGATCGGGACAAAGGTCGTTTCGATCGTGGTCCTGCCAGTCAGCGCATCCTCAACGCCCCGCTAATCGCACCGCAGAAGCAAGAAAAGCCGGCTCGTAATGAGCCGGCTTTTTCATTTGTGTTGGCGTTGAATGCGTCAGAGTTATTTGCTTCGTTTCGAGAGAACTACCCGTCCAAAGCTCCGCGATGACAACAGTTACGCCGCCGAATCCCTTTGACGCGTAGCTTTGACGCCCGACAGAATGCCCGCTCCCAGCAGCACGATCGCCCCGACGACAATCCAGTGTGCCGGCAGGTGCAGCAGAAATGCACCGTAAATCAAACCAATGATTAGAATACCGAATCCGATTGCGTAGAGTCCGAATGACATACTGTTTCCTTTCCCTTTCGCTACCGGGCTATCACTCCAGAAGCCGAGTTGCCCACGTTAAATCGCAAAAAAACCAAGACCTTCCCCCGCACGGTTATGCGCGGAGGAAGCGGCCTCGGTCAGTTAAATCGGCGATCGCACTACCTATTGTCTGGATGGTGATGACGCCAATTCCAATAATCGCTCTGCTGCTTGCTGGTCGTGAGGTGGAACTCGCGGTAGTCTCGGTGCCTTTCGCCGAGATAGACGCGGTAGGAACGGTCTTCTCCTTCATTCCATACGTGGTAGTCATGATGATTGTGATCGTAGTAGCGCGTATGATCGCCGCCCGTCGTAACTACCACTTCCTGGGCAGCGGCCTTGTGCGCTGCCGAGGCCGTGAGCGCGGCAGTCAGAAAAAGAAAACTCAGATATTTGGTTGCTTTGTGCAAGTGATCCTCCCTTATCGCGAACTCCAATGCTGGAGTTCTCGCTTGTAGCAAGTATGAGCGGAGGCGCTTTTGGAATCTGTACGATAGCGGACACAACGAGCAGTCTGTGCGTGGTGGAGCGCGAGCTTGCCGCTAAATGGGGTGCTTGATGAGAGAGCTCTACTGCGCGTACCACAACATGTGCCGCTTCGAAACAAGAGCCGGAACCAAGCGACGAAACGATCTCGCGCGCCACATTGGCACACGCAAGGGTCGCAGCGCGCGTTGCAGAGCCGTGGGCATCGGTGTAGGGTAGCGGAGCTGGGAATGCAAGACGGGGGCCCAGCCAAACTTGGTGAGGGCGGTGTATATGGCTGGTGAAGTGGAAAAAGATCTCTTGAGTCGACGCGGATTCCTGGGAGTGAGCTCAGCGGCGCTCGCGGCGGCTAGCGTGCTTGGTCCAGACAAAATACGCGGGCAAGAAAGTTCGGCGCCAATTCCCAAGGGAGACCGAAGCGCGAGCGATCCCGGGCCGACAAACGCAGCGCTGGACGCCGCGAATCCTGATTCGAACCATCCTCTTCCCACAGACGCGGGCGGCGTACAAACGTTCAAGTATCCCTTCTCGTTCGCGCACAAACGCTTTCAGGAAGGTGGATGGTCTCGCGAAGTGACGGTGCGCGAGCTGGCGGTTTCGAAGTCGCTGGCGGGTGTGGACATGCGCCTGACCGCCGGCGGCGTCCGCGAGCTGCATTGGCACACCGCCGCGGAGTGGGCCTACATGCTGTACGGCAGCGCTCGCATCACATGTATCGATGGTGAGGGAAAAAGCTTCGTGACCGACGTCAAAGAAGGCGACCTCTGGTACTTCCCTCCCGGAATTCCCCACTCAATTCAGGGCCTACCGCCGGACGGCACGGAGTTCATGCTGGTCTTCGACGACGGCAACTTTTCCGAGTATGAAACCGTGCTCCTGACCGACTGGATGGCGCACACGCCGCCCGATGTCGTAGCGAAAAACTTTAGAGTCGCGCAATCGGCACTGGCAAAGATGCCAAAGAGAGAGAAGTTTATCTTCCAAACAGATGTTCCCGGACCGCTCGCGGACGATCAACGCATTGCAGCGGGAGCCCTTGGCCCGTCACCGATCGACTTTGCCTTTCGCACCACGCAGCATCCCGCGCCAACGAAGCTAAAGAGCGGCGAAGTGCGCGTCATCGATTCGAGCATCTTCAAGATCTCGACGACGATCGCCGCGGCCATCGTCACCGTGAAGCCCGGCGGCATGCGCGAGTTACACTGGCATCCAAACGCGGATGAGTGGCAGTTCTACATCAGCGGCAAAGCTCGGATGACGCTCTTTGCCACGGGCGCACGCGCCAGAACGATGGATTTCGAAATGGGCGACGTCGGCTACATCCAAAAAACGCTGCCACATTACGTCGAAAACACCGGCAGCAGCGACCTGAAATTCCTGGAGATGTTCAAGAGCAGCTACTATCAAGACCTCGCGCTGTCCGAGTGGCTGTCGCACACGCCCCCAGAACTGGTTGCGGCCCATCTGAATCTGGACAAAGCCACGCTCGACGCGTTGCCAAAAGACAAACCGCTGATCGTGCCGTAATTAAGCGGCGCGCTCTGAAGGCCCGCGCAGCCTTGTCTCCGCGGCTCGCCCGCCGTACGCGCTGCTGCATTGAGGCCGTATTATGGTCGCGGGAGATCCATCAGCACTACATCCGAACGCTCCTGCACTCGTTCGAGGACAACTTCACGGCCGTCCGGGGAGATATCGAAGTCGCGAATGTCGAAATCAGTAGCTAGTTTGGTCAACTGCCGCTCGGCCCCTGTCTCCAGGTCGATCACCCAGAGATTCTTATGTTGAATCTCTCCTCGCAAAAGCACCAGTGCCCTTGCTCCGGACAGCATGGCCAGGTGTCGAGCGCCCCGAGTCAGCGTCAGAGCGGGTAGGGGATGCGCCGCAGCTTCAGCCGTAACAGCTTTCACCGAGAATGTAGTGCCGATGTCGGGTCCTGAATAAACAACGAAGCGGCCGTCGGGCGCCCACGCGGGATCGACCGAGTACTCCGGGACAAAAACAGCGGGCGAGCGGCCGTCGACCGGCACCCGGAAGAGGTGCGGGACGCCGTGATCGACCGCCGCCGTGGTGATCGACTGGCCGTCGGGCGCCCATGCCGGAGCGCCCTGCAGGTCGAGCGAATCGGCCACAATGCGCGCGTTCGTTCCGTCAGCCTGCATCACGTACAAAAGTGTCTGCCCGTGTTGCCGGACCGAGAACGCGATGTATTTCCCATCGGGGGAGATTGCTGGGCCTCCAAAGACTCGCGCTCCCTGTCCACTCCACAACTCCGTGTCCGTTCCGTTTACGAGCTTCCAGATACTCTCGCTCGTGTCGGTCGCTGAAACATACAAAAGATAATTTGGGCCCAGCCGCGGGGAGAACCCCGTGCTGGTCGTCAGCGGGATTCGAGCCGCTGCGGTCGCCTCAGCGGGTGAATCAGCGATGTGCAAGCGCCAGAGTGTTGTCTTCGGACTCGCAAGAGTGACAACCAGACGGCGGCCATCCGCGCTGGCCGCCAGCGATGTGTACCGATCAAGGCCAGAGGTCAGCCGGTGAGGAATGCGGCGCTCAACGTCCATGCTGTGGAGCCACGGCCCCGAACCATCGCTATCGTTAGCGAGGTACAGCATCGTCCGCCGATCCAATAAGACAGGATAACTCACGCGCCCGACCTGCGAAGTGATCCGTACAGGAGTCCCGCCGGCTGGGGTGATACGCCAGACGTCCAATTTATCTGGGAGGGAACCCTGCACGAAGTAGATAAATGCCGCATCAGGCGCCCACAACGGAAAGTGACTGTGGAGCCCGTCAGGCGCAGTGAATATAGGGCGACCCTCCGATCGCCGGCTGCCATTTGAAACGAAGAGTGGATCTCCGGGTCCAGGCGTGTGGTACGCAAGTCGGGAGCCATCATGCGACCAATCAAACTCCGCCACGCCTTCAAGGTATGGCTTCGGCTGTCCGCCCAGCGTCGGCACCGCCCAGATGCCGATTTCGCCGCCGCTCAAGCCGTTGGGCTTGCGGACCCAAAATGTGACGAAAGAGCCGTCGGGCGAGAACCCCAGCGTGCGGATCGATGGGTTGACGAGTTCCGGCGCGCTTCCCCGGGTCAAGTTGTGAAACTGTCCCGAACCCACTTGCGTAACCCAGACGTCCATCTGTCCATCCCGGTCCGACAGAAACGCCACGAACTGACCGTCGCGTGACACCGCGGCGGCCTCCTCCACTCCATCGAAGTCCGTGACTGTCTGGAATCGTGCGTTAGAGATCGGGTTTCGCCAGAAGTACTCCGTCCGCTGAAGCCACAGGCTTGCGCCAATCACCAGCCCGACTCCCGCCATTGCAAATGGCAGGATGAACTTCCATCTGGTTCGAGAGGCCGCTATCTCCGAAAGTGGCGGCGGTACCGAAGGGCTGGACGAAGAAGCGTCGTTCCCATTCTCCGGCGTTGCTTGAAGATTCCGACTGCGCGCCCATGCGTCCAACTCTGCCCGAGAAGCGTAAACCGTGCCCATCCTGTCATGCAGGTGCCGGTGAACGGGCATCCTCTCCCGCTTCTCCCACCGCTGGACCGTCGTCACGTCCCGATTGAGGTAGGCAGCGATTTCCTTCCAGGAATCCAGTCTGTCTTCCGGTGGACTCGCAGATTGCGGCGTGCTAGAGGATGGTTCACCCATCACACTCTCCTGATTGGTCCGCAGCTATCGCGCGCACGGGAATCAGATTGTACCCCCTGGCCCGACCACGGCAAAGTACCGCATTCGACGGTAAACTGAGAAATGTGGGCAATTCTGCACCTTGCCGTTTGACCACACCCAACTGGATGCCCCATGGTTTGTTTACGTATTGGGTGTGTAATCACCGAACGTAGTTCTTGGGCCGCAAATCTCCCTGGCAGGCCCGGACGTCCCTAGCAGCCATCGGCAAAAAATGACGCGAATCTCAAAATCCTGGAGGATTTTCATTATGAACAACAAAGCAATCTCGTGGGCCGCACGCATCATCACGGTCATAGTGCTGGTCTTCGTTACCGGCGCTCAGGCCCAGGCTCCTATTCCCGATCACTTGAACGGCTTCCTCAATGACTATACCGCCGCAACAGGTGTGGGCGGCCCTTGGGAAATGCATGGCACGTGGTCGTTGAAGTTAAGAGGAGAATCCGGCAAGGCCGATTTCTCTTTGGTTATGACCATGGAGCATCCCGACTATTGGGTTCTGGCAAACCCCACACCTCCGACAGTCCCCCCTGCCCCCACTCTCAGCCCTACCGTTGACAATCCCGGTATGCGCAATCCTCATACTCACCATCTCACCATGACGGATGCCACAGTCAGCTACGACACGGCGACCCTCTCCCTCTGCCCTGTCGACAGCCCTCCTACCACAGTCCGTTTCGTGCTCACTGGCCCAGCCGACATTACCGGCAACGGGACTGCTGCCCCGTTTCAGACTACACCTGCAGGGGTAACCACCCTATCCCCGCTGCAGGTTTGCATCACTGGAGGGACGGAGGTCACGTATTCAAACATGACCATGACGTTCCAAACCGGAGCTCCTGCGATTAAGCATTTCGGAAGCTTTCCCATCCACGGCGTCGTTCGCAAAACTCATGACCATGATGATGACCATAATTCCGATAGGGGCGACCACGGAGACCACGGCGACTCGCATCGATAAACGACACGGGGCACGCTCGGTGCGGGCGTGCCCGTCCCACTACCTGACGCCACCTCCTCCAATTTGCGCACCGATTCCGAGTGTCCCCGTCATCCGCTCAGATTCGCACCAACTCTGGTAAGCGGATTCCAACGGTGCTCCTCAGAAGCCATTGCATAGACCGCTCCTGTTGCGCAGTCACTCGCTGTGTTTAGACTCGCCGCGCGATGCAGTGCTTGTTGGCTACACCATCAGATAGCGCTTTGCCGATTGCTGACCGACTCCATGGGTGGAGCTCCCGACGAGCGGAGAGTCCGAATGTCCCGCATAGGCGGTTGGCCGAAGAGACGGCTGTATTCGCGATTGAATTGGCTGGCGCTTTCGTATCCGACCTCAAAGGCCGCACTGGCGGCGTCCAGACCATCGACGAGCATGCGTCCCCGTGCGGCCTGCAGCCGAAGTTGCTTCTGATATTGAAGTGGACTCATGGCGGTCAGCGCGCGGAAATGATGGTGCAGCGTGGACAGGCCCATACCCGCCGTTTGTGCTAGTTCTTCCATCCGCAGCGGCTTTGCGTAGTTTGCCTTGATCCACGCAATTGCTTTTGCCGTCCTGTGGCTCTGATCTCCCAGCGTCGCAATCGCCCGAAGGCGTGCGCCTTCCGGCCCGCGAAGGATTCGGTAAATGATCTCGCGTTGAATCAGGCCGCTCAGAAACGGAATGTCCTGCGGCGCGTCCAGCAGATCCAGGAGCCGGCAGCATGCGCTGAGAAATTCCACTGTGGCTTCACCAGTCGCCATGGCGGGACTGTCAGGCGGCGCCTCAGCCACATGAATCTCTTCCCGGCCGAGAAGTTCCCGAATCGCGGGCATATCGAGTTTCAGCGACATCGCGAGACATGGCACGTCTTCGCTGGCCTCGATGATCTGGCTAACGATCGGTAAATCGACCGATGTCAGCAGATATTGCGACTCGCCATAGATGAAAGTGGTTCGACCGAGCTCTACCCGTTTTCGCCCTTGGACCATCAAAGTAACGCAAGGCTCGTAGGTCATTGAGCACGGGGCCGTGGGGGCGACTCGACGGTGGAGGGTTAGGCCAGGAATGTCCGTTGCCCGATTCTCTTCCGAGCCCATGAATGAGGTAATTTTGCGAGCCAGCTCAGCGCGCAATTCTCGCGCCGGATTTGATGGCGAAGAGGCATCTTTGCTGGCCTTTGTCATTGTATTCGTTTCCTTCTTGCTTGGCCTAAGATACGTCCTCGGCTCCGGATGTATCAACAATTTTTCACACAACGAGAGAAATGGGCAATAAATCGGAAGAATCGGGCTACCGCTTCCAAGGCGTTTGATCCTAGTCTTGGTCCTGGGATAACAGAAACGGCTCAGAAGGAGAAACAATGCAAAAGCGCAAACTTGGAAAAAGCAACTTGGAAGTTTCGGTTCTTGGGCTGGGCTGCATGGGACTGAGCTTCGGCTTAGGGCCCGCAGTCGACAAGAAGGACGGGATCGCGCTGATTCGAGCAGCAGTCGAACGCGGCGTCACATTCTTTGATACTGCGGAAGTGTACGGCCCATTCACGAACGAAGAACTCGTGGGTGAAGCTCTTGCTCCCTTCCGCAAGCAAGTGGCAATCGCCACTAAGTTCGGGTTCAAACTTGATCCGACCACGGGCAAACAGGCTGGGTTGGACAGCCGGCCAGAGCACATCAAGGAAGTCGCGGAGGCCTCGCTGAAACGCCTCAAGACGGATGTCATCGATTTGTTTTATCAGCACCGCGTTGACCCGGACGTACTGATCGAAGACGTTGCGGGAGCGGTGAAAGAGCTGATTCAGCAAGGCAAAGTGAAGCACTTCGGCCTTTCTGAAGCAGGGGTGCAGACGATTCGTCGCGCACATGCCGTCCAACCCGTCGCCGCACTCCAGAGTGAATACTCGCTGTGGTGGAGAGAACCTGAAGCGGAAGTGATACCGACGCTGGAAGAGCTCGGAATTGGGTTCGTGCCGTTCAGTCCGCTGGGGAAAGGCTTCCTCACCGGGAAGATCGACGAGAAGACCACGTTCGACAATTCCGATTTCCGCAACATCGTGCCGCGTTTTTCGCCCGAGGCGCGGAAAGCAAATCAGGCGGTAGTGGACCTGCTGGGCAGAATTGCGGAACAGAAGAAGGCAACACCGGCGCAGATCGCGCTGGCATGGCTCCTGGCGCAGAAGCCATGGATAGTTCCGATTCCCGGCACGACCAAGGTATCGCGGCTGGAGGAGAACCTAGGAGCAGTAAACACCATACTCACAGCAGACGATTTGCGCGAAATCGACAGTGCGGCTTCGAAAATCAAGGTTGAGGGCGCGCGGTATCCGGAGCACCTGCAGAAAATGGTCGGCCGCTGAGCGGCTTAACCCAGACTAAGTATCGAACCGAACCAAGTCCCAAAAATTTAGGAGAATTCATGTACAAAGCAAGAGCGTATTCAGCTGCAAGTGCAACATCACCTCTGGCATCGGCCACAATCCCGCGGCGCGATCCGACGGAAAACGACGTGCAAATCGAGATTCTGTTTTGCGGCATCTGCCACTCCGATCTACACCAAGTCCGCAACGAGTGGAGCGGCGTGATGCCCACCGTCTACCCGTGCGTCCCCGGACACGAAATTGTCGGCCGAGTCACGAAAGTCGGCTCCGCAGTCACAAAGTTCAAACGAGATGATCTTGCCGCGGTCGGCTGCATGGTGGACTCGGACCGCACCTGTCCGGAGTGCCAAGCAGGCCTCGAGCAGTTTTGTCCCAACATGACCCTAACTTACAACTTCCCCGACAAGCATCTGGGAGGTGTGACCTACGGTGGCTACTCCGACAGCATCGTTGTCGACGAGCGGTTTGTGTTGCAGGTGCCGTCGAACCTGAATCTGGCCGGAGCCGCGCCTTTACTTTGTGCCGGTATAACAACGTACTCGCCGATGCGCCGCTGGAGCGTTGGCAAGGGCAAACAGGTTGGCGTGGTTGGTCTCGGCGGACTGGGCCACATGGCGGTGAAATTCGCGCATGCGCTCGGAGCCCACGTTGTTGTGTTTACGACTTCGCCGAAGAAGAAGGATGATGCGCTACGCCTGGGAGCAGATGAGGTCATCCTCTCGAAAAATGCGGATGAAATGCAAAAGCATGAGCGCAGCTTCGACTTCATTCTCGACGCTGTCTCCGCCGATCACGACATAAACGCTTACATCCATCTGCTGCGGCGAGATGGCGACATCGTTATGGTTGGCGCACCCGAGAAACCTCTCGCGGTTTCGGTGTTCGGACTGATCATGGGTCGCCGCAGCTTTTCAGGTTCGCCTATCGGCGGCATCGCCGAAACTCAGGAGATGCTGGATTTCTGCGGGAAGCACAATATCACTTCGGATGTTGAGGTGATCCCTGTCCAGAAGGTGAATGAAGCCTACGAAAGGCTGTTGAAGGCCGATGTGAAGTACCGCTTCTCCATCGATATGGATTCTCTCAAATCGGAGTGAATCACGGAACCAGCGAGAAAGACACCAAGTGAGGGAACACGAGATATGGAGATCAGCGACGAACAATATCGTGCCCGGAACTAAAGGACATTTGTATGAGAAATAAGGAAGCGCGCAAAGATGCTTTAAAAGACCGCTTATCCCAGTCTCGCGAAATTAACATCAGCGTGACCGGCAGGAAATCAGGACGTACCATCACCATCCCAATCTGGTTCGTCGCGGATGACAAGAAGCTGTACCTGTTGCCGGCGCACGGGTCAGACACACAGTGGTACAAGAATGTCCTGAAGAAACCATCGATTCGGATCGAAGCGGGCGGCGCGGAGGCCGAATTAGAGGTTGTTCCTGTAAGCGACGCCGCACAGGTGTCGTCTGCCATCGAGAAATTTCGTGCCAAGTATGGGGAGAGCGGCATAAAGCTTTATGCAAAACTCGACGTTGCCGTCCTCGCCCATATGGAATGAGCTCAATCGTGACCGCAACGGAGGTGGCGTACCTGTTCCTAGGCTTTGGGGAGTAGAATCGAATCCAGAATATGCCTTTGGAGGGAGTTGGCTATGGTCAAGATTATCGTGAATGGAGTTCAGCGTGAGGTCCAGGCGCCTGACGACACTCCGCTACTCTACGTTTTGCGCAACGATCTCCAGCTCACAGGTCCGCAGTTCGGCTGCGGACTCGCACAATGCGGAGCCTGCTCGGTTCTGATCGAGGGCAAGGAAGTGCGTTCGTGCGTCACGCCTGTCTCGACCGTCGCGAACCAGGAAATCATCACACTCGAGGGTCTGCCCGCAAGATGGGCGAAGCAAAAGGGCCTCTCGGCGGAGGAAGCGAAGGACACGCTTCACCCGGTCCAGCAAGCATGGATCGAGGAGCAAACTCCTCTCTGCGGATTCTGCCAAAGTGGAATGATGATGGTCGCCACCGAACTCCTCGAGAAAAATCTCAATCCCAGTGACGCACAAATCAAGGCCGCCTTCACCACCGAGGGGCCATCGCCGCACCTCTGTCGCTGCGGCAGCTATGCCGCAATTATCGACGCCGTAAAACACGCTGCATCGCTTATGGGAAAGGGGAAATAAGCCATGACTACCGCCGCTGAAAACACCGTCAAGGTTTATGAAGCTACTCTCTCCCGCCGCCAATTCGTCAAAACTGGCGGTGCACTCGTTGTCGGCGTCGCATTCGTCGGTCCTTCCATCCTCAAAGCTCAGGGTTTCCAGGCCCCGAAAGTCACCGGAGCTCCCTTCAAGAACTCTCTCGATCCGACTCAACTTAGTTCCTGGATCGAAATACATCCGGACAACACAGTCCTCATTCGCACCGGCAAAAGTGACTTCGGTCAGGGCACCACATTCACGGCATATCGCCAGATTGTTGCCGACGAATTGAGTGTCCCGTTCGAAGCCATCACCACCGTCGTCGCAGGGCACACCGATCAAACGCCCGATGGCAGTGGCGCCTTCGATTTCCTCGGCCGCGGCACTCCCAACATCCGCAAAGCCGCTGCGTACACCTATCAAGCGCTTCTCGATCTTGCCTCCGAACGTCTCTCAGTTCCTAAAGATCAGCTCACGGCCAAAGACGGCGTCTTTTCCGGCGGCGGAAAATCCATCTCTTACGGCGACCTCGTCAAAGATCAGCAGCTCAAACTCAACATTCCCGTCAGTGGAGATCTGACCGGCATTATGGGATTGAGAGTCGAAGGCGATCCGCCGATGAAACCTGTCAGCGCCTACACCGTCATCGGCAAATCCCACCCGAACTCCATAATCACCTCCAAAGTCACGGCAAAAGAAACCTGGGCCACGGACATCCGCCTTCCCGGAATGTTGCACGGACGCATGGTTCATCCGAAAACGCTCGGCTCCACGCTCTTTTCTGTTGGGCAGCTCGACAAATCCAAATTTCCCAGTTCGCAAGTAGTTGTGAAAGGAAATCTCGTCGGGGTCGTCGCTCTAACCGAGTGGGAAGCCATTCAGGCTTCGCAGCAAGTCGCCGCCGCAACCAAATGGACAGAATGGAAAGGCCTGCCCGGTAACGAAAAGCTCTACGATTCTCTACGAAAAGAAGCCGATTGGACCACTGCGCAAGTTACAAAAAGCAACGCCAACAAAGGTGATGTACCTGCAGCGCTCGCTTCAGCTCAGAAAAAGCTCTCTGCCACGTATCACTTTCCCTTCATGAAGCACGCTCCCATCGGTCCCACGATAGCCGTTGCAGATGTCAAGCCCGACGGCACAGTCCACATCCACACGCACAATCAAAATCCCCAGGCCTTGCGCGGCGAAATCGCCACGATGCTTGGCACCACGCCCGATCACGTCATCGTTCACACACATCCCGGAGCGGGGCACTACGGCCGCTCCAACGGCGGCAACTCTGGCGCGGAAGACGACGCCGTAATCCTGTCCCAGGCTGTTGGAAAACCTGTTCGCGTTCAGTGGATGCGTGCCGAAGATTTGCAGTGGTCAACTCAATCCCCGGCTGCTTTCGCCGATGTCGAATTCGCTCTCGACGAAAAAGGCAGAATCGCCGGCTACCAGATAGACCACTACATGCCGGCCTTCCAGGATGATCGGCCCATCGGTGCTATCCTTGCTGGACTTCCTACCATGCCCGCACCGGGAGGCGGCTCAGGATTCTTCGCTTCTACGGCCAACTTCTTGTCCGATCCTTGGCTTTACGATCTCGTTCCCAATGTGGCCGAGCGCGGCCACGGCACGTTTCAGGTGGGGCAAAAGGCTTCGCCGCTCGCCGTCGGCCTTCGCGATCACAGCATGCGCACGCCCGGCCAGTACCAGCAAAACTATCCGCGCGAACTCGCCTTCAGCGAGGCCGCAGCACTCGCCGGCGCCGATCCGATTCAATTTCGCATTGATCACGCCAAGGAAGAACGTCTAATCAACGTTCTCAAGCAAGTTCGCGACGCTTCCGGCTGGGACACGCGTCCCTCGCCGCGCCCCGGCGCAAAGTCCACCGGTTCAACTCCCGTCCGCGGCCGAGGTGCCTCCGCAATGTTTCGCTCTGGCACTTATTGGGCCTGTGTTTGCGAAATCGCGGTCACTCCGAGCACTGGCGCTATCGCGGTCGAGAAGTACACCATCGCCGTTGATCCCGGCATCGTCGTCAATCCTGCTCAACTAAAACGGCAAGTCGAAGGTGGCGCTATGATGGGCATCAGCCATGCGCTCTATGAAGAAGCTATGTTCGATGAAAGCGGCATTACTTCGCGCGACTGGATCACGTATCCCATTGCCAAAATGACGGACACTCCTGAGTTCAAAGTCGTCCTCATTCACAATCCCAAAGTCGGCGCATACGGCGGAGGCTCCGAAGCCGCCAACGCCCTCGCTGCTCCAGCAATCGCCTCGGCCCTCCACGATGCAACCGGAAAGGTCAGCCGACGGCTTCCGTTGAAACGCGCTTATGTACAGGCACTTCTGAAGGCTTAACTGAGTATCAGGAGAGGACACTCTATTGGAGATCAAGAGAATCGGGTAGCAATCCTCTGCAAAAGGGCCGTCGGAGTGGTTCACTGGCACAGTACGGATCGATCCGCTTTTCCAGGCACCCGATCCGGCACTTGTTCAAGGCGCCAGCGTAACCTTCGAGCCGGGCGCGCGGACTGCTCACGTGAGGGATACCGCGGCACTCATAGAAATGGCCGTTTATTCGTAGCGCAGAGCCACCAGCGGATCGACGCGGGCAGCGCGGCGGGCTGGAACCCAGCACGCAATCAGGCCAGTGATGAGAAGCAGCAGCGGAACGGCGATAAGCGTGGCCGGATCGTAGGGCGAAACGCCCCAAAGTTGGGTGGCAACGAGGCGCCCGACTCCGAAACTGGCTGCGAGGCCGATGGCGACTCCCAAAATCACTAATCGCAGCCCCATGTTTATCACCAGCTTCAAGACGTCGCCGCGCTCCGCGCCAAGTGCCATGCGGATGCCGATTTCGTGCGTCCTGCGGGCGGCGGTGTAGGCGAGCACGCTGTATACGCCAATGGTCACGAGGATCAAGCCAATACTGGCGAAAATTCCCAAGAGGAAAAATCCGAAGCGCGGGCCAGCGTAGGAAAACTGGCTGATGTAACCATCGAGCGTGCCCGTGAATGTGAGCGCGACGCTGCGATCCGTGGCCCAAATCTCCTGGCGGACAGCGTTCAGCATCGCGAGTGGTTCGCCAGCCGTGCGAATGAGCACGCCGCGGCTGAAAGAGCCCGTGACTGTATATGGTACCCACACTTCGGGTTCGGGTGGATCCTGCAATCCACGGTTTTTTGCGTCGGCGACGACGCCGACAATTTCGAACCAGGAATCGTGCACAGGATCGGGAGCCGTTTCAAGATGTATCAGGTGAACCCTCTGGCCGATGGGATTCTCCGTCCCTAAGTATTTGTGAGCGAAAGTCTGGTTAATGACTGCGATTTTTTTCGCGCCGTTAACTTCCGCTTCCGTGAACGGCCGCCCCGTCAAGAATTGAATCTTCAGCACCGGGAAATAGCCTTCGCTGCAGAGCTGATAAAGCGCGGTCCATTTTTCCGAGTGCGTCTTGCCGGGGATCTCGATGTCAGAATTAATTCCGCCATAGGGCGGCAAGGTGCTCGTTTCCGTGACCTCGAGAATTCCGGGCATGGCTTTCAGCCGCAGCAGAAGCGGACGGAAAAATCCCGCAATCTGATCGGCGTTTTTGTAGCGGTCCTTAGGAAGCGGAAGCCGGGCCACTAATATGTGATCCGGCTGCAAACCTAGATGAACTTCGCGCAGCGCTACAAAGCTGCGCATCAGAAGGCCCGCACCAACCAAGAGAGTGAGTGAAAGCGCAACCTCAAGAACAACGACGGCGTCGCGCAGTCGGCCATGCCGAAAACCCCCGCTAACTCCTTTGCCGCTGTCGCGTAGCGGATCATTCAAATCGCGCCGCGCGGTTTGCAACGCAGGTACCAAGCCGAAAACCAGTGCAGTGGCCACCGAGACGCCAAGCGTGAACAGCAGAACGGTAACGTTCAGGCGAATCGCTGCTTCGGCGGGAACGATATCTTGCGGGATGAGCGCGATCAGGGACTTAAGACCGCCCCAAGCGAACAATGCGCCGAGCGCGGCGCCACCAATGGCGAGAATGAGACTCTCGACAAGCAGTTGGCGAACCAGCCTCCAGCGGCCTGCGCCCAGCGCAGAGCGGATGGCGAACTCTTTTTCACGCGTGGTCGCGCGCGCCAAAAGCAGGTTGGCCACATTGCCACAGCCGATCAGCAGAAGCAGTCCCACGGCCCCGAGAACGATAAAGAGCATCGTGCGAAAGCGTCCAACGACCAGATCCGTGAGCGATTGAACCTCGACGGTAAAATGTTTCGGGTAATCCTTTGGATAGACCGTAGATAGATGCTGCGCGATGACAGCAAGGTCGGCCTGGGCCGCACGTTCAGAAACTCCCGGCTTGAGATGGCCCATAAAAAACCAGTAGCGATTGAAGCCGAGCTCCGGAGTCGTATCCGCATGGCTGGGTTTTTCCGGAATCCAGAGATCGGAATCGCCCCAACCAAAACGCGGCGGCATAATGCCGATAAGCGTGCGGGCCGTGCCATTCAAGACAAACGTTTTGTTCAGGATGGAGGGATCAGCATTGAAGCGGTTGATCCACACCTTGTAGCGCAAAACGAAGACGGGTGGTGCGCCCGGCTCATAGTCCGCAGGCTGCATCACTCGCCCGATGAGGGCCGGCATGCCTAGGAACTCGAATGTGCCCGGGGTGACGTACCCGCCGCTAAATCGGTCCGTGCCTTCCCCGTAGGTGTAGAGCACGTCCCCGCCGTCATTGGCGATGACGCGGTCAAAGACATGATTCTGGGCGATATAGTCCAGGAACTCGGGCCCGCTATAGCCGCCCCTCCCGCCCGGCTGATTCTGTTCCGTGTCATGGATTTGGATGGAAACGAAATGCTGCGCATCTGGATAGGGGAAGGGCTCCATCAGGACGTTTTCGATGACGCTGAACATGGCGGTGGAAGCGCCAATACCCAACGCGAGGGTAATCATCGCGACGATGGCAAAGCCTGGGCTTTTCCTGAGGTTTCGTCCGGCGTAACGAAGATCCTGCCAGAATGAAAACATGCATGGGCCTCCCGAGGTCGAGAACTCTCAATTAATAAACGATGGAAGCGCCAATAAGTTCCATCGTCAGCATGAAATTGGCGAGCAAATTCTTGTCTGACACCAACTTTGACGGCCAAACTAGACGCGGGTTTGCTTCTGCCCTGCTTGCAGTGCATTCCGTAACAAAAAATTAATCTAAAGTGGCGCTCAGTCGGCACATTGGCGTCAGGACGCGTTTCGGCTAGGATGTCCTCGCTTGGGTAGCACAGGCACTCTAGCCTGTGCGCTATTGGCAGCATTGACGACGCATGTTGATCTTATAGCTTTTAGCCAACGATCACGTAAGTCGAAGAGGAGCTTCCAGTGAACAAACTTGCGATTGCGGCGTTGTTAACGCTGAGCGGCGCGTTTGTGCCAAGCGCACAGGCCGCAGGCCAGACTTGCGAGCAACTCGCGAAGCTCGCCTTGCCGAACACAAGAGTTGCCTCGGCCCAGACCGTTGCGGCAGGAGCCTTTGCCCCGCCGGCGAGCCTGGCTCCGTGGCTCGCTGGCGATCCGGACTTCTACAAACGACTTCCGGCTTTCTGCAGGGTCACCGCTGAGGCAAAGCCGACAACGGATTCGGATATCAAGATCGAAGTGTGGTTGCCAGCGAGTGGATGGAACGGAAAGTTTCGCGGCCAGGGCAACGGCGGATTTGCCGGAGAAATCGATTATCGCATGCTCGGACTCGCAGTCCTGCAGGGATACGCGTCGGCGGCAACAGACACTGGTCACGCAGCGGAAGGTACCAATGCTACTTGGGCGCTCGGGCATCCAGAGAAAATCGTCGACTTCGCATACCGGGCCATTCACGAGATGACGGTGGTAGGCAAAGCGACCGTGAAAGCGTTTTACGGCGACGCGCCGCAACATTCGTATTTCGCGAACTGTTCGAACGGCGGGCGTCAGGCATTGATGGAGGCACAGCGCTACCCTGAGGATTACGACGGCATCCTGGCGGGCGCTCCGGCGAATTACTGGACGCACCTGCTGGGCGCCGCCTTGTGGAATGCGCAGTCTACTACACTCGATCCGGCGAGCTACATTCCAACGGGCAAAATTCCAACCATCGCAAAAGCCGTCAACGAGACGTGCGATGCTAAAGATGGCGTTACCGACGGCGTGTTAAATGATCCGCGACAGTGCCACTTCGATCCCGAAGCCCTGCTTTGCAAAGCGGCCGATTCGGACTCCTGTCTCACGCAGTCGCAAGTCACGGCGTTGAAAAAACTGTATCAGGGGCCGCGCGATGCAAAGGGCCAGCAGATTTTTCCAGGGTATGAGCCGGGAGGCGAGCAAGGGGGCGGAGGCTGGGCGCTATGGATAACCGGCCCTGCCCCGGGAAAGGCCCTGCTCTTCGCGTTCGGCAATGGATTCTTCTCCAACATGGTGTACGACAAGCCGGATTGGGATTATAAGAAGGCAAACTTGGACGAGTCCGTAGCAGCCGCGGACAAAAAATTTGCCGCCGTACTGAACGCCACGGACACCAACCTAAAACCGTTCGAATCGCGTGGCGGAAAGCTCATTATCTATCACGGCTGGAACGATTCCGGAATTTCTCCGCTGAACACAATCAACTATTACGAGAGTGTAGAAAGCAAAATGGGCAAGCAGAATGCCGATTCTTTCTTGCGCCTGTTCATGGTTCCCGGCATGCAGCATTGCGGCGGCGGACCCGGTCCAGATGTTTTTGGTCAGGCCGGTTTCAGCTCGCCAAATGATCCGCAGCACAACATGTATCTGGCGCTTGAACAGTGGGCGGAAAAAGGCGCCGCGCCTTCGACGGTGATTGCAACGAAGGAGGCAGCGAGCGGATCCGTTGGAGGAGTGAAAGTGACGAGGCCGCTTTGCGCGTACCCGCAGGTGGCGCATTATAAGGGCACTGGCGATACAAATGAGGCCGCTAATTTTGTCTGCGGAGCGCCGCCAGCGAAATAAAAGACCCGCACGACTGCGCGGTTCAAAAATCGTTAAGCTGCGTTTTCTGGACGGAAGACGCGCTGGAAGCGCGGGCCGGTAAACTGAACGCCAACCAGGCGCTCGCCTTGCGTGGGAGCGTCGATGACGTGAACTACGCGGCCGGACGTGGCGAAATCGGCTTCGGTGCGGCGCGAGGCGTAGTTAGAAAATGGAATGCGGATTTCGAGATCGGAGCCAATGGCGACGTCGAAACGCGTGACGAACGCGGCGCCGCTTCGGCATAAATTTTCGCTGGAAGTTTCTTCTTCGAAGATGACTCCGCGGCTATCGCGTCCTCGGACTCTGAGTGGAAGGCGGACGGCGATTCTACGCTCCGAGCGTTGCTTCGAGACGGTCTGCGTCAAGTGGACCATGGGCTGGGTCCTCTTTTCTGGCGTCCGCTGCGCGGCCTTTATGCTGGGCGGCCACTGAGCGGTTACTGCTTTGGTCAGCCGACAGATGCTCACCGTTTTGGGCGGTGGCAGACCGACTGACTCCCGCGGCGGTTCGGTTCTCGAAGAAGGATTCCACCTTCTCGACAACCTCGCTGGGCGTTCGCGCCGCATGTACGATTCGACGAAGCTCGCTGCCGTTCCCCACGCCATGAGTAAACCAGCAAGCGAACTGTTTCATTTTGCCAATACCATCGGGCAGGTTGGCAGCATTAATTTGCCCATAGTAGCCAGAAAGTAACTGATGGCGCTCGGCCTCGGTGGGCGTGTCGTACCGGCCACTGGCGGCGTATTGCTGCATCTGCCGGAAAATCCAGGGGTTGGTGGCGGCAGCGCGGCCAATCATCACGGCGTCGCAGCCGGTTTCGCGAACCATCCGCTCGGCGTCTTCGGGAGTATTGATGTCACCATTACCAATGACGGGAATTCTCACCGCCTGCTTCACGGCGGCGATGATGCTCCAGTCGGCAGCGCCCGCATAGCCCTGCAGGCGCGTGCGCGGGTGCACGGCGACGCCTTCGACGCCGATGTCTTCCGCCATTTTTGCGACTTCGACCGCCACGATAGAATTTTCGTCCCAGCCGGCTCGCAGCTTGATGGTCAGGGGAATTTTGACGGCGGCGCGAACCACTTTGAAAATTTCTCCCAAGAGCGGGAGATCGCGCAGCAAGCCCGAGCCGCCGCACTTGACGACTTTTTTGGCGGGGCAGCCCAGATTGATATCCACCGCGTCATAACCGAGATCTTCGACCATGCGCGCAGCTTCGGCCATCACGGCCGGATTCGCGCCGAAAAGCTGCGCTGTAATGGGATGCTCGTCTTCCTGAAAATAGAGATAGCGAAGCGTTTTGGCCGCGCTCCGCGTGATGCCCTCGGAGCTGGTGAACTCCGTCATCAGCAAGCCACAACTGCCGAGTCCACGAATCACGCGGCGGAAAAGCGTGTCCGTCACCCCAGCCATAGGCGCCAGAACCGCCGCCGGGCTGATGGTCAAGTCTCGAATTTGGAAAGAAGCCGGAAGCACGTGCTCGCTCATTGTCTAATCCAGTCTAGGCCGAGCCGCGACACGCTGGCAAGGCAAGATGTCAAAAGGCAGTTAAGCCCCGACAGATGCCGCGCGTGTCTAGCCCGTTGAAGATTTAGGGTCACGCGGGTTGGCGGCGAAGGGATTCTCGATAAGGACGCCGGAGATGAGTTGGCCCGCGCAGAGATCTTCGGAGAGAATGCGTGTGGCGCCGCTTTTATCGGCGGCGGAAACGATCAGAGCGTCCGAAAGGCCGATTTGGGATTCGTCCTCGATGCGAGAGGCGTTGTAAATTCCGGCTAGAGCGGTTTTTGTGCACCAGATGGCGTAGGTGTTTACGACCAGTCGTGCTCAATCTTTTGGCAGCGGAGAGGCGATCTTGCGCGCGACGGTGACGTAGAATTCCTAAAGCACTTGCATGCCCAGTACGCCGGCGCGCTCGGCGTGTTATGTTTGCAAATCGGCGAAGAGGACCCAGACGATGAGCGGACAGATGAATTGGAAGCAACTCGAGGAGAAGATTGGCTCGGCGGTGAAGTTATCGCGGCGGCCGGTGGCTGTGTCGTTTTTGGATGGGGCGCCGGCGAATGTGAAGAAATTTGGCGGAACCGAGCCGTCGAGTTGCAGCTTTTGGCGGCTGGCTGCGGATGGCGCGGTTTTCCATACCGCGCCAGAAAATCACTTCAACTGCGCTGTAGGCGCGTATACGCACAACATTACGTTGTCGCCCGAACGCGAGAAAGAGACCGAGCAAACGTTGAAGATGATGTTTGATCTTGGGTATGTGAAACCGGAAGAAGTGCCGCAGATCCCGCGATTGGCGAAGGCTCCGGCGGCGATTGTTTACGCACCTCTCGGCGAGGCACCCGTTGCGCCTGATGTTGTGCTCTTTGTGTGCAAGCCTTCGGTGGCGATGCTGCTGAGCGAAGCCGCAAATCGTGCCGGCGTCAGCAGCGGCGCGCCGGCTCTCGGACGGCCGACGTGCATGGCGCTGCCTGCTTCGTTACAGCATGGCGCAATTCTCAGCCTTGGCTGCATGGGCAACCGCGTTTATACCGGCCTCGGAGAGGACGAAATGTATTTTGTTTTGCGCGGCGTGGATCTCGCCGCCGTCGCGGACGCGCTCGCCGTCATCACCAGCGCAAACGCTGCATTGAATGAGTACGCCACAGGCCGGCGCTCGCAGTTGGCGACAGTCTAGCGCGAGTTCAAAGACAAATGTAAGGCTCGTCCTTGGCGCTGGCCGGATCCGAAAAAATGTATGCGACTCCTAAGAGAAGCATGATCCACAATAGCGTGATTGTGTAGACGAAGGAGCTAGAGCCGCGGTAGAGATTTCTCAATAGATATTGCCAGAGCATTAGGGCAAGGTAGCTTGCAAGAACGAAGGCGAGCATACGATCGTGCAATACGACTGCTCTGTTCCGCAGGCTTGCCACAAACATTCCCAATCCAAGAGCCGCCGAAGCGGAAAATAAATTTTGAGAATACTCGAGCACCAGATGAGTGACGAGCCTGGCGGAAGATTGTGCAACGACGAGGCAGCAGAATACTCCCGCGCATACGGCCAAAAGGAATGAGCCAACGCGGACATATTTCCGTTCCGCGCTTGAATCGCAGACGCGACCAAAATGTTCGACAACAGCAAAGTAGAGGAGCAGGCTAAGCAAGCAATCTGAATAAAAATAAAGGTACATGTAGTGCGTCGAAGCAATGCCGTAGTGAAATAGGAGTACCCCCCGCGTCGACTCGACCAAAACACAGCCCCCGAAATAGCATGCGAGCATTCGGTATCGGCGAAGCCTGCCACGCAGAACAATTAACACGCAAACAAACGCTTCCGTGAGCACGCTCACAATCCACAACGCGAAATCAGGATGAGACGGCATGGACTTTGTCTATTCTTTCTATAGCACGGAATCGGCTGCTTACGGGAGCGGCGGCGGGAATCTTGTCTAGAACATTAAGAAAGAACGGCTTGGCGAGCGAAGCAGGAACCCTTCGAAGCTCAGGGTAAGTTCAGGATTTGTCAGTGGGGCCTTTAAGGAAGGCGTCGAGCTTGAGGAATTTGCGCCCAAGGGCGGCGCTATACGCAGACCATTCGTCGTCACCGGATTCGGTTACCAGGGCGGCGCGGACGGCGGCCATTTTGGAATCCATATCGTCGAGGTAGTGGAAGACCATGGCTTCGCGGATCATGGGGAGTTTGGGCGAGCCGAATTCGTATTGGCCGTGATGGCTGATCAAGAGATGCTGGACTACGGCTTTCAGATTTGAAGGGAATCCTTCGATGGCGTCCATCGCTTTGGAAACGGTTTCGAGTTCCATGACAATGTGGCCCAGGAGCTGGCCTTCGGTGGTGTAGCCGATGGCGCGGTCGTAGCAGAGCTCGTCAAGTTTGCCAACGTCGTGCAAGATAGCGACAGTCAGGAGAAGGTCGGCGTTTAGTTCCAGATAATGAGCCGCAACTTGCTTCGCCAAGCCGCATAACCCAATGACGTGTTCCAGCAGACCACCGAGATAGGCGTGATGCATGACTTTTGCGGCGGGGGCGCGTTTGTAGCGGGCGGCGGTCGCAGGGTCGGTAATGATTCCGTTCACTAATTTTTTGAGCCAGGGATTCTCGATGGAGTTCGCGTATTCGAGGAGTTGCTCCCAGAGCTTGCCGACATCTTCCTTGGTGTGTGGCAGAAAATCGGAGAGATCGACTTCCTCGGGTTTGGCGCGGCGGAGCTGTTGCAGGGAGAGCTGCGGCTTGTTGCGGTAAATTTCGACGCGGGCGTTAACCTTAACGAAATCGTCGCGGCCCACGTCTTTGGCGGCGGCCTCAAATTGATCCCACATGCGGGCTTCGATAGTGCCACTTCGATCGCCGAGCTCGAGGCGAAGATAGGCTTTGCCGTCGCGCGTGTTGCGAATTTCTTTTTCGTAAACGAGAAAGAAAGTGGTGATGGTTTGTTCGGTGCCGAGATCGCTAACGAACGACGTCTTCATCAGTTGCCCGAGTCGCCGGGTTTTTTGCCGAACAGCAGGTATTTCTTGTGGCCCTTCTTGGACTTGGTGACTTCAGGCGTAGCGCTGACCTCCTGAATTTCGGAGTTACTGCCGCCGGCGGCATCCTGATAGCCGGGTTTGATGACGACGTAGCTTTCCTCGCGAAGGGTCTTGAGATATTCGCGGAGGGCCGGCTCCAAACGCTGGTCGTAGAGCTTCCCCTCGATTTCATTCTGGACTTTGGCAAGCGCTTGTTCGCCTTCGTCGTAATGCTCGAGGACTTGCATAATCAGAAACCCTTGCTTCGTTTCCATCACGCCGGTCAGGCCGTTCTTCTTCATGCTGAAAACGGTGTCTTCAAGTTCTTTGGAGAGTTCGCCGCGCTTGTAAACACCCAAGTAGCCGCCTTGTTTCGCGGTGGAACCGTCGGAATAGCGTTTGGCGATTTCCCCGAAGTCTTCTCCATCCTGAATCCGCTTTAAGGCCGTTTCCGCTTTCTTCTTGAGCTCCGCAATTTCCGCCTCATCCTTCCCTGTTGTATTGATTTCGATGGATCGGAGAGCGACTTGCTCGGGGCGAACGAACTCCGCTTTATGCTCGTCGTAGTATTTTTGGATTTCTTCCTTGGTGACGTTGATGTGGGAGCCGACTTCACTCTGGATGACCTTTTTCGTAAGCAGGCCATTGCGAATGTTGTTCTTGAAATCTTCCCAGTTCATTCCCTGCCCGGAGACAGCTTGCTCGAGAGCTTCCATGCTGGGCAGTTTATTTTCGATGCGGATTTGGTCGAGCTGCTTGATGACCTCGGGCTCGACGCTGACTCCCATGTCTTTGGCGCGCTGGACGAGCAAGGACTGGTCGATGAGATCGCGGAGAGCGTTTTTCTGGCGGTCTTCGGTCAGTGCTTTCAACTGCTCGGGCGTACAACGATTCTGGCAGTCGGACTTGGCGTCTTCCTCGGCAGTGACTTTGGAGTGTTCGAATTCGGAGCGGGTGATGACCTCGTTGTTGACGCGGGCCACGATTTCCTCGATGACTTTGCCTTCGGATTCGGTGACGGCAGGCTTTTTGGCCGGGGCGGCCTTCTTAGGCGCGGCAGTAGCGGGAGTGGGAACGTCAGTAGGGGCCTCGTCGGGTTTTTCGAGAGTCGGCTTAGCAGGCGGATTTTGCGTTTGCGGAGCCGGCGTGGGCGGAGCGGGCTGCTGTGCCGCAAGCGGCAAGGCGGCGAATAGCGCCGCGATAACTGCAAGATTTCGCATGTAGTTCCTCACCTATAGAGTTTAGCTCTGGCCTTGAAGGCCTAGCAATACGTTTCTGAGTGCGCCTGGGACAGACTCTCCCCGGGTAGTCTCCAGCCAGAGGACGCCGCTCGGGTCGAGTTTAATGCCCTTACGCGAACGCACCACCTTGACCAAAGTAGCTGGGTCGAGTGGCGTTTCCGCGTGAAAACGGATGGCGATGCGGTTTCCCTGGCGTTCGACCGCGGAGATACGCAGGCGCTCACACATCGATTTGAGGACGGCGTACTCCAAAAGGTTTTCTACCGTGGCAGGCGGAGCCCCGAAGCGGTCGGTTAGTTCGCGGTGCACATCTTGCTTTTCATCCTGGCTGCCAATTGAGGATATGCGTTTGTAGGTGCGCAAACGGAGATTTTCGCTGGGGATGTAGTTTTCGGGGATGCGGACATCGAGGCCCAGGCTCAAGGTGGTGCGCAGCTCGGGGCCGGATTCTTCGCCTTTTAGCTTGGAAACGGCGCGCTCCAGCATCTGGCAGTACATGTCGAAGCCGATAGCTTCGATGTGGCCGTGTTGCTGGCGACCGAGCATGTTGCCTGCACCGCGAAGTTCGAGGTCCAGAGCAGCGATGCGGAAGCCGGCGCCCAGTTCGCTGAATTCTTTCATGGCGGAGAGGCGCTTGCGGGCGATGTCGGAGAGCGATGTATCCGGAGGAACGAGCAGGTAGGCGTAGGCGCGTTGGTGGGAGCGGCCTACTCGCCCGCGCAATTGATAGAGTTCCGCGAGGCCGAGGCGGTCGGCGCGATTAATGAGGATGGTGTTGGCCTTGGGGATGTCGAGGCCGTTTTCGACGATAGTTGTAGCGACCATCACATCGGCTTCGTCGCGTATAAATTTGAGCATGACGCTCTCGAGTTCTTTCTCGCCCATTTGGCCGTGGCCGACGACTACGCGGGCTTTTGGCACCAACTTTTGCACGAGCGTTGCGAGCGAATAGATCGATTCGACGCGATTGTGGATGAAATAAACCTGGCCGTCGCGGGCGAGCTCGTTTTCGATGGCGCGGCGGACTAGATCTTCCTGGAAGGAAGCGACGACAGTTTGAATCGCGAGTCGGTCGCGTGGCGGAGTTTCGATCACGGACATATCGCGCAGACCTACGAGCGACATGTGGAGGGTGCGAGGGATGGGTGTGGCTGAGAGCGCTAGTGCGTCAACGTTTCGGCGCATTTCTTTCAGGCGCTCTTTGTGCGCGACGCCAAAGCGTTGCTCTTCGTCGACGACGAGCAGGCCGAAATCTTGAAACTTTACGTCCTTGGAGATGAGCCGGTGCGTGCCGATGACAATGTCGACTTTGCCGGCTTCCAGATCGGCGAGAATTTTCTTTTGCTCGGCGGCGCTGCGAAAGCGGCTGAGCATTTCGATGCGCACCGGAAATGCAGCGAAACGCTGTTTGAAAGTTTCGAAATGTTGGAAGGCGAGAACAGTCGTTGGTGCGAGGACCGCGACTTGTTTGCTGTCGGAGACGGCTTTGAAGGCCGCGCGCATGGCGACTTCGGTTTTGCCGTAGCCCACGTCGCCGCAGAGGAGGCGGTCCATCGGCGTGGGGCGCTCCATGTCGCGCTTGATGTCGGCGATAGCCGTGTTTTGGTCGGCGGTTTCTTCGAATTCGAAGGCGTCTTCAAATTCGCGCTGGAAATTAGCATCCGCGGAAAACGCAAAACCTTGCGCTGTTTTGCGCGCGGCGTAAAGGGTGAGGAGTTGCTCCGCCATGTCTTCGAGAGATTTGCGGACGCGCGTTTTGCGGGTGTTCCAACCCGTGCCGCCCAGCTTGTCGAGCGTTGGGTGCGAACCTTCTACCACTCGATAGCTTTGGACCAGGTCCATCCGCTCGAGCGGGACGTACAGGCGCGCGTCGTCCGCATAGCGCAGGAGCATGAATTCGCCGCGATGACCGTCCGATTCGATTTGACGCAGCCCTTCGAATTGGCCGATGCCGTGATCGACGTGAACGATGAAATCGCCGGGTTTTAGTTCGGCGAAATCGGTGAAAAAACCGGAGGTACGGATTTTGTGGCTGGGGCGCTCGACCGTTGGGGCGACGTCGAAAAGATCGGCGTGGCCATAAATTGTGAGCTTGGCTTCGGGGAAAGTGACGCCTTCGGCGAAAGGCGCGCGCATCAGGAGCAGGCCAGCTGTTTCAAGAGCGCCCTCGGCTGTGAAACCAGCTGCGGCGTTTTCAGACTCTCCGAGCACGTAGGGCACGTCGTATTCGCGGGAAATGTCTGCGAGGCGTTCGAGTTCACCAGTGCTCGCAGCGGTCAGAAACACTTTTCCGCCCGACGCGAGCTGTGATTTCACGGCCCCCATGCAGGCCACAACATCGCCGTGAAAACGAGAGCTGGGCCTAGAGGAGAGTTCGAATTGCGGAGCGGAGCCGATATTGACGGCGAGTTGCTCAAGATGTGCTTGGGCAGTCTTGGCGAGCGCGGCAGTAAACTCAGCCTCATCCATAAAGAAATGTGAAGCGGAGGGTGCAGTGGCGCTGCCGTGGCGCTCGTAGACTTCGGTGGCGTGGGCCAGATGCTTTTCCGCCGCATCACGCAAGTTTTGCGGTTCATCCAAAAAGACGATTGGCTTGAGGGAGCTTTCTGCCAATTCGAAAAGCGAACTCTGGCCACTTTGTTCGGACGGGCCGAAGAACGAGGTTGCTTCCCATGAGGGCGCTGACGATTGTGTTGCGCCGACGAGCGTGGCTACGTTCCATTCCGTGAGAGGCAATAGAGTGGTGCGTTGCACGGGAGCGATCGAACGTTGCGTGCGCGGGTCAAATTCGCGCACAGACTCAACAGTGTCACCCAACAGCTCAATTCTCACTGGCCGGGGAGCCTCCGCGGAAAAGACGTCGACGATCCCGCCACGCATCGCGAATTGCCCCGGCAGTTCGACCATTTCTGTGCGCGTGTAGCCAACGCCAGCAAGATGCGCAATAAATTCTTCGAGAGGAACTTCCGCGTCTTTGGTAAGCGTGCGCGCCAGCGACAAATAGAGCGTGGCATCCTGAAAACGCCAGAGTGCCGCTTGCACCGGAGCGATGACCAAGGAAACTTGTCCATCGGTTAGTCGAAACAGCGTTGCCGCACGGCGTTCGAGAATGTCCGGGTGGGGACTCTGCGATTCCCACGGCAGCGTGTCGAACGCCGGGAGCGTGGCTACTCCTCCGCTTACGCCAGGGAAAACGGTCGAGAAAAAACGCACGGTTTCTGCGAGGGCTTCCGCCCGACGATTCGAATCGGTGATGAAGAAGGCAGGACGCCGCAGCTCGTGCGTGAGATATGCGGCAACGAGCGCTTTGGCAACATCGTGCAGTCCGGAGAGCGAGATGTGCTGCGCACCATCGCGCAAAGCGCCTAGCGCGCCTTCCACCGACAGGTGGCGGAGCACAGCATCCAATCGTTCGCGAACAGCAGGAAGAATCATGCGTGCGCGTCAGGCTTCCACGCGAGAGGTGGTAGCGCCTTCGCGAATCTTCTGGAGAATTGCCGTTGTGGAATAACCCGGCACGACCGGGATGGAAACGACGCGGCCGCCCGCGGCTTCCACCTCTTCGCGTCCAACGATTTGATCGCCGGGCCAGTCGCCGCCCTTTACGAGTACATCCGGAAGCAGACGCGCGATGACTTCACGCGGCGTGAGGTCGTCGAAAATCACCACCGCGTCCACGCATTCGAGCGCGGCTAGAATCTCCGCGCGTTCCCGTTCCGGCAAGACTGGGCGTCCGGCGCCTTTCAACAGGCGGACGCTGGCATCGCTATTGAGGCCGACGATGAGCGCGTCGCCAAGGGCGCGAGCTTGCTCCAGACTGCCGATGTGCCCGGGATGCAGCAGATCGAAGCAGCCGTTGGTGAATACGATGCGGCGGCCGTTGCGTTTTCCTGGCCCAAACCGCAGAATCGCTTCATCGAGAGTCAGAATCTCCGGGTTCAAATGAACTCCATGAAGGCCCACGTAAAAATAGCCCTGGCGTTAGGTGAGGAGCTAGTTTATCACGCGCCGCGGGCGCAGCGCTTTGGCGCAGAGCGCCTTTCATGAAACTGAATAAGACGCTCCGCGCAGCGGCTGGCGTCGGACTTTGTGGCGTGGGCCTGCTGCTAGGGCTTGCGGTGCCCTACCAATCGCATACCTTTCGCATTGACGCCGGTGGATGCCGCCTGGTAACGGACATCGTTGAGCCTGCCGGCCAGCCGAAAGGCAACACGCCGGACGGCTACATCGTTCTCCTTCACGGGCTATCGGCGAATAAGCGGATCATGTCGTACATCACCTCAGGGTTTGCATCGCAAGGTTTGCGTGTTTTTGTGCCGGACCTGCCCGGACACGGACGAACCGAAGGTCCTTTTTCTTACGAACGATCCGAGCAGTGCAGCGAAAACCTGGTTCGTGAACTGATTGCACGCGGGCTGCTCGATCCGGAGCGCACAATTCTCGCGGGGCATTCTTTGGGCGGAGCCATCGCGTTGCGCGTTGCTTCGCGCGTACCGGTCGCCGGAGTGATTGCGATTTCTCCGGCCCCCATGCGGCCGATTCCCGGAGTATCGCCGGAAATGATGCCATTTCATGAGTTCGGCCCGCTTCCAGCTCACTCTCTACTCATGAGCGCGGCTGGGGAGCCGGAAAGAATTCGCAGCGCGGTGAAAAGTTTGTTGCCGACTCCGGGCGACGGAACGAGTGAATATGTTGTGATTCCGCGTTCGACCCACGTCAGTATTTTATTCGACGGAACAGCACTCTCGGACGCCCAAAATTGGGCGACTCGCGTTTTGTACTTGGAATCGCGGCCAACTTTGCCCTCACGCCGTGAGCTTCTTGGATTCTTCGCGGGATTTGCTGGGATACTCTTCTTGGCAGGGCCCTTTCTCCGCGAAACCTTGCAGAGCAGAAAGGAAATATCGGCACCGCCCGAAAACATGGCCGTTGTCCCCAAGGGGCGAGCTTCTCTCGAGTATGGAATCGTTGCTCTCGGAACAGTCGGAGTTCTCTCCTATTCGAATCCGCTCCGCGCGCTGCACCTCTTCGAAGGCGACTATTTCGCAGCCTTTCTGCTCATTCTTGGTGTCGTCCTTCTCGTTTTGCACTGGAATTCGCTGCGAAATCTATTCGCAACAGGCGCGAGCGGCGAACAGCCTGCCAGGCCGCTGCACTTTACACTTCTCGTCGCTCTATTTGCGGCGTTTCTCCTTCACTTCCTGGTCACCGCGTGGATTGATTTGACGTTCAGCGAAGCCTGGTTGACCGCGGCGCGCTGGGCGCGTTTTCCGCCGCTACTCATTGCCGTGCTTCCCTATCACGCCGCGGAAGAGTTGCTGCTTGGTCCGGCATGGCCCGGCAAAGGATCGCGTCGATTGTTCACAGCACTTTTGCTTCGCTTCGTAGCATGGGGCGCCATTGTCGCTGGCATCTTCGTCCTACACAGCGGCGAAGTGCTGTTGGTTCTTCTGGCTCCTACCTTCGGCCTATTTTGCCTGTTGCAAGCCTGGGGCATGAAAGTTGTCCGGGAAGTTACGGCTTGGCCCGCGGCGGCGGCCCTTTTCGGTGCTATACTTCTCGCGGGGTTTTGCCTGGTGGTCTTCCCCACCACTTGATGGGGCCCATTACCAAGAAAAATTGATAGCCAAACCCAGCCGCCGCCTGTAGGTTTCCTCGTCCAGGGACGGAGTTCAAGGCCATCAGCGAGATAGGACCATGGCAGAGATAGCGATCGTCGGCGGCGGACCCTCCGGCGCGATGTGCGGTGAACAGCTCGCGCGCGCGGGACACAAAGTCAGAATTTTTGATGAGCACCTCGCTTGGGAAAAACCCTGCGGCGGAGGCTTAACCCACAAAGCCGTCCAGTGCTTCCCTTTCTTGCTCGACAATCCTTATCCCAAGAAACTGGTCCGTTCCGTCGAACTCATCAGCAGCAACGATCAGCGCGCCAATCTGGAAATGACTCACCCCATCGTGATTTATTCGCGAAGGGTGCTGAACGGCATGTTGCTGGACCGCGCCAAAGCGGCCGGCTGCGACGTACAGCAGGCGCATGTTCTTGCTGTGGACACGAGCACGACGAAGCCGCGTTACTCCGTCGATGGCGAATGGCGCAGCGCTGATTTTCTTGTTCTGGCAGCAGGCGCACGCAACCAAATTGCGCCCGAGACGCGTCCGCTTCAGCGCGACGAGTTGGAAATGACGCAGGGCTACTTCGTTCCGCAGACCGCCGACTCCATCACCGTGAAATTCCTTCCGCACTTCGAGGGCTACATCTGGTCCTTCCCGCGCTGCGATCATCTTTCCGTCGGGATTTGCGGAAGCATGGCCGCGCATACCAGCGCGGAGCTCAAAACACATCTGAGCGCTTTCTTAGAGAAGCACGGAATTCCCACGGAGGGAGCAAAGTTTTATAGCCACGTCCTACCATCGCCGAGAGAGAGCACGCTTTCCGACCGCGCGGTTTTGGGGAAAAATTGGGCGCTGGTCGGCGACGCGGCCGCCTGGGTCGATCCGCTCACGGGTGAAGGGCTGTTCTACGCGATGCGCTCGGGCGAATTGCTCGGCCGCTCGCTCGCGGAAGGCTGCCCGGAAAAATATACGGCTTGGGTCAAGGCGGCGTTCTCCTCGGAACTGGAATTCGCCGCGCGCATCGTGCGCCGCTTCTATCGCGGTTCGTTCCTCGGCTCCGCCGTCACCACGCGCATGGTTCAATTCATGAACCGCAGCGCGGTTTTCCGGCAACTGATGAGCGATCTCTTCAGCGGCACGCAGGATTACACCAGCCTCAAGCGCCGCGTCTGGGGCCACCTGGGAATTACCGTAAGTGAATTCATCTCGAGCGTCTTGAATCTGGAGCGTCCAGCAACGGCGCAAGTTCCCCGTGGCGGCGCAGCCGCTGATTAGAGATTGCCGCAGCTTACATCTACGAATTCCAGAAGTGTCCTTCGCTATCGCCCGCCGCTAACCGCAAGAATTGCTCCCGTCGTGTACGACGCCGCTGGCGAGAGCAGCCACAAAACCGCTTCGGCGATCTCTTCAGGAGTTCCCGCGCGTTCCATGGGAATTGTAGGAGCTAAGCGCGTCATGCGGTCCGGATCACCACTGGTGGCGTGCAGTTCCGTTAGGACATGCCCCGGAGTCACGGCATTGACGCGAATACCTTCAGCCGCAACTTCCCGAGCCAAGCCGAGCGTAAACGTATCGAGCGCGCCCTTTGACGCCGCATAGTGTACCCATTCCCCTGCTCCCCCAGTCTCCGCCGCGCGCGAAGAAATATTCACGATGGCGCCGCCGCGTCCGTCATTGCGTGTCGACATGCGCCTCACGGCTTCGCGCGCGCAGAGCATCGCCCCGATTACATTCACCGCGAAAACCCGCGTGAGCGTTGCGCTTGTAACCGCTTCGACGCGCGCGAATCCACCTGTTATTCCGGCGTTGTTCACGAGACCTGTGATCGGTCCCAATTCACGTTCGGCGTACTCAAAAAGCCTCACGATTTCTTCCTCGCGCGAAATATCGGCCTGGATAACGGTGGCTCGGCCGCCCGATGAAACGATGTGCCGCGCCACGTCCGCAGCAGCTTGTGTGTTTCGAGCATAGTTCACTGCCACGCGAAAACCTCGCTCTCCCGCCAGCTTCGCCACGGCTGCGCCAATTCCCCGGCCAGCGCCGGTTACGATTAGAGCCCCTTGGGAAGCTTGCCGGTTACTGTTTGCCATGTACCATCCTTGTTCGAACACCGATTGAAATGTACTCTACCTTCTTCCATGCGCATCCAAGAAAGACGCTCGATCCGGCCTCAAACTATGCCATCCGAAACGAATACAGCCACGTCTACGAAGTCCGGAAAAAGAAAGAACGCCTGGAAGTCTCTGCCCGACGTTTGGGCGCTGATCAAGCCGCGGCGTGGTCTGCTCGTGCTGGGTTTCGCGCTGATGGCCATCAACCGGGTCTGCGGACTGGTCCTTCCCGCTTCGACAAAATACTTTGTCGATGACGTGGCCAACAAGCGCCAAGTGTATCTTTTGACGCCGATCGTGCTGGGAGTTCTCGCGGCAACGATTATTCAGGGGCTGACCTCTTTCACACTGACGCAACTCCTCTCCAAATCGGCGCAAAAAATGATCACCGAGCTGCGCCGCCAGGTGCAAGCTCACATCGGCCGCCTGCCAATTTCTTTTTACGACACGAACAAAACCGGCGTCCTCGTCTCGCGCATCATGAGCGACGTCGAGGGCGTGCGCAATCTCGTCGGCACGGGCCTCGTCGAATTCGTCGGTGGTCTGATGACGGCCGTCTTCGCGTTAGTCTATTTGATACACGCAAGCGTGTTGCTGACCGGAGTTGCGGCCTCAATACTCCTGGTATTCGGGTTTGGGATCAGCAAGGCGTTCTCGACGATTCGGCCTATTTTCCGCGCGCGGCCCAAAATCACTGCCGAAGTGACGGGGCGCCTCACCGAATCCCTCGGCGGCGTTCGCGTAGTGAAGGGCTATCACGCGGAAGAGCGCGAGGAAGGCATCTTTGCCGCGGGCGTGCAGCGGCTGCTCGACAATGTTTTGAAAACCCTCACGGCTACCTCGTTGATGAGTCTTTCTGGCGCGACACTCCTGGGAGTCGTCAGCGCTCTGATGCTGGAGCTAGGCGGCCACAAAATTCTGAATGGCAGCATGACGCTGGGCGACTGGTTTGCTTTCAATCTTTTCCTCGGCTTCCTGATTGCCCCGGTGTTTCAGATCGTAGCAATCGGAACGCAAATCACCGAGGCCATCACCGGCCTCGAGCGCACGCGCGAAATCCTCAACGAAAAGAAAGAAGACGAAGATCCGCGCCGTACCGTCACCATGGAGCGCATCAATGGCCAAGTCGTCCTGGAAAACGTCAGCTTTTCGTATGAATCCAGCAAGGAAGTTCTTCACGAGGTGAGCTTCGAATCGCAACCAGGAACGGTTACGGCGCTCGTCGGCCCGTCGGGCGCCGGCAAGTCCACGATCATCGGCTTGATCTCGGCGTTTTACGTCCCTTCAGGCGGCCGCGTCCTCGTTGACGGCATCGATCTTGCCACAGTGAAGCTCAATTCCTATCGCACCCAGCTGGGCGTCGTCCTGCAAGAAACTTTTCTTTTCGACGGCACAATTCGCGAAAACGTGGCCTTCGCGCGCCCAGAAGCCGGCGAAGAAGAAATCCTAGCCGCGTGCCACATCGCGCGCGTCGACGAATTTGCCGAAGGTTTTGAGAAAAAGTACGACACGCTGGTTGGCGAACGCGGCGTCAAACTCTCAGGCGGACAAAAGCAGCGCGTCTCCATCGCCCGCGCAATCCTCGCCGATCCGCGCATCCTGATACTCGACGAAGCAACCTCCAGCCTCGATTCCGAATCCGAAGCCCTCATCCAGGAAGGTCTTCGCTACTTGATGCGCGGCCGCACCACCTTCGTCATCGCCCATCGCCTCTCCACAATTCGCCGAGCCGAGCAAATACTTGTCGTTGAAGGGGGCCGCATCATCGAGCGCGGCAATCATGCCTCGCTCTACGCCGCCGGCGGCCGCTACTTCGATCTCTACACGAAGCAGCACGAGGTCGAAAGCAATCTCTTCCTCGCGCCAGGCGAAGGCTCGCTCGATCCCGAAGATGCCGATGCGGTGCGCGCATCAGCCATTGGACGCGCGGGCGCTGCGATTCCCGACGCGATCCGTTTGATCCGCGGGCAAAACAACTAGAAACACACAATTAGGGTGTTGGAAAAAACCGGCGGATCGCTCGGGAGCCTTCTATATTGCAAGCATGCGGCGGCGCTTGGCGGTACTTTCGGAGAATTTATACGGTGGTCGCGCGCCGGATGACCAGCCTTTTCGTCGCAGGCGGCGGAATCAACGTCGCCATCTTCCGAATCATCGCCAGCACCAGCCGCTTGTCTCCATCCGAAAGCGTAGTGCTGAATCGCTTGATCTCCGCCAGGAAGCGAATTTCGTCTTGCGAAAGCTCGCCCAGCATCTTCTGCGTTTCACGGTCGCGAGGGGTCTCCGTGCCCGGGAAAAAATCCGCGAGCGAGATATCCATGGCTTCCGCAATCTTTGCTAGCGTTTCGAGCGACGGTACGGTGTGGCCGTTCTCAACGCGCGAGAGGTAGCAGCGCAGCAGCCCGGTGCGGCGCTCGATGTCTCCTTGCGACAATCCCCTCTGGCTGCGATACGACTTGATGACTTCTCCGATGTTTACGCGTGGTTTTTCTTTTGGCACGATGGCTCTCCAGGGTCGAGGGGGTAGCTTAGTCACTAACAGTAGGAGAAGCAAGGGAGAATTTGGGGGCGATGCTTCCAATCCGTTAACGCTTTGGTCTCCGCTTGTGGAAATCTCCGCCCGCAGCATTCCTGGCATTTCTGCAGACGCCCGCGCCTAACGCTGCGTTGGCGTAACCATGGCCGGCTGCTGCAGTCGGAATTCCAGCAACGTTTCGCTGGGCACTTTTACCTTTTCACCCTTGGTGAACACCTGCACTCCCGCGCCTGCCGCGGATCCTGCGCCCGCTCCAATCGCTGCGCCTTTGCCTCCCCCGGCGATCGCGCCGATGATGGCTCCGAAAATGGCTCCCCCTCCCACTTTCTTGGCAGTGTCCGAGCCACGTCCCTGCCCTTTCAAGCTGTAGTCGCTGCTGACCAGCGGATAATCGCGCCCGTCAATCACAATCCGCATAAGCTCCAACTGCAGCTCCGCGCTTCCGGAGAGCTTGCCCGCTTCTTGCACGTTTGCAAGACGGCCGTAAACGTCGGTGCCTTTGCGCGCCAGAAGGGTGCTGTTGACGTAAAGGTCGGTTTCGAGGCTTGCGTGGAAAATATCGCCAACCTGGTTTTTCGAAGAATCCACGCCATCAATCATGCGGACCAGAAGCACTTGTCCCGCCGGGATGGTGACTTCGCCATACTGAGCAGCGGGGTCTTGCGCCGGAGGAGTCTGCGCCACCGCGGATGTTGGTTTCGCGGCCGGAAGTGGAGGGGGTGGAACGTCCTGCGAAGTAACAGGCGGCTGCGAAGCATCTGGAGGCGCAGCAGAAGCAGCCGAAGAATCTGGAGACGCGTCTGATGGGGGAGGCGGAGCCGTAGGAGCGGGCGCAGCGGCAGGTGGCGCAGCCGCGGGAGCGCTCGTTTTGCCGGAGTTGCCAGTAAACGTGATTGCGACAGCGTCGACCACACTGAATGTTTGCACTTCCCCGTCAATCTCAAATCGCAGCACCGCTTGCGTCCCGCCCAGGTAGCGGCCTTGGATCACTCGCCCGTCCTTGAGCTCCAGCGTATCGGCCTCCGCGGCCCCCGCAAAAAATAATCCCAGAACCACTGCGGCAATCGCTCGTCCTCGACCGTTCATAGTGTTGCCTCTCTTTACCGGCGCTCTCCCGGGACATTTCGTGTCCCGCCGGCCCACCCTTCGCTCTCGGCCATTCATCTTAGCCTATTGGGTTGGATGAGCCGGTCCGGTACAGGGTTGTGCAAATTGGCGGCTAACTTGCCAAGCCCCTACTGCGTCGCTTGGTAGAGCTGCCGCGTGATATCCGCCATCAACGCCGCGCTGTCCTTGGTATCCGCGAAACCGCGGACGAGAATAACCAGCACAAAAGGCCTCGGTGCAAAAACGATCGCGGCATCGTGATGAATCTTGGTGATCTCTCCAGTTTTGTGCGCCACGCGAGTGCCTGCAGGCAGCCCCGCAGGAATGCCTTCGTTGAATTTTTGCCGCTCGAGTATTTCGATCATCTGCTTGGAAGCTTCCTGATCGACGGCCTCTCCCCGAACGATTGCGTCCAGCAGTTGCTGAAGACCGCGCGCCGTAGTCGTGTTATTCAATCCCTTCGCAAACGCTTTGTCGTCCTCGACCCCGCGCAAAACATTCATGCCGTCGGCATGCAGCAAATGCACCGTCGCCCGGATATTGTCCACGCCAAGCTTTTCGATCAGTAGATTCGTCGCAAGGTTGCTGCTAACAGTAATCATCAACTCGCAAAGCTGCCGCAAGGTCCGCGTCTGCCCCGCGGCCTTATACAAATCCGTCTCCGAATCATCCGCAGGATCAAGCGTGTAGATCGAACCGTCCGCCAAACTGTGAAACTGATTTCTTACAAGGAGGGGCTCCTCGAGCTTCAGCTTTCCATCGCCTACCTGATGAAATAGCTCGATCAATACCGCAATCTTCATTGTGCTGGCCGCGTGGAACGGCTCATCCGCCCGGAAAAACCATTCCGCCTTCCCATCCAGCGTCCGAAACGCCACTCCCACGTCCGCCCCGCTCTTCCGTATCGATTCCTGAATCCCCGAAATCACCGCCCCCAGCTTCGAATCCTGCCCCGCCGCGCAACGAACGAAACCAAATACGTTTAGCGCAAGCACGCAGCACGCTGACAATGAAAAAGAGGCGGGAAGCCGGAGATGTTTCATGGAGTGATCGGGGGCACGTTCCAACCGTCAAGCACCACAACCGCCTCTTTGCCATCCAGAGAGGCTTGATCAAACTTCGCAGCAACGGTTCGGCTTTCCCCAGGCAGAAGCGAAAAGTAATTGTCCTCCCAAAAGATGGGCGTAAGGTCCACCCCGCCCTTGCCGCGAGTGACTCGCAGATGAACCATGAACGCGATCGCGCTACTCGGATTCGACACAGTCACCTGAGCCGTTCCGTTTCCGGAAACGACGTTCGCGTTTAGCTTCACCTGCGGCAGCGAGTTAAGACCGGTGAGATCTCCAAACTCCGCCTGCGGCGTGTACACAGTATCCTGCTGCTTCGCCCAATTGAGAGTGTCCGGCTTCGTCGATAGCCAGTAGAAATTGTCGCTGAGCTGTTTTCCTCCCGCGTCGCTCAACTGCAGCCGCAGAAAGTAAGTCTTCGAGAGCCCATCCACTTTCGGAAGATCGAACGCCTTGGTGCTGCTGTCGGCTGCCAGATCAAGCGTGACGTCGCGCAATGCTTTTTCAGCGGCATCAATGTTGTAAATCTTCGCGCTGACTTTCGTTCCCTTCAGCGCTTCATACGTGCTGTTAACCACCGCAACCGAATTGTCATCGTACGAATACTGCACGTGCACCGGCTCCATCGCCTTCTTCGTCCCAAAGTAGCCGCCCGCGGGCACCAGGTAATAATCGTAGAGATGCCAGATCAGCGATGGCCAACCGTTATTCAGCATCCACTGAATCACTCCGGTCGACGTGTACTTGTTGCGTCCGTAAGCCTCGAACATCGCGCGCTGCCCGTCATAGGTCATGGCCTGCGCTTTGCGTTCGTAATCGTCCAGCGAAGTGGCTGCGCCATAGCGCTTGGTCAAACCATCCGTAAAAACATTCACCGTCGTGAAGCGTTCCCCGCCCGAATGGTAGTTCCACACATCATCGATGGGCCACAAATGATCCTTGGGAATAAATCGCTCGAGCGATTCGCGCGGCGGAATCGCCGGACCAGGACTAGTCTCCGTGTTGTAGCCGTACGCCCCGCCCGCTTTCTTATCCGATAGCCAGTAAACCGGCGGCACATACTCGTAAGGCCCGGTCATCTTCACGCCCGATTTTCCGGTGACAGTGGTTCTTTCCGCGGAAGCCGATGAAATAATCGGATTCGGCCATCCCAGATCTTTCTCAATTCCAAGATACATTCTCTCGACATAGGCAGGCGGCGGCCCATCGCTGCCATTGAGCCACACAAAAACGCTCGGATGATTTCTCAACCTTCCGATTTGATCCGTGAGCGATGATGCCGCAACTTTCCGCTGGTCTCCTTTCCAAAGCTTCCAGCGCTCCCAAGCGTCGCAGCACGTCCATCCCGGCATCACCAGAATGCCGAGTTTGTCCGTCTTGTCGAAAAATTCATCGTGGTCCAGACGTCCTTCGAGCCGGATGGTGTTCAACCCCATGTCCCGCACGTATGCTAAGTCCGCATCAAGCCGTTCGGACGACCACCGCAAAAACATGTCCGGCGCCCACGCCGCGCCTCGAATCAGCAGCTTGCGTCCGTTAATCTTGAAAAGCCGGTAGCCTTTGTCGGTAATTTCGGAAGTCACTTCACGAATCCCAAACGTTACGCTCGCTGCATCCGAAGTCTGCCCGTCCGAGTCAAAGCTCAGCCTCGCGGTGTACAGATTAGGTTCGCCCATCTGGTAGGGCCACCAGATTCGTGGATGCTCCAGCTTCATTTGTGAAAATTTCTCGGGCGCAAAGCTGATTTTCCGGGATTCTCCAGCCTCAAGCTCGACCGGCTGCTCCAATTGAATACCATCGATGTTGCCGTGCAAGATTCCCTTCACCGCATGATCCGACGTATTGCGCAAATCCGCGCTCACGGTCAGCGCTGCTGTCTTGTATTCAGAATCGAGCTTCGAAACCACAAACGGATGCCGCACCGAAACATCGCCGCTCGTCGTCAAAAACACTTCCTTCCAGATCCCCATGTCCCTGTCGGCCGGAGTCGGGTTCCAATCCACCCACGTAATTCCCAAATCGTCTTTGTGCGGAGCAAAAATTTCCAGCGCAAGAGCGTTGGTCTTACCCGCTTGGATGTTTTTGCTTACGTTAAATTCAAACGCGCGGTAAGTTCCCGCAACGTCCTTCGCATCTCCGATTTTCACGCCGTTGATCCAAACGTTCGCCCGGTAATTAATCCCAAGAAAATGCAGCCACGAATTCTTCTGCCCCAAATCGGCAGGCGCCGCGAATTCCGTGCGAAACCACCACGAGCAAAGAAACGGGCTACCCGCCGGCATATCCTGAATCGCAAAAAACGATTTGTTGGAATAATTCATCCCCGGCAAAGTTTTCAAATTGGTTCCGAAGTACGGGTCAGGGTACGTCTTATCCGTCACCAGGGCCCCCACCACCGTCGCCGGCAGATCGGTCTTGTGCCACGACGCAGCGTCAAAGCCAACGGTGGAGATTTGCTCGCCCGCGGCCTTTGCCACGCACGACGACTGAACCTGCCATCCATTGTGAAGATAAACGCGCACCCCAGGCTCTGCCACAACCCGCGCTGCGGAACCCGCCAACGCCACGAGCGCAATCGCCAGCACGAGCGCACACTTGCCGTACCAAGTGGAACGAGACATGGATCTCCTCGCAAATAATCAGCAATGATACCGGACTAAAAAGATGCTGTTAGGCACCGCGCAGGGCCATATTAAACCGATTCAACTCAGCCAAGTATACTTTTTTTCGGGAAGCGTCAGAAGGCAGCTATTTCCAGGAATGCCGTAAAACATTTCTCTGCAAGAAAATTGGTCCCGGAGGAGGGGGTCGAAC
>Ga0209446_1000037_pt1 | contig 43434 bp, 38 predicted proteins | sample BogFormECP04_OM2_FD_188242 | JGI IMG/M metagenome (GOLD analysis project Ga0209446, IMG submission 188242) | Bog forest soil microbial communities from Calvert Island, British Columbia, Canada - ECP04_OM2 (SPAdes) (version 2) | ecosystem: Environmental > Aquatic > Freshwater > Wetlands > Bog ... | reverse complement strand
TGATCGTTCTTCCCTTTCGACGTTTACTCGTTCTGGAGCATAATCAAGCGCTCAAGGACGAGTTCATGGCCATCCGCCCAATAAACAGCACAGCTGCGAACCGATCGCTACGGCTACCACGTGCAACGCAGCAGACGGGTGTGCTGGGGCTCACGCGCGCGCAGGGATGGGGGATTCTTTTTCTCGTCTACACGGCGCTCTTCGTGCTTTTCTTCGGTTATCACTATCTCGATGACCTTTCCCGCGAACGGGCTGGAACGTTTGCTGTCCGCTTCCTGGAGGAATTCACCGGGGTCTATACGGTATTCCTCCTTCTACCGCTGGTTTTGCGCGTGGCAGACTTTTACTTGTTCAAAGTTAAGGGATGGATGCGCCAGGTTGTGTTCCATCTCGTAGCAGCGGCAGGGTTTTCTTTTTTACACACGACTTTCATGGCGCTCAGCCGGTGGATTCTGGCTCCTTTGATGGGCCTCGGAAGCTATGATTACGGCATTATGCGGTTCCGGTTTCCGATGGAGTTCTCGAATGATTTGATGGGCTATACGGTTATCGTTCTGGTGTACTACTTCTTTGAGCGGCTGCGGATTGCCCAGGCGCAGCAGCTTGCTGCGGCGGAATTGCAGGCGAAACTGGCGCAGGCGCAGCTCGAAAATCTGCGATTGCAGTTACAGCCGCATTTTTTGTTTAACACCTTGAACACGATTTCCTCGGTAATGTATGAGGATGTACGGACGGCAGACGCTATGTTGACGCAATTAAGCGAACTGCTGCGATTGACGCTGCGCACGGCGAATTCGCACGAAATCCCGCTGGCGCAGGAGCTCGAAATCACGCGGCTCTATTTGCAGATTATGCAGAAGCGGTTTGAATCGAATTTGCGGGTGACTTACTCCGTGGATTCGGAGTTGGAGAACTCGATGGTGCCTCAGCTGATTTTACAGCCTCTGGTGGAGAATTCTTTGCGGCATGGTTTGAAGGATGGCGGAACGGGGATAGATATAACCATCGGGGCGCGGCGCGAGAATGGTTCGCTGATTCTGCAGGTCGCCGACACGGGGACGGGCTTTGGAGCGCAAGGCGTCGAGTCAGTGATGAATCGAGGAGTTGGGCTGGCCAATATTCGGGGCCGGTTAGAGCAATTGTATGGCGCGGAACAGGAGTTTGCGATTGCGAACCGGCCGACGGGGGGCGCCGAAGTGACGCTCAGAGTTCCGTTTCATGTGGAGGAGGATCGTATTCAACCAAGCGGTTAAATACGGCATGGCTGGAAGCCTACGGCAAACCTGTCCCAAGTCTGGGGACATGGGCGGGAGAGCTCTTTCAGGGCAAACAAGCCCCGCCCCTACAATAAGTTACGGTCTGGGGCTTTGAGTGAGATATTTTTGGGGTCCGACATTGGTTGGATAGATGACCACCGCAAGCACACTTCAGGTTCTGGTTGTGGATGACGAAGCGCCGGCTAGGCGCAAGATTCTAAGGCTGTTACGCGAGGAACGGGATGTCGAAGTGGTCGCGGAGGCTGGGGGAGCGGAATCCGCGATTGCCGCGATTGAGAAACACAGGCCCGACCTTGTTTTCCTTGATGTACAGATGCCCGGGACGGATGGATTCGGCGTCGTTCAGGCGATTCCGGTGAAGGAAATGCCGCGCGTTGTATTTGTTACCGCACATGATCAGTACGCTTTGCGAGCGTTCGAGGTGCATGCGTTTGACTATTTGCTGAAGCCGTTTGGCGAAGAGCGTTTTCGCGCGGTGTTGCGACGGGCGCGGGAGCAGAACGCACAATCGGTCGATGGGTTTGGAGCGCGCATTCAGGATCTGCTGCGCCAGCTAGAGCGTGAGCGATCTTTTCCGGACCGGTTGCTGGTACACGAAAATGAACGGGCGCACTTTGTGTCGATTCGGGAGATATCATGGATCGAAGCCGATCGAAACTATCTGGTATTGCATTGCGGGGCGAAGACGCACACTTTGCGCGGAACGTTGGAGTCTCTTGCGGGCACCCTGGATCCGAAGATTTTTGTTCGGATTAATCGTGGGAGCCTGGTTCGGCTAGATGCGATACGCGAGTTGCTGCCGTGGTTTCACGGGGAGTACAAGGTCATCCTAAAGGATGCGACGGAGTTGCGTTGGAGCCGGCGGTACGTGAAACAGCGTCCTGAACTACTGAAACCTCGTTGAGAATGATTGCGGCGAGCGCGGAAGGCCGTTCGTCCCTGAACTAAGCCCGGTTGTCCCAAGTGCTTTGTTGCTGAATAATTTCTCGCGATAATCGTCCCACCATGAACTACAAGCATTTTTTCAAGCCTGCTGCGTGGACTCTCCTGGTCTCCTTTTTGTTCCTGTTTCCCGCGATGCTGACGGCACAGTCAGCTCCTGACGCCGGTTGGCCAAACTACGGCAATGATCCGGGCGGGACGCGTTACTCCACGGCAAAGCAGATTGACCGCGGCAATGTGGCGCTGTTGAAGGTGGCGTGGACGTATCGCACGGGAGCGTTGCCGTACGACGAAGATCTCGATAAGAAGGCGGCGTTTGAAGCTACGCCGATTTTGGTTGATGGAAAGCTTTTCTTAAGCACACCGTACGATCACGTGATTGCTTTGAATGCGGTGACCGGCGTAAAGATTTGGGAACTGGACCCGAAGCTGGAGCATCCTTACGGGTTTTCCGAGGTAACGTCGCGAGGCGTCTCGGCTTGGCGTGATGCGACGGCAAAAGCGGGCAAAGCTTGCGCGTTGCGCATTTTCCTCGGTACGTTGGACGCACGGCTGATTGCGCTGGATGGAGACACGGGCAAGCCTTGCGTTGATTTCGGAACCAACGGCGAAGTCGATCTGACGAACGAAGTTAAGTTGCGCGATCCGGGCGATTATCAAGTAACCTCTGCTCCCGCGATCTACAAGGATTTAGTCATAACGGGCTCGTCAGAGGGAGACAATCGGGCGGTGACTTTGGAACGCGGGATTGTTCGGGCGTTTGATGTTGGAACGGGGAAACTGCGCTGGACTTGGGATCCCATCGCGCCTTGGGCTTATCAAAATTCGCCACGAACGGGAGCCGGCAATGCGTGGTCGACGATTTCTGTAGATGCTCAGCAAGATCTCGCATTCATTCCAACTGGTAGCGCCAGCCCCGATTATTACGGAGGATTTCGCAAGGGCGACAACAAGTGGGCGAACTCGGTTGTGGCGCTGCGAGCTTCGACGGGCCAGTTTGTGTGGGGATTTCAGGTGGTGCACCACGATCTTTGGGATTATGACGTGGCGTCGCAGCCGACGCTTTTTGTGTGGAAGGAAGGAACGCCGGCGATTGCGATTACCACCAAGATGGGGCGCGTTTTTGTGTTGAACCGGTTGAACGGGACTCCCCTTCTGCCGGTGGAAGAGCGGGCGGTGATCAAGAGCGACATTCCGGGGGAGGAGTCTTGGCCGACACAGCCTGCTTCGACGATTTCACTGGTGCCGGAGAAGCTGTCAGTCGAGGATGCGTGGGGCAAGGACGACAAGGAGAAACAGTGGTGCGCCGAGCAAATTAAGGCGGCGCGCTCCGGAGATATTTTCACGCCGCCTAGTTTGCAGGGGACGCTGGTGTTTCCAAGCAACGTTGGCGGAGTGAACTGGGGTAGCGCGGCGTACGACCCCCAGCGGCATTTGCTGTTTGTTGACACGAACCGGCTGCCGATATTTGTGAAATTAATTCCGCGGGCGGAACTAGATGCGGCGCGGAAGAATGCCACGGACTCCGACAGGCTGCATGGCGAATTTGCGCGGCAGACTGGCGCGCCGTACGCGATGTTTCGCACGCCACTGCTCTCGCCGAGCGGACTTCCCTGCAATACGCCGCCATGGGGTACGGTTGCGGCAGTCGATCTCTTTGAAGGGAAAAAAGTCTGGGATGTGCCGCTGGGGAGTTTTATCCCCGGCATGAATACCGGGACGATCACTTTGGGTGGCCCCATGGTCACTGCAGGAGGGATAGTTTTTACGGCGGCGGCGATGGACAACTATCTGCGCGCGTTCGACTCTGAAACGGGCAAGGAAATTTGGAAGTACCAGCTTCCGGCTGGAGGGCAGGCTACTCCGATGACGTACACGCTAGGGGGCAAGCAATATTTGGTGATCGCGGCTGGCGGGCACGGTAAGCTCGGAACAAAGCAGGGCGATTACGTCATCGCGTTCACCCTGCCTTAGAATGTGAAGCAAGAATGGCCACTCTTACTTTGATGAGTTTGCCAAAATCTAAATGACGGACACTTCCCTTCGAACTTCTGCTCCCAGATCAAAAGAACAGACTTGGTTAGCAAATGGCATGCTGATAGTTGTTGCCATAGCTTTAGCAAAATTTGTTTTTCATTGTTATTTCAATAATCGGTACGACTATTTCCGCGATGAGTTTGACTACATGGCCTGCGGCAATCACCTGGCTTGGGGATATGTCGATCAGCCACCGCTTATTCCCTTTCTGATTCGCATCTGCCGGGCGATTCTGGGAGACTCGCTGCGGAGCATTCGCTTTATTCCGGCGGTGGCTTCTTCCCTGCTGGTGGTACAGACCGCGGTCCTTGCGCGCGAATTGGGTGGGCGTCGCTACGCTATGCTATTGAGCGCCATCGCTGCCGTCATCGCGCCGCAGTATCTCTCCAACGGAGGCCTGCTTGGAACAAACTGCCTGGAGCCCAATTTGTGGATGGGATGCGCCTATTTCGCGATTCTCGCCATTAAGCGAGACGATCCTCGCTACTGGCTTTGGTTCGGGGTGGTCGCGGGAATCGGCTTGCAGGAGAAGTATTCCATCGCTCTCTTCGGATTCGGCATGGTCGTCGGCCTTCTGTTGACCCCGCAGCGGCGGGTGTTTCTGAATCCGTGGATTTGGCTCGGCGGGCTCGCAGCGTTCCTGATTTTCCTGCCGAACCTGCTTTGGAATATTCAGAATCACTGGCCATTCGTCGAGTTGATGCACAACATCCGGGCCGAGGGCCGCGATGTCGTGCTTCCTTTGCCGCAATATTTCTTCCAGCAGACGCTGCTGATTGAACCACTCACCGCTCCGATCTGGATCAGAGGGCTGATCGCGTTCTTCTTGTTAGCACGATTGAAACCGTACCGTGCGCTGGGTTGGTGCTACCTGGTTTGCTTCACGGTTTTCTTCGTTCTGCACGGCAAGAATTATTATCTGGCTCCCATTTATCCGATGTTGCTGGCCGCGGGAGCGGTCATGATCGAATCCGCCATCGATGGTAAAGCCGTTGACGGCAAAGCGAGTGAGGGCCTCAAAACGGGCCGCGACTGGCGCGTTTGGCTGAAGCCGGCCATCGTCATCGTTTTGCTTGCCGGCGGTGCGCACCTCGCTCCCGTGGTGGTGCCCGTTCTTCCGCCGGACGAGTTCATTGCGTACATGAAATATCTGCCGATGAAGCTGCCAGTGATGGAGCATGGCCACGAGCGGGCGGTGCTGCCGCAGTGGTACTCGGATCAGTTTGGATGGGAAGAGATTGTGGCGGAAACGGCGAAGGCTTATAACCAGCTCACGCCTGCCGAGCGGCCCGGTTGCGGTATATTTGCGCAAGACTACGGACAGGCGGGGGCGATTGATTTTTTTGGTCCGCGCTACGGATTGCCTCCGGCGCTCAGCGGGCACCAGACGTATTATCTTTGGGGTCCACGCGGTTATTCGGGCAATTGTCTGGTGGTGCTGGATGATTCTCGGGAACGGCTTGAGGAATTGTTCGAGCATGTGGAATACGTGGGAACTTCGGCGGACAATCCTTATGCGTTGGAGCGGTTGATTCCTGTTTATATTTGCCGGGGCGCGAAATTCGGGTCATTGGAAAAGATTTGGCCGCAAGTGAAGAGGTGGAGATAGTCCGCGATAGGAAGGGCCCGATTAGGCCGAGGTAGATCGGGCACGGCATGCCGTGCCCCTACGAGAGAATTCTTGGCGAAGGAAAGCGATTATGGACTGGAACAAGGCGATCCAATACGCGCAATTGGTGAACGCAGCCTATGACGTGTTCGCGGGGAAAGCACCTATTACGCCCGGCTATGACCTGCTCGCTACGATCTATGCGAACGATTTGGCAACGGACTCGAATCCGGAGCGTGGCAATACGCGGGTGAAGATGGGTTTGATTCTTCAAGCACAGGACAGCGGCGAAGCAGTTGTGGCGATCCGAGGAACGGAGGGGATCAAGGAGTGGGTGCAAGACGCGCAATTTTTGGATGAAGCGTTCACATTTGTCGCCGGAGGGGGCCGAACGGAGGACGGTTTCACAGACATGTATAGATCGATGTCTGTCGAGGAGGGGCTCGGCGCCTTGTCTGTTGTGAGAACGCTAGGGACGGTTGGGTGGAAACGAGACGTAAGTTCATTTACGATCTGTGGGCACAGCCTTGGAGGCGCGATTGCGACTTTGCTTGCACTGGATGTGGCAGCAAACACTGAAGCTCCGTTCAACAATCCCACCGTCTATACCTATGCTAGCCCGCGCACGGGAGATCATGACTTCGCGGTGAAGTATCACCAGACGGTCACAACTACCTATCGCTTCGTCGACACCGTGGACCTGGTGCCAAAGTTGCCGGGAATTTTTCCTTACCGGCACGTCACGGATGCGATTTTGCTGGATTCGCTGACGTTGATTCCGCCGAGGGTGCGGCTGCAACCGAATCCATTGTGCTGGCACATTTTGTCGAGCTATTTGTACTTGGTGTCGCTCTACTCGGGAGGAGCGGTGCTGAATCCGGAAGCGGAATGCGCGCCGGCCGGTGCGATTGAAGATATCCTGGGAAAAATCGAGACGGAGCTGAACGATCAGAAGAGTATCGCGGATATGTTCACCGCATCGCCGCGCAGGAGTATAGGCGGGACTGCATAGATCGATTCCAATGTGTTTGATGAGAGACGCGTTGCGTTTGAGCGGCGCGGGCAGCTAAACTTCGGCCATCATGAAACGAACACTTACGCTTTTCTGTCTTGCGGCGTCGTTTACTTTCCTTGCGCCAGCTGGGCGCGCGCAGCAACCTAAAGCACTCTTTTACATGACGCGTGAGCCGAAGTCGGTTCGATCGTTTCTGGCGCATGCGGACAAGATCGATCTGCTGGTGCCTGCGTGGTATGGCGTGGATGCGGATGGGCTTGTTTCTGGTGGTCCAAATCCGCTGGTTCTTGAGACCGCGAAACTGCACCATGTGCCGGTGATGCCGCTGGTGGCAAACGGCGATTTTGTGCAGGAAGATTTTCACAAATTGCTGAAGAATGCGGCTGCTAAAGAGAGCATGTTTGCGAAGCTGATTCGCGCTTGCAAAGAGAATGGTTATACGGGATTTCAATTTGATTTTGAGAACGTGCACTGGACAGACCGCGATGCGCTGTCGGAGATGGTTCGCGATGCAGCGGCGGCGTTTCATCGGGAGGGATTGCAACTGACGATTGCCACGGTGCCCAATGCGCCGGGCGAGCCTGGGGAGGGCGGATTCTCGGCGTGGATTTATGAAAATTGGCGCGGGGCTTATGACTTGAAGGCGCTAGCGCAATCCGTCGATCTGATCTGCCTGATGACCTACGATCAGCACACGCGGTGGACGGCGCCCGGCCCCGTGGCGGGATGGGCTTGGACGACCGGCAACCTGGACTACGCGCTTAGATTTGTGCCGCCGCAAAAGCTATCGCTGGGGATTCCGCTCTACGGCTATCACTGGTTTGCGGGGACGCCGGCCAAATCGGATGACAAATCAGGGGACAAGCCGAACCCTTCAGCGGGATATATCGGCACTGACGACGCGGTGGATCTCGCTAAAGCTTATGGCGGGCATATTGAATGGGATGCCACGGATCGCGCGGCGTGGTTTTATTTTTACCGGGCAGACATGCGCGAGTGGATTTTTTTTACAGACGCGCATACTTTCCGCGAACGCTATACGCTTGTGAAAGAGCGCGGGCTCGAGGGATTTTGTTCCTGGGTTTTGGGCACGGAAGACCCTGCGATTTGGGATCTGTTGCCAAGTCACAATTAATCAGCAAATCGGCGATAATTATGCTGATTCTTAAGCATAACTAGTCGCAAGTGACGTGGGAGACCAACAACGTGCTCTGGGTGTAGAATTGCGGGCAGAGGGATGTTTCCTCTTGGGGTCCTCACCTAAGCCATTCGCTCACCGCCTGGTGAGGCTGTCCGCCGGTAAGGTGCCCCATTTTACAGACTTGGGTGGCCCCAGCTCCGCCCCGAAGACGTCGATCCGAGACGACAAGGGGGAAACGTGAAAGTCAATAATTTAATTGTCCTTCGCGGCAGTTTGTTAGGACTGTTCCTAGTTCTGGTGGCGCACAGCTCGTTTGCCACAACTCGCAGCACGTTGGTCGTGAGCAACAATCCCACTCCGTGTCCGGGCGCACAATACACTCGCATTCAGGATGCGATTAACGCCGCTTCGGCTGGCGATGAGATTGTGATTTGCAATGGCATTTATGCGGAGCAGCTTTCGATCAACAAATCTCTGGACATCGATGCCGATTCGGGCGCGTTTCTGGTTCCGGCTTCGATTCAGCAGAACGCGACAAGCCTGGCAACTGGAAATGCGATTGCTGCCGCTGTGCTCGTGAGCGGGGCGACGAATGTTTCGATTTCGGGATTGACGGTCGATGGGATCAACAATGGAATTGCGGAATGCGCGCCGCGGTTGATCGGAGTTTATTTTCAGAACTCTTCGGGAAGCTTGCGCCATGCAGCTGTTCGCAACTTTACGCTTGGAGCCGCTTTGAACGCGTGCCAGAGCGGGACCGGCGTTTTTGTGGAGAGCGGCGGCGGGCAAACGTCGGATGTGGAGATCGCGGATTGTTCCATTCATGACTATCAGAAGAATGGCATCACAGCGAATGAATCGGGAACGACCGCGAAGATCCACAACAACGTTGTCACTGGAATCGGACCAACTTCCGGCGCCGCACAAAACGGCATTCAGATCGGATTTTCCGCGGGAGGCGCGATTCGAGAGAACGTCGTGGCGAACAATGTTTGGTCGCCTTGCACGGCTGTCGCGAGCTGCCTAACGGTGGCTACCGATATTCTGGTGACGCAATCGGACGGCGTACGCATCACGGACAATACGGCGGGGATCAGCCAAGTCGGGATATTTGTGGATGGAAATAATGCCGAGGTGCGCAACAACAAAGCGTTCGCCGCAAGCGTCTTCGAAAACATTCGCTTGCAAGGCAATGGCAACCGCGCTGCAGAAAACACGGTGTTTAACGGCGGGGACGCGGACCTTTATTTGCAAGGCAACAACAATTCCGTGGTGCGGAATGCGATTTCGGAAGCGCCTATTGGAATTCTTGAGGCGCAGGGATCTAGTGATAATCAGTTTTCTGGAAACACATTTTTCAATGTGAGTGTGAAGATTCAGGACCCGGCGGCAAACAACTTGAGCAAGCGAGTTGTGCCCGACCGGTAGTTCCACAAGCACTCGGTCCGATAGCGGATAAGCCGTGGCGTGGTTAGGCAAGAGGAACGGTGTGTTCTCGCGGCTCATCACGCCTTGACCAACCCTGTACAATCTAGGAGAGTGCATCCGGCCAAATGCCTAAGGGGCAATCGCACTCGCGCGGATTGATGTTGATCGCGGCCTTCAAACTTTTGAAGGGAATCGCGTTGATTGCTGTCGGCGTTGGCGCGCTGCACTTATTGCACAGAGACGTAGCGGCCGTGGTGGATCGCTGGATCAATGCGTTTCGTGTGGACCCTCACAATCGGTTCATTCACTGGTTGCTTGCAAAAGTGCCGCTGGTGGATGACAAGAAGTTGAAGGAACTGAGCGTAGGAACATTTATCTACGCGGCGGTTTTTTTGACTGAGGGAACGGGGCTGGCGCTGCACAAGCGCTGGGCGGAATATTTTACGATTATCACTACTGGTTCGTTCTTGCCGCTGGAAGTGTATGAAATTATTCATCATGCGACGGTGGCGAAGGGCGTCGCGCTAGTCATTAATATTGCGGTGGTCATTTACTTGGTGCGGGAGCTTCGCAGGTATCCGAAGGCTTGAGCACGAGGTGCGTGGAGTGGGCGCATATCGTGAGATAGCAATCATAACGCGCGTCCGGCGGCGGCAGCCGAGGCCCAGGCCCATTGAAAATTGAAACCACCTAAGTGGCCGGTGACGTCGACGACTTCGCCGATGAAAAACAATCCGGGAACTTTGCGGCTTTCCATTGTTTTGCTCGAGAGCTCGTCCGTGTCGATGCCGCCCGCGGTTACCTCGGCTTTTTCGTAGCCTTCGGTATCGGCGGGGACGAGAATCCACTCGTGCAGATCGCGTTCGAGCCAATCCAAGTCCTGGTTGGTCCACGACTGCGGCGCGTGAAGTTCGAGCCAGCGCTCGGCGAAGCGCTTTGGCAAGACGCCGAGGAACGCTGCGCGGGCGGCGGATAGGTTTCTGGTCTTGGCTTCGCGAATGGAAGGAGTAACTTGGCGATCGGGCGCTAGGTCGATGCGGAGAGGCTTGCCTCTTTCCCAGTACGATGAAATTTGGAGGATGGCAGGGCCGCTCAGGCCTCGATGGGTGAAAAGCATTTGTTCGCGAAACGAGTGATGATTTGTGGAGACAACGACGCCTGCGGAGACGCCCGCCAGGTCAGCATAGAGAGTTTGCTCCTTTTTTGGTAATACGAACGGGACTAGCGCAGGGCGCGTTTTTACAATCTTCAAGCCGAATTGACGCGCGAGCTCGTAGCCTTGCGCGGTCGCGCCGATTTTGGGAATGGAGAGGCCGCCTGTCGCGACAACCAGGACTGGCGCGCGGAATTCTGCGGAGTCAGTGCGTACGACGAACTCGGTGGCGTGTTGGACTTCTCGGATTTTGGCACTCAGAAAGACTTGGACATTGGCGTCGTGGCACTCGGCTTCCAGCATATTCGTGATGTCTTGGGCAGAGCGGTCGCAAAAGAGCTGGCCGAGAGTTTTTTCGTGGTATGGAATGCTATGTTTCTCGACTAAAGCGATGAAATCGGACGGGGTGTAACGGACTAGCGCGGATTTGGCGAAATGCTCGTTGGCGCTGAGGAAATTCTCCGGGCGGCAGTGAATGTTCGTGAAATTGCAACGGCCGCCTCCGGAAATGAGGATTTTCTTGCCAACACGATCGGCACGCTCGAGGACCGCGACGCGGCGTCCGCGTTTGCCGGCTTCCGCGGCACAGAAGAGTCCCGCGGCGCCGGCGCCGAGGATGAGAGCGTCAAATTTGTGCGTTAGAGGAGCCAAGCTGTAATCGAGCCTCGCGGTTGCAAACTGTCCCTGCGTCGTTCCTCAGGTTAAACTAAGAGCCGGAGAAGACCGAGAGAATTGCCACCGATCATCAGCGCCCAGGGACTGTCGAAAAGGTACGGGGTAGGTGCGCTATTCAAGAATATCTCGTTCACCGTTTCGGAAGGAGACCGGATCGGCGTGATTGGCCCGAACGGGTCGGGCAAATCGACGCTACTGGAAATGCTTTGCGGAAAGACGAAACCGGATAGCGGCGACCTCGCAGTACGCAAAGGCACTCGGTTGAGCTACGTTAAGCAGATATCGGAATTTGCGCCCGGCATAACGATTCTAAAGGTCATCGAGAGCGCGCTGGATCGAGTATCCATGGCGCAATCGGAGAGGGCGGCGCGCTCTGCGGAGACGCTTGGCCGGGCGGGATTCACGGACCTCGAGATCCCAGCAGCGACATTGTCAGGCGGATGGCGAAAGCGGCTGGCCATCGCCGAGGCGCTGGTACAAAACCCAGATATTTTGCTGCTCGACGAGCCGACCAATCATTTGGATCTCGCGGGAATCGAATGGCTGGAAAAATTTCTTCAGAGAGCTGCTTTCGCGAGCGTAGTAGTGAGCCACGACCGGTATTTTCTGGAAAACGTTACGAATGAGATGGTGGAGATCGACCGCGCATATGAGGACGGCGCGCTGCGCGTGAAAGGAAACTACAGCACCTTCCTTGAAGCCAAAGAAGAGTATCTGCACGCGCAACGAAACCGGCAGGAAGCACTTGAGAATCGCGTGCATACGGAGATCGAATGGCTGCGCCGCGGCCCGAAAGCCCGCACGACCAAGGCAAAGGATCGCATCGATAAAGCGCATAAGATGATCGGTGATCTGGCCGAGATGAAGTCTCGGACTGGCACGAGCACGGCGCAAATTGATTTCTCGTCGACAAACCGGCAGACGAAACAACTGATTCAGCTGGACGGAGTGACGGGCGCAGTCGGCGATCGCGTGCTGTTCGAGAATCTCAGCTTTACAGTGACGACGGGCATGCGCGTTGGTCTCGTTGGGCCGAACGGCAGCGGGAAAACCACTTTTCTACGGTTGCTTCGCGGAGATCTGCAACCTGTTGCAGGCAAGATTCGCAAAGCAGAGCCGCTGCGCATGGTTTACTTCGATCAGAACCGCGAGCTTGATCCGGACTTGCTGCTGCGGAGAGCACTGGCGCCGGACAGCGACGCAGTGATTTATCAAGACCAAGTGATTCATGTGGCTTCGTGGGCGGCGAGATTTCTATTTACAGGAGAAGATCTAAACCGGCGTGTCGGGAAGCTTTCTGGCGGGGAGCGCGCACGCGTGCTGATCGCTCAACTGATGTTGCAGCCAGCGGACGTTTTGCTGCTGGACGAGCCGACGAACGATCTGGACATTCCCACGCTGGAAATTCTTGAGGAGAGTTTGCTAGAGTTTCGCGGGGCGCTGGTATTGGTGACGCACGATCGCTACATGCTGGACCGCGTGTCAACAATCGTTCTCGGATTCGACGGATTGGGCGGGATCGAGCGGTTTGCGGATTATTCGCAATGGGATGTTTGGCAGGAATCACGGCAGGAGGAGAACGACAAAACGAACCTTCCTGCACCCGTCGCCCGCTCTCAAGCGATCGAGCATGCAACGCCTCTCCTCGCGGGGAAAAAGAAGCTATCGTACAAGGAAGCCCGTGAACTTGAGAGCATTGAACAGCGCATCGCCGAGGCTGAGCAGGAACTTCACTTGCGGCAAGCCGCGCTGCAAGATTCTGCGATCATGAGCGATGGACCGAAGCTTCACAGTGCTTCTCTGCAACTGGACGAGGCACGAAAGACGGTGGACCAGCTTTATGCGCGATGGGCAGAACTCGACCACAAGAAAAGTTGAAGCACTGCGATTTGCAACTATGGAATCACTTCGGACGCGGCAGCCACTTCGACGTCCGTTCCGGCTAAAATGTAATTGTGCAGAAAAAGATTTTTTGGCTCACATTCACGGCGCTGGGACTAGCGGCCGATTTAGCGCTGCCCTTCTGGTGGGCCGTGTTTGCGACCATTCCCATCGTGTATGCGAGTTGGTGGGTGGCCTATCGTAGCGACTGGTTTTAAGCGGTGTCGGCGACGCACATTTAGCGAGGAAAGAGACTTGCGCGCCGGAGAATTTGAAGGACATTTGTCGACGATGTTGCAGGACGAAGTTTGCAGTTGAGATGGCAGGATTCCCAATTCAACTCTCCCAATTTGGCAGGCTTCCTATATTGGGAACACCGTGGAACCAAAGAATTGTGGACCCCTCGAAAAAACAAGTAGCAAGATTAGAACCCGCCAAGAGTGATGGGTTGAACTTCTGTCTTGTTTCTTAGCCGTAGCAACCTGCTGGAGTATCACTGACGGAATCCATGTCAAGAGATCCCTGGGTGTGTTGATTTTAGAAATCGAGAAAAATGATACATATTCACGCCTTTTGGGCGTCGTTTACTCCTTCCGTTTTGGGGGAGCCACTGCGCCCTTGGCCCGGAATACACACCTTCGTTTGCTAACAGACCGGCCCAAGAGTTCCATTCATGCTCGAATATGTTTTGCCGATGGCCATCGTAGTGCTCCTCTTGTAGTTCACAAGTGTGTCATGCGTCACGCTGGCACACGGAGACCATTATGAAAATCGATAGTTTGAACCGCCGGCTATCTCGCCGTCTCTGTCTTAAGACTCCTCTGCGAGTGCGCATCTGGAAATCCGCGGCGCCTGAAGAGAAGGCCGAATCTCTCAATCTCTCGCAGAACGGGGTTTACTTCGCGACAAATTCGGCGATCCACGAAGGTGAAACCCTGGAGATTTTTCTAAATATGACAGAAGAAATCACCGACGAGCCGTCGACCGAATGGCGATGCACAGGGCATGTAGTGCGCGTGGATAGTGTCAACATGAAGCAGGGCAAATTGGGAGTGGGCGTGCAGTTTGATTGCTATGAAGTTTCGCGCGCGGAGATGCCAGTAGCGAGCTAAGACTCCGTATCCGGGTGGGTGGCGCGAGCCATCTTCGCAGGCAGGCATTCAAAACCGGATGGGAACCGCGGCCCGGACCAGGAGGGTGAAATGCAACGACGAGCTCTTGCGGTGGACGATGAACCGGCAACGTGTGAACTAATCCAAAAAGTGTTGTATGCCGTTGGTGTGGATGCTCTGACGCTGACAAGAAGCGGCCAAGCCGCGAGCTTCCTCGAAGAAGGCAAATTCGACATGGTGTTTTTCGACTTGCACATGGGATCTCCCGATGGAATCGAACTGTCGCGGGAGATGCGCCGAGCAGGATCCAACCGAACGACGCCGATCATTCTTCTCAGCGATGACCTGCGACCAAGCGCCATGTCGCAGGGGTTTGCAGCTCGGGCCAGCTTTTTCCTCTACAAGCCGGTCGACAGAGAGCGGCTCTTGAAGCTTGTCCGGGCCACGCAAGGAGAAATGGACTATAAAAAACGGCAAACGCGGCGCGTCCCGCTGCTTTCCAAGGTGCGGCGGCGTGTTTGGATTCGAGGAGATCATGTGCGAAACGGTCGACGTCAGCTTGGACGGAATACTTGTTAAGGCTCCGCGGACGATTCCCGCTGGTACATCCGTGCAAGTAAGCATGGAACTGACGCAAAAGTTGAAGCCGGTTGTAGGTGCAGATTCGGTCGTACGGATTCTGGGCGGGAATCACATGGGGATTCACCTGGACCGGCTTCCCGTCAAGGAGAGCGCGCGACTGCAGGAATTTCTCTTGCCGATGATTTCGCGTGATTAGACGACGACCAGGCTTAGGGCCATAAATTCGCGACGAATCAAGGTTTTACCGATCGAAGACAATCCGGAAGATGCGCGGCTCACTTGGGCGCGCTCGGAACCTGGACTGGGGGTAACTTTTTACTTCACAGAAGAGCCAAGTGGAAAGAAAAAGCCTGACAAATTCACGACGCGTGTCCCCCCCGGCCTGAATCTGAGTTACGGCGTGTTTAGACCGGGAAGGCTCCCTATATCAATTTTTCGTCCTCGTTGGAAAAATCTGTGCCAAACGTCGTGTAGTCGCCGCTGTTTTCTGGCGGGTGAACGGCCTTCCACGCAGCACCGATTTGCAAATCCTCCGCTCTTCGCTCATCATTACTGGTTTGTCTGGGTTGCGGATAACCATCTGCTGCCGGCCTGTTGCTCGCAAATCTTTGTAATCGAGGAGTTGCATGGAAAAGCCTGAGAAAATCGCGCCGCCTAAGGGAAAACTGGGGATACTAACACCCGGCATGGGCGCTGTCAGCACGACCTTCATGGCTGGAGTGGAATTGGTCCGCAGGGGCAAGTCGCAGCCGGTCGGCTCGGTGACTCAGCTCGGAACCATTCGACTAGGCAAGCGCACGGATGGGCGTACGCCGCTCGTCAAAAAGTTTGTGCCGCTGGCGGAATTGAAGGATCTGACGTTCGGCGGATGGGACATTTTCAAGGACAATGCATACCAATCCGCGGCAAATGCCGGCGTGTTGAATCCGCAGGACCTTGCGAAGGTGAAGACATTCCTTTCTGGCATCAAGCCGATGAAAGCTGCTTTCGATCATGACTACGTCAAGCTGCTCGATGGTCCGAACATCAAGAAAGGCAAAAATAAGTACGAGCTGGCTCTGAAGATCAAGGAAGACATCGCGAATTATCGGAAAACTTCGCGAGTTTCGCGGCTGGTTATGTGCTGGTGTGGCTCGACGGAAGTATTCGTCAAGCCGGAGGAAGTGCATTCCACGCCGGAGAAATTCGTAGAGGCGATGAAGTCGAATCATCCTGCCATTGCTCCCTCGATGCTGTATGCATGGGCTGCGATTACGAGCGGGGTGCCGTTCGCCAACGGAGCACCGAACCTTACTGTGGACATTCCGGCGATTCAAGAGCTTGCGCAGGAACATAGTGTCCCGATATGCGGCAAGGACTTTAAGACGGGGCAGACGTTGATGAAGACGATTTTGGCTCCAGGCTTCAAGGCGCGCATGCTGGGGCTTGACGGGTGGTTCTCGACGAACATTCTAGGCAACCGCGACGGCGAGGTTCTTGAGGATCCTGGATCTTTCAAAACCAAGGAAGAATCCAAGCTGAGCGTGCTTGAGTACATCCTCCAGCCGAAGCTCTACCCGATGCTGTACGGCAAGATGCATCACAAGGTGCGCATCAACTACTACCCGCCGCGCGGCGACAACAAAGAAGGCTGGGACAACATCGACATTTTCGGCTGGCTAGGGTATCCGATGCAGATCAAGGTGGATTTCCTGTGCCGGGACTCGATTCTGGCCGCGCCGATCGTTCTGGACCTGGTTCTCTTCCTGGACCTCGCGCAGCGGGCCGGAATGAAAGGCATTCAGGAGTGGCTGAGCTTTTACTTCAAGTCGCCGATGACCGCGCCGGGGCTGTATCCCGAGCACGACCTATTTATCCAATCGATGAAGCTGAAGAATACGCTGCGTTGGATGATGGGGGAGGATTTGATCACACACCTCGGGCAGGAGTATTACGACTAGCGCGGTTTTGGGAGCGGCAAGGGGACAAATTGTCCTGCTCTCGATTCATTTTTTCGATTGCGCGAAATGATTTTTCGATTTGACGCTCGTAAGACCGCCGCGATACCCTACGGGCCGATGAATAGCGCCTGCACGCCCCGCAATTTTGCTCCATACCTTCTTTCATCCTATTTCGAGGAGATTCATGTCGAACGAACTGCGTAATTTCCTTGCTCTTTCCTATGACGAGCTCGAAGAGCTGAACCTGAAGGCTAAAGAGCAGCGCAAGAACCGTGTTGCACCACACAAAGTCCAGGAAGAGCGGATCAAATACCTGACAGACGAGAAGCGTATCAAGGCCGTGACGGTGCTGTTCAGCGACCTCGAAGGCCGGCTGCACATGCTGGACTACGACAAAAAGTTTCTGATTAAGAGCTGGGACAATTTGACGTTTGATGGTTCCTCGATTCGCGGGTTCACGGCGCAGAGAGAAAGCGATTTGAGGCTGGCGATGGATTGGGGCGCGTTTTATTGGGGGCCGTCCGATGTTTTTGGGTCCGGCAAGGTGCTGGTGTTCGGCGAAGTGATCGACAAGGACGGATCGCCGTATAGCGCGGACATTCGTGGTGTCCTGAAAGGGTACGCCGGGGCGTTGCACAAGAAGGAAGGATACACGCTCAATGCGGCGAACGAGATCGAAGGCTTTCTGTTCAAAGGAGAAAACGCGGAGCGGCATTACCACGAAACGGGGAGATTTGAGTACGTCAATACTGGCGGGTACTACCATTCCCTTCCCGGCGATCCGCTGAGAACGTTTATTGACACGACCGCGGAAGTGCAACGTGCCATGGGCTTCCAGAATGAGAAGGATCACCCGGAAGTCGCGCCTTCGCAGTTCGAAATCAATTATGGCTACGGCGAAGTGGTACAGGCTGCGGACCAGATCCAGCTCTACAAATTGATTTGCCGCCAGGTGGCGACGAACATGAACGCGACCGCGTGCTTTTTGCCGAAACCAGTCGTGGGCGTGAACGGGAACGGCATGCATACGAACGTTTCCATCAGCGAAAACGGTAAGAATCTTTTCTGGGATCCGAAGGGCGAAGAAAAGCTTAGCAAAATGGGCTGGGCGTTTGTGGACCGCATTTTGACGCATGGCAACGACAACTGCTTGTTGCTAAATGCCAGCGTTAATGCGTACCGGCGACTGGACCCGCATTTTGAGGCACCTAATCAGATTAAGGCGTCGCCAGTGGATCGCGGTTCGATGATCCGCATCCCGATCGGCAATGAAAAGAGCATGCGCGTCGAGGTGCGCTCGGTGGCGCCGGACGCGAATCCGTATCTGGTGATGTATTCCATTTTCAAGACGGGACTCGATGGAGAGACCGCGAAGATCAAAAATTTGCGGCAAGCCGAACGCTATCTGCCGGACAATATTTACACGGCGCTGGAGGACTTCAAGAAGTCGGAGTGGACGACGAAACTGCTCGGCGCGGATGTGAAGGGGCGCTACGCAGACTTGAAGCAGGCCTCGGCGGATCGCTGCTCGCGGCTCCTGGGCACGTTTGTGAAAGCGCCCGAAGTGCAGTATCACCACGAGGTTTATAACCAATTCTTGTGGAATATGTTCTAAAGCGCCCCGTGGCTGGAACTGGTGCATTTCGTCAGCTTGGCTTCTGAACCGCAAAATGGCTGACTAAAGGAGACTTGAACGCCCTGGCTTCGGCTACGGGCGTTTTTTTTTGGCAGATGGACTGGCGCCCCATTGCTTATGCATAGCCCTGCAATCAACCCGGTGATAGATTATCCCAACCCGTAACTGCCCTCAGAACACCTACTCGGAGGAAATACCATGGCCAGTCAGGGTTTTTCTTTTGCGAATCCTCAGCCCTCTCCCGATGATTACAACGAGTTCGACCCGCAAGACGTTGCCGCCGACTCCAGTGTCGCAGAACTCCCGGACACCGAGGTGATTCCTGCGCCGTGGAAAACGCCGCCGGTAATGTCGCTAAGCGACGTGATCGGGGCTAACGCTTCACAGCAAATTCAGACTGCCGGGAAGATTGTTTTTCACTCCGTGGGAGACACGGGCGGTGTCAAAGAGCCTTCTCACCAATTTGCCGTGGCCGACGCCATGTCCGCCGACATCGGCACAGAACCACTTGCGAACGGCCGGCCTGCCTTTTTCTACCACCTTGGGGACGTGGTCTATTATTTCGGACAGGAACGCTATTATTACGACCAGTTTTACGATCCTTACCGGGACTACGCCGGGCCCATCTTCGCCATACCTGGAAATCACGATGGCGTGCTGTTCAAAAGCGAGCCGGTGGCATTCTCCCTCGCAGCTTTTTACGAGAATTTCTGTTCGAAAGCTCCCACGAACGATCCTTCGGCAAAGGGATTTGCGCGCACCACGATGACGCAGCCGGGCGTTTACTTCACTCTGAACGCGCCATTTTTGAAGATCATCGGGCTTTATTCAAATACGGGTGAGAGCACAGGAGTCATTAGCGACGCGACGACCGGAACAGCGCAATTGCAGTTTTTGCAAAGCCAACTGGCTGCAGCGGCCGTTCAGCGCGCGCAAAACGGAGCAGCTCCCTTTGCGCTAGTTCTCGCAGTACATCATCCTCCGTTTACAATCAGTAGTTCGCATTTCCCTAGCCCGGCGATGCTCGCGCAGATTGACGCCGCATGCGTAGCAGCAAAGACTTGGCCGGACATCGTGCTTTCCGGCCACGCGCACCTTTATGAGAGGTATACCCGCACAATGACGGCCGATGGCAGGCAAATCCCTTACGTAGTCGCGGGCAACGGCGGTTACTTGAATCTCAGCAATCCACGCAAAGGAAAAAACGGCGTGAATCCCCAGCCCGGCATTCCGGGCAACGATGGGAAAGGCAATCAACTGACACTGAATGTTTACAACAATACGTTGTACGGCTTTTTGCGCCTGACCGTAGATAAAGATTCGATTCTTTGCGAGTCGCTGGGCGTCGACGAAACTACCGATAAAACTTCGAGTATGGATGCATTTACCGTGGACTTGACGAAGCACGTCGTTGCCACGCAGGGCGCTCCCCAAGCCAGCAGGACGCGGGCCGGGGACGTGATTCGGCCAAAGTCGCCAAAAGCGGTGAAAGCCTCGAAAGCAAAGAAAAAGAAGTAGCGCTTCGCGACGGCCTCTTCGCTCGGATCAGGCGCCCTGTGCTTTCGCGGTATGCGCGGCGACGGCGTCCAGCACGCGCGTGGAGTAAACGAGGGCAGCGCCGGCGTTCATGGCTACGGCTACACCGAGGGCTTCGGAAATCTCTTCCTTTGTCGCTCCTGCTTTGAGCGCCGCTTCAGAGTGGAACGTGATGCAGCCGTCGCAACGCGTTGTGACAGCGACAGCCAGCGAGATGAGCTGGCGGGTCTTTTCGTCCAGCTTGCCGGTCTTGGAGTTGGCGGCGCTTAGCGTTTGATATCCACGGACAGTGTCCGGGCTAAGCTTTGCTAGCTCGCCAATTCTCGAGCCGAGTTCTTTCTGGTATTCATTCCAATCAAGCATCATCTCCATATCTCCTTGCTGCGTGTTGTAAGTTTGTGCGCAGCCCATTATATGAGTATATAACGCGAAAACATTTCAGATTGAAACAGTCGGGCGTCGCACCGGTCTTCTGAGTGCCCAAATTGGCAGTTCATTTCGAAGTTCACGCGCATTGTGGTATGTTTTCTGGTTCGCGAAGACGTGCGGAAATCAGCGAGTTTGTCGAATAACGGCACGGCTTTCCAAGAGGAAACGCTCGAAAATCCAGGGAGGATTTGCATTCATGAAGAGTTCGTATAACGGCCAGGCTGTTCCTGTTGGGGGCAAGGGGATCGGCTACAGCGGAGGTGAATTGCAGGTTCCGGACACGCCGGTCATTCCATTTATTGAGGGCGACGGCACGGGACGCGATATTTGGAAGGCTTCGAGGCGTGTTTTTGATGCGGCTGTGGAGCACGCCTATGGCGGGAAGCGAAGTGTGGCTTGGTTTGAGGTATTTGCGGGGGAAAAGGCCTTTAACGCGTACAAAGAATGGTTGCCGAATGAGACCGTCGAAGCCATTCGCGATTTTCGCGTGGCTATCAAAGGGCCGCTGACGACGCCCGTGGGCGGCGGAATTCGCTCGTTGAACGTGGCGTTGCGTCAAATTCTAGATTTGTACTCTTGCGAGCGGCCTGTGCGGTATTACGCGGGAGTTCCCTCCCCTGTAAAACATCCAGAGAAGATGGACATCGTTATCTTTCGGGAGAACACTGAGGACGTGTATATCGGGATTGAGTGGAAGTCCGGCACGCCGGAAGTGAAGCAACTGCTGGAGTTTCTCAATCACGTAATGCTGAAGGACGGTAAGAAGCAGATCCGCTGGGATTCAGGCGTAGGCATCAAGCCGATTTCGCCGACGGGAACGAAGCGGCTGGTTCGACGAGCCATCAAGTATGCGCTGACGCACGGCAGAAAAAGTGTAACGCTCGTGCACAAGGGAAATATTCAGAAATTTACCGAGGGCGCATTCCGGGATTGGGGTTACGACCTGGCTCGCGAAGAATTCCGGGCGCAGACCGTCACCGAGCGCGAGAGCTGGATTCTGGACAACCTGGACAAAAATCCCGGCATGAGTGTCGAGCAGAATGCGGCGATGATCGAGCCGGGGCTGGAGCAGGCTACCGAAGCGTTTACTAAGGCCATTTGCGACGAGGTTAAGCAGACGCTGGACGCAATTTACGCGACGCATGGCAAGGGCCAGTGGAAGAAAAAGCTGATGATTAACGATCGCATCGCGGATTCTGTGTTTCAGCAAGTGTTGCTGCGTGCCGATGAATACAGCGTACTGGCCACGCCGAATCTCAACGGCGATTATCTTTCGGATGCCTGCGCGGCACAGGTGGGCGGTCTGGGGATGGCTCCCGGATCGAATATCGGCGATGGATTTGGTGTGTTCGAGGCTACGCACGGGACGGCTCCGAAATACGCGGATAAGGACGTGATCAATCCAAGCTCTGTGATGCTTTCGGGTGCGATGATGTTTGAGTTTTTGGGATGGAAGGAAGCGGCTCAGTTGATCGAGGACGGCATCGCGCGAACGATTCAGCAGAAGCGCGTTACGTATGACCTCGAGCGGCTCATGCCGGGCGCGACGAAGGTTGGCACCGCCGCGTTTGCTACTGCAATTATTGAGAATATGCAGTCCGCCGCTGTAGCGCGCTAAGTTTCAAATACAAAGAGATAACGCAGAGACGCAGAGTACACAAAAACGGCGCAGGGAATTCCAACAAAAAACGAGGAGATGGCTGGATGAGCAGGAAGAAAGTAACGGTGGTGGGCGGCGGTTTTGTGGGATCGACGACGGCGCAGCGGATTGTGGATTTGGAGCTGGCTGATGTGGTGCTGACGGATATTTTGGATGGGCCGCCGGCGGGTAAGGCACTGGACATGCTGGAGTCTGGGCCGATCACGCGGACGGATGCGCGAGCAGCAGGCATTTCCACCGCTACGGGGGACTACAGCGGGACGGCGGGCAGCGACGTAGTGGTGATTACGGCGGGTTTTCCGCGCAAGCCGGGGATGAGCCGGGACGATTTGCTGAAGGCGAACTACGATGTGGTGAGGGCGGTTGTCGAGCAGATCGTCAAGCACTCGCCGGACTGCGTCATCATCGTGGTGACGAATCCGCTGGACGCCATGGCGCAGGCCGCGTTCAAGGTGAGCGGCTTTCCGAAGAATCGTGTGTTGGGGATGGCTGGGGTGCTGGACTCGGCGCGCATGAGCTCGTTTGTGGCCACGGAATGCAAGGTCAGTGTGGAAAACGTGCACTCGTTTGTGCTCGGTGGGCACGGTGACGATATGGTGCCGCTGCCGCGGTATTCAACGGTGGCGGGAATTCCCCTCCCCGATTTGCTGCCGAAGGAGCGGATTGACGCCATCGTGGAACGCACGCGCAAGGGCGGCGCGGAGATCGTCAATTTGCTGAAAACTGGATCGGCCTACTATGCACCGTCGGCAGCGGCGGTCGAGATGGTGGAAGCCATTTTGAAAGACAAAAAGAAGATCCTGCCCTGCGCCGTATATTTAGATGGAGAGTATGGGATCAAAGGGCTCTTTGTCGGCGTACCTGTGAAGTTGGGTGCAGGAGGAGCTGAAGAGATTATTCAAATCAAGCTGACCGCGGAAGAAAACGCGGCACTGCAGAAGTCCTCTGCGTCGGTTCGGGAATTGGTGAACGTTCTCGGGTTGTAAAAAAGCCGGAACATCAGGGGCGCGGGTGTGATTCGGCAAACCGAATGACGATCCGCGCCCCTTTGTTGTGTGCTCTGGTCGATTAGAAGCCGAAGAATTTTTCGGCTCCAACCACCAAACCTAATGTAAATACCGCAATTACGACTTCCCCTATGGCTCCTACAGCGAAAGGACGAAGGCCTTGTTTGCGCATGTCGCGGAAATTTGTCCGCAGCCCAACGCCAGCAAACGTCAAAAGAAAGGCCCACCGAGAAAGATTGCCTAGCGCGCCCACCTGATCCTTGCTGAAAAACTGATACGTGGCAAGCACCGAGATAAGCAGGAAACCCAGGACGAACTTGGGGAACTTCTGCCAGAGGAACGCAGCTTTGTTTCCAACCGCTTTTGCTTGGCCCTGGCTGGCCCAGTAGATGGCGTATGCGAGGACGACGAACCCGATCATGGCGTTGCGCGTGGACTTCACGAGGACGGCCAGTTTGCCCGCAGCGTCCGAGTAGAGCGCGCCTGCGGCAGTCGCTTCGGCTGTGTTATCCACCGCGAGGCCTGCCCAGATGCCGTAGGCGCGGTCGCCCAGATGCAGATAGTGGCCGATCAAAGGAAACGTAAAGAGCGCCAGCGCACCCAGAGCGAGAATGGCGGCAATCGAGAAGGAAGAGTCTTCGTCGTCGGCATCAATGGCGCCTTTTGTAGCAATAATGGCACTGACGCCGCAGACCGCTGAGCCAACAGCCAGCAGTGTGATCAATTTCGGCTTGAGATGGAACACGCGCCCAAGAAACGTCATGAAGGCGATAGCCCCGGTGATTTCAATCGCCACGAGCAGAAGGCTCACGCCGCCCAGTTTCAAAATGTCACCGAGTAGGAATCGTGCGCCAAGAAGGACGATGCCGGCTTTGAGCCAGAATTCGTATGTCGCGACTCCGGTACGAAAGATTTCCGGTACACCGACCGTATTTGAGATCAGAAGCCCCAGGAGAATGGCCCAGAGGACGTACTCAATATTCGGAAACACCCAGTGGTGGGCCTTTGCGTACTTGCCGACGTTTTGTTCGAGTAGTTTGCCGGCATAGCCGATGGCCGCGAGCAACAGCACGCCCGGTATGAGCCGAAGAAAACGGAGCGCCGGCTGGACCGGCTGAACTTGGGGAATCACGACTGCGTCTGCCATGTTTTTTCCTTCTTCTCTCTGTGTTTTGCCAGTGAATCGATCACCACGGAATATGTTTGAAGACTCCGGCGCGAACGAGTAGGGCTGCGAGCAACGCCACTACAACGGCCCAGCTATCCAGCGAGAGCCGCCACGGTTTCTCTAACGGAACCTCTTTTTCATCGATGCTCATCTCGTTCTCCCCTGTCTAAGTTACGGAAACTCGCTGCATTACAGACACATTCCCCTCTTCACGCCAGAATGCGTCGCCTAATTCGCGGACTTGCTGCGAAGCGACGCGCCCAACGATCATGAGCGCTGGGGCGGGCAGTTTTTCCTCAACAGTGAGCGCGCAGACCGTACTCCAACGTACCTGCTGCTGCGAACTCGAAGCGCCTGAAACAATGACGCACGGCAGATCTTCGGGCAGACCCGCTTCCGCGAGTCGTCGCGAAACCTCCGCATAATCCGGCCCCGGCATGTAAAGAACCAGCGTCGTGGCAGGAGTGAGGCAGCCCCAATCCATGGCATTCGCGTCCGCGCCACGAGAAAAGGTAGAAAGCAACACTTGCGACGCGACTCGGCGATCCGTGAGCGAAATCCCCGCTGCTGCGGCGGCGCCCAAAGCGGCTGTCACTCCGGGGACAACTTCATACTCCACACGCGCTTCGCGCAGGGCTTGCAATTCCTCGCCCGCGCGACCGAAGACTGAAGGATCGCCACCTTTCAAGCGCACCACCACTTCATGGGAGACCGCATAGCTCACGAGGAGCGCGTTGATCTCATCCTGCGTTAGCAGTTTTCTGCCGCAGCGTTTTCCGACATCGACGATGCCCGCGGTTGACGAGATTCTTGCCAATACTTCGTGGCTCACGAGCGAATCGTGAAGCACGACATTAGCGGATGCCAAAATCCGCGCGGCCTTCAGCGTCAACAGTTCCGGATCTCCGGGTCCGGCCCCGATGAGATAAACTTTGCCCATTAGGCTGCTCCTCGATGGCCAGGCCGCCTCTTGGCTTGGCGAAGAAATTCTTCGAACATCGGCCGGCTCGCCAACTCATGCAGCAATTTCTTCGTGGTATCCGAACTTGGGCCGCTGGCGCGCAGAGATTCTCGTGCTGCCCCGAGCCATTTCAGCCACACTTCATATTCGGGGCCAAATTCCGCTTCGAACTCTTGCCGAAGCCGCTTCGCGAGGGCTGGGCTTTTGCCATTTGTGGAGATGGCGATCTGTAAATCTCCGCGCTGGACTACGGCTCCATAGTAAAAATGGCAGTTCTCGACGTCATCGACGGCGTTGCACAAAATTCCACGCGCTTCGGCTTCGCAAAAGACTGCTTCATTTACACCCGCAGCGGAGGTCGCCGCAATTGTCAGAAAAGCGCCGTCCAAGTCTGCCGGCTCAAACTGCTTCGGCAGCCAATCAATTTTCCCGAAGCGCACCCATTCGGCGATTTGCGGCGTGATGGACGGCGCGATCAGACGTACGCGTGCGCTGGCAGCCAACACTCCAGGAATCTTGGCTTCGGCAATGTTCCCGCCGCCAACAACGACGATCAGCCGCCCTTCCAGCTTCACGAAAATTGGGAAGAGGCTCACGCTTTAGCCCTCCACTCCTTGTGGAACGGGCCCTAGAGCCAGATCGCGCTCAACCGGCAGGACAAAATTCCCCGCGAGAATCGCACGAACATCTTCGTTCGAAAGCCGCGCTAGAAAGCGCCGCAGAGTTTCGCCCGATTCGCGGCGCTCCTCGAATCCGACAAGCAGGCGCTCGATGGCGTCAGGAACGTCCGACGCGGCGCAGCGGTACCCAACCGGCCGGGCAATCGACGCACACTGGCCGAGGCTTCCGCCGATGCAAAAGTAATACGCGTCCACCATTCGGCCATCCACTTTGGTTTTTTTGCCTTCGATGCCGATGTCGGCTATCCAATGCTGGCCGCAACTGTTGGGGCATCCGGTAATGTTGAGACGTAGCTGTTCTTGAAAATCGGGCAGGCGCTCTTCGAGTTCGTGCGTGAGCCATCGGGCAAAGCTCTTGGTCTCCGTAAGCGCAAGCTTGCAAAATTCAGAGCCCGTGCAAGCCACGGTTCCGCGAGCGAACACCGAGGCTTGCACCGGCAGGGCAGCAACTTCAAGGTCGTGAGCTACCGCGGCGGCCTGGCGTTGCGGCACGTTGACGATCAGCAGGTTTTGCATGGTGGTGGTTCGAATGTGGCCGTCGGCGTAGCGATCGGCCAGGTCCGCAGCGGTGCGCAATTGTTGCGGAGTGATCCGGCCGCGCAGCACGGAGGCGCCCACGTAGACAAAGCCATTTTGCTTTTGGGTGTGAATCCCAACGTGGTCGCGATGGACATCCTTAGGGATATCTTCCTCCTCGCCGGGATCAAGAGGAAAACCAATTTTTCGCTGCAACTCATCCAAAAAGCTGTCCGCCGTCCAACCCTGTTGAAGGAAAAGGAATTTGAGGCGAGCTTTTTCCCTGCTCTGCCGAAGAGATTCGCTCGCGCGAAAGATTTCCGCGACGCCACGCGCCACGGGGACGACTTGGTCCCATTGGATGAAAGCATTGAGCCGCAAAGCGATATGTGGATCAGTCGAAAGTCCCCCGCCAACCCGCAGCGAAAATCCGGTTTCGACAACTCCGCCCCGCTTGCGTGTTGTGGCTGTCAGCGCAACATCGTTGATCTCCGGATACGAACACCAGTGCCTGCAACCCGTGATAGAGATCTTGAATTTGCGCGGCAAATTGTAGAAGGCCGCGGCGCCTCCCAGCTCGCGGTCGATGGCCAGCGCCAGCGGCGAGGCATCCACGATTTCTTCTGCGTCCAGGCCTGCAACGGGGCAGCCAGTGATGTTGCGCGCAACGTCGCCGCAAGCGCCGGTTGTCGTCAAATCCGCACGCCAGAGCGATTCCAGGACTTCCGGCAGCGATTCAAGCGTTACCCAATGCAACTGAAAGTTCTGCCGGACAGTAATATCGGCCAAGCCGCGCGCGTGCTGCTCGGCAATATCCGCAACCGCACGCACCTGATCGCTGCGCAGCAAGCCATTCGGGATGCGAATGCGCACCATAAAGTACGGCGTGGCCTTGCCTTCCCCACCAGTCCCTCCGACGACTCCCGCGCCGTCTCCCTGGGTGTAAACGCCCCAGGACCGGAAGTAGGTGCTAAACCATTCGGGCGGAATCGCGGCATAGCCGTTGCGGGCAAACTCACGAATCTCGTCAAAATGCTCCCAGGCGTTCTTCGCGCGCTTCAGACGCTCGACGCGCTGTGCTTTGGTTTCCTTGATTTCACCCATTGTTGAATCACCTGTCCCAAAACGTATCCCAAAAACAAAAAACCCACGTGGCCTGAACCTCTGGCAACGTGGGCTTCGGAACTTTGAATCCTAGAGTAGTGCTAAGTCCGGAAACTCCCCTGGCCAGAGATGGGTGTCATACAACACGCAGCCTTGCGTGCGCACGAACAACACATGATCTGGCGACAGGTCATCATAAAAGCCAAGCATACCTCGCGGTCTTCTCTAAGTCAAAAGAAGACCATCACGAAACTTTAGATGCACAAAACTCAAAAAAGTAATCAACCCCAAATTTGCGTTGACTACGGCTTCTGAGGCGCAGGCGTTGGCGTCGCGTTCGCCGCAGAAGGCGCCTTCGCCGGCGCTGCACCAGGCGGCAGAATCAACATAGTGGTTTTAATCCAATCGAGCTTGTCGAAGCCCTTGTCCAAATAAGGCTTCCCAAGTCTCTCGATCTTATTCTGCTCCGGCCCCTGACCTTCGGGGGCACCCTCGCCATAGCCCGTATAGAGCGATTCGACGATGTCCATTCCTTCGGTAATCTGGCCAAAAGGGGAAAATCCCATCCCGTCGAGTCGTTTGTTATCGACCAAATTGATGAACACTTGCGTCGTTCGAGTATTAGGTCCACTCATGGCATAGGTGATGTACGCCCGCAGGTTACTCTGCACAACAGGATCATCTTTTATGGGCGCATGCTCCCAAGCTGCCGTGACGGGAGGATAGGCGCTGATGCCCCACTGGACCACAAAACCCTTCAATACGCGAAAGAAATGAGTATTGTCATAGAAATGATGGCGCACAAGATTGTAAAAGCGGTCGGCGCCGAGCGGAGCCCACGCGCGCGTCACTGTGATGACAAAGTCGCCCTTCGTGGTCGTGAATTTCACCTGATACGTGGCTGGCGCTTTCGCGGTTAGAAGTGCCGGCCGAAGCAGCGCTCTATCATACGGGCTGGTCGCCGCCGGTTTGTGTGCCGGGGTGGTTCCCGTGGCCGATTTCGGCTGCGCAGGAGTCTGCGTTGGTGCGGCCTGCGCCCGTGCGTCGTTGCGAGGTACAGCCGCAATGAGCAGCAGCCCTGCAGCCATCATCCATCCACATTTATGCATTGCTCTTCCCTCTCCGATTTGAGTTCTTCAGATTATTTGCTAATGGCAGCTTACGACTACTTCGCGGCGTTCAGCTCGCGGCTGACGCGCTCGACCTCCGCCATGACCCTAAGAGTATTCTCGCCGAGAATCTTCCTTACGTCACCTTCGGAATAGCCTCTTTCCAGTAAAGCGTTCGTGATCTGCGGTAGCTTGGTCGCATCTTCCATCCCGAAGGGCATATTCGCGCCATCGAAATCAGAGCCAAGACCGACATGTTCAATGCCCGCAATTTTTACGGCATGCTCGATTTGCTCGATGATTTTGGTCCACTCCACTCTGGGCAGCTCGCCGCGCAAAACGTATTCCCTCGTGACTCGGTCGCCTTCGATTAACTGGCAGCCTTCCCGATCCCCGCATCGCCTCTGTATCTCCAGGGCAATCGCTTTGTCCCACTCTGGATGCGCTTTCTCAGCATTCCGAAACTCCTGGCTCAGAAAGCCGACGTGATAATTAATTTGAATGACGCCGCCTTTGGCGGCCAGGGCCCTGATCATGTCGTCGGTCATATTACGCGGCGCATCGCAAATGGCGCGGCAATCGGAGTGTGAAGCGAACACCGGCGCTCTGCTGACGTCTAGGACGTCGGCAAACGTCTTGTCGCTGACGTGTGAGACGTCCACAATCATTCCCAGACGGTTCATCTCACGCACGACGTCCTTGCCAAATTCTGACAGTCCATTGTGCTCTGGTTTGGCGGTCGAGGAGTCCGCCCATTCAGCGTTTCCGCTGTGCGTCAGAGTCATGTAGCGCGCGCCAAGCGCTGCATAGCGGCGGAGCACACCGAGGTCGCTCGCGATCATGTGGCCGCCTTCGACACCAATAAGAGCAGCGATTCTGCCCTGCTTGTGCGCTTCGCGAATTCCCTCCGCCGTCGTAACAAGCATCAGATCGCTCGAATGCTTGCGAACCTGCTCATGCACGGCGTCAATTTGGGAGAGCGCGCGCTTCACTGCCTCCTGCCCTGTGATTTTGCTGGGAATCCAAATCGAAAAGAAGATCGCTCCGAGGCCGCCTTCTTTCATCCGCGGAATGTCGATACTCCCCAGCGCGTTCCGCGAACCTAAATCAAATCCGGCATCGAAGAATCGTTGCGTGGTGTCGTCGTGCGCGTCGATCACGATCGAAGAGTAATGGAGCTGCCTCGCTCGTTCCGAAATTTCGTTCACAGCCATTGCCCTCGCAAGTACGATTCCCGCCAAAAGACATATCCCCGCTCCAAGAAGTGTCTTTGACACCAACGTCAGCGTCATTTCGTTATTGCGTAGCCCGCATTTCACGGCTCACGGCTTCGTTTTGTTCCATTACTCGCAGCAAGTTACCGCCGAGGATTTTCCGAAGGTCGTCATCGCTATAGCCTTTGCGCACAAGCGCTTCGGTAATCCGCGGAAGGTGCGTGCAGTCGTCCATGCCTTCGGGCATATTTGCGCCGTCGAAATCCGAACCGAGTCCGACGTGATCCGGGCCAACCAGCTTAACAACGTGATCGATGTGGTCGATAATCCTTTCCCAGCTTACGTGCGGCAGCTTGCCTTCCTCAGTGGCTTTTTCCGTCATCTCGGTCATCTTTTTGTTCAGGCACTCGTCATTGTCGCCGCACTCCTTTTTGAGCCTGTCCATCATCTCCACCACACCGCCGGAAAGCTTTTCCTCCGCGTCCTTGTAGGCTTGATCGATGAAGCTTTTTTCGTAGTTGATCTGGATGACGCCGCCTTTCGCGGCCAGCGCTTTGATCATGTCGTCCGACATGTCGCGCACGTGATTGCACAGCGCGCGGCAAGAAGAATGCGACGCAATGAGCGGTGCTTTGCTGACTTCCAGCGCATCGTAGAAAGTCTTGTCGGAGACGTGCGAGATGTCCACCATGATTCCCTGCCGGTTCATTTCCCGCACGATTTGCTTGCCGAAGTCCGTCAGCCCGTTGTGTTCCGGCTTGGCGGTCGAGGAATCGGCCCATTCATCATTGTAAAAGTGGGTGAGCGTCATGTAACGAACGCCTAAGTCGCCGAACATGCGCAATACGCGGATGTCGTTCCCGATCATGTGTCCGCCTTCGACCCCGATAAGCGCGGCAATTTTGCCTTGCGCGTGCGCCCTACGCACTTCTTCCGCCGTGCGACAAAACGCCATGTCTTTCGAATATTTATTTACGTTTTCGTGGACTGCGTCGATTTGGTCCAGCGCTTTCTGGATGGCCGACGGGCCCATGATTCTGCCGTCGATCCAGATGGAAAAGAAAATAGCATTCATGCCGCCCTCGCGCATGCGCGGAATGTCGATGTGCCCATCCGGATTGCGCTTGCCAATGTCAAAGTTCTTCGAGAAGAAGCGCTGCGTCGTGTCGTCGTGCGTGTCGAGGACGATAGTTGAGAAATGCAGTTTCTTCGCACGATCGGCGATGTCGTCGCCAGTGGCAACCTGACTCATCAAAAACCCGACAGCCAGCAAACAGACAATCAGCGAGACGCGGACCTGACGCATGTATTCCTCCAATGGAAAGGGTGCGGCGAGATTCTACCCTATTAGCCAGCCAACCAGCGCTTGTTTCCACGCTTGCCGGTTCATTTCAGCGAGGGATTCGGTCAAGGGAATGTCTTTCGGGCAAGCCTTCACGCAATTTTGGACATTTGCGCATTCCTGGATGCCGCCCGGCTCCATAAGCGCCGCAATGCGCTCTTTCGCATGCATCGCGCCTGTGGGATGCATGTTGAATAGCCGGACCTGGCTGATGATCGCCGCGCCCATGAATTGGTTGTTGTCATTCACCTGGGGGCAGACTTCCAGGCAGCTTCCGCACGAAATGCAGCGCGACAACGGATAGGCTTTCTCCTGCGTCTCGGGAGCCATCCGTGGCCCCTCACCGAGATCGTACGTCCCGTCGATGGGAATCCAGCCTTTGACGCGTTTCAGGCTGTCGAACATGAACTGACGGTCAACCGCCAGATCGCGGACTACTGGAAACTTCGAGAAAGGTTCAAGCCGAATCGGCTGCTCCAGCTTATCCACCAGCGCGGAACACGCCATGCGCGCCTGCCCATTGATGAGCATGGCACACGAGCCGCAAACTTCCTCAAGGCAGTTCGAATCATAGCTGATCGGCGTGGTCTTCGTGCCATCCCGAGTGACCGGCGTCTCGGCGATGTCGCGAAGGCAGATGATGACGTTCATGGCGGGACGCCACGGCAACGCAAACTCTTCCCAATAAGGCGTCCCCTTTGGACTGACCTGCCGTTTTACGCGAACGAGCACCTCTTTGGTGTCAGGCATTAAGTCCTCGGCAAATCTTACAAATACTGGACGACGGGGGCTCCAATACTGTCAATTTCGAACAGGTTCTATTTGGTTGCGTCATAACGCCTCGCACGCGGTGGGATTAGCGAAATGTCCACCGGCTCATAACTGAGCTGGATTTCGCCATTCAACCATTTGGCCCGCGTCGTCTTGAGCCAATTCGCGTCATCCCGCTCTGGAAAATCCGGTTTGTAGTGCGCCCCGCGTGACTCATTGCGTTGCAGCGCGCCAAGCGTTACGACACGCGCAAGTACAAGCATATTGTCCAGCTCGCGAGCAAAATTCAGCGTCTGGTTCGACCAGCGAGTGCGGTCGCTCAAATTAATTCTGCCGTTGCGCTCCTGAAGTTCGCGAATCTTGGCGTCAGCAACCTGCAAATCTTTGTTAATCCGGGTCACCGTTACGTGCTCGGTCATCACTTCGCCGAGCTCCCGCCAGATGGTCATCGGATTTTCCGTACCATCCGGCGAAATCAACGCCAGATTTTTTTCTTCCTGCCGCTTGCGCTCGCTCTCATAGACGTTCGAGCCAACCGCCTCACAGCCGCTTGCCAAATTCCGGGCATACTTCACCGCCGCAGGTCCCGCCAACCCTCCGCCAAAAATACAAGACACCAGTGAGTTGGCTCCCAGCCGGTTCGCCCCGTGATACTGATATTCGCATTCGCCGGCGGCATAAATTCCCGGCACATTCGTCGCCTGATCTTCCGCGTTCACCCAGATGCCGCCCATCGTGTAGTGCATCGCCGGGAATACTTTCATCGGCTCTTCGCGCGGGTCCACACCAAGAAACTTCTCGTAAATCTCCAGAATGCCTTCCAGCTTGCGATCCAGCACTTCCTTCGGTATATGTGTGACGTCCAGATAAACTGCTGCCTGACCTCGTATTCCGAGCTTTTCCTGGTAAACAATTCTGTGAATCGCGCGCGTCGCAATGTCTCGCGGGACAAGATTTCCGTACTTGGGATACCATTCCTCGAGAAAATAGAAGCGTTCTCCCTCGGGAATGCTCCTCGCTGGACGCGCGTCTGATGGATTCTTGGGTACCCAAACGCGGCCGCCTTCTCCTCGCGCGGATTCACTCATCAGCCGCAGCTTGTCTTCTCCAGGAATCGCCGTCGGATGCACCTGAATGAACTCGCCATTCGCGTAATCGACTCCCTGCTGAAGCAATGCTGATTGCGCTGAACCCGTGCACACCACGGAATTCGTCGATCGACCAAAAATCGCGCCAATCCCGCCCGTGCAGAAAATCACCGCGTCTGCCGAATACGTTTTTACTTCCATGGACCGCAAGTCCATAGCGCAAATCCCGCGGCACACACCTCCTTCGTCAATCACCGCAGACAAAAACGTCTGCCCCTCGTATTTCTTCACGCGGTCTTCGGCTTCGTGCCTCCGCACCTGCTCATCCAGTGCGTAAAGCAGCTGTTGCCCTGTCGTCGCGCCCGCAAACGCCGTCCGGTGATACAGCGTGCCGCCGAATCTGCGGTAATCCAGCAATCCCTCTGACGTGCGGTTGAACATCACGCCCATGCGGTCCAGCAAATCAATAATCCCCGGCGCCGCTTCGCACATTCTCTTCACTAGCGGCTGATTCGCGAGAAAATCCCCGCCGTAAATTGTGTCGTCAAAATGCTTCCAGATAGTGTCGCCTTCGCCCTTCTGATTCTTCGCCGCGTTGATCCCGCCCTGCGCGCAAACCGAATGCGACCGTTTGACAGGCACAATCGAAAACAAATCCACGGGCACGCCCGCCTCCGCGACGCGAATCGTCGCCATCAGGCCAGCCAAACCACCGCCCACCACAATGATTTTCGGCTGTCTCATTTCAAGTAGAATTCAAAAGGATGCCAATTCAACCAAAAACTCAAAACAATCAGAACGCCAACCAGGCTGAACGTAAAACCCACTGCAGCCCCAAGTGCGCCGGCTGCTCGCTGCGCCTTCGCCGTCGCAGCCAAGCCCCATTTACATAAAAAATTCCAAATGCCCACACCTAGATGAAAAGACGACGCCAGCACGCCGATAAACATGAACGTCAGCGCGTATGGATTCTGCAGCAAATCCTCAACATCCGCATACGTCGATCTACCGTGCGTCAGCCAGCGCTCTGTGTACAAATGCCACCCAATGTACACAAACGCGATCAGCCCAGTGTAACGCTGAGAGGTGTAAAGCCAGTTCCCCACCCACGGGTACGCCGACACATTCGATTTTCCGCGCAACCAAATATAGATCCCATATCCGCCGTGATAGAGCACCGGCAAGAAAATAAACAGCCATTCCACCGCCAAGCGGAACGGAATCGTCTGCAACTCTTGCGATTTCGCGTCGTATTGCGATCGGCTCACAAGTGCATAGCTATTCGACCAGAAATGTTCCGCAAGGAATGCACCAACGGGGATAATTCCGGTCAAAGAATGAAGCTTGCGAAGAAGATAGTCGGTTTCAGGCTGGGTTGCCGTTGCGAACATGCCCTCTCCGCCGCTTGAGATGCTGAAGGGCGCTGAAAAGTCGCGGCCCATTCAGTATAGGGAGTTGAAAACAGCGATGCAAGTGAGTCTATTCTTCTCTCGGACACGCGCCACTCGAAAATTCGTTGCGTCGTGCAGCATTTGTCGCTTAAATGAGAATACGACGGATGGTATCCGCCCGGCTCCTCCCGCCTGGCAGCCTTCGCGTGTCCAACGGATATTCCATGACCATGAGCCTCAGCCTTGTTTCGGAGCTGGAACGCATCGCAAGTGCTGTCGAATCGGACGCTACCGCCCTTTCCCAAATCTCCTTGCCCGGCATCGCGGAACGCATTGCGAAGAATCTCGGCGTAAAATCCGACGAGGTCGCGCTTATGGGAGTTTCCACACGCTGGCGCCACTTGCACTTTCTTGTCCCGGCATCGCTGAAACAGGTTGGTTTTATTCCGCTTTCCAGCACCTCTGCCATTGCCGCCCGCACGGCTCGCGAGAGCCGTCCGGATATCATCAATAATTTTGCGGGTGTCCGTCACGCCACTGTTTTCGAGGGCGTAAAAATCGGCGGCGAAAGCTCCGAGATAATCCAGAAGTTGATCAGCGCTCCGATTCTTTCCGGCGACAAGGTCGTGGGCGTCATCCAGGTCAGCCGCAAAGGAGCCAATCCCTCAGTGGCCGGGCCGGACTTCAGCGCCGACGATTTAGGCAAGGTCCTCGCGCTCTGCAAACCTCTTGGTAAGTTGCTACAGCACATCGCCGGTGATTCCTGAGCACTTACCACGCTACTTGTCACAATTCATTCATTTTTGCTCTCTCGCTCCGCAAAAATTCCCCGAATTCGTTTGACACTGCAATACCTTCTTGTTATTTTTCCACAGCGGAAATTTTTGCGCCGTAACTCTACTCACGGAGGCACCACAACCCGGCACCATGGCGTTCGTCGCTAAGAAGATCTTCCTCACCAAAGGCGTCGGAAAACATCGCGAAAGACTTTCGAGCTTTGAGCTCGCCCTGCGCAATGCAGGCATCGCCGCGTGCAACATCGTGCGCGTCTCCTCGATATTCCCGCCCAACTGTAAACTGATTTCCCGAAGCGAAGGATTGAAGCACATCAAGCCCGGCCAGGTGGCTTTTACCGTCATCAGCGAAAACTCCACCAAGGAAGCGCATCGCCTCATCGCCGCTAGCATCGGCTTGGCGCTTCCGAGCGATAAATTGATGTACGGCTACCTCTCCGAGCATCACTCGTTTGGCGAAACCGAGGAAGTCGCCGGCGAGTACGCGGAAGAGCTCGCCGCGGAAATGCTCGCCACCACTCTCAACGTGGAATTTGACCCAGATCTCAGCTTCGACGAGAAAAAAGAGGTCTACCGCATCTCCAACAAGATCGTTCGCACCATGAACGTCACGCAATCCGCCGTCGGCGACAAGCGCGGCCTTTGGACCACTGTCCTCGGCGCCGCAATCCTCATCGGCGAAGACGACTAGCTCACTTCGCGTCCAATTCGTACGCTGTTTTCAACCACTTCCTCACTTCGGCATCGATCTCATCCACTGACTTCACCTCAATCCGGTGGGTGATGCGGTCCTTCTTCGCTAACCCGCCGGTATCTATCATTCTCTTCGGCAATTTCCCTTTGTAGTGCGTCAACGCGAACCCTAAATCAATGCGCGTATTCGTCGTCGGCTTAATCTGCGCAAAAACGTGCTCGCGATACAGCGGCACCATCGTTTTGCAAGGGCATGCCTTCACGTCCGGCCCCATTGATTTTCCTAGCTCCAACAAATCTTCATAGATTGGCAGCAATTTCGCCTTCGGTCCCGCGTACTGCTCCTCAACGTATACCAGCGCCGTTTTCAGATAAGCTTCCGGCGAGTCTTCCTCCGCCCCTTTTCCATCCACGCGCTCGGAGATCCACCAAGCGCTGTTGGTGCCAAGCTTGTGTTTTGTTTTCAACCACTCGCGCCGCGCCTTGTCTTCTTTTGGTCCTTCTTTTTTCGCGAAAGCAATCCATTCCTCGAGTGAACGCCCAGTCTTTTCTCTTAATTCCGCAATCCATTTCTGCACCATCGCCACTCCGGGGTGCACACCATACTTGCCTTTGCTCATCGCCTCTCCCGCTTTCGCCATCTCCCCTCCTCTACAGGTGTGGGGTGCTGACCGCCAACTTCGCGGCTTCCCACCCCGCCATTCCGCCGGCAATTTCGCTCACTTGGTGGAAGCCCTGCTTCTGTAACAGGCTCGCGGCAATCGAAGAGCGATAACCACCTGCACAGTAAACGAGCAAAGGGCGATCTCTTGGCAACTCTTGTAATCGCTCAGAAAGATGATTCAGAGGAACGCTCAAGCTCCCCTCGATGTGCTTTTGTTCACGCTCGCGTGGCGCGCGAACGTCGAGAACCACCGGTGGCTCACTCGATGAGACGAGTTCCGCGGCAAACTGGGAGCTAAGCCGCTCCGTGAAGGCGATCAGCTCTGGCCTTGCTTCCAGGCTTTGCAAGCCGTTGCGAAGATATCCGGCGATATGATCGAAACCGATCCGGCCCAGGCGGATGGCTGATTCGTTTTCCCTGCCAGGCGTCGCGATGATCACAATCGGATGCGCGTGGTCGAGCACGGTTCCAGCCCAAGTTGCGTACTGCCCTCCAAGACCAATATTGACGCTGCCTGCCAGATGAGCTGCCCCAAACTCCTCCGGCTCGCGTGTGTCGAGGATCTGCGCGCCCCCCGCCTGCAACGCCAGTACGGTGTCGAGTTCGAGTGGCTTAAGTTCGCGCTCCAGAGCCTCTGAAAGCGTGGGCCTCTCTTTGCTGTTCAAAACGGCATCGTAGACGAAATACGGCGGAGCCTCTGGCTGGTCGGCAGTCACCATTTCGATGAACGCTTTCTTTGTCATCGGTTGCAACGCGTAGTTCAATCGCCGCTGCTCGCCGATCGTTGATACCGTCTCCTTGCTGATGGCTCTGCCGCAGAGCGAACCCGCTCCGTGCGCAGGATAGACCAGACTCGCGTCCGGCAGCGGAAGCAACTTTGATTGCAGTGAGTCGTAGAGCAAAGCACCCAGGTCTTTGGCTGACCATCCCATGGCCGCGCGTAGATCGGGCCGGCCGACATCACCAACGAACAACGTGTCGCCTGTCAAGACAGCATACGGGTCGTTTTCGCCTCGATTCAGATCGTAGACAAGGATCGAAATCGATTCTGGGGTGTGTCCCGGAGTTTCTAGCGCCTTCAGCCGCACGTGCCCAAATTCGACAACGCTGCCATCACTGAGGGGCGTAAATCGGTATTCTGCCTGCGCCTTCGCGCCTAGATAAATCGTCGCGCCGACACGATCCCGCAGCTCCAGATGCCCCGCGACAAAATCAGCGTGCAGGTGCGTCAATATCACATGCTTGATGTTCAGGTTGTGTTCGGTGGCGAATTCGAGATAACTGTCGATGTCGCGTTGTGGATCCACAACGGCCGCGGTGCCCGCCGTCTCGTCCCCGATGAAATAGGAAGCATGTGCGAGGCAATTTAAATAGAACTGCTTGAAGATCAATCTACACCGCCCTGTCTGCCGCTGCGGGCGGCGTGCGGATTACAGGCCTACTTCTCGCGCTTGAAATACCCGATGCGATCCAGAACCGCGCCCACGATGAGCGGCAGCGCCACTGTCGCGTCATCAAAAACTTCTGCAAATTTCCCGCCTTCTTCCGGCGGCACAAACTTTCCCCACGAGACGGCTTCCGTATACGTGCTGCCGCTCAAGCCGCCCCAATGCACGGGCTCGGGACAAATGCGCACACCGTAGTTGTAACGCTTCAGTGGTATTTTCTGGTAACCGCGCCGCGCCAGCAACTCGGCGTAAACTCCAAATTGTTGCGACCAATTCCGCGGTACGCCCCCGCCGACTGTAAAAAGCCCCATGCGCTTCGTCGCCAGCATCGTGTCGGCAAATTTCTCGAAATCCTCGAACGGATCGAACCGCAGCAGCGGCTTGTTTTCTCTCTGCCGCGCGATTTTCTGGAGGGCGAAATCGATTCCCAATTCCGAATCGCTGAACGCCGGCACAAAGACCGGCACATTGTGCTCGTACGCGGATTTCAGAATTCCCCTCCCCGCCCCTTGCTTGTGCAACGTTTCACCGATCTTGCGGTGAATCTTCCAGCTGCAGGCAACTTCCTCCGCATCCCAATTCGAAAGGACGTCGTCCATTACTTCTTCCACGTGATCCAGATTCACTTCCGGTTCGAGCGAATCGTAAACGCGGTTGTATCCCGCGTGAAACAGTTCCTTGTCGTCCATTTTGGGGTCATAGCGGAAGTGCGAGTGCCCCGTCGCTTCCACCAGTCCGTGTGCCATCAGCGCCCCGGTTGAAACGACCGCTTTTACCAAACCACTCTCAATCAAATCGCAGAAAATGAAACCCATCTTCGCTACGGTGAGGGCCCCGGAGAGCGTCATCACCACAAAACAATCCTTGTCCCGCGCCATCGTTTCCAGAACGTCGGCCGCGTCGCCGATTTGCCGGCCAGTGAACGCCGTATTCCCCATCGCGCGAACCAATTCATCGATGGTGCGGCATTTCGACAGATCAATGGGAAACATCGGCCGCAGCTTATCCTTCACCGGATCGTGCAGTACGCGTCCCGTGACTGTCTTTTCGTGCTGCTTTGCCATCTGCTCTCCTCGAACTCTCTCGCGCTTTCGTTTCAGAACTTCACACCAAGTCCCAATATTCAAATTTCGTAACGATTGATATTACAAATGCGCCCCTAAGGAAAGAACAAAACGCTGCAAAAAATGTTTCTACGAGCATGATAAACTAAATTTTATGACAAAGAAATTCACAATCGGCCTTTTGCAAATGCGCAGCGCGGCGAATCCCGAAGAAAATCTTTCGCGGGCCATCGAGAAAATCCGCGAAGCTTCCGCGCGCGGCGCGCAAATCATCTGTATGGATGAACTTTTTCGCGGCGAATATTTCTGCCGCACCGAAGACCCTGATCTTTTCAATCTTGCCGAACCTGTTCCCGGCCCGGCCACCGATGCCCTCGCAAAAATCGCAAAAGAACTAAAAGTCGTCCTTGTCGTTTCCCTCTTCGAGCGCCGTGCTGCCGGCGTCTATCACAACACTTGCGCAGTGCTCGACGCGGACGGTTCTCTCCTCGGCAAATACCGTAAGATGCACATTCCCGACGATCCTCTCTACTACGAGAAATTTTATTTCACGCCGGGCGATCTGGGCTTCCCGAATTTCGACACAGCTTACGGTCGTATCGGCGTTCAGATTTGCTGGGATCAATGGTATCCGGAAGGTTCGCGCCTCACTGCGCTCCAAGGCGCGCAGGTAATTCTCTATCCCACAAGTATCGGCTGGCATCCTCACGAAAAGGCACAATTCGGCGCGGCTCAACTCGACGCTTGGCGCACCATCCAGCGCGCGCATGCCATCGCCAATGGCGTTTACGTCGCCGTAGTCAATCGCGTCGGCTACGAAGGTAAGCCAGAAAAAGGCGATGCTGGCCTCGAATTCTGGGGAAATTCTTTCGTCGCAGATCCTTTCGGCCGCATCCTCTCCGAAGCCTCAAACGACAAAGAAGAAATCCTGGTAGTCGAATGCGACCCCGCCCAAAGCGAAGAAACTCGCCGCAACTGGCCCTTCCTCCGCGACCGTCGCATCGACGCCTATCAACCCATCCTCAATCGCTGGCTCGGCGAATAATTCTTCTCTGTGCTCTCTGCGACCTCTGTGCTAAAAAAACGTGTGACCAAATCCAGGATCATGCCCCCATCGAAAATCGAATACACGCCACGTTCCCAAGGTTTTCAAATGCCCGCCGAATGGGAACCCCACGAAGCCACCTGGCTCGGCTGGCCCCACGAGCTAACCGACTGGCCTGGAAAATTTTCTCCGATCCCCTGGGCCTTCGCCGAGATCGTTCGCTACCTTTCCCAAGTGGAGCGCGTCTATCTCCTGGTTGAAAATCGTGAAGCCGAATCCCGCGTCCGCACCATCCTGAGGAAATCCGGCGCCAATCTCTCCGCCGTGGATTTCTTCCGCATCCCCACCGATCGCGGCTGGATGCGCGACTCCGGCCCCATCTGCGTCAAGAATTCGTCCGGCGAAGTCGCTTACACCCATTGGCGCTTCAACGGCTGGGCCAAGTACGCCAATCACAAAAAAGATGCTCTTGTCGTGACCGCAGCCAACAAAAAACTCAACCGTCGCGTCTGGCAGCCGGAGCACAAAGGGCGACGCCTCGTGCTAGAGGGCGGCAGCATTGACGTCAACGGCCGCGGAACGGTGCTCACGACAGAAGAATGTCTGCTCAGCAAAACGCAGGAACGCAATCCTGGATTTAGCCGCGAGGACTACGGCGCCGTCTTCAAAGAGTATTTCGGCGCAACAAACGTCCTCTGGCTAAAAAACGGCATCGCCGGCGACGACACGCACGGCCACGTCGACGACTTGGCCAGATTCGTCGATCCCACAATGGTAGTCACCGTCGTCGAAGACGATCCGAACGATGCCAATTACGCGCCGCTCCAAGAAAATCTAGCCCTGCTAAAAAGCATGAAAGATCAAGACGGCCACCCCTTACAAGTCGAAACGCTCCCCATGCCGGCTCCAGTCTATTTCGATGGCCAGCGCCTCCCTGCCAGCTATGCCAATTTTTACATCGCCAACAGAATCGTAATCGTCCCTACGTTCAACGATTCGAACGACCGCGTCGCTCTCAACACCTTGGCCAAATTTTTCCCCGGTCGCGAAGTCATCGGCATCGCGTGCCGGGACCTAGTCCTCGGCCTCGGCACGCTCCATTGCATGACGCAACAGCAACCCATCTGATAGACTCCTACGCATCACAATCCCAGATGCGAATGAGATTTTTTCTTGGAGGCTGAATGTCCGCCACACTTTTTGGCGCTTTGTTCGAGACAAAGGGTATTTCGGTCTACCTCCCCAGTGGATTCTGGGGCTGGATCATCATCGGCCTCATCGCCGGATGGTTAGCCGGAAAAATCTCGCGCGGCCGCGGCTTCGGCTGCATCACCGACATTATTCTCGGCATCGTTGGCTCATTCATCGGCGGCTGGATTTTTATGCGTCTCGGCATCTGGGGCGGCGGCTTCCTTTATTCTCTCGCTGCAGCTACCGTTGGCGCCGTTCTGCTCGTCTTTATCGCCCATCTCTTCAGCGGCGGCGATCGTTAGTCACGCCCCCGAGCGGCCTCTCCGCGCTGCAGCCGGCTAGTGCGCGATTCGCCTGTGCTAAAAGAGACACCCCCCACACGCATCACGACCGCAACGCGCGCCCACCATCCCACTGTGATACGATTCCTACGCACATCACGGAGATAACCTTTCTTTGAGTAAGTCTACGCAGTCCCTATTAGCAATTCCCCTCGGCGGTCTCGGCGAATTCGGAATGAACATGATGGTCCTTCGTCTCGGTGACGACATCCTCGTCATCGACTCGGGCATGATGTTCCCAGAATCCGAACTTCTCGGCGTCGACCTCGTTATCCCCGACATCACCTATCTAAAGCAAAATCGCCAGCACGTGCGTGCCATCGTGCTCACACACGGCCACGAAGATCACATCGGTGCGCTCCCGTATATTTTGCGCGACCTCAATGTCCCCGTGTACGGCACGCGCTTCACTCTAGCGCTGGTGAAAAAACGCCTCGAAGAAGCTGGCCTTCTCGCCTCCACGACCCTCCGCGAAGTTCTCCCAGGCCGCCTCGTCGAAATCGGCCCCTACGAAATCGAGTTCATCAACGTCACACACAGCACTATCGACTGCGTGGCCCTCGCCGTTCGCACTCCGCTCGGGGTAATCATTCACACCGGCGACTTCAAGATCGACCAAACTCCTGTCGACGGCGCTCCGTTCGATCTTCATACGTTCGCGCGCTACGGCAGCGAAGGCGTGCTCGCACTTTTCAGCGATTCCACCAACGTCGAGCGCCCCGGCTTCACTCCCTCCGAGCGCGCCATCGTCCCGCGCATCGAGGAACTCTGCCGGTCCGCGCCGCGTCGTGTCATCCTTTCCTGCTTTGCCTCGTCAATTCACCGCATCCAGCAAATCATCGACATCGCCGGCCGTGTCGGCCGCAAAGTCGCTTTCGTGGGCCGCAGCATGGTCGACAACGTTGAAATCGCGCACTCCATGAATTATTTGCGCATTCCCGACGGCATGGTCGTCCGTCCGCAGGACATTCGCAACTTCGATCCCAAGCGCATCGTCATTCTCGCCAGCGGTAGCCAAGCCGAGCCTATGTCTTCGCTTTCGCGCATCGCCGTCGATAACCACCGCTTCGTTACCGTCGACGAGAACGACAGCGTCATCCTTTCTGCGCGCATCATTCCCGGCAACGAAAAAGCCATCTTTCGAATGCTTGACCACATGTTCCGCCGCCGCGCCCTCGTCTACTACGACAATTCCGCCGGCACCATTCACGTTTCCGGCCACGCCAGCCAGGAAGAGCAAAAACTAGTCCTTCAGCTCGTCAAGCCGAAGTACTTCATTCCCGTTCACGGCGAATACCGCCATCTTTTTCGCCACGCCGCTCTCGCGCATCAGCTCGGCTGCGTTTCCGGAGAAATCTTGCTTCTCGAAAACGGCAAGTGCATCGAATTTACGGCGGATGGTGTTCGGCGGCGCGATCCAGTAACGGCAGGCCGTGTCTGCGTCGATTCCGGCTCTCTAGAAGAGATCGAAGACGTGGTAATCCGCGATCGTAAGCATCTTTCCGAAGATGGCGTAGTCGTCCCGATCATCGCGATCGACAAACACACCGGTAAAATGGAATCCCAACCGGAAATTGTCACCCGCGGCCTCTTCAGCGACAACGGCCAGGAATTAATCGCCGGAGCCCGCGAAGTCATCATGAAAACAGTCGAGCAATCTAATGCCGAAGAAAAGTCCGACTGGGGCGTGATCAAAGAAAAAATCCGCGTCGACCTGAAGCGCTACATCAATAAACAAACGTCCAAGCGTCCGCTAATTCTGCCGGTCATCCTGGAGATTTGAACTTCGT